>Ga0137379_10004018_pt1 | contig 13788 bp, 9 predicted proteins | sample SagtaG_18_FD_104812 | JGI IMG/M metagenome (GOLD analysis project Ga0137379, IMG submission 104812) | Vadose zone soil microbial communities from Sagehorn Ranch, Mendocino, California, USA - Sage2_L_80_16 metaG | ecosystem: Environmental > Terrestrial > Soil > Vadose zone | place: USA...
CCGTCGACCAGGCCGTCCAGCGGGGCGGTGCGGCTGATCGCCCGGGCGATGAGCGTCGCTTCGATCATGCGGCTCATGTCGTCGTGATGGCGGAGATGGGCCACGTCGATGCGCGGCGGATCGGCGGGGTCGGCTGAGCGGATGCGCACCCAGCCCCTGGAGTAGGGCAGGACCAGCCCGGCCACCAGGCCGAACACAGCGCCGGCCGGGCTGGCATCCTGGCTGGCGCCGAACGGCCCGGCCGCGAACAGGTGCAGGTCGGGCGGGCCATCGGCGGGTGCCAGCTGCGAACGCATGGTGGCCATGGTCTGGAAGCGCGGGCCGGTGGTCCCGGGCCGGGCCGGCAAGTCGACCGCGACCAGGGGATGGTCGGCGAGGTTGTTCCCGACGCCGGGCAAGTCGGCGACCACGGCGATGCCAAGTGAGCCAAGCAGGCTGGCGGGCCCGATGCCGGAGCGCTGGAGGATGGCCGGGCTGGCGTAGGCGCCGGCCGCCAGCACCACCCGGCCGGCCGTCAGCACCTCGCCGCCGGCCAGGCGCACGCCGGTGGCGGTTCCGCCGCGCACCTCGACCTGGTCGGCCATTGCGCCGCCTCGGACGGTGAGGTTGGGGCGGCCGCGGGCGGCGGCCAGGTAGGTCAGCGCGGTACTCATCCGGACACCGGCGCGGGCATTGCGGGGCATCGGCCCGACGCCCGTTGCGCCGGGCCGGTTGTGATTGGCCACGTAGGCCAGGCCGTAGGCACACGCGGCTTCGATGAACGCTGCCTGCACCGGGTTGAGCTCGGCGGGCGGCTGGCGGCGGATGGGCAGCGGGCCCTGCGTGCCGTGCCATTCGTCGCCGAAGTCGGCGTCGGCCTCCAGCCGGCGGAAGAACGGCAGCACGTCCTTGAAGCTCCAGCCCGGGTTGCCCATCGCTGCCCAGCTGTCGTAGTCAGCCGGTGCCCCCCGCAGGGCGAAGCACCCGTTGGTCGCCGAGCATCCGCCGATGAGCTTGGCGCGGGGCAACGCGATACACCGCCCCAGCCGGTCCGGCTCGGCGGCATAGCCCCAGTCGTGTGTCAATGTCGGCTCGGAGGCGTCCACCACGTCAGGAGGCAAGCCGGCCGCGCCGGCCAGGTCCGCGCCGGCCCGGTCCGCGCCCGCCAGGTCCGGGCCGGCTTCCAGCAGGGTCACCTCGCAGCCCGGATCCTCACTCAGCCGCGCCGCCAGCACGCACCCAGCCGAGCCGCCACCTACCACCAGCACATCAGTCACGCTGGCTCCCCCCATCAGATCGCGGCGAGCATTTCACAACCTGAGCCGCGACGCGAGGCGATCGCGGCACCGAGGTCGGTGACGCACGTGCCGGCAAGCGTTCCCAGCTTGTCCTGGTCGATGGTCACGATGGCCCTGTTTTCTTTCCAAGGTCGACCGGACTGGCAGGAGAGTCCGTGGGCGTCTTTCCTTGCCCGCTCGCGGTGGCGGCCCGGGCCAGCCGCGGGCTGACCGGCTCAGCCAGCTTGACGACGGGCAGCCCGGCAGCCCGCCAGGCCCGGAAACCGCCTGTGACGTCGGTTGCCTCGCTCAGACCGAGGGCTTGCAGCGACGCGGCGGCGATCGAGAACGAGTAGCCCTCATCGCAGCAGACGATCCAGGTCACGTCGTAGCCGGTCGCCTCGGGAACGCAGGCAGGGCTGCTCGGGTCGCAGCGCCACTCCAGGTGATTGCGCTCGATGACGATGGCGCCGGGAATCTCACCGTCGGCGCGGCGCTGCCATTCCGGTCGGCGGGCTGCTCGCCGTCCTTGCACCGCGCCCGGGACCCCAGGACCGGGAGACCGTGGCGGCCACGCTATGGCCCGGCGCCGCCGGGTCGGCCGGGCGGGCGAATCTGCGCACCGCGGTCTGGGCGCTGCGCGGCCCGCACGACAAGATCCCGACAGACGATCAAACATGGGCCGGAAACGGCCTTCTCCGGGCAACCCAAAATGGGTATAACCCCAGGTCAGAACGGGTGCGCCGCCAGGGACTCGAACCCCGAACACGCGGATGAAGAGTCCGTTGCTCAGGAGTTCTATTCGAGTATTCTACCAGCACGTTTGCGCTAGCATGCCGGCGAGATACCGGCAATCGGCCGAGGCGGAATACCGTCCGCGGACGGCTGATACCGCGTGGTGCCGGGACATCCGAGCAAACATGGAGCGAACACAGAACCCGATAGGACTAGACCAATGCGGAAAGGTCGTCACCGTCGCCGGAACAGCGGTCCACCCGGCGGTACGGAATGCCGGTCCTGAGGTGCCTCAGCGATGAACACGATCCGTAATCTCCGCCTGTATCGGTAACGCGTCAAGGTAGGACGAAGACCGCCGCAGGAAAGGCGCGAGCTTGGACCTCCGGTAGGCCTGCCGTGTACGTCGGACGCCGCAGGCCCACCGCTGTGATATGGGCTCTGACACCCACAGCCAGCACGAACCCGCAGCCGCCACCGCCGCTTCATGTCCCTTCCAGGCCATGGCGTGATTCAGCGGTGATAGATATCGCGCCGGTGATCGACGTCCAGAACGTGGATCTCTTTGCCGTCTTCGTTGATCGTGTAGCGGACCCGGTATTCCCCGCGCCGTGCACGCCAGTGCCCTTCGAAAGGGGCTCGCAGCGGTGCGCCAACTCGGTGCGGTTCCTCGACTAGCGGGCCGCGGATGAACTCGTAACAGGCCCACGCGACAGCCTCCGGCAGCCGCTCCTGCAGTTGCCTGGCAGCCGTAGGCGAGATCACGACGTGGTAGGCCACGTGTCAGCGCTGGCCGAAGCGCTCCGTCAGCGCCTGCTCCACCTGGTCAAGCGTCATGCCTTCCCCCCGTGCGATCTCCTGCTGGGACTGGGTGATCCGCTGCTGGGCGGCGGGGTCGGCGAGCAGTTCGAGTGTCGCCTCGATGGACTCAAGGTCCTCCGCGGCTATCAGCACAACGTATTCGCGGCCGTTGCGCGTGATGTGGACACGCTCGTGCGTACGGTCCACTTCCTCGGCGATCTCGGACAGCCTGGCCTTGACGTCCGACAACGGCAACATAACCATAGACCAAGATTATAGTCTGTCATTACGGCGTACAAGCACGGCGTGCGATGAGTCATCCCGTGGGGTTCCAGAACGGGGCATAGGTTGCTGACCTTCGGGTTCGCCTGCGGTGTTGGGCCAGGCGGCGGCTGTAGGGCTCCATAACTCCGTCAGTGCCTTTGAACTGCGATTTCACGGCCGGCCGGCGGTGGTCATGCTGCCCGTCGGTACTCGTTGATCAGTCCGTCCAGAACTCTCCGATGCCGATAGGTTCACCGTCAACGGACCAGCCTCCGATGCCATCGCAGCAGTATGTCCGGCGTGACCGGCCGCGACGATCAGGGCGGCGCCGACGGTGGTCTCCAGAGGGACGGACTTGTACCTGCCGGAGGTACCGCCCGGTGCTGAGCCGCTACGCTGTCGGCCGTGGCTTCCAAGAAGCGCAAGTCGGGCAAGCCCGCGAAGCGCAGGCAGGGCAAGGGGCTGAGCGGTAACCCTCAGCGCCGGGTGCAGCAGCTGCGAGAACGCGATGCCGCCGATCTTCTGCGCCAGCAATCCCGGTGGGCGGGTTCCTTCAGCCCCGGCCGCAGGACCTGGCCGTGGTGGGCGGAGTCGCATGAGAGGGTCCTCGCCCGGGTGCGTGCCACGGAGTGGCCGACCCGCCTGCTTGACATCGAGGCCCTCTCTGGTCGGCTCGCCGGAGATGAGTTCTACGAGCGGCTCAGCGCGCCTGGCCCCGGCACCGGGCTGACACCAGCGGGCTGGCTGCGAGCACTGACCGAGGCGGCCATCAAAGCGATGCGCGCCGACTTCGCCGGCCACGGCAAGGAGTGGCCGAAGCTCTGGGCATTCTGCTGTGGGCTGGCCGACGGGGAAAGCCTGGATGACCTGGAAGCCGAGGCCGACGTGATCGCCGGGCGCGGGCTCACTCCCGTCCCCGGCGTCCCCGTTCCCTGGTACCAGCCGACCGCAGGCGCGGACGTCCTCGTGGCACGCGATGCCTATGGCACGCGTTTCCTGCTCATCGCGCCGTTCAGCGACCCGGGCCAACCGGCTGACCCTGATCACTGGTACGCCTGGGACCTCGACTGGTGCGCGGACGGCCTCGTGGTCGCGGCCGGGGCGTATGGCTCGGCCGCCGAGGCCCTCGCGGAGTGGCGCGCCTTCGCCGGACCGCCCGCCGCCACCGCCGAACTCGCCTCCTGCCCGCCAGAGCTGGGCATCCGCCTGCTGGACCCGGCCCTAGCCGGTTCCCTCCAAGGCGAGTCCGTGCTCGGCGACGAGCCGACAGAGTTCCTCCGCGAGATCCCGAGACTGTCCCGCCGCGCCGGTGCCCTGACCGTCTCCCTGAGCCCTCTCCTGCCCAAGAAGCCGTCCAGCCTCCTCGCGGACTCCCGCGACTCCGCTATCGAGGACTTCCTCGACTGGCACACCGAGCATGCCGGCCAACCCGTGGACGTCCGCGACGAGGCCGAGGGAGCACTGGAGCTACTCCTGGCCGACTGGGGACCTGACGTGCCCCCGGACGAGCGGGCGTTCTACGCGTGCTCCCCGCACCGGATCCAGGCGTGCGCGTCGATCCTGCGCGACAGCTACGAGCCCGACTGGGTCAATAAGGCGCTGCCCCTGCTGCCCGACTGGACCCGATGGTGCACCTCGAAGACCGCCCTCGACGCCGAGGCTGCCGACCGCGCGCTCGCCGCCGCCCGCGCCGAGGCAGCAATCCTGGCCAGCGAGACACACACCATCACTGAAGACAAGGCCCCCTTCCGCCGGCCGGAGTAGCGAGCACTGTATCGACCACCAGTCAGGCTTTCTCAGCAACTTTCACGTGAGTCTCTTGTGCTCGAATAGCATCAGGACAAGGGCTGCTCGTGCGATGGCGCCTAATGTCCCGTCGGCCACGTTGCCCGGCGATTCACCGGTCGGTATCAGCCGCTCCGTTCCACGACGAACTCGCAGAGAGCCTCGAGCGCGGACCGGGCAGGCACATCAGGCAACGCAAGAATCTCATTCCTGGCGATCCCGGCCCATCGCCGTGCGTCGGCGCGGGCCATCTCCATCGCCGGATGCGCGCGAAGCAGCGCCAGCGCCTCGGCATGCAACGCCGGGTCGGCCAGTTCGCCGGAGCTGAGCAACTGGAGCAGCCGGGTATCCGGCGGTCTCGCCGAGCGCAGCGCATGCAGCACCGGCAGCGTCAGGATGCCTTCCCGCAGATCCGTGCCGGGGGTCTTGCCCGACTGCGCAGATCCGCTGGCAACGTCGAGGATGTCATCAGACAGCTGGAAAGCCACTCCCCATGCTTCGCATGCCCTGGTGATCCGGACGGCAATCTCGGCGGACGCGCCGGAGAACATCCCGCCGAACTGGCCGGCCATCGCCGTCAGCGACGCGGTCTTGTCCATCACCACGCCAAGGTAGTGCGCGAGCGGATCCTCGCCGCGCCGGGGGCCTGCCGTCTCCTTCCACTGGCCGTTAACTAGGCGGGCTAGGGTCTTGGGCTGGCTACTGGTCGCGTTGTCCTCATGGAGGCCGGCCAGTATCTGCGACGCCCGAGCGAAAAGGAAATCGCCCGTGAGTACGGCGACCGAATTGCCCCACCGCGTTGGCACTGGGCATGCCGCGTCGCACTGGCGCGCGGTCTATCACGTCGTCGTGGTACAGCGTCGCTAGGTGCGTGAGTTCGATAGCCACCGCCGCCGGCACGATCCGCTCATCCCTGGGATTGCCGAACTGCGCAGCCAGCAGCACCAGGGTTGGGCGGAGTCGCTTGCCGCCGGCGGTGATCAGGTAACTGGACGCCTCGGCCAGGACCTCATGCTGGGCGTGCACGGCTTGCCGTAGTCCTTCCTCGACCAGTGCCAGGCCGCTCATCACCTCAGTGGCCAGCGCGGAGTCGGAAAGCTCCACAGGTACGGTGGCTATCACCAGGCTCTTCTGTCCGGCCGGTGTCGCCGGCCTTGGTCACGTCCCGGGCCTGAGCGGCGGCCGCTGGGAGGTAGCTGTCATCTGCCGCTCCTGTCTGGAGATTTCACTGGGAAATACGCTGACACCGATGGCCCTTCCGCCGCATCAACCCGTGGTGCCGTCCGGCGGGTCGATCCGCGGATGGAACCCGCGGCGGCGTCGATCCCGAGATGTAGACGCGGCGGGCTGGGTGAAGTTGTAGCTCAGGTGTCCGCCGCGTGTGCGTCGTAGGCGAGGATGACGAGCTGGACGCGATCGCGCACACCGAGCTTGGTAAGCAGGTGATGCACGTGGGTCTTGATCGTCGTCTCGGTGACCATGAGTTCCGCGGCGATCTCGCCGTTGGAAAGGCCGCGCGCGACCAGGGCGAGCACCTCGGTCTCGCGTTCGGTGAGGCTGGCGAGTTGCGCGCAGCAGGCCTTTTCCGGGCCGCCGTGCCCGGCCGACGCCGGAAGCCGGCGGGAGAACCTGTCAAGCAGGCGGCGAGTCACCCTCGGGTCGACGATGGCGTCCCCGGTGGCGACCACCCTGATGGCGTCCACCAGCCGGTATGCCTCAGCGTCCTTGAGCAGGAATCCGCTCGCCCCGGCGCGCAGCGCTTCGACAACGTATTCATCCAGGTGGAATGTTGTCAGCACCAGCACCCGGGCCTGGCTTGCGGTGGCGACCTCCGCGGTGGCCCAGATGCCGTCCCGGACTGGCATCTGGATGTCCATCACCACTACGTCAGGTTGCAGCAGCCTGACCTGGCGGACCGCGTCGGCGCCGTCTCCTGCCTCGCCGATCACTTCGATGTCGGGCTCCGCGTCGAGGATCATCCGGAATCCGGTGCGCACCAGTGGCTGGTCATCCGCCAGCAGTACCTTGATCATGATTCGTCCAGCGGGATGGTCGCGTGCACGCGGAACCCTCCGCCGGGCTGCGGGCCAGCCGAAATCCGGCCGCCGAGCGCGGCCACGCGCTCCCGCATTCCTGCCGTTCCCCGGCCGGCGCCGGGAAGGCCCTGGGCGGCGAGGGAGGCGGCTGCTCCGCGTCCGTCGTCGGTGACTGTTATGTCAAGGTCCTCGGAGAAGGCCAGGCTGATGACGGCCTCCGCGGGACCTGCATGCTTCAGCACGTTCGTCAGCGCCTCCTGCACGATCCGGTAAACGGCCAGCCCCACGTCTGCCGGGACCTCGCGAGGATGCCCCGAGGTCTGCACGGTAACGCCAAGCCCGGCGGTTCTCATCCGCTCCGCGAGGGTGTCGACGTCAGCCAGGCTTTTCGGCTGCGTGCGGGGGTCATGTAGAGGATCACGGATATCGTCGTCTGCCGGTTCACCCGACCGTAGCAGGCCAAGGAGCCGCCGCATTTCCTCCAGTGCCATCCGGCCGGTCCGCTCGACATCGGCCATGGCGGTCGCCGCCCGGGCCTGATTCCGCTCCACGGTGCGCTGCGCGCCTTGCGCCTGGATCACCACGACACTTAGATGGTGGGCGACGATGTCGTGCATTTCACGCGCGATCCGCAGCCGCTCGGCGATCGCCGCGCGGCGCCGCTCCTCTTCCTGCCGCGACGCGATCCACTCGGCACGCTCCCTGAGCTCCGCCAGATGCGCGCCCCGCGCCGCGAACTGCCCGCGGAGCACCAGGCCGACGATCCATGCGCCAGCCGCCGCCAGCAGTGTGTGGGTCCAGATCGTCGCGTGCACCCATGCGCCGGCGCCCAGCGCCTGGGCCACGGCCACGGCCGCGAACGTCAGCGCGCTCCCAGCACCCAGCGCCCGGGCCAGACGGCGACTGCCATATACCGCGGCGGCATAGCCCGCCACCAGAACCGCGACGAAGGTACCCTCCAGCGACGTCCGCATCACGGCGAGCCCGGCCACCAGCGACGCGACGACTACGAGCACGCTGCCGGGGCACCGCCGCCGGGGGAACAGGACCAGGCCCATCGCGGCCAGCACAGGAATCGCGGCCGCCGGAACATACTGGCCCTGATGTCGTGCCCCGAGCCCGCTGGCCACGCCAAGGGCTGCCACCGCCAGCGCTAGGCCGGCGTCCAGCGCATCGGCCGGTATCACAGATCGCCAGCCCTCGCCGTCCCGCTGCGGTGCTGTGTCGTCCCGCCGCAGGCTCCATAGATGCACGCTCGCCACCTCGCTCCGGCCGCGCCATTTCATGGGCTTGTATCGCGAAAGATACCCGGTACGGTCCAACAGCCCAGGCCGGGTTCTATGATCACCCGCCCGGCGAGAGCCGCGCGTCGATCGGCGGGTGTATGCGCGTCGGCTGTCGATCTGCAGATTGAGGCGCAACCCAGATCTGCAGATCGGTGACGGCGGCCAGCGGGCGGCCTATTTTCGCTGCATGACGTCACCGCAAGGGAACCCGGTGCCGTCGGCGCGTGCGGAGCGCTCACCTGGTCGCATCGGCTAGTCGCAGTTTGACAGAGTTCCTCTGGTAGTTAGGAGTGGACGGTGGCCTTCAGCTTCGGGCCCGGCCCGCTTGGCTTGCTAGTGGTGATCGTGTTGCTGACGACGGTGGGGGGAAGACTGCTGGGGATGCGGCTGCGGTGGTGGCGGGCGCTGCTCGCCGGCTTCCCGGGCCTGGTCGCTGGCATCGTTTTCGTCTGGGCGCAGGAGGGACACCCATCCAGGCCGCGGCCGCTGCCGATCCCGGCGGTACTGTTCGCATCGCTGGTGGCGACGATGCTCATCGCGGTGTTGCTTGAGCTGCTGGCACGGCCGGGCCGGCTCGCGGGCGCGCAGGTCCGGTTCGCCGCGCGCAACGTGCCGCACCCGCTGCGTTCGCTGGGCATCCGCGCTGGCCGGGCACGCCGCTACCTCGAGGTGACCCGTATCGCGGGGCGGCACGGCCTGGCCTCCTATCTCGGCGCAAGACAGCGGGCCGGCACCGGGAACGATGCTGAGAGCGGGGCGGAGCGCGAGGTAACTGGCGCGTCGGCCGTGGCCAGGGCCTCCTGTCCGCCCCGGGCGCGGCCGCTGGCCCGGAACCTGCGGGCCGCGCTGGAGGAAGGCGGAGGGATCTTCGTCAAGCTCGGCCAGATGCTGTCGACCCGCAGCGACCTGCTGCCCGCGGACGTGATCGCTGAACTGTCTGGCCTCCAGGACGACGTGAGGCCCGCAGCGACCGGTGAGATCGAGGCGCTGCTCGCCGCCGAGCTCGGCGCGCCGCCAGGTACGGTATTCGCCTCCTTTGATCCTGAGCCCCTGGCCGCCGCTTCGATCGCGCAGGTACACCGGGCCCGGCTCAGCTCAGGCGAGCTCGTGGTGGTCAAGGTGCAGCGGCCCGGCATCCGGGCGCTGGTGGAGCGCGATCTGGACATCATGCGCAGGCTCGCGCGGACGCTTGAGGCACGGGCGGGATGGGCACGCGAGTATCGCGTGGCTGACCTGGCCGACGGCTTCGCGGACGCGCTCGCCGAGGAGCTCGACTTCCGGATTGAGGCTCGCAACATCACCGCGGTGACCGGCGCAACCACCATACGGGTCCCGGCTGTCCATGCGAACCTGTCGACCAGCCGGGTGCTGATCCTGGAGCGGCTGGACGGGGTGAGCGTGCGAGACGCCGGCCCGCTGCTTGACCGGGCGGGTGTGGACCGGGCCGGGCTGGCGCGCGGACTGCTGGACTGCATACTGCGCCAGGTGATGATCGGCGGAACCTTCCACGCCGACCCGCACCCCGGCAACGTATTCGTCCTTGAGGACGGGCAGCTAGCACTGATCGACTTCGGGTCGGTGGGGCGTCTCGACCCGCTACAGCAGGCTGGCCTGCGGCGGTTGCTGCTGGCAGTGGCGCGCCGCAACCCCGCTGAGCTGCACGACTCCCTGGTCGACCTTGCGGATGTCCGCCGCGGGACCGGGATAGGCAACGAGCTTCTGGAGCGGGCGCTAGCACAGTTCATGGCCAGGCATCTCGGGCCCGAGATGGCCCCCGATGCGACGATGTTCACCGCCCTGTTCGCATTGCTGCTCGAGTTCGGGATCGCGTTCCCGCCGGTGATCGGCGGGGTATTCCGCGCGATGGTGACCCTTGAGGGGACGCTGGCACTGCTGGCGCCCGGTTTTCAGATGGTGGAGGAGACCCGGACGGCAGCGGGATCGTGGCTAGGTGAGCTGCTGGCGCCGTCGTCATTGCGCGAGGCGGCTGCCAATGAGCTGCTGGGCGTATTGCCGGTGCTCCGGCGGCTGCCTCGACGCCTCGACCGCATCACCACATCCCTGGAACGCGGCAATCTCAGCGTAAACGTGCGCCTGTTCGCCGAGGAGCGCGACGTCCGCTTCGTCGCCAGCATCGTCAACCGCGCCGTAATGGCCTTCGCCGGCGCCACCCTCGGGATCATGTCAGTAGTGCTGCTCGCCATCCGGGGCGGACCGGCCCTGCTCCCCGGGGCGACGCCCGGCAGCGGGACAAGCGTTTTCCGTCTCTTCGGCTACCTCGGCCTGTTCTTCAGCGTGGTGCTGATCCTGCGGGTGGTGATCGCGATCGCGCGTGAAGGGATCAGCCCTCCTTGACCCAAGCGGGCAGCGCTCCCCGAGCGCGTACACCCATGCGGACATGGCCGCGGCGGAATCAGCGGCCACGGCGCCTTGACCGCGATCTCACCGGCGCCTCTAACCTCCTGGCCGGCCTCCATCCTGAGATCGACGCCCCGGGCCAACTCCGCCTTCCGGTCGAGTCCGGGAACAGCACGCCGGGCCGATGTGCCAGTGCCGGTCCCGCCCGTAGGTTCCTGGCAGGCGAAAGAGACTGAGAGGAACGACCGATGACTCTCGCGACGGCGGCGCTCGCCGCACGAGCTGCAGGCCTCACCAAGACCTACGGAAGCGGCCTGGCACAGGTAACGGCGCTCGATGGCGTGTCCGTTCAGATCCCGGCGGGGTCGTTCACCGCGGTGATGGGGCCTTCTGGTTCGGGCAAGTCCACAATGATGCACTGCATGGCCGGGCTCGACTCGGTGAGCGGCGGCCGGGTATGGATCGGGGACGAAGAGATCAGCGCGATGCCGGAGCGGCGGCTGACCAGGTTGCGCCGCGACCGGATCGGGTTCGTGTTCCAGGCATTCAACCTGCTGCCCGTCCTTGCCGCCGCGGAGAACATCACCCTCCCCCTCGACATCGCCGGACGCGACGCCGATCGTGACTGGCTGCACGCCGTCATCGAGGCCGTCGGCCTCACCGACCGGCTCAGGCACCGGCCCAGCGAGCTGTCCGGCGGCCAGCAGCAGCGTGTCGCGATCGCCCGCGCGCTAGTCAGCCAGCCCGACATTGTCTTCGCCGACGAGCCGACCGGCAACCTCGATTCCAGGGCCAGCGCCGAGGTGCTCGACCTGCTGCGCCGCTCGGTCCGTGAGTTCGGCCAGACCGTCGTCATGGTTACCCACGACCCGGTGGCCGCCAGCTACGCCGAAAGGGTGATCTTCCTGGCCGACGGCCGCATCGTCGGCACGCTGGACGGGCCCACCCCGGATTCGGTCCTTGACCGCATGAAGAAGCTGGGAGAGTGAGACTGCCATGTTCCGTGCCATGTTGCGCGGCATGCTGGCGCACCGCGTAAGGCTGGCGCTGACCGCCCTGGCGATCACCCTCGGCACCAGCTTCATGTCCGCCAGCTTCGTGTTCACCACCACCCTCAACCACAGCCTCGACTCGCTGTTCGCCCAGGCCAGCGCCGGCATTGACGTGATTGTCCAGCACGCTGCCCCGGGCGGGGCGGTCACCGGTGCCGGCAGCGGTTCTAGCCAGCCCATCGCGCAGCCGATCGCCGCCCGCATCCGTGCCCTGCCGGATGTGGCCGCCGTCGACGGCGCCGTCTCAGGCCGCGCCGTGCTGCTCGGCCGGAACGGCAAGCCATTGCCGGGCCAGTTCGTGGTCGCGCTGAGCTGGCCGTCCGATGCCCCCTTCCAGGCCGCCTTCACCAGCCGGACGGGGAGCCCGCCCGCCGGCCCAGGCCAGGTGATGATCGACCGTAGCTCGGCCAGGTCCGGCCATTTCGCGGTGGGTAACCGGATCGATGTGGCCATCGGCGGGCAGGCCAGGCCGTTCACGATCAGCGGGATCACCGGCTACGGGTCGGCGGACAACCTTGCCGGCGGTTCCATGGCCGTGTTCGACCTTCGCACGGCTCAGCAGCTGTTCGGCCGGGCAGGCCAGGTCGGCAGCATTGACGTCAAGGCGGCGCCGGGCACGTCCGCGCAGCAGCTTCGTGACCAGATAGCCCAGATCCTCCCGGCAGGAGTCGTGGCCGTCACGGCCGCGAGCGCCGCAGCCACCCAGGCACACCAGCTGAACAGCCAGCTGGGGATCCTCACTTACTTCTTCCTCGGCTTCGCGGGCGTGGCGCTGTTCGTCGGTGCCTTCGTGATCTGGAACACCTTCTCGATCATGATCGGGCAGCGGACCAGGGAGCTCGCGCTGCTGCGAGCGCTCGGCGCCGGCCGCGGGCAGGTTTTCCGTTCCGTCCTCACGGAGGCGGCACTCGTCGGCGCGGTGGCCGCCCTCGCCGGCGCCGGGCTGGGCATCCTGCTGTCCAGGGGCCTGGCGGCCCTGCTGGCGGGGTTCGGGGTGTCGCTGCCCGTCGCCGGGCTCGTCGTGCCCCCAGCGCAGGTGGCGGTCGCGTTCGGCACCGGCCTGGTGATCACTGTTATTGCTGGTCTCGCGCCGGCCTGGCGGGCCACCAAGGTCGCGCCGATCCAGGCACTGCGCGAGGCGGCGTCCGGCCCGGCTGCGTTGTCCGCGCGCCGCGTGGCAGCGGGCCTGGCGCTCACCGTGGCGGGCATCACGCTGGTGCTGGCCGGCCTGTTCAGCGGAGCCAGCATCGCCCTCACGTCCGCCGGAGCCGGGACGTGTTTCCTGGGTGTCACCGTGCTCGGGCCCGGGTTCGCCCGCCCGCTCGCCTGGCTCGTCGGGCTGCCGCTTACCCGCCTTCCCGGCCGGGCCGGCGCCCTGGCCCGCGGGAACACCATGCGCAATCCCAAGCGCACCAGCGCCACCGCGGCCGCGCTGATGATCGGCCTTACCCTCATCATCGCGGCCGCAGTCCTGATCTCCTCTAGCCGCGCCCTGATCAGCGGGCAGATCAGCGGGGCCAGCAAGACTAACTTCTACGTGCAGGCCACCAACACCGACACCGGGCTTTCCCCGGGGCTGGCCAGGGTCCTGGCTAGTACGCCCGGCGTCCAGGGGGTGACCGAAGTGCGCACCACCGACGCCACCGTCGCGGGCACCGCGCACAGGAACGTCGATGGCGTCGACCCGGCCGCGATCGGCGCCTTCACCGACCTCGGCATCCGCTCCGGCACCGTCGCGGGGCTGACCTCGGGCGGGCTGCTGGTCAGCAGCGCGGCCGCGGCCAGCCACCACTGGCGGCCCGGCGACAAGGTCAGGATCCAGTTCGGCTCGTACGCGGTCCGGCTCTTGCCCATCGACGGGATATTCGCCAACGTCGGCCCGCTCACCGACTACCTGCTCAGCAATGCCGCCTTCGCCGCGGATACCGGTCGCAGCACGGACACCGTCGACTTGGTCAAGGCACCGCCCTCAGCCCGGCAGTCCATCCAGCAGGCGCTCACCGGCTACCCCGGAGCCCAGCTCCTGGATCAGGTCGGCTATAGCAAGAGCAGGGGCGCGATGCTGGCCAGCATCCTGAACCTGATCACTGCACTGCTGATCCTGGCGATCATCATCGCCCTGCTCGGCATCGTCAACACCCTCGCGCTGTCCATCGCCGAGCGGACCCGCGAACTCGGGTTGCTCCGCGCGATAGGCATGCGGCGCAGCCAGCTC
>Ga0137379_10004022_pt1 | contig 13784 bp, 9 predicted proteins | sample SagtaG_18_FD_104812 | JGI IMG/M metagenome (GOLD analysis project Ga0137379, IMG submission 104812) | Vadose zone soil microbial communities from Sagehorn Ranch, Mendocino, California, USA - Sage2_L_80_16 metaG | ecosystem: Environmental > Terrestrial > Soil > Vadose zone | place: USA...
CCCCGCCGGTCGAGGCTCCGGTATTGAATCGCCTCACTCACATGCTTCGGCTCGAGCGCCGCAGCCTCGTCGAGATCGGCCACGGTGCGTGCGATCTTGAGAATCCGGTGATACGCCCGCGCCGATAGGCCGAGACGCGTGATCGCGGTCTTGAGCAGCGCATCGGCGCCATCCGAGACCCGGCAGTGCGCGCGAATGTCGCGCGGCGCCATGTGCGCGTTGGCATAGATCCCCGGCCGGTGCGCGAACCGCTCGCGCTGCACCGTGCGCGCCCGATCCACGCGCTCCCGCATCGCCTCGCTCGGCTCGGCCCCGCTCTCGCCGGTCAGCGCCTTGTATTTCACCGCCGGCACTTCCAGATGGATGTCGATACGATCGAGCAGCGGCCCCGAGACGCGCGCGAGATAGCGCTGCACCACCAGCGAGCCACACGCGCACGTGTGGTGCGGATCGCCGAACCAGCCGCAGGGACATGGATTCATCGCCGCCGCCAGCATGAAGCGCGCCGGATAGGAGAGACTCATCGCCGCCCGCGCGATCGTCACGACGCCGTCCTCCATCGGCTGCCGCAACACCTCGAGGACGTTCTTCCGGAACTCGGGGAGTTCGTCGAGGAACAACACGCCGCCATGTGCGAGGCTGACCTCACCTGGCCGCGGATACGAGCCGCCGCCGATCAACCCGGCATCCGAGATCGTATGATGCGGCGCCCGAAACGGCCGCCGCGCGACGAGCGACTCACCGAGTGGCAGCGTCCCGGCCACCGAATGGATCTTGGTGGTCTCGAGCGCCTCGTCGAGACTCATCTTGGGGAGCGTCGTCGGCAGCCGGCGGGCCAGCATCGTCTTCCCCGACCCGGGTGGGCCGACCATCAAGATGTTGTGACCGCCCGCCGCGGCGACCTCGAGCGCGCGCTTGGCGTGCGCCTGACCTTTCACCTCGGCGAAGTCCACGTCGTCTTTGGCCCGCTCTGCAAAGAGCGCGGCCACGTCGACGGCGGCACCCGGCAGTTCGGTCCTCCCATCGAGGAAATCGGCTATTTCAGCCAGGCACCCCGCGCCGAGTACCTGGAGACCTTCCACGACACCGGCTTCGGGAAGGTTCTCGCGCGGCAGGATGAGCGCCTCCACACCCGCCGCTCGCGCAGCCAGTGCGACTGGTAGGGCTCCCCTGACGGGGCGAATCGCACCCTCCAAACCGAGTTCGCCAAGCACGGCGATCTTTCCCAAGCGCTCTCCTTTGATCTGCTCGGTCGCCGCAAGAATGCCGAGCGCGATCGGGAGATCGAAGGCCGATCCCTCCTTCTTGATGTCGGCGGGTGCCAGGTTGATCGTTACGCGCTTGAGAGGGAACGTGTAGCCCGTGTTGGCCAGAGCGGCCGACACTCGGTCGCGCCCTTCTTTGACCGCACCCTGCGGCAGTCCGACCGTCACGAACGTCGGCAGGCCGCTGGCGATGTCCGTTTCGACCTCCACGAGATACGCATCGATCCCGAGGACGGCGGCGGAGCGGACGCGCGCTAGCATGGACGAGGCTACGTTTACGAGCGCCCCTGGAGGTAGCCAAAAAGCCGCCCACCGGGTCTAAATGACGCCATGGGGAGGATATGCGTATAGATGTCGTGACTTTCCGAACCTGTTTGCCGGCGCTAGCGCTCGCCGCGACGGTCGGGTGTGGCCCGAGTCGGGGTGGGACCGTCTCCAAGGTCCCTGTCAGTGTCGCCCGCGTCGAGCGTCGATCGCTCCCCTACGAGCTGGAGGCCACCGGCACCGTCGAGCCGATCCGTTCCGTAGACGTCCTGCCCCAAGTGAACGGTACGATCCTCCACGTGAACTTCGCCGAGGGTGACGAAGTCGCCGCCGGCCAAATCCTGTTCGAGATCGATCCCCGCCCCTATCGCGCCGCATTGCAGCAGACCGAGGGCGCGCTGCTGCGCGATCTCGCGCAAGCGGAAAGCGCTGCACGCGAAGCCGCGCGTTACAAGACGCTCGCCGCAACGAACACGGTGACGCAGGAGGATTACGAGACCAAGCAGTCGACCGCGGACGCCGCGGCCGCCGCGGTTCGCTCCGATTCGGCAGCGGCGTCGATCGCCCGGTTGAATCTCGAATACGCCACGGTCCGGGCGCCGATCGGCGGCCGCACGGGACGCCTGCTGCTCCACGAGGGCAACCTCGTCCGTGCGGGGAGCGACCCGCTCGTGTCGATCGTGCAGATGCGGCCCATCCTCGTGCGCTTTCCCGTTCCGGCGACCAACCTGCCGGCGCTGCGCCAGCGCGCCGGGCAACAGCTCAACGCGATTGCGCTGCCGGCACGCGATTCCGCGTCGGCGGTTCAGGGGATGCTGTCATTCGTCGACAACCAGGTGGACACCGCGACCGGCACGGTGCTGCTCAAGGCGCGTTTCCCGAATCACGATGGAAGCCTCTGGCCCGGCGAGTTCGTCCGGATCACGCTCGTCCTCGGCGTCCAGAACGACGCCATCGTCGTGCCCAGCCAAGCCGTGATGGAAGGGCAGCAAGGCACGTACGTCTTCGTCGTCAACAACGACGGCACGGCCGCGACGCAGCCCATCACGGTCGAGCGCACGCTGGACAGTCTCAGCGTGATCGCCGGCGTACCGGCGGGCGCCCTGGTCGTCACGGACGGGCAGCTGCGTCTGACGCCGAATGCCAAAGTCGACATTCGCGGCGGACCGACGACTGAGACGGCCGGAGGCGGCGGGCCGGAGAATCCGCGGTGAGCATTTCGGGACCGTTCATTCGCCGGCCGGTCGCGACGACGCTAATCATGCTCGGCATTCTCATGTTTGGGCTGATGGCCTATCGCCTGTTGCCCGTCAGCGACCTACCGAACGTCGACTTCCCCACGATCTCGGTCTCGGCGGGACTGCCCGGCGCGAGCCCGCAGACGATGGCCGCCGCGGTCGCCACGCCGCTCGAGAAGCAGTTCTCGACGATCGCCGGCCTCGACGCGATGACGTCGAGCAGCACGCTCGGCGGGACGAACATCACGCTGCAGTTTTCGCTGTCGCGCAACATCGACGCCGCCGCGCAGGACGTGCAGGCCGCGATCTCGAAGACGCTGCGGCAGCTGCCCCCCGGGATTCAGCCGCCTTCCTACAACAAGTCGAATCCCGCCGACTCGCCGATTCTGTATCTGGCGCTGACGTCGGCCACGTTGCCGCTCCCGCAACTCGACGAGTACGCCGAGACGTTCCTCGCGCAGCGGTTGTCGACGGTGAACGGCGTCGCTCAGGTCCAGGTCTTCGGGTCCGCCAAGTACGCGGTGCGCATCCAGGTCGATCCCAAGGCGCTCGCGGCACGCGGCATCGGCCTGGATGAGGTGACGGCGGCGGTGTCGGCTGGGAATCCGAACCTGCCGACCGGCACGCTGTGGGGCCCGCAGCGTGCCTATACCGTGCTCGCCGACGGTTCGATCTCGAGTGCGCCGGAATTCCGCAAGCTCGCGGTGACATATCAGAACGGCGCGCCGGTACGACTCCAAGACGTCGCCAACGTGCTCGACGACGTGCAGGACTCCCGCAACGCCAGCTGGTACGACGGCAAGCGCGCCGTCATTCTGGCGATCCAACGTCAGCCGGGGACGAACACGGTGCAGGTCGCGGACGGCGTCAAGGCGACGGTCGCGTCTCTCTCGTCGCTGCTGCCCGCCTCCGTCGAGGTGAACACACTCTACGACCGCTCGGTGTCGATCCGCCAGTCGGTGAACGATGTGCAGGTCACCCTGCTCATCGCGCTGATCCTGGTCGTCCTCGTGATCTTCCTGTTCCTCAAGAATCTCTCCGCCACGGTCATCCCGAGCCTCGCGCTGCCGTTCTCGATCATCGGCACGTTCTCGGTGATGTACCTGATGGGCTACAGCCTCGACAATCTGTCGCTGATGGCGCTCACGCTCGCAGTGGGATTCGTCGTCGACGACGCGATTGTGATGCTCGAGAACATCGTGCGGCACATGGAAAAGGGAAAACGCCCGATGGAGGCGGCGCTCGACGGCGCGCGCGAGATCGGGTTCACGATTCTCTCGATGACGCTGTCGCTCACCGCGGTGTTCATTCCTCTGCTGCTGATGGGCGGCATCCTCGGTCGCCTGTTTCACGAATTCGCCGTCACGATCGGCGTCGCGATCCTGGTGTCTGGGTTCGTCTCGTTGACGCTCACACCCATGCTGTGCAGCCGCTTCCTCCGTCCTCCAAAGGAAGAACACCACGGGCACTGGTATGAGGCGACGGAGCGCGTCTATCAGCGCGCCCGGGGCTGGTACGAGCGGTCGCTGGCGTGGGTGATGGACCGGCGTGGGCTTGCCATCCTCTTCTCCCTCGGGATTCTGGCGGCGACCGCCGTCCTGTACAGACTGGTGCCCAGCGGTTTCATCCCTACGGAAGACACGGGCCAGATCCAGGGCACGACCGAAACGCTGGAAGGCAGCTCGTTCGAGAACATGCGGGACCATCAGGTGGCCGTGGCCGACATCGTGGCACGCGATCCGAACATCGCGCACTTCATGTCCACCGTCGGCGGCGGCACGGCAAATCAGGGCCGGCTGAGCATTCGCCTCAAGCCGCGCAATCAGCGGCCGCCCGCCAGCGAGGTCGCCCGCGAGCTCAACGCCAAGCTCAACAGCGTCCCGGGCATTCGGACCTACCTGCAGATCCCGCCGTCGATCCGTATCGGGGGCCGCCCGACCAAGACCCAGTACCAGTTCACCCTGCAGAGCGCCGACATCGACGCGCTGTACGACAACGCCGCGTTGCTCGAGCGGGTGCTGCGCGGCATCCCCACGCTGCAGGACGTGACATCCGATCTCCAGATCAAGAACCCGCAGGTGAGCGTGCGGATCGACCGCGACCGTGCCACGAGCCTGGGTGTGACGGTGCAGCAGATCGAGCAGGCGCTGTACGACGCCTATGGCTCGCGCCAGGTCTCGACGATTTATACGCCCAACAATCAGTACTGGGTGATTCTCGAGTTGTTGCCGGAGTACCAGCGGGATCCGTCGGCCCTGCAGCTGTTGTACCTGCGTTCGCAAAAGGGGACGCTGGTCCCGCTCACCTCCGTGGCGACCGCCTCAAACGACGTCGGGCCGTTGAGCGTGAACCACAGCGGCCAACTCCCCTCCGTGACCCTCTCGTTCAACCTGCCGCCCGGCGTTTCGCTGGGAACCGCGGTGAACGACGTCCAGAAGGCGGCCCGGCAGGCGTTGCCGTCGACGATCAGCACTGGGTTCTCGGGAACAGCGCAGGCCTTCCAAGACAGCCAGCAGGGCCTCTTTCTCCTATTGCTACTCGCCATCGTCGTGATCTACATCGTGCTCGGCATTCTCTATGAGAGTTTCGTGCACCCGCTGACGATACTCTCGGGACTGCCGTTCGCCGGATTCGGCGCGCTGCTCACCCTCGTCATCTTCCGCACCGAGCTGAGCGTGTACGCGTACGTCGGTGTGATCATGTTGGTGGGGCTCGTGAAGAAGAACGCCATCATGATGATCGACTTCGCGCTGGATGCCGAGCGGCGCGAGGGGAAATCGCCGCGCGAGGCGATCATCGAGGCCTGCAGTGTGCGGTTCCGGCCCATCATGATGACGACGATGGCGGCGCTGATGGGAACGCTGCCGATTGCGATTGGCTGGGGGACTGGCGCGGAGTCGCGGCGGCCGCTGGGCCTCGCCGTGGTCGGCGGGCTGGCCTTCTCCCAACTGATTACCCTGTACGTGACGCCCGTCGTCTACACCTACCTCGACACGCTGCAGCATCGGCTGGGACGCCGGGCGCGCACGTCGGTCGCGGAGCCCGCCGCGGCAGACTGAGCTTACGGCTTCGGAATGGCGTCGACGCGGACGTTGGCCGTGATGCCGCTCCCGATGACGAACTGGTAAGTCCCCACGCGGACGGCCTTGAGCGTCACGACGACGGCGGAGTCGGCCGACTCGAGCGTGACCAGCTGGAGATCCTGCTGCCGCACGTTGAGTCGAGCGCGGCCGGCCCGCAGTGCCTGACCGAGCGCGTCGATCGAGGTCTCATTGCCGTACAAATCGTGGGCCCGCAGGCGCAAGGCGAATGGCACACCGACCTGCACCACGATCGCCCGTCCGTTGACCACTTCGCCGTTGCGGTCGAGGATCAACGAATCGATCGGGCCAGGCTCGGCCCGCAGCGTCGCGACCCGCTCCACCGAATCGATGCTCGCGAATACCGCCGCTTCGCCCGCGCGCATGCCGAGGACGACGTCCACGCGCACCCGCCCCGTCGAGTCGAGTACCGCAGATTCCGGCGTGACGCGGGCATTGAGCGCGCGGAAGTGCACCGTGCGGCCGGCCGCCGGTGCCCCCTGTACCGTGCGCGCCCGGAAGACCAGCGGCTGGCCGAGCGGGTTGCCGACGGGCGCGTAGGAGGACGCGATGGGCAGAAAGCCGGTATTGACGCCCGAGAGTCCCGCGGGCGCCGCAATCTCCAGATCGACCGGCGCCAGGCCGCGCACGCGCAATTGCACCGAGCCGCCGCGCGACACGGAGCCCGACAGGACGGTGAGTGTCGCGCGTCCCGCCGAATCGGTGAGCGCCGTCAGCGGTGCGCCGATGCCGCCATTCAAATCCACGGGCTCGCCGCTCACCGGATTGCCGAGCGAATCCGTCACCGTGGCAACGATCGTGGCGGTCGAATCGGTGCCGCGAAAGGCAACGTAATCCGGCATCACGCGCACCCGGCTGGGCCGCGCCGATCGGACGGAGTACAGCACCGCGGGTTGGCCGGGCAAGGCCGACCCCGCGCCCGTCCGGATCTCGAATTGATGCGTCCCCGCGCGCGTAACGACTGGCAGTCTGAAGACGGCGATGCCGCTGTCGTCGGTGACCGCGGAGGCGTCGCGCGGTAGCCCCAGCGCCGTCGTGCCACGCAGCGCGAGGGTCGTCCGGCGCAGTGGCGTGCGGCCACGGCTCAGGCGTACACGCACAGTCGCCGCCGTTCCCGCGGTGGTGACGACCTCGGCGGGCTGTGCCACGGCAGTCATCGGCTGGGGTGCTTCCTCCCTGGCGGATGCGGACGACCCCGCCGAGCTCGACCGGCGACTGTCGCACGCCGCCGCTGTGGCAATCACCTCGCCAGCGGCCCCGGCGGTGCGCAGATCGGTCCAATCGCGTTCGGTCGGATGGAACGTGAGACAGCTGCGGCGCACGACATCCGCGACTTCTGTCTGGGCGAAGAGCGGATTGGTGAGCAACCGAATCAGCTCGGTCTTGTCGAGCGGTGGCGGCGCCTGAGCGGCGAGTGGGCCGGCGAGCGATGCGAGCGCGAGGACTGCGAGGCGGGAGCGCACGCTAGGGTCGCGCACAGGATGATCGCTCGAACCGCACTTCCACGGCCCGAACGTCGGCATAGAGACCCTTGTCGCGGGCGTCGCGCGCCAGGTCAGTCACAGCCATGAAGTCCTTGCGCGCGAGGTTGTACGCCAGCCACCCGTCTTCGACCTGCGCGAGGCCCCGCGCTAAACCGCTGCACGGCATCCGGCGCGAGTCGTACATACCCGCGCGCATGGAGAACGCGGAAATCGCGAGCGCCAGGGTGTCGGCTCTGCGGTCGAGCAACGCCGTATCACTGACCGACACGGGAGGGTCAGAACCGGCGCGACCGCCGGTCGCCGCGGCGCGAGATCCCAGGATCCCGTAGAGAACGGTCACTAAGACGGCACCCCCGATGCCCGACGCGATGTACGCGGTCGGGCGGGCGAGGGCGCGGTACCAATGTGGCTTGACAAAAGCGGGAGGAGCGGGACGCGTACTCGGAGAACTGGGGGCGATTTCGTCATCCGTGTCCGGTTCGGGCAGGAGGACCGGATGATTGGGATAGCTCCCCCCGGCCGCGCTCACGGAGGGCGTCCCGAGACGCACGACGGGCTCGTAGGGCGGCGCGGCGACGGGTCGTGGACCGCCAACTGGATGGGTTTCAGCCATGGCTTTCCCTCCTCAAGCCAATTCGAGAGGGCAAGTCCCATACCCACCACGAGCTTGTATAAACGCTGTGGCATCAGAGGGGTCGGACATCCGGACCCTGTGTGTTGTAAGCGAGGTGAAACACTTCCCGCAGCGGTACGTGAATCAGATCCTAGCACGACGTGCCCCGCCGTTTCGAATTAGAAGAAACGGCGGGGACGGGGGGTGAGGAAAGGGGACGGCAGGGGAGGTTACCGAATCCCGATCGACACCCCGATCTGATACACACGCATGTCCACCGGCGTCGTGACTTGCCGTGCGGTGAAGCTCCCGTCAGAGTTCTGCGTCAGCCCGCCGGCCGGCACGTACGTCACGCGATCGTGCCGCACACCGCGAGCGCCAATGTCGATCGCGATGGGTGTGTGACCCGCCGTAATGCCGAGGAGCACGCCGCCCCCCGCGGACCGCATCCAGGTCGTGTGACCGTCGAGCCAATCGCTGGCGGAGCAGCCACAGCTGTTGTAGCTGGCATTGCTCCAGAACAGGGATCCGCCCATCGTCGCAAACCCGTAGAACCGCAATGCGCCCTTGCCCAACGTCAGTTGCGGGCCGGCGCCAAGGGTGCCGATCTGTGAAGTGGTAGAAACACCGTAGCCCTGGTACGACACGTCGTACGCCATCCAGGCGCCCTCGACACGAAGCGCGAGCGCGCCTCCACTTGTCACGCCAAAGATCGAGAGCCCGGCGGCGACATCGCCATTGCGGCTGAATTCACCGAGCGGCTCAGCGACGACGAAGTCGGCGCCGAAGGCGCCGCGGTCGCGCACTTCTCGCAGGGCGGACCGCTGGCCAAAGAGTGGAGACGCCATGAGAGCCAGGCCCAGCACCGCCATGCCGATCCGCCGCATAATCGCCGTCCTGTAAGAGTGGAAGAGGTTCTGCGCCGTAGCGGAAAGGCAATGCACGTGCCAAGCTTTCCGCGCCTGCCGGCGCGCCCGGCGTGACCTCAAAAAGGGACATTTGGGAGCGGCGATGGACCAGATCAGCTACGACGACTTTGCCAGGATCGACATCCGGGTCGGCCGTGTCGTGCAGGCCGAACCGTTTCCCCAGGCCCGCAAACCGGCCTACAAGCTGCGGATCGATTTTGGTTCAGGCGTAGGCGTGAAGAACTCGAGCGCGCAGATCACCAAGTACTACGAACCGCAGGATCTCATCGGAAAGTTGGTGTTGGGGGTCGTCAACTTCCCGCCCCGCCAAATCGCCACATTTTTTTCCGAAGTGTTGACCTTAGGCGTGATTCTTGGGGAAGGAGACATCTGCCTGGTGCACCCCGACCGAGACGTGCCGCTGGGCGCCGCCATTCGGTGATCCCCCGCCGAAGCGCTGCTCGACGTAGTCATCGAGAATCCGCAGAAAATCGGCGACGATCGTCTCCCCCTTGAGCGTGACCTTCAGGGCGCCGTCCACATAGACCGGCGCCCGGGGCTCTTCGGCGGTTCCGGGCAACGAAATCCCGATGTCGGCGTGCTTCGACTCGCCCGGACCGTTGACGACGCACCCCATCACAGCGACCCGCAGCTCCTCCGAACCGGGATAGCGCGCCTGCCAGGCACCGCGCCGCTCGCGCAGGTAGCCCTGAATCTCCTCCGCCATTTCCTGAAAGAACGTCGACGTCGTGCGGCCACATCCCGGACATGCCGTGACTTGCGGCGTGAAGCTCCGCAGTCCGAGCGATTGGAGGACCTGCTGGGCAACCTGCACCTCCTCGGTGCGATCACCGCCGGGGCGCGGCGTGAGCGACACGCGGATCGTGTCGCCGATACCCTCTTGCAGCAGAATCGATAATCCCGCCGTGCTGGCGACGACGCCCTTCGTTCCCATTCCCGCCTCGGTCAGGCCGAGGTGCAGCGGATAGTCGGAACGCTCGGCGAGCATCCGGTACACGGCGACGAGATCCTGCACGCCGGAGACTTTGGCCGACAGGATGATGTGGTCGTGGGGCAGCCCGGACTCTTCCGCCAGCTCCGCCGAGCGCATCGCGCTCTCGACCATGGCATCCATGGTCACATCGCGCGCGTCGCGCGGCTCGGCGAGCACCGCGTTCGCATCCATCATCTCGGTGAGGAGCTGTTGATCGAGGCTCCCCCAGTTCACGCCGATGCGGACTGGTTTCCCCTCGTTGATCGCGACCTGGATGATGGTGCGGAAGTTGTCGTCGCGGCGTTTGGTCCCGACGTTGCCCGGGTTGATGCGGTATTTCGCCAGCGCCCGCGCGCACTCGGGATACTTGGTCAGCAGCAGGTGGCCGTTGTAGTGAAAGTCGCCGATGACAGGAACGTCTACGGCGGCGACGATGGCGGGGACCGCGCGCGCCGCCTCATCCGTGTTCACCGTCACGCGGACGAGCTCGCTGCCGGCCGCATGCAGCGCGCGCACTTGCGCCGCGGTCGCGGCGACGTCGACGGTGTCGGTGTTGGTCATCGACTGGACGACGATTGGATGGGCGCTGCCCACCTGCACGCCGCCCACGTTGACCGTGATTGTCGGGCGTCGGATACGCACGGGGAGCAATATAGCGCCGCTCAGGGCGGCGCGGCCTTAGAAAACCTTGTCCTGCAGCACGATTCGCAGTTGAATTTGGTTGAGCCGCAGGTGGCCCGTCATGTTCGGCCCGACGTTCGTGCTGAGACGGGCCCGAATGCCAACCCAGAGGGAGTCCGTGTTGAAGACGCTGTCAGCGAGCGACACCGTCGTCGGCGGGAGCAACGGAACCGTGTCGGCGCCGACGACCGCGCCGCTGGACGCGGTCAAATACGGCGTACCGGTGAACAGCGAGCCCTGCGCCTTTGAGAAGAACACGTCGAACTGCACGCTGCCGCTACCGGTTGCGTTCTCGAGGCTTGCGGCCGCGGTCGCAGAAACCGAATCCACGCTCGATTTGCCGAACCCGGGTGGTAAGATGAATTGACGCGACACGGTCGAGTCCGTCTGCGGTATTCCACCAATCACGTTGTAGCCCTTTAGGGAATCGCTCGCCGAGAGGAAGCTCAACACGTCGATGTTAAAAATGACGCGACCTTTCCCACAGGCGGCGAGGAGCACGAGGAAAGCGGCGGTGAGAGCCTTCATGTGTCGCCCCTTAATAGATCGAAATCGCCGTGGCCATCGTGATGGCGCGCTGCGTCGAGAGTGAGTTGCTATGCGTGAAGAATCCGACGTCCAGACCGATCGGCCCGAGCCTGAGACCCCCGCCAAAACCGAACTGCATCTTCTTCCGCTGATCGCGTGACACACCCCCGCGAATGGCGAGGGGACCGGTGCGCTGCTCGACCCCGACATGGATCACCGTGCCGCGACCGGAGTTCACCACGTCGCCACCGACGGTCGTGCCGGTACCCATGTGCAGCGCCGCGTTGGCGATGTAGGTAATGGGCAGCTTCGTCTTGAGCGAGGTGTCGGCCGAGACGACGATGGTGGCGATCGAGTCACCCGCATTGTCGTACACGAAATGCTGGATCTTCGAATGTGACCATGTCAACTCGGCACCGATGTCGTTGACGCCCGCACCGACCTCGAACGGACCGGAGATCCATACGACGCCCACGTCGCCCCCCACACCCCTGCCGAATGGCTTGTTGGACGTGAACACGTCGCCATTGAGCAGCGGCGACGGCGTACTGCCAAGCACGGGAGGAGCGCCGGTCGTGAAGCCTGCGGGGCCGATCCCACGACCGTACGTGGCGCCGAGGTAATAATGCAGCGCGCCGCCGACGTAGAATCCGTCGTCGGTGTCCGGGCCGCCTGCGCCGTGCGTCAGCCGGCCGGCATAGCTGACCGTCGGCGCGAAGCCGGCTTGGGCCGTGCCATCGACGTTGACGAAATAAGCGGTATTGGGGCGCGCCGTCGAATCGTTCACGAGAAAATTCCGGAGTGTGGTGTCGAGCGTGAACCTGACATCATATTGCAAGAAGCCCATGACCCCGACGTTGAATCCCGCAGCCCCGACTCCGAAGTCGAGGAGCCGGCTCGTCGTGCCCAGACCAAAGTCCTGCTCGGGAATCAGTACCTTGGACGCGCCCAAGTCGAGGACGAGCGTGTCTCTGCCGATCCTGAACGAGATGTCATTCGTCGGCAGCGGTGCCTTCTTCACTTCATAAAAGATTGGCGGATTGAAAATGACATCCATCAAGGCAACGGGATTGAACGCCGTCGACTTGGGGTCGAACATGGGGTCGTGGCCCAGCTGATTGATCGGATGGTCTTTGAAAAACTGGATCAACCCGAACGGCACCGGAATCGAGAACTTGGGCGTCCCGGCGACATGGTTCTTGTTCTTGACCGCGCGATACCCGGGATTGTAGCGGCGGACATTGCCGTCACGGCTCAGGGAGACTCCTCCCATGCCGTAGCGGCGCGCGTCGAACGAGAACTGCGCGTGCGCCGCTCGGGTGGGAGCAAGGGCGAGCACGGCGAGCGCAACAGCGACGACTCCAGTTCGCACAAAGCACCTCGGGGCTTGGAAAGGCCGCCACAACTTTGCACATTGTGTCCGATTTTTCCATTCTTTGGTGTGAGGAAGGTCACCCAAACCCGCCTCACGATGCGGTTTGAAGCGTCAGAGTGACCCGTGTCCCTCTGCCGGGCACGCTGTCGAGCGTGATCACGCCCCCCCAGCTCTCGACCAGGCGACGGGCGATCGCCAGACCCAGGCCGGCGCCGCTCGACGTCGTCGAGAAGGTCGGCTCGAACACCCGCGGCAGGACCTCGGCCGGAATCCCGCGTCCATCATCGGCCACGACCAGCTGCCGGCCGCTCGCCGCCACCTGCACGGTTACGCGCTTCGCGTCGGCGTTGCGAGCGTTCTCCAGCAGGTTCACGAGCACTTCTTTCACCTCGTCCTTGCGGGCGAGCGCGGGCGGGGGGGCGCCGTTGCTGGTCCGCACTTCGAACCGCGTGGCGGAGCCGAGGTCGTAGAGTTGCACGACCTCGCGCGCGGTGGCCGCGAGATCCACCGGCTCGAGCGGCAGCAGCTCGGCGGCGGACGGGGGCGGCGCGCCGAAGCGCGAGAACGCCCGCGCGATGCCGTCCAGCCGGTCGATTTCCGCCAGAATGCGCTCGGACGTCTCCTTGAGCGTCGCCTCGAAGGACGTCGACTGACCTTTGCCGCGAACCCGCTGCAAATGCTGGATGCCGAGGCGAATCGGCGTGAGCGGATTCTTGATTTCGTGCGCCACCTGGCGCGCCATTTCTCCCCAGGCGAGAACGCGCGCGGCCCGCGTCAGCGCCGTGGCATCGTCGATCGCGATGACGCAACCGTCGGGCGCTGCGCCCAGCAAGGCAAGCTGCACGCGAATCTGTCGTCCGCCCACGTCGAACTCGCGCTCCTGAATCATGTCGCGATTGGTGGCAATGAACTCGGCGACGGCTTGCCAGACCGGCGCCCATGCCGCAGCGGTCGCCTTCGGCAGCACGTCGCCCGGCACCAGTGTCTCGCTCGCGCCCAGGACGAGCTCTGAGGCGCGTGGATTCGCCATCGTCACCCGGAGCGCGTCGTCGACCGCGATGACGCCGGTCGCGACGTTCGCCAACACCCGCGCGGTGCGCAGGCGCGCCTCCTCGAGCGCCGCCTGGCTGCGGCGGACGTCGCTGGCCCTCCGATCGAACGCGCTGAGCACCGGCTCGAACTCCCGCGGCGTGCCCGGCGGGAATGCAGGTGGTTCGCTGCCCCGCCCCACCGCGATGGCTGCCTCGCGCAGCGCCGCGACCGGTTTCGCGAGCCGCCGCGCCGCCACCCCGGCGAGGTAGATCGCGGCCACCAGTCCGACGAGGGTGCCGAG
>Ga0137379_10004032_pt1 | contig 13763 bp, 15 predicted proteins | sample SagtaG_18_FD_104812 | JGI IMG/M metagenome (GOLD analysis project Ga0137379, IMG submission 104812) | Vadose zone soil microbial communities from Sagehorn Ranch, Mendocino, California, USA - Sage2_L_80_16 metaG | ecosystem: Environmental > Terrestrial > Soil > Vadose zone | place: USA...
AGGAAAGTGGCGGAACGATATTCACGTTGCGTAAGGAGTTGGGGCAGTAGCCCGCGCGTCAGCAAGGGCTTACTGTTGTTACCGAACCCTTGCTGACCGCCCCCACCCCAGCCGAGCTGCTCGGCTGGGGACCCCGGGTCGGGCTACTGCCCCGAGCCACGACTTGAAACGCGCTCATGATGATTAACCGAACATCCGCGAATCTTAGTGCTGAGGTGCAGACTGCGCTTTCTTCGCAGAGTCCGGTTGTCGCGCTCGAGTCAACTGTTATTGCGCACGGACTGCCGCGCCCACAGAATCTCGAAACCGCATGTCGGCTTGAAACAATCGTCCGCGATGCAGGCGCGACTCCGGCGACGATCGCGATTCTTGGTGGCCAACTTTGTGTCGGTCTGGATCAAGATCAGATCAAACAGATCGCCGAACGTGACCACATCAGAAAAATCAGCACTCGCGATCTGGCCATCGCGGTGGCGAACAAGTGGAACGGAGGGACGACGGTCGCCTCTACAATTTGGATCGCGCATCGCAGCGGCATCAAGGTCCTGGCCACTGGCGGCATTGGCGGCGCGCATCGAGGTCTTTTGCCGGATGTCTCAGCGGATCTGACTGAGCTGGCGCGCTCGCCGCTCGTGGTTGTCTGCTCAGGCGCTAAGATCGTGCTTGATCTTCCCGCCACGCGGGAATGGCTCGAGACAAACGGCATCGCGGTTGTTGGTTATCACTGCGATGAGATGCCGGCGTTCTTTTCGCGCAGAAGCGGTCTGTCGATTGATGCTCGCGTTGACTCACCCGACGACATGGCCCGACTCTTTAAGGCTCAGCGCGCCCTTGGAATCGACTCCGCTTTGCTTGTGACCGTGCCGGTGCCGGCAGATGCGGAAGTTCCCGAGGAGAGACTTGAGGCGATCCTCAACGAGTCACTCCTGGAAGCAGAACGCCAGCAGATCGCCGGGCGCGAAGTCACTCCGTTTCTACTCTCGCGCATGCAAGAGCAGAGCGAAGGCGCGACGCTGCGAGCCAACCTCGCCCTGCTTGAGAACAACGCCCGTGTAGCGGCGGAAATTGCGCGAGCGGTGAGTGAAATCGAAAGCCAATAAAGAAGTTTCTCGGAAAAGGCGCAAAGCGGCAAAGAGCAAAGGGCAGAGGTCGAGATTCGAAATTCTGCACAGACTCTTCAAAAAAATATTCACGAAGCAACAACCAACCAGAGACCGAGTTGCATCACAGCGTCGAAATCAGACAAGCTCCTCCCCAGGCTCGCGATTCCACTTCAAAGGTTAAGCAGTAGCAGCAAGCGGTGAAACAAACGAGTTTCTCCCCAGGCTCGCAGTGTGTCGTTCCGGAAAAGGTTTTTCAGGAGGCTACTATGAGCCGCAAATGGCTCCTCTCGCTCGTGTGCCTTTCGCTGGCAGTTTCATTCTCTTTTCGGTTAACTACTGCGCACCGTGACGTAACCGTCAACGAGAAGAGGTCGCGTCAAAAACCTTTCCTGGTGAAATAGCATGAACCCGATCACGCTTTAGTTCGGAACCTCGTGCGCAAACTGGTTGTCTAACTCAGCGTTGCGCCAACATGAGCTTCTCCCTAGGCTCTCCAATCGATCTTGAACTTGAAAGGAGACCTAACATGTCAGCCAAGAAATTCGTCGACAATCTAACCATCAATTCACCGTGCACCGCAGATTGGGATTCGATGATCGGAAACGATCAGGTGCGGTTCTGCGAACACTGCGCTCTTTCCGTCAACAATCTTTCGGAGATGACGCAAAAAGAGGCATTACGCCTGGTAGAAGAGTCCAATGGTCGGATCTGCATCAGATATATCCGCACGCCAGACGGGCGTGTGCGTACGAAACCCACTTCGCAGATGCATCGGATTGGTCGTCGCGCTTCGCGAATCGCAGCCGGCGCATTTAGCGGCAGCCTGAGCATTTCCTGCGCCGCGGCTGCAATGCTGCGACCAAATGCATCAGCCATGCAGGCTTCAAACGCAGTGGCAGGACGCACTCTCTCGTCCACGGAACACGCGTCGATTGGTGGCACTATCGCCGGAATGGTCTTCGATCAAAACGGCGCAGTAATTTCCGGCGCATCGGTCACGCTTGGAACTGAGCAGTCAAACTATGCCGCCGGCAGAGTGACTGGCTCTGACGGCACTTACAAGTTTGACGGACTCGCGGCGGGTATTTACCGGTTGAAGATTGATGCGCCTGGGTTTGAGAGTGGTGAAGTGACGGATATCAACTTGCTGGATAAGGGAGAACTAAAAATCGATCGAACGCTGAGCATTGCCAGGATTGAAGCAGAGGTAGAGATCCAAATGGACGAAGGAAGGGAGGAGACGGTAACGTCCGGAGCAGGCGTCATGGTTCTTCCTACGTTGCCGTTGGTGAAAGCCGCGCACGCAGATGACCTCGAAGCTGTGCAGTCACTCGTGACCCGAGAGAATGTGAACATTCGCGATAAGGCTACTGATTTTACGGCGTTGGAGTATGCGGCGCTAAACGGCAATCGAGAGATGGTACAGTTGCTGCTCTCGATGGGCGCTGATGTGAACGCCAGAGACAAGAAAGGCCAGACGCCGTTGATGATGCTGGATGTCGACGCGACGAGTGACCTCGTTTGGGACTTGATCAACGCCGGCGCAAAAGTAAATCTGAGAGACAAAGATGGCGACACGGCTCTGATTCAAATGGCGGAGAGGGACAATGTCGAAGTACTCAGGGCGCTGCTTGAAGCTGGCGCCAAGATAGACGCCAGAAACAACGAGGGGAAAACGGCCCTGATAATCGCTGCGTCTGAAGGGCTCGTGAATAGCGTTAGAATACTCATCAACGCCGGTGCAGACATTAGTGCGCGCGACAATGATGGGAAGTCGGCGCTGACGTTTGCAATTAAAGAGGGACACAAGCCGGCGATTCGTTTGCTACGGTCGCTGGGAGCCCTTGACCCGCCACCGCCGAAGGAAGAGAAGGAAAAGGAAGAGCCGAACTGAGCGGGAAGAGAGTCTGCGTGTTCAGCGGCTGGTTGCGCGTGAACTGTCGACTGGTGTGTGCTACTCTATGCGCTCCAGACCTTCAAGGAATACTAAGGAGAACAGCATGGCAGACGAAAAAGAGCCAGCACAGTGTCAGAATCCGGTTTGCACCTGTCCGCCGCAACCCGACGGCAAATACTGCAGCGCGTCTTGCGAAGGCGCCGGTCAGACTATCGAACTTGATTGTGATTGCGGGCACGACGGGTGCCAGGGCAATTTCTAGACGGCGTGAGTCATTCTTAAAAAAGAAGAGAGGCGGTCCCCGCCTCTCTTTCCGTCTTTCAACTCTTCAAGTTGGCAATTTCGCGGGCAGCACGTCAACAACTCCGCCGCGCGCACTCTCCGGTATCAGGATCTATCCGTAACACTTCGCAAGCGACCCGCAATTCAGCGGTCTATGGTTTCTGCTTTTTCGGTGAAGGCAACGGCTCGGGCAGTGGTCCGCTAGCCTCAGTGATCGTCACGCGACTGCGGAAGCGCAGGAAGTCAGTGTAGCGGACCAGCATGCGCATGTGGATGGTCACCTCGGGGAATTCCAGATTGTCGTCGGCATAAGTGTAAACCGGAAACCAGTAGTGGCCATCGATCTGTTGACGATAGGTTTCAAAGATGGGAAAACGCTGCTTGCCTTCGGGCACGCCCTTGCCGCGCACCTTGACGATCTGCAAATCGGTTTTATCGACCCAGATGCGTCCCTGAAAGAACCGCTCGCTCACTTTCTTGGGCAGGACCTTTGGTTGCACATCGAAGACATAGGTATCGAGCTCGTCGATGTGCTCGGTGCCCAGATAGTTGAAGTTGTACTGATTGATCTTTGACGTTTCGAGAGCAAATGGTTGAATGCCGCCGAGGTCCTCGATGTCTTCCGCGGTGACCTCCAGTTCCGTTAACGTTGGGGCCGGGAAAAAAGTAATCTTCTCGAAACGGTTTCCTTGATCGTCGAAGACGAACTGTGAGACGCGATGGTACTCACCCATCACTCCGCCACCCATGCCGATTTGTTGAACCGTGGCGTCGCGCTTGAACGCATAGTCATTGAGCGCTCGCCGGAATTCTGTTTCTTTCGCCGAAAACGCTCGCACGATCCGGTCAATATCCACCGGGCCGCCCTTCTGAATGTTATCGGCTGGCTGCTGGGCCCGGACGGTTGGCGAAGAGTGGAATAGAACGATGGCTGAAGTTATTACTGGAAAAAGAATAAGCGCAAAGATCCGTTTCACGACCACAAATCTCCTCAGAAAGGGAATTTAACCACTCAAAGCGGGTTTGAAACCGGCCATTGGATGCAGAGAAACTTTTTAAGGTTCGGCGGGTGAAGAGAAATTTTACGTTGTGTTCGTCCTGGCCAGCCCTAAAAACTGCCCGGCGAGCCTCGGTCCGGTGCCTTCGTCTTCGTGCTTGAAGAAAACGAACGCTTCTCTCCATTTTTGATCCCTAACGCGCTTGAGCCACTCTTTAAGGTTGGCCTCCGAGTATTCGACGCGGCGCAGTCGCAGATAACCCCAGTCTGCCGTCCGATCGATGTGCGTGACCGGCAGGTCGTCGGTGTCAGAGATGCAGAGCGCGTGATTCCCGGTCGAAAGAACTTCGAGCACATCGTCCTCGAACCAGGTCTGATGACGAAACTCGAATGCAGCGCGCGTTGCCTCAGGCAGGCAATTGAGAAACGTTTCCAGGCGCGGCAGATCCTTCTTCATGTTAGGCGGAAGCTGAAACAGAACTACACCGAGACGGTCCTCAAGCACCGACGCGGTATCGAGCAGATATTTCGTCTCGTCATCTACATCCTTCAGTCGTTTGAAATGCGTGATGCGCTGCGAGGCTTTGATGGAGAAGCGAAAGTTGGCGGGCACCTGTTCTTTCCAGTTTTCCAACATGCTTCGCTGCGGCAGGCGATAGAAGGTGTTGTTGATCTCAACCGCCGGGAGACGCGAAGCGTAATACGAGAGCATCTCTTTCGCCGGAAGCTTTTCGGGATAGAAATTGCCCCTCCATTCTTTGTAACTGTAGCCGCTGGTGCCGACGTGGAATTTCATTGCTGAGGCTATGGTCGATTCTAAGGCGCTTGTTTGATCAAAATATTGGTGTTACCGCCGTCTGAGACGATCGTTGCGGTCACTTTGTCGCTTTTCATCACGACAGTCGGCCCTACTCGCACGGTTTTGGTTGGTTTGAGTTTCGCTTCGTACCAGTCCGCGACCTTGTCTACTCCGTCGGTCGTTTTCAGTTGCAGCACACCCGCTCCGTCTTCAGAGGTTACGTCCAGGATAGTCTGCGCGCCTGGATAGACGAGTGACTTGCCGATCAGCTGCTTAGTGACCGACGGGTGGCTTTGTCTGCGCGCTCTGAATACGGCCTTCATGACGCCGACCACAGAGCCAATCCCCAGCAGCACCACGATGATGATGCCGACGATAATGAGCCCGCGCATCGAGCCGGAACGCGTCGTCGCGGCTGGCACTTCGGAGGCGAAAATAAACGATGCAGCTGGTCCGGGAGGAGCCGAGGGCGGAGCGGGACCATATGCAGCACCTGTCGGTCGCGGATCGAATCGCTGCGTCGCCGGACCTGAGGGTGTTTGATTAAGGATCGCGGTTGGCTGCTCTGAAGGGTCTGGCGAAACCACGACCGCCGCGCCACACCGCCGGCAGAAATTCATACCGGCTACGAACTCAGCGCCGCAATTCGAACATAAGGAATTGGCCATGACAGACACAAAATACGCTCGCTGAGTTCTTTGGGCAAGGAATCCAGAACTCGCAAGGTCAGCCGGCACATTGTTGTCGCCTCAAGCTATTCTGTGATACACAGGCTGACGTAACAACAAGGCAGTCATTCTCGTGGGAGACGTTTCAGGAGTCATGTCCACCGTTACGACAAACATTGAATCCCTCCAGCAGGAGGAGCGAGTCTTTTCCCCGCTGCCGTCTTTTTCCGAGCGAGCGCACATTAAATCGATGGAAGAGTTGGAGCGGCTGCGTGCGCAGGCAACGGCGGATCCTGAAGGCTTTTGGGCGCGCCTGGCGGAAGAGCTTCATTGGTTCAAGAAATGGGACACTGTGCTGAAATGGGAACCTCCACACGCGGAGTGGTTTGTCGGCGGCAAGATCAATATTTCTTACAACTGTCTCGACCGGCATCTGTCGACCTGGCGGCGGAATAAAGCCGCGATCATATGGGAAGGCGAGCCCGGCGATCAGCGGACCCTGACGTATCAGCAACTGCACACCGAAGTCTGCAAATTCGCGAACGTCTTAAAGCGCGCCGGCATTCAGCGAGGCGATCGGATTGCGCTTTACATGCCGCTGATTCCCGAGTTGGCGATTTCGATGTTGGCGTGCGCGCGCATCGGCGCAACACACTCCGTTATCTTTGGCGGCTTTTCGAGCGCGGCACTGATCGATCGCATCAACGATGCGAGCTGCAAAGTCGTCGTGACCGCCGATGGCGGTTGGCGCCGCGGCAATGAAGTGAAATTGAAAGCCGCGGTTGATGAAGCACTGAAAGAAACGCCGTCGGTCAACGCCTGCATCGTGGTGCGCCGCAGCGCTGCGCCGCTTCACATGAAAGCCGGCCGCGACTACTGGTGGCACGAGTTGATGGAGACGGTTGACGCGAAGTGTCCGGCAGAAGAGTTGGACAGCGAGCATCCACTCTACATTCTTTACACCTCAGGCACTACGGGAAAACCGAAAGGAATTCTGCACACGACCGCCGGTTATCTCCTGCAGTCACATCTGACGTCGAAATGGATCTTCGATCTGAAGGACGAAGACATCTACTGGTGCACCGCGGATATCGGTTGGGTCACTGGCCACAGCTACGTCGTCTATGGACCACTGTCAAATGGCGCCACGGTCTTGATGTACGAAGGCGCGCCGAATCATCCCGAGCCCGATCGCTTCTGGAGCATCATCGAACGTCATCGCGTAAATATTCTCTACACGGCGCCCACGGCGATTAGGGCGTTCATCAAGTGGGGCGAGCACTGGCCGCTGAAACACGATCTATCGAGTCTTCGTTTGCTCGGCACTGTCGGCGAGCCAATCAATCCGGAGGCGTGGATGTGGTATCGCGAGATCATCGGCAAGGGTCGCTGCCCAATCGTCGATACATGGTGGCAGACCGAAACCGGCGCCATCATGATCACGCCGCTGCCGGGCGCGACGCCGACAAAACCTGGTTCGGCAACCAAACCGTTTCCGGGAGTTGAAGCTGACGTGATGACGCGCGACGGTAAACCAGTCAGCGCGAACGAAGGCGGGTATCTTGTGATCAAACGTCCGTGGCCCTCGATGTTGCGAACGATCTGGGGCGATGACCAGCGTTATCGAGAGCAATACTGGTCGCAGATCGAAGGTGTGTATTTTGCCGGAGATGGCGCGCGCTGTGACACGGACGGCTACTTCTGGATCATGGGCCGCATTGACGATGTGATCAATGTCAGCGGCCACCGGTTGGGCACCGCCGAAGTAGAAAGCGCGCTCGTCTCGCACGAAGCCGTTGCCGAAGCGGCAGTGGTTGCCCGTCCCGACGATCTGAAGGGCTCAGCTATCGTCGCCTTCGTAACGCTCGAGGGAACGCACAAGGCTTCGGATGAACTCAAAGGGGAGTTGCGCACGCACGTCGCGAAAGAAATCGGAGCGCTGGCACGTCCTGACGAGATACGATTTTCAGACACTTTGCCGAAGACCAGATCGGGGAAAATCATGCGGCGCCTGTTGCGCGAGATTGCGACGAGCGGGTCAGTCGCTGGTGACGTGACCACCCTTGAAGATTTCTCGGTGCTTGAAAAGCTAAGGGCTGAAGAAGAATAGGAAGCGCCTCGTATCAGGTCCCCGGGGGCGGACGGGACCTGCCGACGGCCCACGCACCCCGAAAAAGTCTGCCCTGTTTGCCGGAAAAGATATAAACTGCTGGGAATATTCCGGCTCTTATCGTTTACCGTTTATCCGGATCTCAAGGTATAGACATTCTGGCACTGTTACGTGGACGACGAAGTAGCAAAAGACATGCTGGAGCAAAGGGAAGTCGAGCCTCGATCCGGGCCGCGCTATCTGGCCACGCTTGAAGTACGCGCCGAGTGGGACGACTCGGATGGCGCTCATATCGTAACTGAAGGTACTACCGAGAACGTCGGCCCCGCGGGCACGCTCGTGCACCTGCCGCGGCGGCTGCCAGAGGTTGGCGGTCGGGTTCGACTTGAAGTGCAGGATCAGGAAGGTAAAAAACTGCACGTCGTTACTGAAGTGCTGCGCATTGAGCGCAATCCGGGACACCCGCTGGCCGCGCTTCAGTTGCTGGATCAGTCGGACGAATGGCGCGGACTCATCTGGGAGCCCTCCGCGCCTCGCGTTAGTGCTTCGCCTTCCGAGGATCTGGATGATGACGAGGATGAGGACGAGGAGGACGAATAATTGACAAAGTGAAAGGTAACTAGTGATGTCGACGTCCCAGAGTACAGATAGCCCATCATGGAAAGATCGGCGCAGATATCCACGCTACTACGTCAGCGCGGGTCTGACGATGGCCATCGAAGACGCCAGTTTGAGGGAATCAATTGGGCTGGGCGAACCCGGCGACATTAGTCTTGGTGGAGTCCGTGTGTGCAATCTGCCCGCTTGTGAAAATGTCAAAGTGGGCGATCGCCTTGAGATGTTGCTGCTCGATCGAGAAGACGCGCTGTCATTGCATGGCGCGGTGGTCCATCACGGCACTCCGGACACTTTCGGAGTCGAGTTTGACAACCTGACTCCGTCGGAACAGCGAGCAGTGAACGCGGTGATCGAGCGTTTGTACCGAGTCGCGCGGGCAGAAGAGTGAGCAAGAAACTAGAAACCAAGGAAATAGCGGAGATTGCCGCGCGAGCCGTCATCGAAGCGTCCTGGCCGCCGGTGCGCGTCATTCTGCGCGTGATCTTCATCACGCTGATCGTCGCTGCGGCCCTCTGGGTTCTCTTCAAACTCACGACTGTAATTCTGCTTCTGGTTCTTTCCGTTTTCTTTGCCTATCTCGTTTCGCCGCTGGTCGAATTTTTGCGAAGCCCGCGCAGCATCGCGGGCCGCTCACTCGCAGTGCCGCGCGTCGTAGCGATCGTGATTGCGTATCTGCTCATTCTGGCGGGGGTGTTTGTCGGCTTCTATTTCCTGGTGCCCCAACTCAGCAACCAGTTTCCTGAATTTGCTCAGCAAGCCCAGAGCTATGGCAAGACGATCAGCGCCAAGACGCAAAGCTTGAATGAATACTTCAAACAACACCGTATGCCCGACAGTGTAGTCCGGGCGGTTAACAACGCTGTGCCGAGCATTATCGAAAAGGTTGGCGCATCCGCCAGCGTGGTCCTGACGAGCATAGCGGGATGGGTCGTCTTTATTCCCTGGTTGGTGCTGATTCCCATTCTCAGTTTTTTTCTCTTGAAGGACGCTGACACTTTTCGCCGCTCGGCGCTGCACATGTTGCCGCGCGGCCGGTGGCGCTGGCGCGGTGACGAGTTTTTTCAGGACGTCAACAGCACGCTGGCCGCGTACACTCGCGCACAGCTCACCGCCTGCGTGTTCATCGGCGCAGTCTGCGCCGCGGGCTTCGCGCTGATCGGGCTGCCGAGCCCGCTGGTGCTTGGTCTGATCGCCGGACTCTTTGAATTCGTGCCGCTGGTCGGGCCGTTAACGATCGCCATCCTGGCAGCTTTGGTTGCGATTCTCCACTCAGGATTCGCTTCGGCCCTGGCGGTGCTGCTCTTCCTGGGAGTGCTGCGCATGCTTCAAGACTACTTCATCTATCCCCGTCTTATTGGTCATGGTATTCATCTTCACCCGCTGGCTGTGATCATGGCGATTCTTTGCGGTGCTGAACTGGCCGGCGTTGCGGGAATCTTCCTGGCGATTCCAATGGTGGCAGTGCTGACGGTGAGCTATCGCCACTGGCTGGAACACCGGGGCAGCGAAGGATTGGCCGACTTGCTGGAAGCGGACCTGGGAGACGCCTCTTCGGATGAATCGTATGTGGAAGGTTTGTCCAGTGACGAAACTCTGCCAATTGATTTGCAATCCGGCCCGTCGTCCGTGATTGACCATCCAACGTCGCGCACGACACCGGAAGAAATGGCCCGCAAGCGTCCGGATCTCACGACCGGTGAATTGAAGTTGCCGGTGGAGGATTAAGCACACCGGCTCATTGCAAGGACAAAGTATGACGCAGGGCCGTCTCGATTTTGCTCAAGAGCCGAGAGCGCGGTCAATTTCATTCTCACGAACGGTGGCGAGATTGTCAGTCATAACCACGGAGTCCATCAAGATGCGCGCCTGTCTTCCCTGCCCTGAATTCAACGGCAAGGTTACGCGACTCGCATGGCCGGCTCGCGACATGTTACTGGTAATCATCGCAACTATGCTTTGAGGAAGCCCGGTTTCCAAGTTGTCTGCCTGGATGACGAGCGCGGGTCGGCGTTTCGCGGTCCGAAGATTTGAGTCAGGGAACAGCACGAGCATGACGTCGCCCGCTTAAAGGGCATCGTAGGCTCCCATTTCCGGTCGTTCCCAGTCTTCAGCGAATGCCCGCAAGCGAGCGCGTAGGCTGGCAGCCTGCGCTTCGTCAATCCCGCGCTCAGATAGGTTAACAGAGCCTTCGGGCAAGAAGGTCACGATGACGCGTGCTTCATCAACGTCGTCGGGTGTTTCGAGCAACTCGACTTTGCCATCGCGAAAGATGCCTTCCACTGTCTTTGGATTAGTTGACACTGTCTTTCTTATACCACCCAGGAACGAGTGCGGCAACCCAAACTGGTTGGCATCGATGCACCGGCATGCAAGAGAGCGTCAGGAGCTTTGATCTTGGTATAATACAACATCGTCGAACCTTGAGTTTGGTCTTAAGAGGGAGGGAATTCTAAGACATGAATCTGCTAATTCAACGGGAAGATGCATACGATTTTCTTGACTGTTGGCGACAGGCAATCCATCGACGATCTTATCGGAGCAGGGTTAGGCCTTACGATGAGACCAAAGGAGCTCTGGTCTTTTCATTTGACATTGAAATGAAACCCTTCCTTGGTGACCACTGGGGTTGGAACCGTCCTGAGGCTAGGACTTACTTCTACCAAACTCCCACACTCATCGAGACGATTGCACAGATAATGCTGATTTTCCCTGATCGAGACGCAGGGGGTCGCGTCTTCATCAACAACAAACAGGCCTATTACCGTGATAATCTCTCGTCTCAAGAAAGGGAATTATGCGAACTCACTTGGCCGGAGGACATTGATATCGTAAGTGAGGTAAGGAACTCCTGGTTAGAATTACCGCGACGCTCTGTCCTAACGCTCCAGAACGTTAGATACCGAAGTCGAGCAGGAGCGGTGGAACTCAAGTAATCTGAACACTCGTTAAGTGAACCGATTAGTTGTGTAGCTTGAGCGACTTTGAGATTGAAAGAGAGACTCTTCCTCACGAGCGAGCTTCTGTAACGGAGCGTGGCTGTTCCATCAATTCAATAAAACGCAGAAAGTGATGCTCAGCGTCGTGTGGGCCGGGAGCAGCCTCGGGGTGGTATTGAACTGAGATGATTGGGAGTGACTTATGGCGCATCCCTTCCACACAGCGGTCGTTGAGGTTGATGTGCGTGACTTCGACTTCCGGCGGCAGGCTGTCAGCCAGGACCGCAAAGCCGTGATTGTGTGAAGTAATCTCGACGCCGCCTCCCCGCAGATCTTTCACCGGCTGATTCCCGCCACGATGTCCGAAGATGAGCTTGAAAGTCTGACCACCAAAAGCCCGACCGAGCAACTGATGTCCGAAGCAGATGCCAAACGTCGGGACGCCTGACTGCGCGATGCGGCGCACCTCATCGACTTCTTTGTTCATCGAGGCCGGATCGCCCGGGCCATTAGAAAGGAATACTCCGTCGGGTTTCATCGCCAGCGCTTCATCCGCGGGAGTGGCAGCGGGAACAACCGTCGTGCGGCAACCCGCGCGGGACAATTCCCGCAACGAATTTCGCTTGACGCCGAAATCGAAGCAGACCACATGAAAGCGCTCTTTGCCTTCAGCCGGAACGTCATAAGGCTGCTTTGTCGTGACCACACTGGCCAACTCGCGATTTTCCATCGACGGCGAGTTGCGTGCTTTCCCAACCAAACTCTTTTCGTCCAGATCGATCGTTGAGATGCAGGCGCGCATCGCGCCTTTGTCGCGAATGTGGCGCACGAGCGCGCGCGTGTCGATGCCCTCAATTGCGACGATCTTCCACCGCTTTAAGTATTCATCGAGCTTCTCTTCAGCGCGCCAGTTTGAAGCAACGCGGCTGGCCTCGCGCACCACGAAACCCTCGACCCACGGCCGCGACGATTCAGCGTCAGCGCTGTTCACACCATAGTTGCCAATCAGCGGATAGGTCATGCAGACGATCTGGCCGGCGTACGAGGGATCAGTGAGCACTTCCTGATAGCCGGTCATCGACGTATTGAAAACCATCTCGCCGCAGGCTTCACCTTCGGCGGCCCACGAGCGACCGCGAAACGCGCGACCGTCTTCAAGGGCGAGTAATGCTGGTTTTGATCCTTTCACGTCGAGTACTAAAACCGCAAGCTAATCTCAAAAGTCAGCGAGTGCCTACTGCCTACTGCCTACTGCCTCCTGCCTACTGCTTCGCAGAAACTGTTGCGCTTCATTCAGCCAGCGCTTTTCCAAACGATACTTGTAAGCGGGAGCGCTCTTGACGGCGTTGATGCAGGCTTCCATCAGACTGGCTGCTTCGCTGCGGTGTCCCAGGCCGGCATGCGCGCGGCCCATCAAGTAAAGGCCTTCCGGATCTGACTCTCGGTGATCGAGGAAGCGCTCGAGCGCCGTGCGCGCGTCTTCAAACTGACCGGCGGCCAGGTAAGTCGCGCCCACTTCGCGCCAGATTTCATACTGCGAGTGCGACTGATCTCGCGCCACGACCGGCTCGAAATGTTTGATCGCATCCGCGAAGCGCTTCTGTTGCCGCGCGATACGGCCCAACTGATAATGGGCGTCGATCTCATCGGCATCGATCTGGATGGCCCGCTCGAAACGCTCGCGCGCGGCATCGAACTCGCCGCGCTGCTGGTGAATGAGTCCGAGGTTGTAGTGGGCCGACGCGTCAGCCGGATTGAGCGTTGACGCTTCCAGATTCTGTTTGAAAGAGGCCCGCGCGCGTTGATTGCGTGAGATTTCACTAAAATAACCGCGAAGCAAAAAGAACAACATTAATAACAGAAAAGGTGAAGCGAGTATTCTGATGAAAATCGGCATCAACAGCTTCACGGCCGGGAAAACGAAGATACCAGAGATCAGCACTACGATTAGCGAACGGATCCAGGACAAACGAAGCACGATTCGCAAACCCAGGGTCGCAAAGAAACCAAACAGCCCGAGTAGAATCATGAACGAGAGCGTGGCTGCCAGGAGTTTGGGAGTGAGCAGTTGGAGCTGCGCATCGTATTGCAGCAGCATTTGCGGCGGTACCTGGCTGCGTTGAGTTGTTAACCATCCGAAGAGTCTGGCCGCCAATGCTGGTTGAACGCCACTGAGAGTTCCGGCAATCGTAAGGATTGTGGCGATCACGCTCGAGGCCGTGAGCCCATAGAACATTGTCGAAGCAACAGCCGCATACTCCTGTTGCAGCAACAGTCGAAAACTAGCGCGTCGCTCAAAGATATTGATGAGAAAGAGTGCGAGCGGAGTAAAGATTAGCGCTATGAAAATCAA
>Ga0137379_10004037_pt1 | contig 13760 bp, 13 predicted proteins | sample SagtaG_18_FD_104812 | JGI IMG/M metagenome (GOLD analysis project Ga0137379, IMG submission 104812) | Vadose zone soil microbial communities from Sagehorn Ranch, Mendocino, California, USA - Sage2_L_80_16 metaG | ecosystem: Environmental > Terrestrial > Soil > Vadose zone | place: USA...
ACACGTTACCTTGGTCCCGAGGGCTATGGAGGTGTGGTGGCCTTCATTGCGGCGGCTCAAGTCGTCATGCTAATAGGCGTGAACTGGACCAGCATTAGTGTGGCCCGTTACGGCTGTGAAGAATTCGTTCAGACTGGCCAGATTGCATCGACTTTTTGGACGCGCCTGATCATCCTGGTTCCGAACCTCGTGCTGGTGCTGGCCACAACACCATTGTGGTTGCCAAGACTTGTGCGCGTCTTGCATCTGCCGGTGAATGCGACCTGGCTTGTTCTCAGTCTGCTGCTCGTGAACGCCTGGTGGATACACATTCAGCAATCGCTGCAAGGAGCGAAGCTGCTGCGCTTGCAAGGATGGCTCTTGACATTAGAGCGCGCTTTGATCTTTCTGGTTTTGTGTTACCTAGCGCTCAGCGGAAGCGTTTCGGTTCAGAGGGTTGGCTGGCTCTATGTGCTGGGATCGGCCGGCGCGAGCCTGATCGGATTGACGCGGCTGAGAAAACTTATTTGGACCCCGCGTGTCGATGGCGCCCTCCTTAACCGGATGCTGCGATTCTCGATCCCAATTATTCCCACAGCCCTCATCGGCTATCTCTCAACAAACTATCTGGATGCGCTCTTTATCACTCACTTTCTCTCGCAAGCCAAATTAGGCATTTACTCGGTGGCTTACCAGCTTACGGGGCTGACTCAGCAAGTGCCGCTGCTCGCGGGAATGCTGTTGATGCCGCTTTTCGTTAGTCTGCAAACCGGCAAGCGCGAAGACCGTACGGAGCGTTTCATCCGCGAGGTGTTGCCAGCGGTCACTCTGATGTGGGCACTCCTGTGCGCCGCGCTCGCCGCTGTCGGTTCATATCTGGTGCCTTTGATCTTTGGGCCGAAGTTTGAGGAAACGACCTCATTGCTATGGCCACTGATGGCCGCAAGTGCGCTTGCCGGGCCGTTGCTAATGGGCTATCTTCCGATTACCACTGCCACTTCGAAGACATACATTCATACTGTTGGAGTGGCAATGGCTTCGTTGGCTAACGTCATTTTGGATTATCTGCTTATCCCGAGATTTGGGTTGCTCGGAAGCGCATGGGCGACGACAACCGCGTATGGCATCGATTTGATTGTGTTGTTTATTCTCGTCCATTGGCGATTCATCCCTGGTTTCACGTGGACACTCGAAGCAGCTTTACCCGTTGTGCTTGGGGCATTATATGTTTCCAGGTTTGGTGATAACGCGGTCGCGCTTGGCATCGTATTGGCGGGAAGCGTTGTCATTGGACTTTGGCGTCGAAGGTGTCTTGGTTTGGCTCTAAGAACACTTCGAGATTACGTAAGGTTCGTTGCTGCTGCACGCACCGCGCCTCGCCTGAATTAGTTGAACAATCTTCACTTGTTCATGGCAACGATGTGCCGGCACGAGCTTAACAATGCCAAAGCAACCCGTAGCAAGGCCTAAGTTTCGCTAAGCCAAGATCGATTGGCAAACCAGAATTGCTCCACTTTCAAAGAGGATTTTGATGCGCTTCCTCACTCGGTAATAGGATTAAACCATCGCGCCTTGCCGCCGCTCAAAGACCTCTTCTGTTCAGCATCGGGTTGAGCGATTGCCTGGAGGCGGGTTTGCTCGATATCATTAACCATTCGCCGCCCGAAGGAACCAGATGATTCGACACACAAAAACAGTGGCAGCAGGTTGAGGCGAATAAGTGTTTTGTACTACTACCGAACAATGGGAATCAATCCAGGTACAAGAATTGGCGGGAACGTGATTGTCAACACTGCGGCCAGTGTAGATCCTGAGTGCGTCATTGAGGATGGTGCTCACCTTTGTCTGGAAACACATCTGGCTAGCGGCGTGACGATGGGTAAAGCCGCCTAGGTCGGCATCGGGGCAGTTGTCAGCGATCATCTACGTATCGGAGCTAATTCGATTATTGGCGCTGGCGCAGCGCTAACGCATAATATCCCCGATAATGTTGTGGCGTGCCAGCAAAGGTAATAAGAAAGCTCAACGATAATGACTAAAAGTCAGATTTCTGATCTCGCTATGTTTGGCGGTGTTCCCGCCGTCTCGGAAAAGCTCTGCGTAGGTCGTCCGAATATCGGTGATCGCGAACGATTGCTGTCAAGGATTAACAAGGTACTGGAGAGCCGCTGGCTAACCAATGAAGGACTTTCGCGAAAGAACTCGAGGAGAAGACTGCCGACACTCTCGGCGTGAAGCATGGCGAAGCTGAAGTTTTCAGTTCCCACGCCACAAAATTCTTGAGCACTTTTGAGGGAGGAGCTGTTACTACAAATAACGATGAACTGGCGGCTCGAATTCGCTTGATGAAGAACTTCGGTTTTTCAGGTTTCGATAATGTGACCTAACTTGGCACTAACAGGAAGTTGAATGAGATGTCAGCAGTCATGGGATTGACGGGCCTCGAAAGCTTCAGTGACTCTATCGCTGTGAATCGACGCAACTTTCAAGAATACCAACGCGAACTGTCGGGCATTCCAGGAGTAAGACTGCTGCGCTTCGAGGAGAAAGATGAGACCAATTATCAGTAGGTCGTAGTTGAGATCGATGAGAGTGTCAGCGGCATCAGCCGAGACGACCTGCTTAAGGCTCTGTGGGCTGAGAACGTGATAGCATGGCGTTATTTCTATCCAAGCTGACATCGAATGGAGCCTTACCGCTATTTTATTCTGATGAGGAACTGAGGTTGCCGGAGACGGATCGATTGGTCGAGCGTCTGTTGCAGTTTTCCACCGGTACCGCTGTCAACCCTGAAGAAATCGGAGTGATCGGCCAGATCGTTCGACTTGCCGTAGCAAACGCGGAAGAGATAAGGGTGAGACTGTGTTCAATATCAAGCTCAGCGTCTGCCTAATCACTTACAATCACGAACAATTCATCGCTGAGGCGTTAGAGAGCGCCTTGGCGCAGCAAACAGATTTTGAGTACGAGATAGTCGTTGGTGATGATTGCTCCACCGATCGCACGCGCGAAATTGTATTTGAATATCAGCAACGATATCCGGAGAAGATCCGACATAGCCATCCTGAGGAAAACTTAGGGGTGAACCGCAACCTGGCCCAGACACTTCAGGCATGCAGAGGCGAGTATATCGCGCTGCTTGAAGGCGACGATTACTGGGTTTCCGACTTAAAGCTGCAAAAGCAAGTTGATTTTCTGGACTCGCACTTGAATTGCGCCATCGTCTTTCATGCCGTTAAGACAGTTAATCAAAACGACACTGTTGCGACGCGTAACAGTCCTCGTTTTGGTCGCAGGAAAATCTTGACCATCGAGGATTTGCTCAGGCTAGGGAATTTTATCCCGACGTGCTCGGCAGTTTTCAGGAATAGATTATTCGGTGAGTTTCCCAGTTGGTATTACACGCTGCGCATCGGAGACTTCCCCTTGCACATTTTCAACGCGCAGTACGGTAAAATCGGTTATCTCGACAGAGTGTTGGGAGCCTATAGGCTTCATTCTGGCGGAACGTTTTCAGCCGAGCGTAGTTGCCGAAATGTTCCCGAAGTTGTGAGGCTTTATGACCACCTGAATGCTTATCTTGACTATAAGTACGACCGTACAATTACCGCCATTAAGAGTTACTGGGAGGCAGTCGATTTTTACCGTAAAGGTGATTTGGCCAAGGCACAAGCCTGTGCCGCGCTGCGCGCGTCTGCGCCTCCATACAATGCTCAGGCGATGATGGCTTGGCTGCTAACGCACTCGCCTCCGCTCTACCGACTGGTAAGAGCTTTTAGACCACTGGGAGCCTGATGGCCTCCAGCTTATTCTCTCGATCGGAAATTGTTTTTGGAAACCAGTTAGCTGAAGAATCAATGGCTGCAAAAAAGCTCGCTTGTGAGCCGTTAGCGACTCAGCTCACGGAAAATGATTTGACCATGCCGCGAAGAAAGCGGCGATCAGTCATTATCTCTTTGTCTTACCGCATGGTATGGTTCAGCAAAAACATTTTGGGCCGCAAGCGCATGCTAAGCTGGTGCTTGAACACTTCCTGGCTGATGAGAAGATTTGCATTCGAATTGAGCAGTGAAGTTTTCGGCGATTTATTCCAACGTGAGGCGAGAGCGCTCTCTGAAGACGTGCTTCAAAGATGGATTCCGCCGGGAGGATCCGTTCTTGATATTGGCTGCGGCCCGGGTCGGTGGTCCCGGCTCGCAGCTCAGTATGCTGACAGCGTCGTGGGAATAGACCAAAGCGAGGTTAACATCAAGATTGCGCGGCAAATGACTACGGCATCAAACATCAAGTATGTAGTCGGAGATGTCACTCAGAATGTTGATCGGTACCATTTCGATGTGGCAATACTAGTGCATGTCATCGAACATATCGAAAATGTAGACCGCCTGCTCGCAGCAATTAGCAACGTTGCTTCGACATTAATCATAGAGGTGCCCGATTTCGAGGCCGACCCGCTGAATATGGCGCGATACGCGCTTAGTTGTCCTTACTATAGTGACGGGGACCACGTTCGTGAATACACTTTGACAATACTCACGGAGCAGTTGGACCGAAATCACTGGAATATCCAACATCTGGAGCGGAGACATGCGGCGATATTAGTAGTCGCGACCCGCACAGCTTGACGTGGAATCCCCACGATTAATACTGGCGTCTTATCTCTCAAAAGCTAACAGCAATAACTCGTTCTCTCAGTATTTAGTCGAATAAGAGTAATGCAAACGAAACTATTAGAGTTGCTCGCATGTCCGACGTGTTTGGGGAAACTCACCTGCGTAGCGAAAGGTACATCCGAGAGCGGCGAGATCGAGACGGGGAACCTTGAATGCGAACAATGCGGCAAGAGTTATCCTATTAAAGGCGGCATTCCGCGTTTTGTACCGGAAGACAACTACGCTGCATCGTTCGGTTATCAATGGAACCGTTTTAGATCTCAACAGATTGATTCCGTTAACGGGACGGAAATCTCAAAGAAGCGGTTCTATTCGGAAACGGGCTGGACGCCTGACTGGCTTCATGGAAAGTGGATCCTGGATGCAGGCTGTGGCGCCGGGCGCTTCCTCGATGTAGCATCGAACAATGACTGTGAGGTGGTCGGCATCGACATCAGCAACGCGACCGACGCCGCGCGTTCAACTCTGGCCGGGCGCAAGAATGTTCATCTGGTGCAAGCCAGCATCTACGAGCTTCCGTTTCGCTCAGGCGCATTCGATGGGTGTTATTCCATTGGGGTCATCCAACACACACCGGAACCGGAAAAATCGATTAGATCTTTACCGAGAGTTTTGAAGCCTGACGGCCGCATTGCGTTAACCATTTATGAGCGCCGACGCTGGACGATGCTCAATTCCAAATACCTCATTAGGCCGATTACCAGGCGCATGAGCAAGAAAGCAATTCTGTATTCGATTAAGTGTTTGATGCCGATTCTCTTTCCGGTAACTGAAGTGGCGTTTCGTATCCCGCGCTTAGGAAGGGTTTTCAGCTTTGCCATTCCCGTTGCCAATTATGTTAACGAATCCGAATTATCGCTGCGCCAACGTTATCAGTGGGCGCTGCTCGATACCTTTGACATGCTCTCGCCTCAATACGATCAACCGCAAACGGAAAAGGCAGCGACTGCGGCCTTGCGTGCGGAAGGCGTCGTGGATATAGAGCGACTACCCACAGGCGGATTGAACTTGGTCGGAAGAAAGGCGAGTTAATTCGGCTCTTAAATCCGCGAGATGCGAAGCAAACCGGACGCATGATGCAGGCTGAACCCACCGGGTCATGATTCAAGCAAACCATCAGCACCTGAACCGATTTGCTTCAGCGAAGCGCGCGTCTAACTTTGGTACCTGGCGAAAAGATCGGCGCAGGCCATGGAACAGGTTGAACCTCAGAATCAGCCAAAGCGCAATCACGCCATCCCAGACGCCAATTTTTTTGCCTTCGGCATAAGTGCGACCATAGTAACTTATGGGAACTTCATAGATCGCGCAGCTCAGCTTGGCGATCTTTGCCGTAGCCTCGACTTCAAAGCCGAAGCCGTCCGAGACTATGATCATGTTACGTATGATTTCTCCGCGAAAAGCTTTGTAGCAGGTCTCGATGTCCGTCATGTTGAGATTGGTTAACATGTTGGAAATGAAAGTCAGGATTTTGTTGGCCACGTAGTGATAGAAATAAAGCACGCGCGTGGCCCTGCGCACCAAAAAGCGCGATCCGTAGACAACGTCGGCTTTGCCCGACAGGATGGGGTCGATTACATTTCCAATCTCATCAGGATCGTATTCAAAGTCGGCATCCTGAACGATGACGACCGATCCTTGAGTTGCAGAAAACCCGGCTCTTAACGAGGCGGTTTTGCCGGCGTTCTTCTGGTGGATGACCCGCACTTGTCCGTGCCGCCGTGCCAGCTCCTCGGCGATGCCGTAAGTGCCATCAGTCGAGCCATCATCGACGATTATTATCTCGAGCAAATTGGCGATCCGCAGAACTTTCTCCACGACCGCGGCGAGCGTTGCCGCTTCGTTGTATGCAGGCATTACCACCGAAAGACAATTGTCACTCATAGGTCTGATTTGGTTTCCGCGTCGGGCAAATATACAATCGGGGTTACGACTATAACAAGTCTTGGAGTCGCTCAGGACTGAACAGTGATATCTCCGCCCATCTCGACAGACTCAAACTCAAGATCCCTTCTATTCTTTTTTGGCTCGATCCTGGTTGTGTGGATCAGCGTGGCAATTTTCCTGTGGCCCTATCATGGCGCTTTATTGACCTGGGATGAAGTCGATTACGTTAATGCGGCTCAGCTCGGTGTTTGGGCAAACGCCATCGAAAAAGGATCTCTCACGCCCCTTCAGTTCGCTCGGCTAGCAAAGGCCAAGACCTCAGGGCAGACGTACCTTTCACAGGGTTACGACGAGAGTAAAGATCCCTTCCTGCTGCGCCATTTTCATCCGCCCCTCGTGATCTACCTCGAGTCTCTAATACTGCGGCCTTACGGCCATCCCGGCGAAAGGGTCGTGCGATCAAGTCAGCTATGCGGAGCTTTGGCCCTCATTGGCGCTCTCTTTCTCGCGTACCGGAGCCTTGGCCGTCAGGTTCAGTGGCCTGGGATGATTGTCATCGCACTCTTGGCGTTTTGGATGTGCCAGTCGTTGTTTAGCTCACTCCAGTTCCACGGATGGGCGGCTGTGTGGGCGGTTGCACTATCAACTGTTCTATTCAGATGGTTGGATAGATTTGAGGCGTCACTCGCGATTGCTGTAAGTGTAAGCCTGGCGCTTGGAGCCTTGACTCTCGAAACAGCAGCGATTCTGTTAGTCGGGATCTTCGTTTGCCTAATCTTGTGGAGGCCGAGAAGAATGGCGGTCAGCCGCTCATCCTGGTGGTCTGGCGCTCTGGTCCTAACGCTGACAGTGCTCCTGGTTTCATTAGCCTGGCCAGGCGCGTTGCTCAAGCTTTCTCCGATCAAGACTTTGGCGATGTATCTTTACCGCATACGCCTGGGCCAGGAATACGCGCACATCAACTATCGATCGTTCCTCGCCACATTGGCCCCTATGCTGGTGCTGATTCCGCCGGCCGGTGCGTGGTTGCTGTTCTGCGATCGCGAACACTCAAGACGATGGGGGCCTTACGTTATCATCGGCGCGATATACGGGCTTACTATGACCAAATTTGCTATTGGCGCATATTATCTGGTAGCGGCCCTGGCTCCATTCACTGTGGTGATCGCATTTGCCGCTGATCGTCTTAGATCGACTTGGGCAAGAACCAGTATTGCAGCTGCCGTAACGATTCTAGTTGGACTTTCCACGTTTTCGGCATACCGTAGTCGGCCGCAACAGGATCCGCTGGGCCAGGACCTCCCATGGCTTAGAGAATCTCTCCGCGGCAGAGAGATCCTGGCAGATGGAGCACATATCTTCCGTTATTACTTAGGCGATGACTATGTGATCCAAACAATCGTCCCTTCCTATGATGGCAAACTGTTGGAACGGACGGAGGGCAAGTATTCGCCGCTTTCCCCGCGCGAAGTTAGCGGAAAGATCGTTTTGGTTCTTAATAGAGGAAGCAATGAGCTCAAACCCTCTGAACTTGATTTGCTGGGTCATTGTTCGCGTCGCGATGGAGCTTTTGTTCGGATGTATGACTGCGGCGAAGTTGTGCCCTGAATCGCGCCAAGTCTTGGCCAAAATCTACCGTCGAATATACTTCCATCAACGGTTTTTAGCAGCGAGTTGCTGGTGATTTGTGATGACGCTTGAAGGCAGGCAGGTGCTTTTCATCTCTTATAACGGGATGCTGGATCCGTTGGGTCAGAGCCAGGTCCTACCCTACCTGCGTGAGTTAGCCGGCCGGGGAGTCCGGTTTACTCTGATTAGCTACGAGCGGGCTGCCGCCTTGAACGCCCATGGTCGAGCGAAATGTGAGGAGCTGCGGCAGCATCTCGCGACCAGCGGAATTGAGTGGCGCTGGTTACGGTATCATCAAAGGCCTTCATTGCCCGCTACTACGTACGATGTCCTCGCCGGCATTCGGCAGGCGCAAAACCTTGCACGCCGTAACCATATCGAAATGGTCCATGCCCGCAGCCACATCCCGGCGACGATCGGTTTGGCTTTAAAGAAACGTCTGGGAGTGAAACTGATCTTCGATTTGCGCGGGTTGACAGCTGAAGAGTATGTAGACGCAGGACACTGGGCCGAAGACGGATTACCCTACCGGATAACCAAGCGAATGGAGCGACGCATCCTCGCGGGCACAGATGCAGTAGTCACCTTAACGGAAAAGATCTGGCCGATCATCAAAGAATGGGAAGGCTTGCGCAATCGTGAAGTATTTCATGAGGTCGTCCCATGTTGCGCGGATCTCGAGTTGTTCGATTTCAGCGAGCAAGATCGCCAACGACGCCGAAAGGAGCTGGGGCTGCAAGACCAGTGTGTCCTTGTTTATAGTGGCTCAATCGGTGGTTGGTATCTGACCGACAAAATGGCTGACCTGTTTGCCACGATCGACAAACAGAGGAGCGGTTGGCACTTTTTGTGGTTAACACCCGGCCCGAAAGAACTAATTAGAAGGTTGATGGTCCAGCGCGGTATCAACGATGGCCGGTATACGATCATCTCGGCGGCGCCGGCGGAAGTACCGTCCTATTTGTCAGCTTGTGATGCCGGTGTCGCGTTTTACAAACCGACGTTGTCGAGACTAGCTACTTCGCCGGTGAAGGTAACAGAGTATCTGGCCTGCGGTCTCCCCGTAATCATCAATGCGGGCATTGGCGATTCTGACGCGCTAGTTACACGCGAAGGAGTTGGGACGCTCGTTAGCAAATTCACCGAGGGCGCATACGCGGATGCCGTAACCATCATTGAACGTCTCGCTGATCAACCCGAGTATACTCGCAAGCTCGCTCGCAACGTGGCCGAGAGACTTTTTGACGTGCGGCGAGTTGGCGCCGAGAGGTACGCGCGCTTATATGAAAATGTCCTGACGCGAACAGAGGCCTAACGTTCGTTTGTGGGAAGGAATCGCTTACCTTCATAATGCGATTCCAGTGGCAGGCGCGAGTTGGTAATCTACTTCCTAGGTCTTCGCTTTCACGATTCATGAAAGTTCTGGCTCTAGCGTCATATCCGACGGAAGCCGCAGCCACGCGCTATCGTTTGGAGCAGTTCGTCGCTCCGCTGGCTGAGCGCGGTATTACGCTGAACGTTCACCCGTTCATCGATTCCAAGCTTTTTGAGCAGTTATATCGCCGGAAATCATGGCCGCGAACTGCGATTGGACTCGCAAAGTCGGCGCTGCTGCGACCGGCTGAATTGGTTGGCGCCTACCAAGCCGATGTGGTCCTTATTCAGCGCGAAGCAATGATCTTCGGGCCGCCGTTGATCGAGTGGCTAACCACTCAGGTACTGAAGCGTCCCATGGTCCTCGATTTGGACGACGCAACTTACGTCTCATATACTAGTCCGACCTACGGTGGCATTGGACGCGCTCTTAAGTGGTTCAGCAAGACTGACAATTTGATCAGATGGGCCACCATAGTGACTTGCGGCAACCGCTCAATCGCGGAATACGTAGCCAGCAACGGAGCGCAAGCCCGCATTATCCCCACCGTGGTTGACACGGACGTTTTTCGGCCTGCTCGGGACCGCTCCGAAGTTGGTCAAGTTGTGTTGGGCTGGATTGGAACACATTCGACTTTTCCGTACTTGGAATCAATCTTCCCGGCGTTGCGGGAACTGGCCCGGAACCATGCCTTCCGGCTGAGGATTGTGGGGGCTGGAAAGGACGAGATCAATATTCCCGGGGTTGACGTTGAGAGTCTGCCGTGGAGACTCGAACGTGAAGTCCCGGACTTTCAATCAATCGATATCGGGCTGTATCCGATCGACGCCAGCTTATATTCGGGCAAGTGGGCGGCAGGCAAATCAGGCTTCAAAGCGATTCAATATATGGCCGTCGGCGTGCCCTATGTGGCGACGCCTGTAGGCGCCTCGGCGGAATTGGGAGAAGTAGGTGTCACGCACTTCCTCGCTTCTAACCAACAAGAATGGCGAGATGCTTTGGCGGAACTAATTGTCAACGCGGATAAGCGATGGCAGATGGGTGTGGCTGGACGGAGCCACGTAACGGAGCAGTTCGCATTACCAGTGCACGCAGACAAACTCGCCGCCGTGTTACGCGAAGCGGCCACCAAGTAGCGGGTAGAATAGAGAAAGTCTCTGGAAACTCTGTGATTCTTCCTGGGCCTTTGTGGGGAAAAAACGATTAAGCCCATGACCACGAAGACCTGGAGATCCCACAGGCAGAGAATTCACAAGACGAGATGCAGCACACAAGCAAATTCAGGCTACTAGCTTTAGCTTGTATCGCCGTGCTTCCATCATTTCTGAAGCGGCCTTGTTATCGTCTCTTTTTCCGCTATCGGATTGGCAAACGCGTTCGGGTTGGTTTTAGTATCGTCGATGCGCGGGAATGCTTAATCGAGGATGACGTGCGCATCGGCCACTTGAATGTTATTATTGGTGTTAAGCGCTTGACGATTGGAGATCATGTCCGCATCGGGCACCTGAACATCATTCGCGGCGGAGACGAAGTTCGGGTCGGCCGATTCTGCGACATAATCCGGCTAAACGAGATAAACTCGATTCCCGAGCCTGAAGTTGTCAACCCCGTCGATCCGCGGTTCCTGCTGGGCGATGGCAGCATTATCACCAGTGGCCATAAGATTGATTTCACCGATCGCGTGGAGATTGGCCGGCGCACAATTATTGGCGGCCGCAACTCGTCTTTGTGGACGCATAACCGGCAGCGGACTCGTCCGATTAAGATCGGCTCATTTACTTACGCTGGCTCCGAAATTCGTATCGCGCCTGGAGGATCGATACCTTCTCGTTGTATCGTGGGTATCGGTTCGGTGATCACGGGAGAGTTGACTGGTGAGGAGCAATTGATTGCCGGAGTGCCAGCTAAACCGATCAAGGCACTTAGCGAGGAAGACAGGTTCTTGATCGAGCGAAAGACACGTCCTGACTTGCCGGACGACATCTGACGCAGCTAATCCGTGTTTAATCCAACTCGGCAATGAAATCATTATTAGCAGTCGTGACTTTAGTTGTGTTCGTCGGCGTCCTGCTGGTTATTCCGGTGAAGACGGAGGCCATGGGGGCCCTTACTGTCTGTGGACTTCTTTCCATTCCCGTCGTGCTCTTGCTGATGAGGAGCAAGGTCGAACGCGAATTTCTCTTGCAAGTGTTCGTCGCGGCGCTCCTGGTAAGAATGATAGTCGGTACGATCATTAATTTCTTTCAATTGCAGGAGTTCTTTGGCGGCGATGCGATGACTTACGATTTTTATGGCGCAGCATTAGTGAGATCATGGGCCGGCGATCGTTACTTTCAAACTACGGTCAATGCCTTTTTCGGAGAGTACGGCCAAAGTGCATGGGGAATGGTTTACATGGTTGGAGCCATTTATCGGGTGATTGGCCGTAACATGCTCGCCATCCAATTCACCAACGCCGTGTTCGGGGCGGCAACCGCGCCGGCAGTTTTTTCCATCGCCCATACACTCTTTCAGAACAAACGAGTCGCTCGCCTGGCCGCTCTTCTGGTCGCTTTTTTCCCTTCTTTGATCCTTTGGTCATCGCAAGGCCTCAAGGACGGCCCGATAGTATTTCTCCTCGTGTTAGGAATACTGTTGACGCTACAAATGGGAGAGAGGTTCAGCTTCAAGAACACCGTAGGTCTCTGTCTAGTCCTCGCAACTTTGATCAGCTTTCGATTCTATCTTTTTTACATGATGACCGCGGCGGTACTGGGAGCATTCGTCATAGGTATGCGCGAGTTTACGCTGTCAAGTTTCATCCGACAACTTTTGGTTGTTGTCGGTATCGGCCTGACCTTAACCTATATGGGAGTACTCCAGAGGGCGCAGCAGCAAGCCGGATATTTTGGAGATTTAAGAGTCGTTGAAAGAAGCCGCCAGGATCAATCCCGAGCCCAATCCGGATTTAGTCAGGATGTCGACGTATCGACCACCGAAGGAGCTATCAAAGCAGCCCCCCTTGGCATCGTCTATCTTCTGTTCGCTCCGTTTCCCTGGGAAGTCCAGTCACTGCGCCAATCAATCACCCTTCCCGAGATGGTGGTCTGGTGGGCATCCTTCCCTCTGTTAATACTCGGCCTTTGGTTTACGATCAGACACCGTCTGCGGCAGTCGTTTGTGATCCTGATTTTCACGACTATGCTAACGCTGGCCTACTCGATATATCAGGGAAACGTCGGCACGGCCTATCGCCAGCGAGCTCAACTCCTGGTTTTCTACTTCATCTTCGTCGCGGTGGGGTATGTATTGATGCGGGAAAGGCGCGAGGAAAAGAAGCAGCAGGCTGACTTGGTGCGTCAACACGCTGAAGAACCGCCGCGAGATCGGCGCCTTCCAATTAGCGTCGGTTCGCCCGCAAAAGCTAACTAAATCTTACCTCTCAGCTTAGCCCATATCAGACCGAGGTATTCGTGCAAGGCAAGATCTGCCTTGTGCAACTCGCCGACGCTGGGATAAAAGTCGGATAGCCGCAAACCCTGGCCCGTTGACTCATAGTCTGTAGGAGCCGCGATAGGATCCATGCCCAATTTCCTGAACAACGCCTGCGAGCGCCTCATGTGTGAAGCCGAAGTTACCAGGATGAATCGATCCTTTCCCACAATGGCCTGGACGAACTGGGCCGACTCTTCCGTGTCGCGCGACTGCGTTTCGAGCACTAGGTCCTTTTCCTCGACTCCAAGGGCTCGCATGGCCCTGCCCATCACTTCGGCAACCGGCACGTTGTCAAACGTTGTCCCCTCCGAAAGAACCATTTTTGATTCCGGGAGTTCTCTGTGTAGCCGTACTGCCTCGACAATCCGTGCCAGCGAAGCGTCGTGCAGTTGCGTTGTCGGGGGCAAAAAAGGTGAGTAAGTATCGCCGGCTCCAAGTACGACAATCCACTTCACGGGCGATTGGGTCAACGACGCGACCTGTTCGGGTGTGGCGAGCGCGGGCGCGTAGGGTCGCTCGAGCGGCTGTAATAGCAGATTCGGAAGGCTCGCATTGGAAAAAAGAAGCAAGGTCACCGCTCCGAGGGAAACCAGAATTCTCCCCAGTCGCTGTCTGCCGGTAAACCATAAGAAAATTAAACCGGCGATAAGCAACAGCGTGCAGACGGGCAGTGGCAGAAAGAGCGAAGATATTATCTTTTTTAGCAAAAACATTTTGAGGGTTAACCTCGGCGAAATTCAAAT
>Ga0137379_10004040_pt1 | contig 13753 bp, 10 predicted proteins | sample SagtaG_18_FD_104812 | JGI IMG/M metagenome (GOLD analysis project Ga0137379, IMG submission 104812) | Vadose zone soil microbial communities from Sagehorn Ranch, Mendocino, California, USA - Sage2_L_80_16 metaG | ecosystem: Environmental > Terrestrial > Soil > Vadose zone | place: USA...
GCTGTTGATCGACGAGCGGCCGGAAGAAGTCACCGACATGCAGCGTTCGGTGAAGGGCGAGGTGATCTCGTCAACCTTTGACGAGCCGGCGGTGCGCCATGTTCAGGTCGCCGAAATGGTGATCGAGAAGGCAAAGCGTCTGGTCGAGCACGGCCGCGACGTAGTGATCCTGCTCGACTCCATCACTCGCCTCGGCCGCGCCTACAACACCGTGGTGCCCTCCTCGGGCAAGGTGCTCACCGGCGGCGTCGACGCCAATGCCTTGCAGCGCCCGAAGCGCTTCTTCGGCGCGGCGCGCAATATCGAGGAAGGCGGTTCGCTCACGATCATCGCCACGGCGCTGATCGATACCGGCAGCCGCATGGACGAAGTGATTTTCGAAGAGTTCAAAGGCACCGGCAATTCGGAGCTGATCCTCGACCGCAAGGTTGCCGACAAGCGCACTTTCCCGGCGATGGACATCACCCGGTCCGGTACGCGCAAGGAAGAACTCCTGGTGCCGCCCGATCAGCTCAAGAAAATGTACGTGCTGCGCCGTATTCTCAATCCGATGGGAACGATGGATGCCATCGACTTTCTGCTCGATAAGCTGCGCAACACCAAGAACAACTCCGAATTCTTCGACTCGATGAATACCTGACGCCGCGTAGCCGTCGTCCTGACGGACTCGCCGGCGCGCGCTGCACTCGCCGCAAGCGGTGGATGTGTTTTCAGCCAAACACCTGACGCGTCAAGAACGTCGCATCGTCTCGATTGCTGCGCCAAGTGACGCAGGGTCGGTGACCGGCAGCGAACACGCCTCGCCGATACAGACGTACGCTCGCGGCTCGCCCGCGACAGCGAGCTTGGCGCGCGCCGGATGTGAGGCCGGCAGCGCCGCGGCAGAGCTGGCGTGAAGCACGCTGCGATCGAGCGGCGGCTGGCGCCGTGCCGCAGCAAGCAGAGCGTCCGCGGCCGCACCCTCCCCGGTCACCACAATCTCGGCGCCGCGCAGGCGTAGATCGATGGCGTTGAGCATCGCCATATGCATGTAAAGGTTCTCGGCGACGTACGGCGCGATCGCCGCAATCAATCGATCGGCCTTGTCACGCCAGGAATCATCGCCGGCCAGCACCGCCAGCCGGATGAGATTTTGTGCGGCGACCGCGTTGTGATTCGGCGTCGCCTCATCCGTCGTAGCAGCCGGACGGATGACAAGGCCTTCGGCGTCCGCGGCAGTGAGATAATACGTGCCGCCTTCCCGATTGGCGTAATCGCGGTCTAACGCCTGCTGCCATTCGAGCGCACGGTCGAGGTAGCTGCGCGTACCGGTCGCTTCATGCAGTGCCAAGGCGGCGCGTATCATGGCGGCAAAATCCGAAGCAAGCCCGGGAAATTTGAGCTTGCCTTGACGCCAGGAATGGCCGAGCCGCTCGCCGCGGCTCATGGCGCTGGCAACGAAGTCAAAGGCGCGGCGCGCCATGCCGAGCCATGCCGGTTCGTCCAGAATCGTGGCGGCATTGGCGAGGGCCGCGATCATCAGCCCGTTCCAATCCGCAAGCACCTTGTCATCAAGGCCCGGACGCACCCGTGTGGCGCGCACGGACAACAGCTTATCGCGCAAACCGGCCAGACGCGCCTCGTCGGCGTCGCTGCGCGGCAGCGGCTTCAGCCGGTTCAGAATGTTATGACCTTCGAAATTGCCGGCTGGGGTGACGTCATAGTGACGGGCGAAAAATTCGCCGTCCTCGATCCCGAGCTGGCGGATCACTTCATCGTAGGACCAGACGTAGAATTTTCCCTCTTCGCCTTCCGAGTCGGCATCAATTGACGCGGAGAACGCGCCCTCCTCCGTTGCCATCTCCCGCTTGAGCCAGGCTACGGTCTCGTAAGCGCGCCGCCGATAAAGATCCTTGCCGGTGCGCCGATAAGCGATCGCCAATAATTCGAGAAGCTGCGCGTTGTCATAGAGCATTTTTTCGAAATGCGGCACGAGCCAACGTTCGTCCACCGAGTAGCGCGAAAAACCGCCGCCGAGATGATCGTAGATGCCGCCTTCACAGATGTGATCGAGCGTGATTTCGACTGCCGCGAAATAGCGGTTCTCGCCGGTGCGCAGGCCGGCCCGCCAAAGGAACTCGAACAGTGCCGCTTGTGGAAATTTCGGCGCGCCGCGCGTGCCGCCGTTGGCGGGATCGATCAGCCCGCCGAGCTGCCGTGCGGCATTGTCGAGCTCAGTGGTTCCGATCGTTGCCGTGCCGGCGGGTCGCGCCGCGGCGGCTAGCCGTTCCATCAGCGCGGCGCGGTTGCGTTCTATCTTGGCTGGCTCCTCGCGGAAGAGCCGCGCGACCTCGCGCAGCACATCGACAAAGGCTGGTTTGCCGTAATGCGTCGTTTTGGGGAAATAGGTCCCGCCCCAAATCGGCTCGCCGTCCGGCGTAAGAAACATCGTTAGCGGCCAGCCGCCATGCTCGCCGAGGTGATGCAGCGCCGCCATATAGATCTGATCGATGTCGGGCCGCTCCTCGCGATCCACTTTGATATTGACGAACAGTTCGTTCATCACGCGAGCGGTCGCTTCGTCCTCGAAACTCTCGTGCGCCATGACATGGCACCAGTGGCAGGCGGCATAGCCGACAGACAAAAGTATGGGCTTGTTGCTGCGCTTCGCTTCGGCCAGAGCTTCGGGTCCCCAGGCCCGCCAATCGACTGGATTGTCCTTATGCTGGAGCAGATAAGGGCTCGTCTCTTCGGCGAGACGGTTGCCGCGCCCTGCGGCGAGGTTCGGCTGGGTTGATGGCTGCGTTGACGGTTGCGTTGACATGGACGCACCGTAGCAAGTAGCCCCCATCGCGCGAAGCTAATAAAGGCAAACCCTGCAGCATGGCGGATCGTTCCACCATTTTCGCGCTGTCCTCCGGCCGCCCGCCGGCGGCAATTGCCGTCGTGCGCGTTTCGGGTTCGCAGGCGCGCATTGCGCTCGAGCGACTGATCGGTCGCGTGCCGCAGCCGCGCAAAGCGGCGCTCGCGCGCGTGTACGATCCGGCGAGCGGCGAGGCGATCGACGAGGTGCTCGCGCTGTGGTTCCCTGCGCCGCACAGGGAGACCGGCGAGGACGTCGCGGAGGTGCAGCTTCATGGCGGTCAGGCGGTGATCGCCGGCGTGCTGAAAGCGCTCGGCGCGATCGAAGGTTGTCGATTGGCGGAGCCCGGCGAGTTCACGCGCCGCGCGTTCGAAAATGGCAAGCTCGACCTCACCGCGGTGGAAGGGCTTGGCGACCTTATTTTCGCCGAGACGCCGGCCCAGCGGCGGCAGGCATTCCGCCAATTAAAAGGACTGATCGGCGACCGTGCCGAAGCATGGCGCCGACGGCTGATCGAAGCGTTGGCGCTCGTCGAAGCGCGCATCGATTTCTCTGACGAGGCCGACGTACCGGAGGATTTAATCGCGCCTGCTGCCGAAATTGCTCGAGGCCTGCGCGATGAAATTTCCATCGCGCTTGCCGATGGACATCGCGGCGAGCGGCTGCGCGATGGCCTCGTCGTGGCAATCGCAGGTCCGCCTAATGCGGGCAAGTCGACCTTGTTCAACCGGCTAGCGCGGCGCGAGGCGGCGATCGTCTCGCCCTATGCGGGTACCACGCGCGACGTCATCGAAGTGCATTTGGACATCGACGGGTTTCCAATGACGGTCCTCGACACGGCGGGCATTCGCGACAGCGCCGATCCCGTTGAGCAGGAAGGCGTGCGGCGGACTCGCGCCCGGGCGGCCGAAGCAGATTTGGTGTTGTGGGTCACTGACGTATCGGCCGGAGGCCGAACGTGCGGACCGATGCCGAAGTTCAGTGACGACGCGCCGCACTGGGTGATCGAAAATAAGATCGACCTGGTGAAGCGAAGCACGCCGGCACTCGCCAGCGGGGGCGCAAGGCAAGCTCCTAAAACGGATGAACAAGGTTTCACTTTTTCGCTTTCAGCAACTGAGGGCGAGGGCGTGGACGCGCTATTTGAGGCTCTCGGCGGGTTCGCGCACGACTACCTTGCCGGCGGCGAAACGGCAGTGGTAACGCGAACGCGGCATCGCCGCGCGCTTGAGGAAACCGTCGCGGCGCTCGACCGCGCCGTCGCTGAAACAGCGATCTTCACCCCGCGCGAGGAGCTGATCGCTGAGGAGTTGCGTCAGGCGACCTCGGCCCTTGGCCGACTTACTGGCCGCGTCGATGTCGAAGACGTTTTGGACAAAATCTTCCGCGACTTTTGCATTGGTAAATGATTGGTTAACGGTCGATCGCCCCCTGTTTCACGTGAAACGCACGATTTTGACCACTGATTTTGCTTTCACTAAAACGGCTGCGGATTTGGAGATTCCATGGACAGTCGTTTCGACGTGATTGTGGTCGGCGGCGGGCACGCCGGTTGCGAGGCTGCCGCTGCCGCTGCGCGCATGGGGGCCCGGACCGCCCTTATAACCCAGCGCATCGCGACGGTCGGGGCGATGTCGTGCAATCCGTCGATTGGCGGGCTGGGCAAGGGCCATCTGGTGCGCGAGATCGATGCGCTTGACGGATTGATGGGCCGCGTCGCCGATGCAGCCGGAATCCAGTTTCGCATGCTCAATCGGCGCAAGGGGCCGGCGGTCCGCGGTCCACGCGCTCAGGCTGATCGCAAGCTTTATGCGGCGGCCATGCAGGACGCGATTCGCACCACAGCCAATCTGACGGTGATCGAAGGCGAGGTTGACGACTTGCTCGGCAGCGAACGCGCAACGGGCATTCGGCTATGCGACGGCCGGGAGGTAGAAGCCGGCGCCGTGGTTATTACCACCGGCACGTTTTTGCGCGGTCTCATTCATATCGGGAAGCGGCAAATTCCGGCTGGCCGGATGGGCGAGGCGCCCGCGCTTGGACTTTCAGTGACGCTCGAGCGTGCCGGCTTCCAGCTCGGACGCTTGAAGACCGGTACGCCAGCGCGGCTCGACGGCACGACGATCGATTGGGGCAGCGTGGAAATGCAGCCCGGCGACGATCCGCCAGAGCCGTTCTCGACGCTCACTGAACGCATCGCGAACCGCCAGGTCGAATGCGGCATCACCCGCACGACTGTCGCGACCCACGCCGTCATTCGCGCCAACGTGCACCGCTCGCCGATGTATTCCGGTCAGATTCAGAGTCGTGGTCCGCGCTATTGCCCCTCAATCGAAGACAAGATCGTGCGTTTCGGCGAGCGCGACGGTCATCAGATCTTTCTCGAGCCGGAGGGGCTCGACGACAGCACTGTTTACCCCAACGGAATCTCGACCTCGTTGCCCGAGGACGTGCAATTGGCGCTGATCGCCACCATTCCTGGTCTCGAGCGCGCCCGCGTCATTCGGCCTGGCTACGCCATCGAATATGATCATGTGGACCCGCGCGAGCTTCATCCGTCTTTGGAGACCAAGCGCCTGCGCGGGCTGTTTCTCGCCGGGCAGATCAATGGCACCACCGGTTATGAGGAGGCCGCCGCGCAAGGGCTTGTTGCTGGGCTCAACGCCGCGGCTTGTGCGGCCGGCGCGCCGCCAATCCTGTTCGATCGGGCGGAAGGCTATTTCGGGGTCATGATCGATGATTTGGTAACGCGCGGCGTCAGCGAGCCGTATCGGATGTTCACATCGCGTGCCGAATACCGGCTGACTTTGCGCGCCGACAATGCGGATCAGCGCCTGACGGGCAGGGGGATCGCGCTGGGCTGCGTCGGCCGGTTACGCGCCGATCATTACCGTGCCAAGGCGACAGCTCTGGACGCGGCGCGGAACATGGCGCGCGCGCTGACCCTGACACCAAACGAAGCGGCGCGGGGTGGCCTTGCTCTGCGCAAAGACGGACAGCGCCGCTCTGCCTTTGAGTTGTTGTCCTATCCGGAAATCGGAATCGGCGACTTGGCGCGGATCTGGCCAGCATTTGGCGAGCTTGACGCCAAAGTCGCCACGCAGCTCGAGATCGACGCCAAATATCACGTCTATCTCAGCCGACAGGCAGCGGACGTTGAGTCCTATCGCCGCGATGAAAGTCTCGTTCTCAACGAGGATCTCGATTATGCGGCGCTGCCCGGCCTATCCAACGAGGTGCGGCAGAAGTTGCAGCTTCATCGCCCGCGCACGATCGGGCAGGCCGGCCGCATCGACGGCGTTACGCCGGCGGCGCTGACATTGCTGGTTGCCCATATGCGCCGCCCGCACGGCAAGCCCGCAAGCAAGCCGGCAAGTAACCCCGCAAGCAACCCAGCAAGTAAATCCGCAAGCAACCGAGCAAGTAAACCAGCAAGTAAACCAGCAAGTGGCGCCACCTGACCTCGCGGCGGATCGCGCCCGCGCTCTGGCGCTCGTTCCTGTTTCACGTGAAACAGCCGCTCGTCTCGATCGCTTCGCCGCGCTGCTGCTCGATTGGCACAGCCGCCTCAATTTGATCGCGGCCTCGACGGCGCCGGTCCTTTGGACACGCCACATCGCCGACTCGCTTCAGCTCCTTGGCTTGGCGCCGCAAGCGCGCAAATGGGTCGATCTTGGTTCTGGCGCCGGGTTTCCCGGATTGCCGATCGCCTGTGTGCTCGCCGACCAAGATTCAGGGGAAGTCCACCTGATCGAAAGTAACAACAAAAAGGCTACGTTTCTGCGCGAGGCAATCCGCGTCACGGGCGCGCCCGCAATTGTTCACGCGGAGCGGATTGCCGATTTCAGCAAACGCTTTCGCGGAGAGCTCGATGCCGTCACAGCGCGGGCCCTGGCGCCATTGCAGGAACTGCTTTCAATCGCATATCCGTTGTTGAAAAGGGGGCCCCTAGGAGTATTTCCGAAGGGACAAGATGTGGATGCTGAATTGACCGAAGCGACTAAATGTTGGAGCATTGAGGCCTCTTTAGTTCCGAGTCGGACTGATCCAAAGTCGCGCGTGGTCGTGATTCGCCGTGCCGAACCAAAACCTCGAGCTTGACAACCACCGATTGCATACAACCCGCGTCAGGTTGTGAAGAACAGCGTTTTATGACCGAAGCTGCCATTTCGTCCTCGCCCCTCGGCGACTTCGCCGCGCCCGATCCGACGCGGCTTGCCGCGACGATCAAGCCGCCGCGCGTGCTCGCCGTCGCCAATCAGAAAGGCGGTGTCGGCAAGACCACGACCGCAATCAATCTCGGCACTGCGCTCGCCGCCATCGGCGAAGACGTTCTGATCGTGGACCTCGATCCGCAGGGTAATGCTTCGACCGGCCTCGGTCTTGATCGCCGCAACCGGCGCTATTCGACCTACGACGTGCTGACCGCACAAGCGCCGCTACGCGACGCCATCGTGTCGACCGCGATGCCGCGGCTTCATGTTGCGCCGTCTACTCTCGATCTTTCCGGCCTCGAGCTCGAGATCGGTCAATCGCGCGATCGCGCATTTCGGTTGCGCAATGCGCTAGCCAGTTTGAATGCGCAGGGCGGCACGCGATTCACTTACGTACTGGTGGACTGTCCGCCATCGCTCAATCTGCTGACGGTCAACGCCATGGCGGCGGCGAACGCGATTGTCGTGCCGCTGCAGTGTGAATTCTTTGCGCTCGAAGGCCTGTCGCAATTGCTCAAGACGGTGGAATCGGTGCGCGCGCAGCTCAATCCGCAGCTGACGATCCACGGCATCGTGCTGACCATGTTCGACGCGCGCAATAATTTGTCGTCGCAGGTCGTTGCTGACGTGCGTGAATTCATGGGAGCGAAAGTCTACGACACCATCGTTCCGCGCAACGTGCGTGTCTCCGAAGCGCCGTCCTATGGCAAACCCGTGTTGGTCTACGATCTCAAATGCAGCGGCAGCGAAGCCTATCTGCGGCTCGCCACCGAAGTCATCCAGCGGGAAAAGAAATTATGCGCGCAATGAGGCGTTGCCATGAGCGCTAACTCGGGAAAATTGGCGGAGGACCCAACGCGATCGCGACTGGGTCGCGGGCTGGCCGCGCTGATTGGCGATATGGCCGCCGAGACCTCTGTCGATCGACCGCGCGGTCAGCGCCGGGTGGCCACAGCATCCTTACAGCCGAACCCACGCAACCCGCGGCGCGTTTTTGCCGATGCCGAACTCGATGAGTTGGTCGCTTCGTTACGCGAACGCGGCATCATTCAACCGATCATCGCACGACCGGCGCAAGGCGCTGCAGATCTCTATGAGATCATCGCCGGCGAGCGCCGGTGGCGGGCAGCGCAGCGGGCCGGCTTGCACGAAGTTCCCGTGGTCATCATCGAAGCCAGCGATGCCGAAGCGTTGCAGATTGCGATCATCGAAAATGTGCAGCGCGCGGATCTCAATCCGCTCGAAGAGGCGGAAGGCTATCGCGCGTTGATGGAAGAATTCGGCAACAGCCAGGATGAGATTGCCAGAATTGTCGGCAAGAGCCGCAGCCACGTCGCTAATACGCTACGGCTTCTCAAGCTTCCCGAAACGATCAAATCCTATATCCACGCCGGCAAGCTTTCGGCAGGCCATGCGCGCATGTTGATCGGGCAGCCGAACGCCGAGAGACTTGCCGAGGAAGTGGTGGCCCGCGGTCTCAATGTGCGCCAGGTCGAGAGCATCGCGCGCGAAGCAGCCGAAAAGGGTGGCAAAGCACGCGGCGCCAACCGCGCGCTGCGCCGGGGCGCTGGCAAGAACGCCAATCTGATCGCGCTCGAAAAACGGATATCGGATGCACTCGGCCTTGCGGTCAGCATCGACGAGCGTAAGCGCGGCGGAAGCTTGACCATCCGTTATCGCAGTCTGGAGCAACTCGACGACGTGTTGCGGCGGCTGGAAAAACGTTAGCGCGCGGTAGGCGGGCCGTCGGGCCGGGGGTTGCGCCGAAGCGCAGCGTCGACGAAGTGTTTCGTGCGACGGCTATTCCGCCGCGGTTTGTCGAGCAGACGAGCCGAATCGCCGCTCGATGTATTCGATGACGATCTTCTTGAAATCCGCAGCCAGCGTCGGGCCGCGTAGCGTCATTGCCTTTTTGCCGTCGATGAATACCGGCGCCGTCGGCTGCTCACCGGTGCCCGGCAGCGAGATGCCGATATCGGCATGTTTAGATTCACCGGGCCCGTTGACGATGCAGCCCATCACCGCGACGTTAAGACCTTCCACTCCGGGATAGCGGGTCTTCCATTCGGGCATCGACTCGCGGATGAAGCTTTGAATATTGGCGGCGAGCTCCTGGAAAGTGGTCGAGGTTGTGCGGCCGCAGCCAGGACAAGCGGCGACGAGCGGCACGAAAGTACGCAAGCCCAAGGTTTGCAGCAATTCCTGTGCGACCTTGACCTCAAGCGTGCGATCGCCGTTTGGCTCGGGAGTCAGCGATATGCGAATCGTGTCCCCGATTCCCTGTTGCAACAACACGCCCATAGCGGCCGAGGAAGCGACAATGCCCTTCGAACCCATGCCGGCTTCGGTGAGGCCGAGATGCAAGGCGTAATCGCACCGCCGCGCCAGTTCACTGTAAACTGCGATCAGATCTTGGACCGCCGACACTTTGGTCGAGAGAATGATTTTTGAGCGTGGCAATCCGATCTCTTCGGCGCGTGCGGCCGACAGCAATGCCGACTGCACCATCGCCTCGCGTGTGACGTCACGGGCGTCGACTGGATGATTGGATCGCGCGTTCAGATCCATAAGGTGCGTGAGCAGTTCCTGATCGAGCGAACCCCAATTGGCGCCAATGCGCACCGGCTTGTTGTGACGAATCGCAGTCTCGACGATCGCGCCGAACTGGCGGTCCTTCTTCTCTTTGAAGCCGACATTGCCCGGATTGATGCGGTATTTGTCGAGCGCTTCGGCGCAGGCGGGATGGTCCGCCAGGAGCTTGTGGCCGATGTAATGGAAGTCGCCGACAATCGGCACGTCGACGTTCATCTTGACCAGCCGATCCTTGATATGCGGGACAGCAGCGGCCGCTTCGTCGCGATCCACTGTGATGCGCACGATCTCCGAGCCGGCGCGCGCCAAGTCAGCGACCTGTTTTGCCGTCGCCTCCGCATCGGCGGTGTCGGTGTTGGTCATCGATTGCACCACGACCGGCGCGCCGCCGCCGACGATCACCTTGCCGACTGTGACGGCGATCGTTCGGTGCCTTGCGGCTGGGCCGGAAAACGCGGCCATTGATAATTCCTTAGTCAATTCAGTTGTTTGCGTCATGGGTTCCATTCGGCGGGAGGCCGAAGCCGTGCCGTAACGTCATGGATATAGCGTCACTGAGGCCGGTTGACGAGGAGGAGCCCGGCGGCCACCAGCGCCACGGCGACGGCAAAGGCGGGCGTCAATGGTTCGTTGAGAACGAAGTGACCCGCGGCCACGCCAAAAAGCGGCGCCAGGAAGGTGAAGACCGATAGCCGCGCGGCCGAATAGCGTACCACCAGGACGAACCAGATCGTGAAAGTAATGCTGACCACATAGACCGTCTGATAGGCAAACGCGCCGAGCGCCAAAGCCGAGGGCGCACCAACCATACGTTCGCCGAAGATGATCGCACCGATGCCGAGGAGTGGCGCCGAAACGACAAGCTGGTAGAGCAGGGTCTTTTCAGCGCTGATCTTGTTGAGCGCGCTTGCTTTGATGATGAGCGTGGTTGCTGCCCATGCCGCAGCGCCACCGACCAGCATAAGGTCGCCCAAAATTTGTCGCGGATCTGATGCCGGCGTCGGCAGGCCAAACGCAATCACGATGCCGAGGAACGACAGCAATAACCCGAGCCATTGCGAGACGCGAAAATGATCGCCCGGCACCAGCCAGCGCGACCCAATCACGACAAAAAACGGCGCGAGATAAAGAAACAGAACCCCGCGCGTCGCCGTGGTCCAAATTAGGCCGCGATATATCAATAGAAATTCAAGCGCGAACAAAACGCCCGCCAGAATTCCAGCGCCTAGCGTGCCGTCGCGTTTGAACAAGGGAATCCCGCGCGCCTGCGTCCAGATCCCGACCAGGAATGCGGCGATCAAGGAACGCGCCGAGGACTGAATCAGCGGGGGAATATCGTGGATCGCGAGCTTGATCGCGACATTGTTGAAGCCCCAGCTCAAGCAAAGTCCGATCGTCACTGCAATCGCAGCTGCATCGAGCGGACGCGACGATGGAGGAGGGGTCACTTCGATCGGTCTACAGCGGCTTATCGCCCGCGGCAATGTGCGCAGATGCCGGGGACTTCGATCAACGGACTCTTCGGCGAGAATCCCACCGCGCGCGACGACGCCTTGAGCGCTTCCGCGGCGGCGCCGCCGGGCACTTCGCCGACTGCTCCACAGCGTTCGCAGATCAGAAAAATGACGAGGTCGCCGCCGCCGTGATTGTGTACGCAAGCGACGAAGGCGTTGCGGCTCTCAATGCGATGAACGAGACCGTTCTCGCGCAGAAATTCGAGCGCGCGGTAGACCGTGATCGGCGCCGGACGATTTTTCTGTTGCAATCGATCAATGATTTCGTAGGCCCCAAGCGGCCGATGGCTTGTCAGTAAAGCTTCGAGCACTTGCCGCCGCATCGGTGTGAGCCGCTGCGCGCGCGCTGCGCATTGCGCTTCCGCGTGGGCAATGGCGGCGCTCGTGCAGCGTTCATGGTCGTGGTCGGGGGCGGGAAAAATTGCGGGCGACATGATGGCCTGGTTAGCATTCCTCTGGGGTCAGCGGCGCAGCCGCTACCTTAGCGGATCGCTGCCCCATCGAAAAAAGCCCATCCGGGAGGGAAGGCCAAGAAAAAGCGGCCAAAGCGCCAAAGTTTCATGTTGCACTGCAGCAAGAAGCGCCCCACATTCCTTGTAAACACCTTAGCTGTCGTCGACGGTGCCTCAACAACCGAGGACCCACATGTTGCAAGCAAAATCAGCGCTGGTAACCGGCTCTACGTCCGGCATCGGCCTCGCGATCGCCCGCGCGCTCGCCGCCCAAGGCGCCAATATCACCATCAACGGCTTTGGCGACAAAGACGCAATCGAGAAAGAACGTGCGGCAATCGAGAAGGAATTCAAGGTCAAGGCAATCTACTCGCCCACCGATATGTCCAAGGCGTCTGAGATTGCAGAAATGGTCCGCACCAGTGAGCAGACGTTCGGCTCGCTGGACATCCTCGTTAACAATGCCGGTATTCAATTCGTCTCACCGATCGAGGAGTTTCCGGTCGAGAAATGGGACCAGATCATCGCGATCAACTTATCATCGTCTTTTCATGCCATTCGCGCCGCCGTGCCGGGAATGAAATCGCGCAAATGGGGCCGCATCATCAACACAGCGTCTGCACATTCGCTCGTCGCTTCGCCGTTCAAGGTCGCCTATGTCTCCGCCAAGCACGGCCTTGCCGGACTGACCAAGACGGTCGCGCTCGAGCTTGCGACCTTCGGCATCACATGCAATTGCATCAGCCCCGGCTACGTATGGACGCCGCTGGTTGAGAAGCAGATCCCGGACACCGCCAAAGCCCGCGGCATGACCGAAGAGCAGGTCAAGCGCGACGTGCTGTTAGCGGCGCAGCCGACCAAAGAGTTCGTGACGGTCGAGGAGGTCGCCGATCTCGCTGTCTATCTTTGCTCCGATGCCGCGAAATCGATTACCGGCGCGAATCTCTCGATCGACGGCGGTTGGACGGCGGCATGAAATGTCGCTTCGGGATGCGTGAGCCGCCGGCAGGTTGTGACGGCGTGAGGGGTGACACCGGTCAATCGTGCAAGCCTAGTCGAGTCTCCTTGCCCCGCTTGCGGCCTGTGTTGACCGGGGATTGAACAGGATCTCCCGCAATGAAAAACATCTTGGCTTCACTGCTGCCTGCGCTCGCGGCGGAGCAAAAAGCCTCGTCCACTACTAAGCGCGTCAATCTTGCGCTGCAGGGCGGCGGCGCGCATGGCGCCTTTACCTGGGGCGTGCTCGATCAAATTCTGAGCGATGAACGGCTCAGCATCGAAGGCATTTCGGGCACTTCGGCGGGAGCGGTGAATGCCGTCATGCTCGCAGATGGCCTGTGCCGCGGTGGCCGCGAGGAGGCGCAGAAACGGCTTGCCGATTTCTGGCGTTCGGCGTCGAGCAACGGCAATCTGCCGGTGCTGCAGCGCGCGGTGGTGGAGCGGCTGCTGTCGTTCACGCCGCTCGAGGGCACGCCCGCGCAGGCCTGGTTCAACGCTCTATCGCGTTATTTTTCGCCGTACGATGTCAACCCTCTCAACATCAATCCGCTGAAGGATCTGATCGAGCGCTTTGTTGATTTCGAAAAGCTGCGCGCCAATACCGATTTGCAACTCTTCATTTCAGCCACCAATGTGCAGACCGGCCGAGTACGGATTTTTTCGCGCGACAAAATCACGGCCGATGCGGTTATGGCGTCGGCCTGTCTGCCGCTGCTATTTCGTGCTGTCGAAATCGATGGCGTACCCTATTGGGACGGCGGTTATCTCGGCAATCCGGTGATCTTTCCGTTCTTCCGCGCGACAGCAACGGAAGACGTGCTTGTGGTTCAAATCAATCCGCTGGTTCGACAGTCGACGCCGATGTCGTCGAGCGAGATCATGAACCGTATTAACGAAATCACATTCAACTCGTCGCTGATCGGCGAATATCGCGCCATCGACTTCGTGGCGCGCCTAATCGATCAAGGCAAGTTGCCGCGCGGCATCGGGCCGGGACAGTATCGGCGCATCAACATTCACCGCATCGTGCTCGATCGCTTCGGCACGCACTTCGACGCATTCAGCAAGCTTTCGACCGATTACGATTTTTTCGACATGCTCCACGTCAGCGGTAAGCGCGCGGCGCGCCGGTTCCTCGAC
>Ga0137379_10004054_pt1 | contig 13731 bp, 9 predicted proteins | sample SagtaG_18_FD_104812 | JGI IMG/M metagenome (GOLD analysis project Ga0137379, IMG submission 104812) | Vadose zone soil microbial communities from Sagehorn Ranch, Mendocino, California, USA - Sage2_L_80_16 metaG | ecosystem: Environmental > Terrestrial > Soil > Vadose zone | place: USA...
CTCCGTCAATTACTACTAGGTCGGGTACAGATTGAGCTCGATCACTAGGATACGTTTCAGTTTGTACTGATACATATCTTCGTGTTACGATTTCCTGTATCATTGCGAAATCATTCTGGTTGAAGGTCAATCTAATTTTGAACTTCCTATATCCATCTTTATACGGTTTCCCATCAACAAAACGCGTGCAAGCTCCGACAGCGTATGTCTTTCCGAAGTTGGAAATATCAAAGCAGTCTATTACTGAGGGAGTAATTGGAAGGTGAAGGATATTTTTCAATTCTACCAAACCCGGAGAATGACACTTTTCAACGTGTAATTGAAGGTTGCGTATAACCAAATTCATTAAATCTTTTTTTTCTTTTATCTGAAAGTCATCTGAAACTAAAATGATGTTTACCTTGTGGTCTGTGAATCGCTCAATCGATGCCTCCAATGCTTCCCTAGATACAGGCATTTCATTAACGTAAACAAATCTAGGAACCTCAGGGATCGTTGAATAGTATTGTGAAAGGAAAGTAGCGAGAGAATTATCTCCAATTAGCTCAAAATCAAATTTTTTCCTGTCGGTGATGACGCCTTTTGTTCGGCGCAAGGTCATTACGTGTGCGACTGCTGTATCAAATACTTTTATAATCCCTACGTATTCTTCGTCGAAATTACGATGTAGAGCCCTCTCCATTTTCTGCTTCGCACTCAGGCTGTTTAATCGACGTAAGGTATCCCGTATCTGCTGGGCTTTCTCATAATCTTGAATTTCAGCAGCTCTTTTCATCTCAGCTTCCATTTCGTTAACAAACCTGTTAATGTTGCTTTTGCCGCGTAGGATATTGTGGAGTGTCTCGACGTTATTCATGTATTCCTCTCTTGTTACGTTGTTGATACATGGAGCGTCGCAATTCTTAAGAAAATATTCCAGGCAAGGCCTCTTTGGTAACTTGTCGCAAATCCTGATTTTGAATAATTTTCTTAGCAGTCCAACGGTCAGAAATTTTGAACTTCCACGAACGAAAGGGCCGTATACCTTTCCTTTTGGTCCGTAAATATCGCCATTTCTATTACGTCTTGCGACAAGTATTCGGGGAAAAGTCTCATCCGTTATCTTCAGATATGTATATCTCTGCTGGTCTTTTAGTTCTATGTTGAATATGGGTCTGTACCTTTTGATTAAGTTCGATTCTAGTAAAAATGCCTCGATCTCATTATCTGTTAGGACGAAGTCTATATCATGAATCTTGGCAACGAGTCTTGATGTTTTCCAATTGTCATTCTGGTGATGAATATTTTCGCTGACAGCCACGACTTGTTTTGAGAAGTAGGAGCTAACACGTTTATGCAGATTCTTGGCCTTGCCTATGTAGATTATTCTACCTGAGCTATCTTTCATTAAATAAACCCCCGGTGTGGTAGGAAGCCGTTTTACCCAAGGATTACTTTTTTCTATGGCTAGCGATAAGTTCTTACACCTTTTCTGATAACCATCTGATCTATTGAAAGCTTTGGTTTTAGATATCTGCCAGTGTAGCTATCCTCATTCTTAGCAACATCTTCAGGGGTTCCTGCAATAATTATCTCGCCACCTCCCTCTCCCCCTTCTGGTCCGAGATCAATGATCCAATCAGCACAAGCAATAACATCTAGGTTGTGTTCAATAACAATAACGGTATTGCCAAGATTGACCAACGTATTCAAGACACTCAATAATTTGCTAACGTCTGCAAAATGAAGACCAGTAGTGGGCTCGTCAAGTATGTACAGAGTTTTTCCAGTATCTCTCTTTGAAAGTTCGGCCGAAAGTTTAATTCTCTGTGCCTCACCGCCCGATAACGTAGTGGCTGGTTGGCCTAATCGGATGTATCCGAGACCGACCTTATCAAGAGTCTGAAGTTTCTTTTCAACAACAGGGACGTTTTTGAAAAATTCTAGGGCTTCCTCCACGGTCATATCTAGGACTTCAGAGATCGTTTTTCCTTTATATTTTACATTTAGGGTCTCAGAATTATATCGTTTACCTTTGCACTCGTCACATGTGACATAGACGTCGGGCAGGAATTGCATCTCAATCCTTCTAACACCTCCACCTTCGCATACCTCGCAACGACCCTCAGAGACGTTAAAGGAGAATCTGCCTGGCTTATAGCCAAGTTCTCTAGAGTGAGGCGTTTTTGAAAAGAGTTCCCTAATTGGTGTAAAAGCATTAACGTAAGTAGCAGCATTAGATCTTGGCGTTCGTCCTATTGGTGACTGGTCTATTCCTATCACCTTATCTACATTTTCTAGCCCTGAAATACTACCGTACTTGCCAGGTCGTTCCCTAGAATCATAAAAATACTTGGCAAGAGCCCTGAAAAAGATATCGTTTACTAAAGTTGATTTGCCCGAACCAGATACGCCGGTCACGAGTGTCATACACCCCAGTGGAAACCGCGCGTCGATAGATTTCAGATTATTCTCGCGAGCCCCATGCACTGTTATCCAATTATGCGGAGTCCTTCTATTTTGTACAGGATGGGACACAAGAATATCACCACGTAAATAGGCGCCAGTGACCGAATCCTTGGTGTCTAATATTTTTCCTAATGGACCACTTGCAACAATCTGCCCCCCATGAACACCTGCACCCGGTCCTATATCCACAATCCAATCCGAACTGCGGGTAACTTCTTCGTCGTGTTCGACAACTAGCAGGGTGTTGTCGAGGTCTCGCAATTTCTTGAGGGTACCGATTAGTTTTGCATTGTCTCTTTGATGCAATCCAATCGTAGGCTCATCCAGGACATAAAGGACTCCTGTCAGATTGGAACCGATTTGAGTCGCTAATCTAATCCTCTGGGACTCGCCACCAGATAAAGAAGCTGTCATTCGGTTCAAAGTAAGATAAGTCAAACCTACGTTACGCAGAAAGTCAAGTCTAGAAATTATTTCTCTTAATATGATTTTGGCTATCTGTCTCTCTGTCTCTGTAAGTGTTATACTCTCAAAAAAATTGAAGCATTCATAAATTGATAGGTCGCAAATATCCATTATTGATTTCTGCTGAATCTTGACTGAAAGAACCTCGTCTCTTAATCGCTTTCCATAACATTTTTCGCAACGCTGCTCACGCATGAATTGCATAAGTTCCTCTCTTTTTGAATCAGATTCAGTCTCCTTGTAGGAGCGCTCTAAGTTGGGAATGACACCTTCAAAGCTGCCACGATATTCCCATCTAGAATCAGAGTGTCTTGATTCGTACCTGTATTGAATATTTTCGTCAGTCCCATACAATATAATTTTGAGTTGCGTGTCTGTCATGTCTGAAATAGGGGTACGAAGGTCGAAGCCGAACCGCTTCCCCACATCTCTAAGCATTGCGGATCGAAAAGTTGCAAAATGCCCTGACCACGGTTTGACTCCTCCTTCTAAGATGCTTTTCGATTTGTCCGGAATAATTAATTCAGGATCGAATTCAATTTTAATTCCCAGGCCATTGCACTCTCTGCATGCACCGAATGGAGAATTAAAGGAAAAACTTCGCGGTTCTAAATCACCTATGCTGATGCCGCATCGAGCACAGGCATTTCGTCGAGAATACAACGTATCTTCGCCATCAGTGGAAGCAATCACTATTCCATTCCCCACTTTCAACGCTGATTGGATTGACTCAAACAATCTACTCTTATCGTTGTTCGAAGGTATCAATCTATCAATAACAACCTCAATGGTATGCTTCTTTTGCTTGTCGAGTCTCGGATACGAGAATTTTCGACGGTCTTTAGATTCGCCGCTGTTTCCAACATCTAGGTTTATCAGCTCGCCATCTAATCTCACCCTTGCGTATCCGTTGTGCGACAGTTCATCAAATAACTTCTCATAGGTCCCCTTTTTGGATTGTATTACTGGTGCAAGTATGATTGTCTTCTTCTGCTCTGCGGTTCGGAGTATTGAATCTGTTATCGCATCCGCAGATTGGCTTGAGATTTTTTGCGAGCATCGAGGACAGTGAAGTACGCCTATTCGCGAGTATAGAAGTCTAAGGTAATCATAGATTTCGGTAACGGTTCCTACCGTTGAACGAGGATTTTTACTCGTGGTCTTTTGCTGAATTGAGATCGCTGGTGACAAACCGTCGATAGAGTCGACATCCGGCTTATCCATGAGCTCCAAAAATTGTCTGGCATATGCTGATAGAGACTCTACATATCTCCTTTGGCCTTCCGCATAAATAGTATCGAAGGCGAGGGTCGATTTGCCCGAGCCTGATAATCCAGTTATGACAACCAGCTTGTTCTTTGGGATCTCGAGGCTAATGTTTTTCAAGTTGTGCTCTCTAGCGCCGCGAATGATAATTTTATTGTGGATCATTTATTCATTCAACCTCAGATAAATTTGGTTCTCCTAAAGCGCTCTTTATCTTTGCCAACTTGTCCCTAAATTTTATCGCGTTCTCAAAATCCAAATCCTCCGCATACTTCTTCATTGTTGATTCCGTTTCAAGCGCGACTTTTACCAGATCTACCCTCGTCATAGACTTCGTATTGAGTCGTATATCCAGGTCCTCATCTGGCATCACTCCTGCTCTGTCTGGAATCGCCTTGATAATTGATTGAGGAGTTATTTCCTTCTTCATATTGTAGTCTAACTGCTTAAGTCGTCTCCGGTCTGTTTCAGCGATCGAACTCCTGATAGAGTCAGTTATGGTATCAGCATACATAATGACAGTTCCATCAATATTTCTGGCGGCGCGCCCGAACGTTTGAATCAGGCTAGTGTTATTCCGCAAAAATCCCTCCTTGTCTGCATCTAAGATTGCTACGAGAGATACTTCAGGAATATCTAACCCCTCCCGAAGTAGGTTTATACCTACCAAAACATCAAATTCGCGTAGACGGAGCTGTCTTATGAGCTCCGTCCTTTGCAATCCGTCTATTTCTGAATGCATGTAACGTACTTTAACATGATTTTTTGCAAGAAACTCTGCTAGATCTTCGGCCATCCTTTTTGTCAACGTCGTAACGAGCGTTCTTTGATTCCTGGCAGACCTAATACTCACCTCATGGATCAGATCTTGTATTTGATTTTTTGTAGGTCTGATTTCTAGCTTGGGGTCAACTAACCCAGTAGGCCTTACTAGCTGTTCAACCGTTTGCCAGCTTGACTTGATTTCAAATTCTGAGGGGGTAGCGGAGACAAAAATGACGTTTTTCATATATGTCTGAAATTCCTCAAACCTTAAGGGACGATTATCAAAAGCGCTGGGAAGTCTGAACCCATAGTCTACTAGCATCTTCTTTCTGGTATAATCGCCATTATACATTCCCCTCAATTGTGGGATCGTAACATGCGATTCGTCTATTACGAGTAGAAAATCCTCACCGAAAAAATCTAGCAAACAATACGGTGGCTGTCCTGGCGCCCTGCCATCTAGGTGGCGGGAATAATTTTCGATTCCAGAGCAATAGCCTAATTCTTGTATCATTTCCAAGTCATACTTAGTTCGGGAAGAAAGTCTTTGCCTTTCCAGCTCGGTTGGTAAATTGGGGAGCCATCTATCCAATTCCTGTTTTATGGAATCTATAGCAGATAATCTTGAATCTTCTCCAATAACATAGTGTTTAGCGGGAAATATCTTCACAGAGGTAGTGTCTCTTATTTTTCTCATAGTTAGATGGTTATGAATACTTATTTTTTCGATTTCATCTCCGTATAGCGAGATGCGAATTATGTCGTCCGAGTAGCCGGGAATGATGTCAATTACATCTCCCTTTACCCTGAAGCTGCCTGGAGTAACGGACAAGTCATTTCGTTGATAACGCGCCTCGATCAAGTTATGAATCAATAACTTTCTGTCCAAGCGCATACCTTCAGTCAAAGTAGTCGCACTCTCGTCCCATGAAGATGGAGATCCAAGAGAGTATATGCATGAGACCGTTGCGACGATAATAGTAGGTTCACCAGCCATCAACATTGCCGTTGCCTCAAGCCTCATTTTTTCAATCTTTTCGTTAACCTCAGTATCTTTTTCAATATACGTGTCTGTCTGTGGAATATAGCTCTCAGGCTGGTAATAGTCATAAAAACTTACAAAGTAGCCTACATTGTTATGCGGAAAAAATTCCTTAAATTCTGTATATAGCTGGGCAGCCAGCGTTTTATTATGAGAAACTATTAGAGTGTTCTTGTTTGTTCGAGCTATAATATTAGCAATTGTGAAAGTTTTTCCGCTACCTGTAACTCCTAGCAACGTCTGGAGACCAGGCTTTCTTGTGACTCCCATGGACAACTTCTCAATAGCTTCAGGTTGGTCGCCTTGAGGTGAAAATACTTTTTTTGTTAGCATAAATGAGTTGCTACTTTTGAGCACAGACAGCATCAATCAACAAAACGATCATATATTGTTATAGCGTCAAAATGGTGCACCTCCGCGGTGCTGGAAAACATGCAAATCACGAGCCAATAGGAAAACTTTTCTTCTACAGAGTGATAATAGTTATTATGAAAAAGCCTGATTACGCAATAAACAGGCAGGAGTTCTTGTCGTTTTTAGAAAATGACGCCAAATTACGTATCGATGGATTTATAGAAGACGCAATTGATGTAGCCGAAGAGGTTCATCACGGCGTAACAAGAGAGGACGCGGTTTCGCTCTTCCTTGAAACGCATACTTGGCCGGTTGCAACAGATGTAGTAAAACACTATCGATCAGTCAACCGAAACATTACCAGTGTAGAGGTTGCGTCTGCAATTTTACACGATATCCTAGAAGATAACGACAGAATTCTTGATTCAAATAAAACTAAAGATTACGGTTTTGAGGCCTATCTCAGCTATAGGTTTGGCAGCAGAGTCCAAGACATTGCAACGCAACTCAAGATTCGCCCCTTAGAAAACTTCGCCGGAACCACAAACGAAGAGCGCGAGCTAAACAGGTTCCGAGAATATTGTAACATTCTTATCTCTTCTGAATATGATGTGAAGACAATCAAACTTGCGGACAGACTTAACAATATGAGATTCATTTTGGATGTAGCGCAAATGAACAGACAAGTAATCTACGATAAAATAAAGAGGTATCTGCGAGAGGCAGAGGATTTCTACCTTGCTTACACGATCTTGCAGCCAAAACTTCCCTGCTTTTACATATCCATTAGATCTACGTATGAAAAGCTTCGATCGATATACTACGAGCAAACTCTTACTATGCCGCAGTCACAGTGATGGGTCTAAGGTATCAATATCAACAACGACGACCATCGGGGCTAAGGTGGCCGTGTAACTTGATGTCACGGTACGCTGGACTTTTATAGAGATTTTAGACTACGGATACGTGTTCGAAAAAAGGTAAATGACAAAGCCAACTGAATTTTCCACGCCATGCACCATCAGTTTGTTGCATAACCCATTTAAGGGCATTATATGGAGATAGCAGAGTCAATGGCCCCACCGCTAAATATAGCAGTAATAGTGAAACTTGAGCCTGATTTCTCTGAAGGCAATGTCAGCTACAACTCGGACGGGACATTAAATCGAGCAGAGACGAAAAGCATTCTCGGACCACACAGCGCTATTGCTACAGCTGCGGCTTTTTATGCCAAAGTCAAGTATGGCGCTGTTATCTCCATTGCGACCATGGGGCCGCCAATTGCTGAGTCTGCATTACAACGGGCGCAATTAATTTCTGATGCCGAAACCCTACATCTTTATAGCGATAGGATTTTTTCTGGAGCTGATACGTTGGCCACAGCAGAGGTGTTAAAAACCGGCATAAAGAAAATGGAAGATCCCGGAACAGTAGACATTGTATTTTCAGGACATCGAGCTTCAGATGGCGAAACAGGACAAACAGGTCCACAGACTGCATGGAAGTTGCGTTATACTTTCCTAGGCAATGTAATTAGTTACAATATCGATATGAAAAAACGTATTTTGACAGCGAAGCGGCTTATAACTTTGCAGGGGACCCCAGACGTGATCGAAGAAATTGAGGCTCCATTACCGGTATTCATAACTGTTGATCCATCTTACAAGTCAGTTTTTAACACCGTCTCGCTCCGTCTGGCCTCGGTAAAATATCAGAAAGAAGCGGAGCAAAGAGCACAAAATTATAAGAACTATCTGAAGATTTTTAATGCTCAACAGCTTGGAGTTGATTCGAAATTCGTTGGGTTACCAGGCTCGCCAACGATTGTATACAAAGTTGAGAGGATCCCAAAGGCTAGGGCAAACAGGAGAGCAGAGGTTATCGATGGTTCGGACCGGCAGCAATTACGTATGGCTGCTGAAAAAATTCACGAAATTGTCGGACGAGTGGTGAATCAATAGCGACTATGGCTGCGTCAACGACACTCCCCAACACTAAAACAACCGCGCGAATCAGCGAGAACGCCAGTAATAGTACCAATCAACGCGAAAGTAGCTACCGACACCTCTACATTGTAGTGGAACACCAAGACGGTAAGCCAATTCCTGTCACCCTTGAGATGCTGGGTGAAGCGAGGAGGCTCATGGATAATTTTAATGGCAGATACTCATCAAGCGAGAAGGTAGTTGCCGTGGTGTTAGGAAATAATATCAAAAAACTGTGCGAAGAGTTGATTTACTACGGCGCAGATGCTGTAATCAGTGTTGAAAATCCCAACCTACAATACCCAATAAATTTGATTGATACAAAGGTTATCAGTCAGGTTGCTAGAGATAAGGTCTGTGCATCGAAGATTTCGCCTGAATATAGCGAAGAATTTAAGAAACCGAGATACATGTTCTTCTCTGCAGACAATATCGGCAGGCACTTGTCAGCAACGGTTCTCACCGAATTAGAATCAGGGCTTGCATCTGACATCAACAAGTTGGTGATTGAAGACCTTGAAATCAAGCACGAACATAAGACAAAAGGTCAGCTTGTAAGATACGAAAAAACCTTGGAAATGTACCGTCCAGATTTCTCAGGCTTTCTCTGGACGACCATACTGTGTCTGGACAATCGAAATCCTGCAATTCAAAGAGAGTACCACCCTCAAGCATGCAGTATAATTCCTGGCGTTTTTGCACCCTTACAACGGGATCCCGAAAGGAAAGGTGTTATCGTCGACTTTAATCCGGAATTAGAACAGGCAGATAAAGCTGTCAAGGTACTGAACCGTCAAGTCACAAAGAGCCCCGTTGATTTCGATAGTCATAAGGCGGTGATAAGTTTTGGCCGCGGAATCAAGGACGCACCAGAGGATAATATTAAATTAATTGTCCAGTTAGCTAACGAACTAAATGCCGAGATTGGAGTATCGCTGCCCATTTCGAAAAAGCCATACTCTGTGTCCGAGCCAGTCTCTTCGCTCTACCTGAACCCTGATAGAGTTATCGGGACCAGTGGTCGCAAAGTAGCCCCCGCATTGTATGTCGCCATAGGAGTCAGTGGGGCAATGCAACACATCGCAGGAATGAAAGAATCCGGATTTGTTATCGCTATCAATGCCGATACAGATTCGCCGATTAAGGACGAATGCGATATTTTCATCAAGGGCAGGATGGAGGACGTACTACCGTCGTTAATAGAAGAATTGAAAAAGCAAAAACAATCTATGGAGGTCCATGAATAAAAATTGGAGCATTTTGACGTTGCCATAGTAGGAGGGGGGACAGCCGGCTTTAGTGCGCTACAACAATTATCAAGTCTAGGCAAGCAGGCTATTTTGATTGAGGCTGGGAAAACGCCGGGTTCAAAAAATGTATCTGGCGGAATTCTTTATTCAAAAAGGCCGAAAAATGGCAGAGTATATAATGTCGAAGACGTATTCGGACAAGAATTTTTGACGCAAGCACCACTTGAGAGGCTCATTACAAAATACATTCTTCACGCTACTTCAAATGACAAAGTTTTCTCTATCGATCTCACGCCGACGCACGAATATCAGTCGAACTTCGCGTATTCTGTCTTATTAACTAAATTAGTTGCCTGGTTTGCAACGCAGGCAGGAGAAAATGCTGAAAGACAAGGCGGTGGGATAGTGAGCGGTGTGCATGTCCGCGGGGTCAGTTGGAGCGGGGATAAGACTATAGTTGAAACTGATGAACTCGAACCTTTTGAAGTTAAGGCAATAATTGCTTCAGATGGCGTTAACTCGGAGCTTGCTGAAATATCCGGTGCAAGGCCCAAATTCACTCCTGAAGAGCTATATCAGGGAGTTAAGGTCGTCGTCAAATTACCTGAAGAAATCCTTGAAGAAAGGTTCAATATAAAATCTAATGAGGGTGCGGCTCATCTTTTTGCAGGCGATGTTACTCTAGATCATATAGGCGGAGGATTTTTGTATACGAATTGGGAAACGCTCTCCTTAGGAGCTGTCTACCACTACGACTCACTAATGGAAAATCCTGTCGAGCCGTATGTTCTTGTGGATCGGTTATTGAAGAATCCACTTATAAGCGAATTTGTCAAGGACGAAGTTGCGGTTAAAGAGGATATCGACAAGAGCCTTCCCAAAGAGGAACAATTAAGATCTCAGTTTGCCGTAAGTAAACTACTAAAGAATTGGGGGGATCTTCGTGAACAGTATTACTCCAAAAAAGGTAGGGCAAGGCTTCTTGAAACCGGCAGGTACAAATCAGAAGAGGAGATCAAAGCCAAACTCGATGGTATACGTGACGAATTGGCCGGTAGGTACAAAACAAAATTCGTCAATGATTATATGGAGCTAGAATATAGCGCGAAGCTCGTTCCTGACGGTAAGCGATGTAGGATGAAAAAGCCGTATCGGAAGAATATTCTTTTTGTTGGGGATGCTGCCGGTCGTGGCATTTTTGTGGGTCCTAAGATAGAAGGGCTTAATGTCGGAATCGATGATGCCGTAAGAGCGGCTAACAGCATCTCAAGGTCTATAGACAGAAACAATTTAACAGACCAGTATATGGGTGAATTTTATACTCAGTCCATCGAAGGAAGCCCATATACACGTGAAATGAAGGAGATCGATAAAGACTATTTGAAGCTCTTCTTGGATGCAGCTAAGGATGTACCTAAGGATATCATAAAAGCTAGATACGGCATAATATTCAAATTAATGTCGAGTGGCATATTGCGTGGTCTTGCTGTCGGCTTTGCCAATATTCTTGGCTATGACCGGCTTTTACCAATGGTTGAAAGCCGGGAAACGTACGTCCAGGTTCCAATAGAGCTCGCCGAAAAATTAGGAAAGCATACAGTTTCGACATATAACTGCACTATCCCTACGATAGCCCAGCGTATTGCAAAATTAAGGTACAACGATGATACTCTTTCTCATATTAGGATTTTGGACCAGAAAAGTGATTTTATGAGAAAGATGGTCGTGATTTGCCCGACGAGATGTTATAGCCTAGAACAGGAGGAAGTCGTGCTTCAACATGAGGGATGTATAGAGTGTGGCAGCTGCGCCAAAGAAACCGACTGGAGGCATCCCAGGGGCGAGAAGGGGATCGAGTACAGGTACGGGTAGCAACTCTAGCCATGGAACGACAATCAGCTTACGGATCTGTATGGTAATTGTTACCACTTACTACCAACATATATATATCTGATCCTATATTATGATTAAACATGGTAGACAAATCAAAAGATGATTCATTCAAAGTTGTTGACCGAGCCAGAGAAGACACTAACACTATGAGGTCTAGTGACACAGGAGACTTCTACGATGCGATTAGAGAAAATTTTATCAAAATAGCAGATGAAGTGGCAAAAGTTCAGCCTCAGTATTCGCAGTCGATATCCAATCTTCAACTCGATTACATACAAGCAATCAAGAATACCATCCAGACGGCTTTTTCTGCCCAAAAACATCTAACGGACAGTAATCTAGGCACTTGGAACAGTGGACCTTCTACAACACCCTTTACGGATCAATTTGCAAAGCAGTCAAACGAAATCACCAATAACACTATAAGAGCCGTGGGTATTAACAATCAGTTAACAATCAATGCACTCGACGCAACAAGGGAGAACCTGAAAATCTATAATAAAACGATTGACGCTGTAACAGAGTTTAATACAAACGCTGCAAAAGCCTGGAACTCCTTCTTTACTACGCAGCAACAACAGTTTTTTAGACATTGACCGACCACTTCCTTATTTTTGATCCATGGGTGTCATTTTCGGACTTGAATATATCCATGTTCTGAGGAGACGAAAATCCGAAAATTATATAATAATGTGTAGAATATTTAAATAATTGAAATACTATATAAGAGGTACTTCTTTAAAGTATGCAAACTTCAATCGTCTGTTCAGTATGTAACAAGAATAATGTGACAGTGTCGGACCCGGAGTCAGGCGAACTCATATGCGGCAACTGTGGCACAGTATTACTCGAAAACGTCGAGGAGAGTGGTCCTGAATGGCGGCGTTTCGGTGAGGGCAAGGATAGGAGCAGGACAGGGATGCCGATATCTTTATCGCGTCACGATATGGGCCTGGCTACTATAATAGGTAAGACTAATAGAGATGCGAGCGGCCGCGGATTGGATGCATCGGTGAAGTCTACGATGGAAAGGCTAAGAACATGGGACCTCCGTATTCAAGCCTATAGCCCTTCCGATAGAAACCTAAGACAGGCCTTCAGCATTCTAGAACGAGTGAAAGATAAGCTCGGCTTGTCTGAGCCTGTCATCGAAAAGACTGCGTACCTCTACAGAAAAGCACAGGAAAGGGGACTTGTACGTGGAAGAACTATTACATCCGTATTGTCTGCGGCAATTTATATATCCTGCCGCGAAATGGGAATCGCTAGAACGCTTAATGACATCGCGTCGCTCACGAACCTTCGTCGAAAAGAACTTGCGCGAACATTCCGTCTGCTACTTTTGGAATTGGATCTAAAGGTCCCGGTTGTTGATCCGATGAAATGTATTGCAAAAGTTGCAAACAAAACCAAGTTAAGCGAGAGGACAAAACGCCAAGCAATGGACATCATGATAAGTGTTACGAAAAGGGGAATATCCGCAGGAAAAGATCCGATGGGTCTAGCTGGATCGGTACTCTACATGTCTAGTAAAAATTCTGGAGAACCTGTAACACAGATGGATATCGCAAACGCTGCTGGGGTAACAGAAGTGACTATCAGAAACAGATTTAGAGATCTTAAAAGCAAAATAAACCTGAATTAATTTGTACGGAAATTGCATTTGAAAGTCCCGATACAAATTGGGTTTAATAAGATCCTCCCAAACCGAATATAGGTACATCCTGTGCTGTCTGTCAGTGCAGCGCTCGGAATAGCATTAAGTAGGCCTGCTGTGGTTACGGAATGCATTGTTGCAGCCCACGCAATGTACATAGTTTAAGGCCCAGTGTATCGAACATTGTTTAGTATTTCAGCTCTGCCTTCTCGATTGGCGCTGTCCCTTGTTTGAAAGTTACTATCAGAGTGTCGCCAACGTTATATGGACAATGAGGGATACCTCTAGGTTCATTATCTGATGCTTGTACAACACAAGTTCCTTCTGCCTTGGTAACGACTTTAGCCTCGACTGTTACATCTTTTCTGACCAGATCCTTGATAGGAAAGCCAAACATGGCCTGAATCCCGAAAAATGCTCCTGCGATAACAATACCAACCAGAAGGGCCATTTTCTTGCCAGATAACCTGGAAAATAGGGGGTATCAGGAGTAAAAGAGATGATTACACAAATGCAGAGCCTTAAAGGACAAGCTGCGTCTATAGCAGAAAGTATCGCAGGTCTCCTACAACAATTGTCTACTGAGATAAGCAAAACATTTCAAAA
>Ga0137379_10004061_pt1 | contig 13715 bp, 14 predicted proteins | sample SagtaG_18_FD_104812 | JGI IMG/M metagenome (GOLD analysis project Ga0137379, IMG submission 104812) | Vadose zone soil microbial communities from Sagehorn Ranch, Mendocino, California, USA - Sage2_L_80_16 metaG | ecosystem: Environmental > Terrestrial > Soil > Vadose zone | place: USA...
TACGACGGGCCGCTCGACCTGCTGCTGGATCTGATTCGCAAGCAGGACATTGATATCTACGACATTCCAATTGCGAAGATCACGGCGCAGTTCCTGGCATACGTGAACCAGTTGAAGGCCACCGACATGGATGTGGCGGGCGAGTTTATTTACACCGCTTCGCTGCTGATTCACATCAAGAGCAAAATGCTATTGCCGCGCAGCCCGTCCGGGCCGGATGAGCCGGAAGATCCTCGGCGCGAGCTGGTGGAGCGGCTGCTGGAGCATGAGCGATTCAAGAATGCCGCGCAGATGCTGCAGCAGAAGCAGATGCTCGAGGCGGCAACATGGTCCAATCCTGGCGTGCGCGAATTCAAAGACGATGCCGCGGCAGAGCCGGAGATTGCAGCTGACACCGTGGACCTGGTGCGAATTTTCCAGGAGATTCTGGATCGCGCGAAGAAGCGGCCGATCTTCAATGTGGAAGACGACTCGATCACCGTGGGCCAGATGATTCAGTTCTTGATGCGACGGCTGACGATGGAAGACAAGCCGCTGGCGTTGCGGCGATTGCTGAGTCATACCCGTTCATCGCGAGCATTGGTGGCAATGTTTCTCGCTCTTTTGGAATTGGTTCGGCTGCAGGCGATCTTGTTGCGCCAGGATCGCGCTTTTTCTGAAATTTTCATCAAGAAGAGCACGGGTTTTGACAGTGTTTTGAATGAGGGTTTGACGAATGCGCACGATGAGTGGAAATAAAATGCGCAAGAATTAATGTGCAACTTTTTAGTTGCACATCAGATGCACAAAGATATGAGCACTCAATAAAATACTGAAGTGAAGCTGGAGCCAATTTATTGATTTCCACAAAAATGCAGAATTGCGGTGAGATTTCCGGAAAAGTCGTAGATGTTGTAAAGAAGTTTTTGCTGGCTGTAAGCGAGTCAATTCATGAAGTTTACGGGTTGTGTATGTTTTTGTCACAGACCTGACTCGAGACCCCTGCCTCGGATATTCATATAAAATCAACGGTGCGGTTTCATATTTCATCCGCGTGCATCGAAACAACCGGGAGTAAGAAAACGGTTGTTGGGGTTATATGCAATTCTTTTTAGATTGCCCTTTCTGCTACGGTCTGCGATCGTTCCATCCCCATTTCAATCGAATCTCTGTTGCTGAATCTGGCTGCATCCGTTCCGCGCTCCGCCGAAAACACAACGGCAGGACGGGAGAGATCTAATGGCCGACCTGGCGACGACAGCGCAAGCGTTTCCTGAAAGCGCTTCACTCCTCGACCGCAAAATGAAGCGCTCGACCAGCAGGGCTGGCATTGTGGCGTTTTTGCTGGCCCTGAGCGCGAGTGTTTCCTATATCGTTTTTCATGTTGCGAAAGATCTCGACGCGGTATCCATCACGAGCTATGCTCCTTACGCGTTGTTGGCACTGGCGCTGCTGATTGCGCTGGGCTTTGAATTCGTAAATGGTTTTCACGACACGGCGAATGCGGTCGCAACGGTGATCTACACCCACTCGCTGGAACCGAACATCGCGGTGGTGTGGTCGGGGATATGCAACCTGGCCGGCGTGCTCCTCTCATCTGGAACTGTCGCTTTCGCAGTGATCACACTGCTGCCTGTGGAATTGATTTTGCAAGTGAGCTCTGGAGCCGGCTTCGCAATGGTGTTTGCGCTGCTGATTGCGGCGATCCTCTGGAACCTGGGCACGTGGTGGCTTGGTCTGCCTGCATCGAGTTCGCACACCATGGTGGGTTCCATCATCGGCGTTGGACTGGCTAACCAGTTTCTCAGCCCGCATAGCGGAACTTCAGGTGTGGACTGGGAACAGGCGATGAAGGTTCTCAAGGCGCTGCTCATTTCGCCGCTCATCGGTTTCGTTGTTGCCAGCATGCTGATTCTGCTCGCGAAGCAGGTGGCGAAATTCCCCGCGCTATATGAGGCACCGAAAGACAGTCAGCCGCCGCCTTTTCCGATTCGTGCACTGATGGTGCTCACCTGCACGGGCGTCAGCTTCTTCCATGGTTCAAATGACGGGCAAAAGGGTATGGGGCTGATCATGGTGATTCTGATCGGCACGGTGCCCACAGCCTACGCACTGAATCACGCTGTCAGCCCGGCGGAGATCCAGGATTTTATCGCCGCATCAGAGCAAGCCGGACATATTCTCGACCGTCACGTGGATCCAAAGGGGATTCTCGGAGCCGATGCGCGCGCTGAGGTCACCGATTACATTCGCACCAAGCAAATGGCTCCGGATACGATTCTGGCGCTGCGTGAACTAGTCGAGGATCTTGATCACGAAGTAATCCTCTACAAGGAATTCAAGGCGGTGCCACCGCAAGACCAGGCCAACGTTCGCAACGATATGTACGTAGCCAGTGAAGCTCTGCGGTTGATGGACAAGGCTCACAGTCCCGCCTTTACGGCGGATGAGAGAGCGGTTCTCAAGAATTACAAAGTCAAGCTGGACAAATCGACAAAGTTCATTCCCACGTGGGTAAAGGTCGCCGTTGCTCTGGCGCTTGGCCTGGGCACGATGGTTGGATGGAAGCGCGTAGTGGTGACCGTGGGCGAAAGAATCGGCAAGGATCACCTGACCTATGCACAGGGCGCCAGCGCCGGGCTGGTGGCGATGGGAACGATCTTTGCTGCCGACAAGTTTGGACTGCCCGTGAGCACTACGCATATTCTCAGCTCGGGCGTGGCCGGAACTATGGCCGCAAACGGCAACGGGCTGCGCCTGAAAACGGTTCGCAACATCGCAGCGGGCTGGATATTCACCCTGCCGGCCGCGGCGCTCTTGTCAGGGATGCTGTACTGGGTCTTCCGGCAGATCTAGACCCGCATTGATCTCGAGGAGCGCCGCAAAAGGGAGTTCCAGTCTTTTTGGGGGGTGTTCGGCGAAGCCGGATGCCCCATTTTGCTGCTTGAAATGGGTTGTGGAACGGGTCAGGCACACAGGCTGCTCCGCATCCGGTACCATACATGAAGGCAAAGCCAGAGATGGTGCGCCATTGAGTCCGTCTCAGATCACCACTCGATCCACTCCAGCGACGCACCCCAAGGCTACCCGCTATCGCCGGGGTCCCCGTTTCTGATGATCGCGTCGACTCGGTTGCTGCTGTCTCGTGCTGCAGCGTCTCTGGATTTGCGAATGGTACCGATTACCGAATGAGCCTGAAAGCCAAGCTGGAAGCCGTTATTTACGCCGCCGAAGAGCCGGTCACACTGACCCAGCTCGCCACCCTTTTTTCCGCCGAAGCCCTGGAATGGAAGGCGGCGCAGGAAGCCGCGTCTGCTCAGCAGGCGGCGGACACCAGCGTCGACCAGTCACAGCCACTGCTTGGCGAGGGATTGGAGTATCTGGAGCTGAGAACCGAGGACGGGACTCTGCTGGATCAGCCGGGGTTTGCGGTTTTGCCCGTTGCCGAGCAATTCGATCCTGCCGATCCTGAGCAGGCATGGGAACAGATGGCCGAGACTGGCACCGATAATGGCGACGCGGCAGGCGTTGAATCTGCGATCGAGACACAGGGAGATTCCGCGCCAGGCGGCGAAATCCAGGCAGACACGGAAGGCGAGGCAAAGCGACTGGCCCGGCAACGCGACCGCGAGGTAAAGGCGGTGCTGCGCCAACTGCTGGACGAATTGATGTCCAACTATTCCTCTGACGATCGGGGAGTGGAGATTCGCGAGATTGCCGGTGGCTATCGCATGGCGACCAAGCCGGAGTGCCACGACGCGGTGCGGATCTTCATCAAGAGCCTGAAGCCGGCGATGAAGCTTTCGCTGCCGGCGCTTGAAACGCTGGCGGTGATCGCCTACAAACAGCCTGTGACTGCGCCGGAAGTGAACGATATTCGCGGCGTGGATTCGTCGGGTGTCTTTGGTTCGTTGCTGGCGCGCAAGCTGATCACCACGGCAGGACGAAAGCAGGTGATTGGCCGTCCGATTCTCTACAAGACGACCAAGGAATTCCTGCTTCGCTTTGGGCTGAAAGATGTTTCCGAGCTGCCCTCGATGGATGAATTTGAAAAGATGGCGTCCATCGAGTTGGAAGAAAGCGATGCAGCGGAGCCTACTGCACCGGAACCGGAGTCCGACTACGAGCCTGGACCCGATGCTGGACCGGAACTGGATGAGGACGCTCCCGAAGAGCCGGAAGCTGCTTCAAGCGAAGCCACCGCCCTCGCGAGCGATGTTCCATCCGACGCTCGGCCAGCCGAGTAGCCGCAATCGCAAGACACTGTTACGAAGGGCCGCGCCTGCCGAGCCTCAACGAGCAACGCAGGCAGAACCGAGAATTTTTCCATGACTGACGAACGCAAGATCGACGCCGATGTATCTGAAATAGACGACGCCGAGCACGAAGCGAACGAGGCAAGAGGAACAGCTGAAGACACTGCTGGAGCGCCTTCGATCGGCGAAACGTCAGAAGATTCGGCGCGAAACGAAGACGTAGAAAGCGATCCGAATTCCAGCGACAAGCCGCGGCCGCCTGCAAAGCTGGAGCGGCTCCAGAAGATTCTGGCCCAGGCGGGGGTCGCCAGCCGGCGTCGCGCGGAAGATCTGATTGAGCAGGGGCGCGTCCAGGTCAATGGCAAGGTTGTGACTGAGCTTGGCACCAAGGCCGACGGCGGCCGAGACCACATCCGCGTCGATGGCAAGCTGCTGCAAGGCTCGGAGCGGCTGCGGTACTTCGTGCTCAACAAGCCGAAGGGCTTTGTGACCACGGTGAAGGACCCCGAGGGTCGGCCTACGGTCATGCAGTTCTTTGAGAAGATGCGCGAACGTCTCTACCCAGTGGGCCGTCTCGATTACATGACCGAGGGTCTGCTCTTGGTGACCAACGACGGCGAGCTCGCCAACAAGCTCACCAAAGCCGCATCTGGAGTGGAGAAGACTTATCTGGTGAAGGTCAGCGGCCAGCCTACTGAGGCGGAGCTCGACCAGTTGCGCAGTGGTGTGGCGATTGAGAAGGGCAAGCCCGGCTCGGGCCAGGTCCGCACCGCTCCGGCGCGCATTCGCCAGGTGCGGCAGGGCGACAATCCCTGGTACGAAGTGGTGTTGATCGAAGGGCGCAATCGCGAACTCCGCAAAATGTTTGAAGAAATTGGGCATTTTGTCGAAAAGATTCGCCGCGTCGGGTATGGGCCTCTGGTGCTGGATCAGGAGCCGGGCAATCTGCGCGAGCTGGAGCCCGTGGAGTTGGATGAACTCCGCAAGGCTGCCGAGGGCAAGCTGCGCACACCGAAATCAAAGGATATTCGCCGCCGAAACACACTCGATAAGCAGTTGCCCACGCTCGCGCCAAAGCCCAGCCGTCCGCGGCCGGCTGCGTCTGTGTTTGATCGTCCTGCGGCCGCAGCACGGCCAGGGGAATTTCGGCCAAAATCTGGATCGGATAGACCGGAGCAGCCTGCGCGACCTGCCGGCGAGGGGTTCCGTTCAGGCGCTGGCAGGCCCGGTGTTGGACCGGTGCGGCCCGGTTCCGAAAAACTCGGGCCTCATAAATTCGGCGCACTAAAATCTGGTCCGGCCAAGTTTGGATCTTCGAGGTCCGCTCCGGACCGTCCGGCATGGAAAAAAGACGACCGCCCAACTCGACCGTCAGCGGGCTCTGCAACTGGTCCGGCGAGCGAGAGCCGCGGCGTGCCAGACCGCCGCAAGCCGGGGTTCGCTGGAAAGGGTCGGGCTGGTGTGGGAGGGCCTTTTGGAGCCAAGCCTGCGTGGAACAAGCCAGGCAAAAGTCAGCGCCCCGCGTACAAACGCCCTGCGCCTCCCAAACCCGAAGCTCCCGATGCCGAGGACTTCGCTCCGCCGAGGCCGCCACGCTTGCAGATTGATGCAATCGAACCCGATCGCCCTATCGCGGGAAGACCGAGTGCGAGCCGCCCTCCTTATCGCGATTCTGGCGCTGGTCGCCCGGTTGGCGGTCGCCCGGGTTCAGGCAGGGCAGGTACAGATCGGCCTCGTTCTGATCGATTTGAAAAACCCCAATTTGACCGGCCCAGTTTTGTCCGGGCGAGGTCCGACAGGGCGGGTGCAGATCGCCCGGCGGGCGGTGCGGACCGCACCGGTGCTGGCCCTTCGGGACGTGGTCGCCCACCTCGCGGGAAGGGCGGACTCGCACGGCCATTCACTTCGAGCACGGGCAAGCCTCGGGCAGGTGGAGCGAGGCCAAGCAGCAAACCTTCCAGTGGCAGATCGTTTGGCTCGGGAGGCTCGCAGTCTCGCCCCGCCTCGCGCCCATCTTCTGGCGGGGATTCTGGTCCACGGCCACTGGGGAAAACTTCCTGGAAGCCTAAGCCAAGTTTTGGTGGTGGAGGCAAGCCGGGAGCCGGAGGCCGGTCAAAGCCAGCGTTTGGTTCAAAGGCTGGTGGCTTTTCGAAGTCTGGCTACAAAGGCGAGCCTGGGGGAGCGGGTGGGAAGCGGATAGGCACGCGCCCCGGCGGCTCGAGGCCGGGGGGCAAGAGCAGTGCTGGACCTCTGCGAGGGAAGAAGCGCGGTTAGCTAATGGGCAGCGAATTGCGGCCCTAACCCGCGCTCCGCCAACGCGTGCTAAACTCGGCTTCCTAACCAGCACATGGCATCTTGCTGGCTTGAACACCTTGAGCGGTGGAGGGAGCCCGCATGGCGAACAAATTTGGCGCAGACATTCTGATCCAAGCGCCCGATCCCAATAGCGCCGCGTCGTTCTATGTCGAGCAACTCGGATTCGAGATCACCCACGAAGAGCCGAAGATGATCAGCCTGCACGGCAAGCACATCAACCTTTTCATCGAGCAGGGTCCCATTCTCGGACCCGTGCTTGAAGTTACGGTCGATAGCGTGGAAGCAGCGAAGCTGAGGCTTGAGGCCTCGGGATGCAGAGTGATTAAGGACGAGCCGGAATTCCCTCGATGCTATGTGAGAGACAACTATGGCTTGACATACAACCTCCGGAGCCGGGCAATGTGAACCATCATGATGCAACCTTATAGTTGCTTTTATGCATCTGGTTACATTAATATGCAACCTTGAGGTTGCGTGAGATGGAGAGCCAGATTGTAAAGCGCATTGAGCTGAATGCGCCGGTATCGCGAGTGTGGCGCGCGCTGACGGACTACCGCGAGTTTGGCGAATGGTTTCGCGTGAAGCTGGAGGGGCCGTTTGTACCGGGCCAGGAGGCACGCGGACAGATCACATGGCCTGGCTACGAGCATCTTACGTGGAAGGCTGTTGTCCAGAAGATGGAGCCTGAGCGCCTCTTCTCCTTCACATGGCACCCTTATGCTGTCGAGCCAAATGTCGACTACTCGAAGGAAACACCAACTTTAGTGGAATTCAGGCTGGAGGCGACTGCGAGCGGTACACTGCTGGTGCTCACAGAGTCCGGATTCAATGGCATTCCCAGCGACCGCCAGCTCGAGGCTTTCCGCATGAATGACGGTGGCTGGAAACAACAGATGAAGAACATCGAGACACATGTCACACAAGCATCGTAAGCGCATTCTTGCCAAACCGAAGGCCCGCGCGCGGGTGTTTGCCGCGCTGGGCGACAAAACACGCCTCGCACTGGTAGCAAAACTCTGCGGCGGAGAGCCCTGCTCCATCACCCAGCTGTCGGAGGAGTCGAAGCTGACGCGGCAGGCAGTTACGAAGCATTTAGGAGTTCTGGAGCGGGCAGGAATCGTCCGCAGCAGCCACACCGGTCGCGAGCGGCTGTTCGAATTCGACCCCGAACCGCTTGAAGAGATCAGGGTGTATCTCGATTCCGTCTCGAAGCAGTGGGACCGGACGCTCGCGCGGCTGAAGTCCTTCCTCGAGAAGTGAGCGCGGGTACCTCGGATTCTGTTACAGAACACACCCTTGGAGCATCTGAATGGGTATGAGCATTGAAAAGGCGACATTTGGAGCAGGATGCTTCTGGGGTGTGGAGGCGGCGTTTGCGGCCATCACCGGCGTAACAGGCACCGCAGTCGGCTATGAGGGCGGCGCAACGGAGCGGCCCAGCTACAAGGACGTGTGCACCGACAGCACGGGGCACGCGGAAGTGGTGGAGCTGGATTTCGATCCCTCCCAGGTCACGTACGATCAATTACTTACGAAATTCTTTGAACTCCACGACCCAACGACGCTAAATCGGCAAGGGCCGGACTGGGGCACGCAGTACCGTTCGGCAGTTTTCTATCACTCTCCGGAACAACAAGCAAAAGCGCAGGCGAAGATTGAGCAGCTTACAGCTGAGGGTCTTTACCTTCCCAAGCGGATTGTGACGAAGGTCGAGCCTGCCCAGACCTTCTGGCGCGCGGAAGAATATCACCAGAAGTATCTGGAAAAACGCGGGCAGGCGAGCTGCCATATTTGAGGCAGGGTTTAGAGTTCACAGGTCAGGGTCCAGATGACTCGCTACTCTTTGCCTTGACCGAGGCGCCAGGCTTTGATGAACTTCCAGTGGATGTAGACGGAGTGATTCGAGTGGAGAATTAATCCTTCGCGGCCGTCCAGGAATCCCAACCGGAAAAAGTAGTTGTAAATAAAGGTCGCAGCCGGGTTCAGCACCGTGTTCCAGATGAATGCAGGGAGCGATTTGCTGGCGCGACCCCGCTGGTGGAGCAACTCGGCGATCTCTGAGCTATAGCGGTTCATGTGCTCGAGATAAATGCCCATGGTCGGATAGGCGTAGTGGAGCATGTCGTATTTCAGCTTGCCGCGCGGGCCGGCAAATTCCGGAGTGCTGTGTGGGCCCACACCTTCGCTGAGCCTAGCCGCGCCGCGCCGGAAGAGGCGCAGTTTGTGATCTGGATAGAAGCCACCGTGGCGAATCCAGCGTCCGAAATATAGGTTCAGCCGGGGTATCCAATAAGCAGCGAACTTAGGTTCTCCAGCAAGCAGATCGCGAATTTCGGTTTGCAACTCAGTCGTAAGCACCTCGTCCGCGTCGAGAAGCAGAGTCCAATCGCTCGTGCAGAGATCGAGGGCAATGTTCTTTTGCTCACCGTGTCCTCCGAAGGCATGATAGATAGTCTTGGCGCCGAAGGATTGGGCAATTTCTATCGTGCGGTCTTTCGAGCCTGAATCGACCAGTACTATCTCGTCGGCCCATCGCACGCTTTCGAGAGTGCGAGGCAGGTTTGCCTCCTCGTTCATTGCGATCATGGCGACAGACAACGTCTTGCGGGGCAACGGCATTTGAGGAAGGATAAATCAGTGGGGTCTGAGGAAGAATCAAACCCGCAGGCCTGCGTTGCCGACCAACTACCCGTTCTTCGCGTGCAACCGGCAATTATGGATTGGGGCTTCTATTTCAAACCAGCCGGAAACGGTTTGACGTTGCGGCCGAACATCCAGGAGCGCGACAAGATACGATGACCCGAGTTGCAAGACTGAATGGAGGGCAAGTCTCGATGAAGGTGCTGGTATTTGGTGCCACGGGAATGGTGGGACAGGGAGTGCTGCGTGAGTGCCTGCTCACTCCGGATGTGGACCAGGTGGTGACCCTCGGCCGCACTGCGACCGAGCTGCGAAACTCGAAGCTACAGGAAATTGTGCACCAGGACATGATGGACTACTCCGGGATGGAGGAGAGCCTGATTGGGGTCGATGCGTGCTTCTTCTGCCTGGGGGTTGCTTCGTCTGAGATGAAGGAGGCGGATTACGAGCGCGTAACGTACGGATTCACAATGGCAGCGGCAGAGATACTGAGCCGGGTGAATCCGGGGATGAGGTTTATTTATGTTTCCGGCTCGGGCACCGACAGTTCAGAAAAGGGGCGGAGGATGTGGGCGCATGTGAAGGGGCGCACGGAGAATGCGCTACTGCGCCTGCCGCTCCAGACGTACATGTTTCGCCCAGGATTTATCGAACCACTGGATGGAATTGAATCCAAGACACCTATTTATCGCAAGTTTTATAAGGTGAGCAAACCGCTGTTTCCGCTGCTGCGGCGAGCTCTGCCGAACCAGGTGTTGTCGACGCGACAGATTGGGCTGGCGATGCTGAACTTGGCGCGGCGGGGGTATGCAAAGCGGGTGCTGGAAACGAGGAACATTCGGGAGGCGGCTAGCGGTTGAAAATGCATTCGGGTGCTCTTCAGGAGGCACCATCCTCCGGGCATGAGATGGAAGAGCTCTTTCGGGATTGATGGTGGCTGGAGGCAGGATGAAGTGCGGCTACAGGACTATGGACGCTGGATGGATGAGATAAGACCTATGTAAAGATAGGGTATCGACGCAGGCGCCGTACGTCATGGTACATTGAGATTCCGCAGAGGGTGGGTTTAATGTCGGCAGGGGTTCATCTTCCCGGAAATGACGAGACGATTGATTTACAGCAGCAGGTGGCGAGATTGCAGGCGCTGCTCGAGGCCTCGCGACAGGTGCATTCCACCATTCGCGAAGAGGCGGTGCTGGGGTCGGTGCTGCGCATTGTAGTGCGCGAGTTGGAGATGGCAGGCGCGGCGTTTCCTGGTTCAGGGCTCAGCTACGGGGAGGTCCAGGAGCAGCCAGCCGAGGGTGAAGGCGGCACGCCGCTGCCTATTTACTTGCTACAGGATCGCGAAGGCAAACGGATGGCAGAGCTTGTGGTGGCTCCGCCGGATGGCCGCGAGCTGACAATTTACGAGGCGGACTTTATTGAGGGTCTGGCGCTACAGGCGGCCGTGGCGCTTGAAAATGCCCGCAACCATGAGCGCAACCTGCAGTGGGCGCGCGTGCAGCAGGACCTCGACGCTGCCCGCAACATTCAGCGGTCGCTATTGCCCCAGACGCTGCCGAAGATCTCAGGTTACTCCCTGGCATTCCGATCGGTTACCTGCTACGAAGTCGGCGGCGACTACATTGACATCGTTGAACAGCCGGACGGCAGTCTGCTGATTGTGGTAGCGGACGTGGCAGGCAAGGGACTGGCTTCGGCCATGATGTCTACGAGTTTCAGGGCCGCTTTCCGTGCCATGGCTATCGCCGGTTTGCCGCTGGATGAACTGGCCACGCGGATGAATGAACATCACTGGACCGAGGGCGAAGAAGCTCGCCGACGTTATGTCACCGCCATTTTTCTGCGCTTGTACCCTGACACGGGCAAGATGGAAGTGGTGAATGCGGGTCATAATCCAGGATTTTTGGTTGAAGCTGATGGAATAACGCGCCAATTCGAGGCTGCCGGCACGCCGCTCGGCCTGTTGCCGGGCATGAGGTATTCCAGCGAGGAATGCACCTTTTCTCCGGGAGACCGCCTCCTGTTCTATACCGACGGGCTGACAGAAGTGTTCCGCGGAGACGAAGAGTTTGGCCCGGAACGACTTATGGAACAATTTTCGAAGTGCCCAGGGGAGCAAGCCGATGTTATTCTCGATTCATTGTGGTCAGCAATTGAGGATTTTGCAGAAGGCGGCCCGCAGGGGGACGACATGTCTGCACTAGCGCTGTGCAGGGGTGTGGAAGTTATGGAGATGCCCGCATGAGCAAGGTGAAATCCACCAGCGTGGAGGTGCGACTGCCCTCGCAGCTCGGCTACGAGAAAGTGGCCATGAGCACTGCGGCTGCTGTGGCCAAGCTGATGGGTTTCCGCGAGGATCGCGTCGAGGATTTGAAGACCGCGGTTGCTGAGGCCTGCATTAACGCAATCGAGCATGGGAACTTGCTGAACGAGAGCCTCTCAGTGGGCGTGGTTTTGTCGGCAGGGGTCGACGCACTTGAAGTGAAGGTAATCGATGATGGCAAGGGGTTGAAGGCGGTTCCACCCAAACCGGACATCGACAAGAAGATTCATGGCGAGGAAGATCCCCGAGGAATGGGCATGTTTCTGATCCAGGCCCTTGTGGATGAGGCCGAATGGGTCAAGGGTTCCAACGGCAAGAGCAGCTATGTCAGGTTGGTCATACGCGTGGATACGGTAGCGGAATAACACAGAGAACACGGAGAAACGAGATCGTGCAGAGCGAAACCAAAGCGCGCGTTGACCAGTTGACTTCCCCGGCCGGCCATCCGGTAACTGCCCTCCGCTTTGAGGGCGACATCGCCAGTACGTCGAAAGACGCGGTTCTCGGCAGCTACCAGGCGCTTCCCAAGGAGAAGGCCAAGCTGGTGCTTCTGGACTTTACAAAGGTGGACTACATCAACTCGAGCGGGATTGCGCTCGTAATCCAAATGCTGATTGAGGCTGCGAACTCCGGCCAGAAGGTGTATGCCTTCGGGTTGTCGCCGCACTTTACAAAGGTGTTCACGATGGTGGGCATCACGAAGTATGCAGGACTCTTCCCGAGCCAGGCGGATGCGTTGGCGGCTTTGTAAAACAGCGCCGTTTTAGCGAGCCGAGTGAACCCGTGAGGTCCTCCGCGGGTTCAGCCATAATTCAAATATCTTAGCTTCTGCAAGATTGCGCGGGTGCGTTTCAGTGGAATTCCCCGAGTAGAATTGCCCCTATGAACTTAGAGGCGATTCAGGCGGCGGTGCGTGAGGCTAGATTCGACGGCTGGCTTTTCTACGATCATCATCATCGCGATCCTATCGGCGGGCGGATTCTTGGGCTCGATGAGAAGGCGCACATCACGCGGCGCTGGTACTACTATGTGCCGGCTGTCGGTGAACCGCGCAGGCTGGTGCATCGCATTGAGCAGGGGCGGCTGGACTCGCTGCCGGGGACGAAGGGGCTCTACTCCAGTTGGCAGGAGTTGGCGGCGGGGCTTGAAGCGATGTTGCACGATGCGCAGCGGATCGCCATGCAGTATTCGCCCAACAACGCGATCATGTACGTGTCGATGGTGGATGCGGGGACGGTGGAGTTTTTGCGCGGGATCGGTAAGCAGATTGTGAGCTCCGCCGACCTTGTGAGTCAGTTCGAGGCGGTGCTGAGCGAAGAGCAGATGGTGAGCCACAGCGCCGCGCAGCAGGCCATTGACAGGATTCTCGCTGAGGGTTGGAAAGAGATGGGCCGGCGGCTGCGCCCCTCGTCGGGCGGCGGCGCTGGCAAGCTGACAGAATTTGAGCATGTGCAGTGGCTTAGCAAGGCGATGCGGCGCGAGGGGCTGGTGTGGGAGAACGGGCCCAACGTAAGCGCGAACGCGAACAGCTCCGACTCGCACTACGAGCCGACGGCGGAGAAGTCCGCGGCGATTTGCGAGGGAGACTTTGTGCTGATCGACATCTGGGCGCGGCCCGATACAACGGGCAGCGTCTTCTACGACATCACCTGGACGGGGGTCGTGGGGCGGGAGCCGACGGAGAAGGAACAGCTGGTGTTTGAGACGGTGCGCAATGCGAGGGATGCGGCGATTTCTGTGGTCAAAAATGCCTTTTCGAAGAACCGGCCGATCTGCGGATATGAGGCGGATGATGCGGCGCGCGAGGTTATCAAGGAGGCGGGGTTCGGCGAGTACTTCACGCATCGCACGGGACACAACATCGCGCAGGAACTGCACGGGCCGGGCGCGCACCTCGATAATCTCGAGACGCACGACGAGCGGCTGATTCTGCCGAGTACGTGCTTTTCGGTGGAGCCGGGGGTGTATCTGCCGGAGTTTGGGGTGCGCAGCGAAGTGAACATGATGACGGCGCAGGGGAAGGCTTGGGTGACTGGGAAGATTCAGCGAGAGCTGGTGAGGATCTAAGGCAGGGGTCAGAGATCAAACGCCCTCGGTCGATGATGTGTTCCCCGCGCGGACAAGGTTGCGGAACCGCAAGGCTGGTTGTGGGCCGGTGCGATATAGTCAAAAAGGAATGGCTGCAACTGAAAACAAGA
>Ga0137379_10004066_pt1 | contig 13706 bp, 10 predicted proteins | sample SagtaG_18_FD_104812 | JGI IMG/M metagenome (GOLD analysis project Ga0137379, IMG submission 104812) | Vadose zone soil microbial communities from Sagehorn Ranch, Mendocino, California, USA - Sage2_L_80_16 metaG | ecosystem: Environmental > Terrestrial > Soil > Vadose zone | place: USA...
ACCTGCCCAAGGAAGGCTGTCCACGCCGCCCGGGCAAACGCGAGCTTGGGGCCCTCGGGATCCTTCGAGTCACGCACGGCGACAGCACGCGCTGCCACGCCGACTTCGACGCAGTTTCCGCCGTTGCCGGTGCTGTAGCTCGCCTTGCGCCACTCGATGCGGTTCAGGTCCATGTCTTGGCTGTTTCCTCCATCAGCGTCAGGGAGGCAGCGCGGGGTAGCGCCTCCGATTTGAGCGTATCCCACATCAGCGTGACAGCCGCGAGGTGATCACTGTCTTCCACGATCTGCCCACGGGCCGCCGTGTCCTGGTAGACCACCGGTGAGGCGTCGGTGAAGTTCGCGATGACGAAGGTGCCGCTCATGCCCTGGTGCGCCCCGACCTCCCACGGGATCACCTGGATGACGATGTTCGGCCGGCGGGCCGCCTCGACCAGCCGGGCCAGTTGCTCACGCATCACGTAGGTCCCGCCGACCGGGCGACGCAGCACACCCTCGTCGAGGATCACCCACAGCATGGGCGGGTCGCTCCGGGTGAGGATCGCCTGCCGTTCCATCCGCGCCGTGACCATGTCGCTGATCTGCTCGTCGGTGGCCATCACCTGGGTCCGCAGCATGGCCCGCGCGTACTCCTCGGTCTGGAGCAGCCCAGGCACCGCCACCAGTTCGAAGGTTCGCAGGCTAATGGCCTGGGCCTCCTTGTCTGGCCAGCGATGGAACCAGCCAGGGAACGCGCGGTGCTTGAGAAACCCCTTCAGCCGCTCCCGCAACTCGGTGAGAGCCCCGCCGGTGTTCAGCTCCGCCACCGCGTCGCAGGCGGCCGTGAACTCTTCGGTCGGCGCGCGCTGCCCCATCTCGACCTTGCTCACCAGGTCCCCGGAGCAGAAGGCCCGCGACCCTAACTGCTCCTGTGACAGCCCCGCATTCACCCGGTAATAGCGCAGCATCGCGCCAAACACATGCAGCGGGCTCACGGCCGGATCGAAATCCCGCGACGTCATGCGAACCGTACCCCCTCTCTGCGTGCCGCTCTCTACAAGCCGCCGACACATATTCCGCGCGCTTCGACACCCGTCCGGCAGCGCCGACGATTGGGCGACTCCCAGGGCGGTCCGCTTCCGAACGTAGCCCCCCGCCGGCAGGCTGTGCATAAGAAACTCTCACCCATTTATCAGCGCGCCATGACGGAGGCCACCGTGACAGCCCTTCAACCCGGCCACACCAGCAGCCCACGCGGTGAGTCCACGAACCAGCCGGGCAGCGCCGCGGGCGTGATCCGCGAGGCCACCAGCCCCAAGGCGGCGCTTGAGCGGCTCGCCGCGGCGCTGGACTCGCGTGATTACGCGACAACCCTGCTGACCAGCCACGGCCAAACGCCACGCCTGACCGTCGTCAGCCGGCTGACCACCGCCCTGGCCGAGGACATTTACGCCGGGAACGGCTGGTACTGGTGGAGCTGGGCAGAAAAGCTCGCGCCCATCGCCGACGTGCCCTCCGCGGCGCGCAAGATCGCCACCGTCCTGCGCACCATCCCGGAGCCAACCCAGCGGTGACTCGCGGGCACGATCATCGCTGCGGCCATCTGGGCCGGGTTCCGGCACCCGTCGCCCACACCGCCCGATGCGCGGCACAATGCAAGGGCGTCTCGTGGAAAGGCGGATGAGGATCGTGACAGCGCCCGTTCAGATGCCGGTGCATCTCAGGATCGCGGGGGAACTCGGCGTACGCGATGGGCAGGTGGCGGCGGCGGTCGAACTGCTCGACGGCGGCGCCACGGTGCCGTTCATCGCCCGCTACCGCAAGGAGGCGACCGGCGCGCTCGACGACGCACAGCTCCGCACGCTGGAGGAACGGCTGCGGTACCTGCGTGAGCTGGACGAGCGCCGCGCTGCGATCCTGGAGTCCATCCGGTCGCAGGGCAAGCTCGATGACGCGCTCGAAGCGCGGATCATGGCGGCCGACTCCAAGGCCCGGCTGGAAGACATCTACCTTCCCTACAAGCCGAAGCGCCGCACGAAGGCGCAGATCGCCCGGGAGGCGGGCCTTGAGCCGCTGGCCGCCGCGCTCCTCGCCGACCCGGCCCTTGACCCGCGAATCACAGCTGAGGCTTACGTGGACTCCGAGAAAGGTGTGGCTGATGAGACAGCCGCTCTGGATGGGGCGCGAGCCATACTCGCTGAGCGTTTTGCGGAAAATGCCGACCTGATCGGGGACCTGCGCGAGCGTATGTGGTCCTGGGGGCGCCTGGTCTCGCAAGTCCGGGAGGGCAAGCAGGAGGCCGGTGCCAAGTTCTCCGATTATTTTGAATTCGCCGAACGGTTTGCCACCCTACCCTCACATCGCATCCTGGCCATGTTCCGCGGCGAAAAAGAGGAGATTCTCGACCTGACGCTGGACCCGGGGGACGCGCCCGGGGACCGTGAGCCCGCGGCTCCGCGCGAGTACAGCGCGTACGAGGCCCGGGCCGCGCAGCACTTCGGCGTCGCCGACCAGGGCCGCCCGGCGGACCGCTGGCTCGCGGAGACGGTCCGCTGGGCCTGGCGCACCCGGATCCTCGTCCACCTGGGGATTGACCTGCGGATGCGGCTGTGGCAGCGAGCCGAAGACGAGGCGGTGGGAGTCTTCTCCGCCAACCTGCGCGACCTGCTTCTTGCCGCGCCAGCCGGCGCGCGGCCCACCATGGGCCTGGATCCCGGGTTCCGCACCGGCGTGAAGGTCGCCGTGGTCGACGCGACGGGCAAGCCGGTCGCGACCGGGGCCATCTTCCCGCACGAGCCGAAGCGGCACTGGGACGAGTCCATCGCGGTGCTCGCCCGGCTGGCGGCGGCGCACCGGGTCGAGCTGATCGCGATCGGCAACGGCACCGCCTCCCGGGAGACCGACCGGCTGGTGGCGGACCTGATCAAGGCACACCCGGAACTGGCGCTTACCAAGGTCGTGGTCTCCGAGGCTGGCGCGTCGGTGTACTCGGCGTCCGCCTACGCGTCCCGCGAGCTTCCCAGCATGGACGTTTCGCTGCGAGGGGCGGTATCGATCGCGCGGCGCCTGCAAGACCCGCTGGCCGAGCTGGTCAAGATCGACCCCAAGTCGATCGGCGTCGGCCAGTACCAGCACGACATCACCCAGGGCAAGCTGTCGCGTTCGCTGGACGCGGTGGTGGAGGACTGTGTGAACGCGGTCGGCGTGGACGTCAACACCGCGTCCGCGCCGCTGCTCGCCCGCGTGTCCGGCATCAGCGACGGGCTGGCGGGCAGCATCGTCGCTCACCGGGATGCCCGCGGGCCGTTCAGCAGGCGCGTGACGCTGAAGGCCGTGCCGCGGCTTGGCCCGAAAGCGTTCGAGCAGTGTGCCGGGTTCCTGCGCATCCCCGGTGGCGACGACCCGCTCGATGCCTCCAGCGTGCACCCGGAGGCGTACCCGGTCGTGCGGCGCATCCTGGCGGCGACCCGGACCAGCATGCGGGAACTGATCGGCAACACGGCGGCGCTCCACGCGCTGCGGCCGCAGAACTTCACCGACGAGCGGTTCGGCCTGCCGACGGTCACTGACATCCTCGCCGAACTGGAGAAGCCGGGCCGTGACCCGCGGCCCGGCTTCACGACCGCGGCATTCGCGGAGGGCGTCAACACAATGGAGGATCTGGCCCCCGGCATGGTGCTGGAAGGTGCGGTCACCAACGTCGTGGCGTTTGGCGCGTTCGTTGATATTGGCGTTCACCAGGACGGCCTTGTGCACGTGTCCGCCATGGCGCGGAACTTCGTGGCCGACCCGCGTGAAGTGGCCAAGGCCGGTGACATCGTGAAGGTCAAGGTGCTGAGCGTGGATCTGCCGCGCAAGCGGATCTCCCTCACGATGCGCCTGGACGATGAACCGGACGGCGCTGGCCAGGGAGCGCGGCGCAAGGAGCCGGACGAGGCGGCGGGTGGTCAGCGTGAGGCGCGCTCAGGCGGGCGTGGCCGGGGGCGCGGTGGTGCGCCAGCCAGCGTCCGCCCGGGTGACGGTGCGGGTGGTGCCATGGCAGATGCCCTGCGGCGCGCCGGCCTCATGGGCGGCACAACCGGGGCCAACGGCCGTACCGGCAAGGACCGGCCCGGTCGCTAGCCCGGCTTCGGGCCAGCGCTGCGGCTATGGACTGCCCGCTCACGCGAAGTGGCCCATGCTTATGGTACGAAAATGGACCTCGCCTGCGGGCCTCTCGCCGCCTAGGGTCTAACTATGAGCACAACAGAAACCACGCCACAGATTCCCGTCCGGCTGGACTTCGACACCCTCGCGCCCGGCTTCTCCCGTGCGATGGCACACCTCGACAAGGCGGCCACCAAGGAACTCGACAAGGCGGGCATCGATCCCCGGCTCAGGGAACTGATACGGATCCGCGCTTCGCAGCTGAACGGCTGTGCCTACTGCATCGACATGCACACCAAGGACGCCCGCGCGATCGGGGAGACCGAACAGCGCATCTACGGGCTCCCAGCCTGGCGCGAGACCCCGTATTTCACCGGCCGCGAGCGCGCCGCGCTCGGGTTCACCGAGTCGGTCACGCTGCTGGCCGACACTCACGTTCCGGATCACGCGTATCAGGCTGTAGCGGCGCACTTCACCGGGGAAGAGGTTGCCGCCCTGGTCAGACTGATCGTGACCATCAACGCCTGGAACGCGATCGGTGTCAGCACGCGCGCCTGGACCCCGGGTTCCTACCAGCGGTGACTGCGCTGGGTCAGCGTATGTTCAGGTGTTCGACGGGCTGACCTGTGATCTCCGCGATCACGTCGAAATCCTTGTCGACGTGCAGGAGAGTAAGTCCGGTGAGCTCCGCAGTCGCAGCGTTGATCAAGTCAGGCACTGACGGTGCCCGGTGCTGGCCCCGATCGGCGAGGAGTGTGAGGACTTCGACCGCCCGGTCCTCGATCGCCGGGGTCAGGTACTCGACTGGCATTGACGACAAGGGCGGCTGTTGGAGCGCGGTACGCAGGTCCGGACCCGACCGGGCTGAGTAGCCGACCTCCAGTCGGGTGACCGTCGTGATCCGTACCAGCCCGCGTTCGATCCGCGCCGCCCAGTCAACAGCGTCCGGGCTCGCGCCAAGACGGACCAGCGCGGACTTGTCGGCCAGCCACGTTGTCACTGCCAGGCCCGTGACATTACGTCCGGGTCGGCCAGATCGCCAAACACATCGGCGAACCGTGCAAGATCCTGGACACTGACCGCAGACCCCGGCGTCGCCGCGTCCTGGGCAAGACGGCGGCGTAGGTACTCGCTGCGAGAAAGACCCAACCGGCCAGCATGCGCATCCAGGGCCGCGATGACATCATCAGGCACATCGCGAATCAGCACATCAGTCATCTCCACCTCCTGTGATATCCCATGATAGCGCCACTCTTGCTGTGCGGTGTCAAAGCGGTGTGCTGCATGATGGGACGCCTCGGGGCCTGGCAAGGACGGATCGCAGGGGAGGCGGCCACCCATGGCTGTGGAAAGAGCACGGCGCTCGTGCCTGTCGGTGCCCGCGTCGTCGGCCAAGATGCTGGCCAAGGCTCCTGCGCTGCCCGCTGATGAGGTCTTCCTTGACCTCGAAGATTCGGTCGCACCTGCCGTTAAGGAAGAAGCAAGGGTCAATGTCATCACGGCGCTGCGCCTTGGCGACTGGAGTGGCAAGACGGTTGTCGTCCGGGTCAACGGCGCGGCAACCAGGTGGTGCTACCGGGACATCATCGAGGTGGTCTCGGCGGCCGGCCAGCACATCGACTGCGTCATGGTGCCGAAGGTGGAATCCGCCGCGGATGTGACGTTCGTGGCCAAGCTGCTGCGCATGGTGGAGGAGGATGCCGGGCTGTCGCGCACGATAGGCATCGAGGCCCAGATCGAAAGCGCTGCCGGTTTGCAGGCCATCCGCGAGATCGCGGCCTCCTCGCCTCGCTTGGAGACGCTTGTTTTCGGCCCGGGTGACATGGCCGCCTCGCTGGGCATGCCGTCGATGACGATCGGTGAGGCCTCCCCGCGGTACCCGGGCGACCAGTGGCACGCGGTGCTTATGACGATCCTCGTAGCGGCACGGGCCGCGGGCCTGGAGGCGATCGACGGGCCGTTCGGGCGGATCCGTGACCTTGACGGGTTCCGCGAGTCGGCGGTCCGCTCGTACAGCCTCGGATATGACGGCAAGTGGGTGCTGCACCCGGGCCAGATCGACATCGCCAATGAGGTGTTCACGCCCGGGCAGGAGGAGTTCGACCGGGCGCTCGCGATGCTCGACGCGTACCAGCGAGCCTCCGGCGAGCACCGGGCCGGTGCCGTCAACTTCGGGAACGAGATGATCGATGAGGCGTCGCGCAAAATGGCGCAGCGCCTCGTCGTGCGCGGCACCGCGGCCGGGCTGGTCCGGAACGGCCCGGGAACAGGACCAGCAGTATGATCCGCTTTCATGGCATCATCGTGGGCCACGTCCAGCGTCGATCTGCACCTTGACCTCACCGGCCCACGGGTCCGTGCCAGCCTGGAGACCGCGCTGCGGGACGCTGTCCAGAGCGGGCGGCTGGCCCCAGGGACGCGGCTGCCCTCCTCCCGCGCGTTCGCCCTGGATCTGGGAATCGCCCGCAACACGGTCGCCGACGCCTACGCCCAGCTGGTGGCCGAGGGCTGGCTGGCCACCCGGCACGGCTCGGGCACCTGGGTCGCCGACCGCACGGCCCGCACCGCTCCGGTTCCCGCCGCTCCGGTTCCCGCCGCGCCGGTTCCCGGCACACCGGGGACACACATCCGCTACGACCTGCGGTCTGGCATGCCAGACGTGTCAGCGTTCCCGCGTTCGGCATGGCTGGCCGCCGCCAGGAGGGCACTTGCCACTGCACCGCATGAGGCGCTGGGCTACGCCGACCCGCGTGGCCTCCCGCAACTGCGGGCCGCCCTCGCTGGCTATCTCTCACGCGCCCGCGGTGTCGCCGTCACCGACGAGCGGATCGTCGTGTGCTCCGGTTTCGCGCAGGGACTGGAACTGCTCTGCGAGGTACTGCGGACCAAGGGCGCGGCGACCCTCGCGACCGAGGCATACGGCCATTCCCGCCACCGGCGGATCGCAACAGCCAGGGGACTGCGGCTGACCACACTGAACGTGGACGCCGGGGGCGCCTCGGTCGACGGCCTGAACCGTGCGGACGCGGTGCTTCTCACACCCGCGCACCAGTTCCCGCTCGGGATGCCGCTCGAACCGTCACGGCGCCGGCAGGCAGTCGAGTGGGCGTCACGGACCGGCGCGATCATCATCGAGGACGACTACGACGGTGAGCTCCGCTACGACCGGGCAGCGGTGGGTGCCATGCAGGCACTCGCACCGGAACACATTGTCTATGCCGGAACCGCGAGCAAGAGCCTGGCACCCGGCCTGCGGCTGGGGTGGCTGGTACTCCCGGCGAAGCTCGCCGGAGATGTCGTCGCGGCCAAAGCCACGCTCGGCCGGCTGAGCAGCAGCCTTGACCAGCTCACGCTGGCCGAGTTCATCTCCTCCGGGGCCTACGGCCGCCAGCTGCGCCGTGCCCGGCTTGCCTACCGGCACCGCCGCGACCGGCTGGTGGCCGCGTTGCGCCAGCAGGCACCCCGGGTGCGGATCACCGGGATCGCGGCCGGCCTGCAGGCCCTGGTTGAGCTCCCGGACGGCCTGCGCGAGGACGACCTGGTGGCCCGGGCCGCTCAACGCGGCCTCGCGATCGAAGGCCTTACCACCTATACCGTGCCGGGACACCAGCACCGCCAAGCGATCGTCGTCGGGTACGCCACGCCGCCCGCTCACGCCTTCACTGCCGCGGTCGGCGTGTTCTGCCGGGTCCTGGCCGCCGCCAGTGCCGGCTCTCCCGCAGACCGGCCACCTTCTGTCGGAGCCCCCCTCTAGCATTGGGCAGCGTCAGGGACCGGGCCGGCGGGTTCGCCCGGGACCGGGATGGCACGACCGTCATGGGCCGGATGGCAGGGCCAGCCAGGACCGGGATGACGGCAGCCCAGGGCCGACGATGGCGAAGGCGGGACGCGGTGGACTTCGACGAGGTCAGCTGGCTGCGTAAGCACAGCCCAGCATGGCGGCTGCTCTGCGCTGACAACGCGCCGCTGATCGTGAGCTTTTTCGAAAAGGTCTTCGTCGAGGAGAACATCCGCTCGATCTCGGCAACGGACCTCGCGAGCAGGCTGGATGATGAGCTTTACGCCCTCAACGAGCGGCTCGGCGAGAGCGCGTTCCCCAAGCCGGCGAAAGCGTACCTGGAAGCCTGGGCCACCCCGCAGGCCGGCTGGCTCCGCAAGTACTATCCCCAAGGCTCGGACGAGCCGCACTTCGACGCGACCCCGGCTGTCGAGAAGGCGCTGTCCTGGGTCAGGGCACTGCGCCCGCGAGAGTTCGTGGGAACCGAGTCGCGCCTCAACACCATCTTCATCCTGCTCCGGCAGATGGTGTTCGGCGCCGAGACCGACCCGGACATCCGCCTGGCCGAACTCCGGCGGCGCCGCCAGGAGCTGGACGCGGAGATCGCCCGGGTGGAGGCCGGTGACATCGACCTGCTCGACCCCGCCGGCCAGCGCGACCGCTACCAGCAGTTCGCCGCCACAGCCCGCGAGCTGCTGTCGGACTTCCGCGAAGTGGAGGAGAACTTCCGGCATCTCGACCGCAAGCTGCGGGAGCGGATCGCGGCCTGGAACGGTTCCAAGGGGGAACTGCTCGACGAGATCCTCGGCAACCGGGAGGCGATCGCCGACTCCGACCAGGGCAAGAGCTTCCAGGCCTTCTACGACTTCCTGCTGTCCGCGGCGCGGCAGGAAGAACTGTCCGAACTCCTGGACCGGGTCCACGCGCTGGCCGCGATCGGGGGCACCGACGCGCGGATGCGCCACATCCACTACGACTGGCTCGACGCGGGCGAACGCACGCAGTCGACCGTGCGGCAGCTTTCCGAGCAGCTGCGCCGCTTCCTCGACGATCAGGTCTGGTTCGAGAACCGGCGTGTGATCGACATCCTGCGCAGCATCGAGTCCCACGCGCTCACCCTGCGCGAGCAGCGAAACCCAGGCATCATGACCGAGCTCGGCGCCACCTCGCCAGGGTTGGCGCTGCCGATGGAACGCCCCCTGTACTCCCCGCTCAAGAAGGCCGCCATCGACAGCGCTTCCGTCGAGCATGGCCAGGACGGTTTCGACGCCGCCACGCTTTTCGAGCAGGTCTACGTCGACCCAGCGCGGCTGTCGCAGGGCGTGCGGCGCTCGCTGCAGCGCAGCCCGCAGGTAGGACTGGCGGAACTGCTCCGTGACCAGCCGCTGCAGCAGGGGCTCGCCGAACTCGTGACCTACCTCTCGCTGACCGACGAGACCTTCCGCGTGGTCTTCGACGAGACGGCAAGGGAGCACTTGAGCTGGCTCGACACGGATGGCCGGAAGCGGACCGCCGCGCTGCCGAGGGTGACCTTCGCGCGCGCGATCAGCGGCACCCGCCCTGACATGCCAAACGGAGACATTCTATGAGCCCAGCGCCCGCTCCCACCGCCCCGGCGGAAGCGGATCTCTCCCTGGCTGTGACCCAGCTGATGAAGGGCGTCGTCTACCGTGACACGCACGAAAAGGCATGGCGGCACCTGCTACAGCTGCAAGCCCAGGTGCGGGACTATGTGGCCGTGATAGGGCTGGTCGTCATCATCGACGAAGCCGAAGGCTACGCGTTCCTGCGATCGCGCCCCGAGGACGAAGAGGCCGACTCCGGCAATGCGCCACTGCCGCGGCTCATTCCGCGCCGTTCCCTGTCCTTCCACGTAAGCCTGCTGCTGGCCCTGCTGCGCAAGAAACTGGCCGAGTTCGACGCCAGCAACAGTGACACCCGGCTGATGCTGACCCGGGAGCAGATCATCGACATGGTCCGCATCTTTCTGCCATCCAGCACCAACGAAGCCAGGCTGGTGGACCAGATCGACGCGCACATCGGTAAGGCGGCCGAGCTGGGCTTCCTGCGCCCGGTGAAGAACTCCGCGTCGCTGTTCGAGGTACGCCGCATCCTCAAAGCGTTCGTGGACGGCCAGTGGCTCGCCGACTTCGATGCCCGCCTGGCGGAGTACGCCGCGCTGGTCACCGGGGATGGCGAGGACGGCGGGAATGGGAGGGAGCAGCCGTGACCGCCCGCGCACTCAGCCCGGCTGGCATGCCAGCCGACGACGCCGGACAGCTCAGCGGGTTCCGGCTGGAGCGCCTGGAACTCTACAACTGGGGGACGTTCGACAAGCGCGTCTGGACGTTCGCCGCGAACGGCCGTAACGGGCTGCTCACCGGCGACATCGGCTCCGGCAAGTCGACGATGGTGGATGCCATCACCACACTGCTGCTGCCAGCCAACCGCATCACCTACAACAAGGCGGCGGGCGCGGAAACGAGAGAACGCAGCCTCCGGTCCTACGTCCTGGGCTACTACAAATCGGAGCGGAACGAGATCACCGGCACATCCCGCCCGGTTCCGCTCCGCGACGCGACCTCTTACGCGGTAATCCTCGGGGTCTTCGCCAACCGCGGCTATTCCTCGACCGTCACCCTGGCCCAGGTCTTCTGGCTGCGGAACGGCAGCGCCGGGCAGCCCGACCGGTTCTTCGTCACCGCCGACCGGGCGCTCACGGTCGTCAGCGACTTCTCCGGTTTCGGCACCGACATCGTGGCGCTGAAGAAACGGCTCCGCGCGGCCGGGGCCCGCACTCACGATCATTTCCCCGACTACGGCAAGGACTTCCGGCGCCGGCTCGGCATCGAATCCGAGCAGGCCATGGAACTCTTCCACCAGACAGTGTCGATGAAATCGGTCGGCAACCTCACCGACTTCGTCCGCAGCCACATGCTGGAGCCCTTCGATGCCTCGAAGTGGACCGAGCAGATCGTCGCCCACTTCGAGGACCTGACCAAAGCCCATGAAGCGGTCCGCCGCGCCCAGGCTCAGCTCGCCGCGCTGGAGCCGCTGCTTGCGGACTGCGACACACACGACCGGCTCGGCGCCGACATCGTGCAGTTCACGCGCCAGCGTTCGGCCCTTCCTTTCTTTTTCGCCAAACGCAAGGCTGCGTTTCTTGACCGGCACATCGCCAGCCTGGAGGCCGCACGGGCGGAGCGCCAGGAGAACTTGAAGGCGCTGAAGGCCCGCCTGGAGGAACTGCGCGAAAACGAGAAACGCCTGACCGTTGAGCGCGCGGGCCACGGCGGCGACCGCCTGAGCGAGATTGAGCGCCGCATCAGCGAGGACAACGAAGCCTGCAAGACCAGGATGGAGAAGGCCGAGCGGTTCGGCGAGCTTGCTGCCAAGGCGGGGGTGGCGCCGGTGGAGACGGGCGAGCAGTTCGCTGCTCGCCGGCGGGAGATCGGCGCGGCGGCCGACGCCGCCAACCACGCCCGTGCCGACTGTGAGAACCGGCTCGCCGAGGTCGCGGTGGACGCCAAGACGCTCACGGACCAGGCCGACGAACTCAACGCCGAACTGCTGAGCCTGCGCTCCCGCAAGAGCAGCATTCCCAAGCGCAGCCTGGACCTGCGGCAGTGGCTGTGCCTCGAGCTGAACCTGACCGAAACGGAACTGCCGTTCGCCGGTGAGCTGATCCAGGTGCGCGCGGAGGAGTCAGCCTGGGAGGGCGCCGCCGAGCGGCTGCTGCACGGCTTCGCTCTGTCCATCCTCGTCCGCGACGCGCATTACCCGGCAGTCTCGGACTGGATCAACGAGCACCACCTCGGCACCCGGGTCGTGTACTACCGGGTTCCCGCGACGCTGGGCGTGATGCGCGGCCCGGTCCCCGGCCCGTCCGGGAATCTCCTGTCGGCCAAGCTGGACATCAAGGACACCGAGTTCTTCCCGTGGCTGGAGCGTGAACTCGCCATCCGGGCCGGTCTGGCCTGCGTTGAGACCATGGCGGAGTTCCGGCGGGCGCCGAAGGCCATCACTAAGGCCGGCCAGATCAAGGGCGCAGGCGGCCGGCATGAAAAGAACGACAGCACCCGCATCGATGACCGCGGCTCGTACGTGCTTGGCTGGACCAACAAGGGAAAGATCGGCGCCCTGCTCAGGCGGGCCAGCACGGTGCAGCAGCAGCTCAACAAGGTTGCCGCGGAACGGGAGAAGCACAAGGCTGGCCTGGACGCCGCGGTGGAGCGTGGCAAGGTGCTCGCCGGGCTTGCCGAGACGAGGGAGTTCACCGAGATCGACTGGCAGACGCTGGTCAACCGGGTCGAGCGCCTCAAGCGGGAGAAGGAGCGGCTTGAGAAGGCATCAGGCGAGCTGGAACGGCTCAACCGCGAGCTTGACGCCGTCCGGAACGGAATCGAGACGGCAGGTTCCGGGCAGGAGCAGATCACCGGCGCGATCGGCGGCCTCGACAGCGAAATCAAGGCCGCCGCGCAGAGCCTGGCCGGCGCCCGCGACGTGCTCGCGGACCCGGCGTGCGAGCCCGCCCGCGAACTCTTTCCTGCCATCGCCGAACGGCTCGCCAAACCGCCGCTGAGCACGCTCGCGCTGACGATGCCCGCCGACCTCGACCGGGCCGCCGCGGCGGCCCGGGAGGATCTGACCTCGCTGATCGAGAAGCGGAGCAGATCGCAGCACAGCCTCGGCACCAGGATCGTGTCCAAGATGGCGGAGTTCCGCAGGCAGTACCCGGTGGAGACGGCGGACTTCGACGACTCCGTGGATTCGGCGAGCGGCTACCGCGACATGCACAAACGCCTGGTCCACGACGACCTGCCGCGGTTCCAGGAGCAGTTCAAGACCTACCTGAACACCAACACGATCCGCGACATCGCCGGGTTCCAGTCCCAGCTGGCCAAGCAAGCCGACGTGATCAAAGACCGGGTCGCCACGATCAACGCCTCACTGGTCGGGGTGGATTACAACGCTGGGCGCTACATCCGCCTGGACGCCCAGCCAACACCAAACACCGATATCCGCGACTTCCGGCACGAACTGCGGGCCTGCACCGACGACTCGCTGTCCGGCGACGGCTCGGACGCGTACTCCGAGCAAAAGTTCCTCCAGGTCAGCCGGATCATCGAGCGGTTCAGGGGCCGGGAGGGGCAGACCGAGGCCGACCGGGTGTGGACCAGGCGGGTCACCGACGTGCGCACCTGGTTCACCTTCTCCGCCTCCGAGCGGTGGCGCGAGGATGACACGGAGTACGAGAACTACACGGACTCTGGCGGCAAGTCCGGTGGCCAGAAGGAGAAGCTCGCCTACACGATCCTGGCTGCCTCGCTCGCTTACCAGTTCAAGCTGGAGTGGGGCGCGACACGGTCAAAAACGTTCCGCTTCGTGGTCATCGACGAGGCGTTCGGGCGGGGATCGGATGAGTCCACCCGGTTCGCGCTGGAACTGTTCCGCCGCCTTGGGCTCCAGTTGCTGATCGTGACGCCGCTCCAGAAGATCCACGTGATCGAGCCGTATGTGTCGGCCGTGGGCTTCGTCGACAACCCCAACCACAACAACTCGCGGCTGCAAACGCTGACGATCGAGGAGTACCGCGCCCGCCGCGTCGCGCACGCCCTCGGGCAGTCTTCCACCCTGCCCGGTGCAGCGCTGCCCGGTGCCGCACCGCCGGATCCCGCGCTGCCCGGCGCCGCATTGACCGACCGCGCACCGCCCGACCGCGCACCGCCCGGCGGTGCGCTTTCGGCTGCCGGAGCCTGAGGTGGCTGTATCCAGGCTGGCGGCGCGATCTTGGGCGGCACCTG
>Ga0137379_10004067_pt1 | contig 13706 bp, 13 predicted proteins | sample SagtaG_18_FD_104812 | JGI IMG/M metagenome (GOLD analysis project Ga0137379, IMG submission 104812) | Vadose zone soil microbial communities from Sagehorn Ranch, Mendocino, California, USA - Sage2_L_80_16 metaG | ecosystem: Environmental > Terrestrial > Soil > Vadose zone | place: USA...
ATATCTGCGGCTTCGAGCAAGCCGTCCGTGTAGAGAACAAAGCGGTCACCGGGCCGGATCGAATGACTGACTGTGGTGTATGTGGCGAAACTGAAAGCAGCAAGCATCAGACCGTTCTCACAGATTTCGACGATCTCGCCATCGCGGAGAAGAAGCAGGGGCGGATGCGCTGCGGCAGAGTAGCGCAGTTCTTGCGTGGTTGCGTTGAGGTAAACATAGGCGGCGGTGACAAATTGGCTGTGAGTATTGCCGCAAAGAGTGCTGTTCATACCGTGGAGAAGGCTGGATGGGTTGTTGGCGTCCGCGCGATAAGTGGTGACGGCGAGCTTAACCATGGAGGCGATGAGCGCGGCCGGAACGCCGTGGCCGGAGACATCAGCAATGAATAGGCCGGCTTCACCGTCGCCGGAGAGGATGAAGTCGTAGAAGTCGCCGGCGACAGCACTCATGGGACAATAGCGGGCGACGACCCGAAAGCTCTTCGACACGGGGAATGATAAAGGCAGGATTGAGGACTGATGCGTTGGGCGATCTCGAGTTCTTTCCGGATCACTTTGAGCTCCTGCTCGTTGACGAGCGTGCGCCGTCCGGCAACAATGCCGAGCCGAGAGGATCCCCAGTTCGCTTGTTTTGCCTGATGCATCCGAATATGCAGAAGACTAAGAGATAGAGGCAGAAATGAATTCTCTCAACACTCTTCCAAACAATTCCGCAGCAGCACGTGCGGCAGGCCAGCAGGTCTTTTGACGCCTTTCGTCGTTGGGGCTATCTGCAGGCGCAGTTGGATCCGCTCGGACAATATCTGGTTCCACGTTCCGTTCCTGAACTCGAAATTGCGGGTGAAAACGCGGAGCGGGCACGCCGCCTGTATTGCGGAAATATTGGAATCGAGTTTATGCATATCGCAGACTCCGCGAAGCGGCAATGGATTCAGGAACGATTCGAGCAGGATGCTCTCGTACAAAACCGACAACGCGTCCTTGATCTTCTGATCCGGGCTGATATTTTCGAGCAGGTTCTCCAGTCGCGCTATCCGGGCACCAAGCGATTTTCGCTGGAGGGGCTCACAGCGCTCATTCCGCTATTTGATGCTGTGCTCCATTACGGCATCACATCATGCGTGGTGGAGACCATTCTGGCAATGAGCCATCGCGGACGACTGAAGGTCATGGCGAACATCATCGGAAAATCTCCCGCCGCGATCCTCCAAATTCGAAGATATCGACCCGCGCAGTGTTCTCGGAAGCGGAGACGTGAAATATTACATTCGTGCAACAGGCCAATGGAAGGATGAATCTGGAAGAGAGATAGCTCTGCATCTGGTTTCGAATCCGAGCCATTTGGAGGCCGTCGATCCGGTCGCCGTGGGACGCGTTCGCGCAAAGTATTCCGGAGGTGATCTCGCGGTTCTCGGCTTCCTCCCGCAGGCGAGGATGGTTGCAATGGATACAGGCGTGAACGTGTGTGAACTTGAGTTGGGATCCATCGTCTGAGTTTGTAGCAACCATCTCTATCTTTTCCTTGTTGATTTGCTCAATTGCGCTCAATCACCTCATGACTCGTCCAATACACGTCAGTGGCGCGGCAAGAGCACCAGTGGACCGGTGGCCTCTTGATGAGCCAATCGGACCAAGTGGGGTGTGATCTCGATGGCCAGTTCCATGATGTCTTTCATGTCTTTCCGGTTCGTTGTTCCAGAGAATCCTCGGAGGTCGCTCAGGCCCGGAACGCCAGTGATATCCAATGACTCCTGTTTCGACAGATCGCTAACGAGGATCGCGCTGTCACCTAGACGCAGCGAGACCACGCCTGAGTATTGCCGATTTGCGAGTATGGGAATGTTGTTGAGGCTCGCCCCTGCCAGCGACGAGATTTTCATGTCCAGCTTGAGCGATACCCCGCCTGTCATTTCGACGCGAGGCGTTACTTTCAACGTCAACCCGAGATCCTCGTATTGGATCTGAGGGATCGCGCCGTTCGCAGAAGAACTGCCTGCCAGACTCGAATAGCTTGAGGTCATGATTGGGTATCGTTCGCCGCTGTGAATCGTCGCTTCCTCCTGATCCAGAACCCGCAACACTTGTTGATCAAACGACCGTGCATCCGACGAGTTGAGCAACATGTTGACGCTCACACCGTTCAGATTGAGGCCTGTCTCAGTCAGTCCTCCACCGAATACCGCGAATTGGCCGTTGAAGACCGTGCCTGTGAGAACGCCTGACGCAATCAGCGCGGCCAGAATCGCTTCATAGTTGCCAGCGAGAGAAGGGTTCTCCTTCAAGAGTTGATCCACGAGGCTCGCATTGTCTTTGAGAATGCTGTTGATCTCAGATGGCACATTGAAAACCGTTGTCGACGACGGAAGGACCACGCCGATGTTGGTCGCCTTGGTCTTGTCGATTTCGTACAGGCGCACGTCAAGTTCGAGCACGCTCCGGCCCCCAAGCAATTCAGCGTATGTCTGGTCTAGGGCGTCCAACTCCAGCTCGGGCGCACGGACGGTCAACGTGTTCTTGAGGGGTTGCATCATGGTTTGCTCGGCGCCAACAACATTGCGCGCGATATTGACCATGTCGGTCAGTTCCTTGAAACTCAGGCCAGGGAGATAAAACGTCCTCATCACACGGTGCTCAAATTTGTTGCGATTATTCCTATCGTCGGCGACGACAATCACGCTCTTGGAATCGAGCGGCACGAAGAACGTGTCGGTCGCGAGCTTGAGTAATTCTGCTGCGTCGGCGAAGTTCACCTCGTCGGTGTCGAATCGTATGCTCTGAGCGTTGACCGATTGATCAACCGTTACCTGGATACCGAAAGCACTTAAGACTTGAGAAATTAAACTTCGCTTGTCCGCGCGCAGATGAAAGCTCTGCTGTCCTTCTTGCGGCGCAAGAACCGGAGGCGCGGAAACTCCGCGTCCATTGATGCCGGGGCTCTTATCCGCGGCTATTTTGGGAGGAGCAGTCGCTGGAATGGGGTTTGTCGTGCCATTCCGTGCAGGCTGGGCATATACCTTCGCCGCAAACGCTACAGCACAGAAAGCCAGGCAGATAATCCGCTTTGCATCCATATGTGAACCCGCGTTACGACGAGGTTGAAACCGTCAGCTTGACGGCATTGCTTGTGATGCTTCCGGATTTGGCGGTAATGTTCGTCGTTTCGGTGCTGGTTACGGTTTGCGCTGTCGCCAGCCCGGAACTGTCCATGGTCGCCGCGGCAGTGTTCGAAGATGCCCAGGTCACCGAGTCCGTCATATTCACCGTGTTTCCGTTCTGCAGAATGCCCGTTGCTGTGAACTGCGCAGTCTGCCCTGAAGAAAGCGATTGACTCGTCGATGTAATGGAGATGGAAGATAGGTTCGCTACGGTGACTGTTACGGTTGTCGAACCGCTGAGTCCATTCAAGGTGGCACTGATCGTTGCAGTCCCCGATGCCACACCGGTCACCAGCCCTGTCGAGCTTACGGTTGCTACGGTGTTGTCTGACGTGGACCAGCTAGCGGAGTCCGTAACTGTGTCAGTGGTGCCATTGTCATACGTGCCCGTGCCTACCATTTGCTGCGTTTTGCCGACCGCCACAGACGGCGTTGAGGGAGACACCGTAACAGTGGTCAAGGTCGGACCGATAAAGAAGTTTTTGCAGCTTGCAGTCATGAGCGTGCCGAGCGCAAGTAGCCCGAAGAAAGCTGCCGCACCGCATTTTGACTGAATTAATTTCCGCTTCATTTTTACCGTCCCAGTTACGACCTTCGTTATGAATTGATCCTTGTCCGGCGGAGACTTCCCGCTTGCGCCGCGCATTTCCGTAAGGGAAGGAATGTCGGGGGCTCATTTTTGAGAAGCGCCGCCTTCCATGGGGGTCGAGCGCATCTGTCGCAGCTGGATCGCGTTGTTTGTGCCGGTGTCGATTTGCCGTAGATTGAGCGGGTCGATTTGCATCCCGCGGACGAGATGAGGTGTGACGAGGAAGACGATCTCTTCATGTTGAAGTTCGCGATTCTGTGTGCTGAACAAATACTTCAGCAGCGGAATTTCTCCCAGCCCTGGAGTTCCACTCACGGTGTGGTTGTTCTGTTCCTGCAAGAGTCCGCCCAAGATGTTGCTTTCGCCTTCCTTGAGGCGAATCGTCTCTTCGACACTCTGCTGGCCGATGATGGGCTCGGTGACGCCACTGATGGTCGTGTCGCCGTTGTGGGAAGTAATCTCAACTTTTACTTTGAGGGTTACGTCGCCGTTGTAGTGGATGGTGGGCGTCATCTCCATAACCACGCCGATATCGATGTACTGAAACTGGGTTTGCGACGCGGCTGCTGTCGTTGAGGTCGGCACTGTGTACGAACCGGTCGCAATCGGTATCCTTTCGCCGATCTTCATGGTCGCCTTTTGGCCGTCGGCAGCGCGCAAGCGCGGATTTTGCATGATTTGTGTGTCCGTGTCGGTCATGAGCATTTCGGCCTGGGCGGTTCCCACGGTGAGGGAGAAGTTCTTCGCGTTCAGGTTCGCAAGATCGTTCAGCGTCAAGCTGGCATCAGAGTCGGTGCTGGCGGTTTTCAGGCTTGCGCTGAGGGTTTGCGGCCACTGCAGGCCGATATTCCGAACCTTGTCTCTGTCCACCTGCATCACCGTGACGTCGATCATGACTTCTGGTCGCGCTTTGTCGAGGTCATCAATAAGCTGTTCCGCCAAGAGAAGCTCATCTGGAGTGCCGCGCACGACGATGGCGTCCTGGCTTTGCACACCATACAGCTTGGCGTTTGGCAATACATTGCGCAGAGAAGTCTGAATGTCATTCAGATCGTTCTGTTGGGTTGCGTTCGCAAGATAGAGGACTCGAATTGCTTGCTGTTCTAGTTGTGCCCTTTTCGCGCGCGTATCGGCAGCGACGAAGATTGTGCCAGCGGTAATGGGCTTCCAAAATGTCTCGGAGGCGGTTGCGACAATGCGGAGCGCGTCCTCGAGACTCGTGTTGGTCAAATCGATCGAAATCCGTTTTGAGTTGTACTCGGGATCGAACAGAACGTTGATGCCTGCCGCTTTCGCGAGACTTTCATAGATGATCCTGCCGTCCTCTACCATGTGAAGAGTGATAGGTTCGCCGGAGATCGGTTTGAGGTTGATCGGGCTCGCCAATGAGGCCAACCTCTTTCGCTCATTGGGCAATTGCGGTACGTCGCTCTTTTGCGGGTTTGGAGTAATCTTGCCTTCCAGGCCGGCAATCGCTTGTCCAGCAGCCTCATTCGATGGGTCGATGGCCGCTGCGCGTAGGAACTCCGTCAGAGCGCCGGTTATCTTGCCGCTTTCTTGCAACGCTTTTCCACGTTTGATGTGCTGTTCCGAGGCTATGGGCCTGATTCGCTCGCATGCAGTTTTGTACTTGAGATTCCCAGGATCACCGAAAGTGGCCTTCCGGTAGGAATCGAAAGCAACGTCATAGTCTTGGCGAGCCTCGGCAGCCTGCCCCTGCTTATAGAGCGACTTGGCAAAGTCGCTTGCAATTAGCTGCGAACATGCAGCAACGATCATGATGAGAGAGCCAACGAAGATTCGCGCTGCAGCGCGTCGTGAAGTCTTCACAGAGAAACACCCCTAACGGGGATTGTTCCGAGGATTAAGAAAACTTCCCCCTTTTGGCGATTTATTTTCAATGTGACTAGATGAAGTCTGATTCGGAGCGGATAGTTACGTAGGAATACCGAGGGAGTTCAATGAGCCATTGCCGCGGTCGCGAATCCGATCGCGTGCAGCGCGTCCAATTTCTGGTCTTATTCATACAGACGCGCGGTAAAGTTTGTTCGCTCAAGATTCTTTGCGTCGCCTAGTGTGTAGGTAAAGGCGTCGATCGCGGCAACCTGGGCGTTGCAATGATGAACGCAGCGAACTCAACCTGGTTGATAATGCGTGCGGCAGGTAACAGGTCGGGCGGCAAGAACTCTCGATGGTTTGGCGCAAATCAGCGTATCTGCTTTCAGGTGGTTGATTGCGGCTCAGAGAGTGCACGGCCATGAAGCGGCGTTTGGAAGAACACCTCGCCCTATTTCCATGGAACTAACTTGATGTCACAACGTGATTGGGCGCTCGCATTTGATTTACATCTGTTCGTTCCTTCCGACTCTTTCAGCACCAGATCGCATGTTTGGTCTTCGATCTCGAAAGAAGAAAGAAGGAACGGTTTAACAATGAGCAACTAATCCAGTTCACGAGCATAATCCAGCTATCCTTCAGATCCTTTTCCAAAGTCCCCTTCAAAGCCTCTGTTTGTCACCAGAGAGAACATCAGGCATGAGAACTACTTCGACTGTCGCTAGGAATGCCGGCGGCAATTACCGCGAACCGCTCCCGGATGAGCGGGACCCGTTCGTTGTCCAAGACAAATCCAGGAAGCACTGGAACGACAACCCAACGCCTCATCAATACCGGCATCCTGCCGTCTTCACGTTACGGAATATGTGCCACGCGCAGCGGCTTCGTTCTCTATCCCGACGGTGCGTCTCGCGAGACTTCTGATCAAGACATAAAGCAGCCAACCTGCCGGGCCAAACAGAAATGTCATTGCGAGGCACGGGGCGACCAAGTAATGTGCGATGCCGATTCGCTGGGCGTCTCGCACCTCCCAGCTTCCGACAAAGAGATCAAAAGCAAGATAGTGGACCCAGCCAGCCAACAGCATCGACTGGTTTTGGAACAGCAGCGTCACTGACATAAGGGAAGAAAATCCCCCAGGTGAGTGTCCAAACTGTGTCATAACCAAAAACGAATATAGAGCCGCCAGCAGTGCCGGTATTAGAACCGGAGCGATCAAGCGGGCAGACCATCGCCAACGAGGAAGGAAGACTAACGAGATCCACCCAATCAACGCTGCATTGTTGGCGAGTTTGAACAATAGATCGGGGTTCACGAATGCACCTCCAATACCGCCGCCCACTTTTTCAAACCGGCAAAGCGAGTCGAAGACAGTGAGATCCAACTCCCGGTGGCCGTGAAGAGCACGAGAAGGGACGCCATGACAAGCGTTTCTCGGTCGGGTTGCAATAGGGGCTGACCTCTGAGTGCCTGCCAGGCAAGCAGAGCGAAACAGGAAACATAAGTTCCGCTGGCGAGCCATATCAGTCGAGTGCGCTGGAACTCTGTCAGTTGGCGTTTGCGGAGTAGCCACCAGCCGATCAGCGGAATGATTTGTACACCGTGCAGCCCGAGAAAATGAGCCGCCCTAAGATCCCCGTGATTCTCATTCCAGTTGAGCACCGGAAGCCCTGGCCCGCCATCCGGCGCGCCAACCGTATGCGATCCGAATTGCTTCAACTCGGAGTCTTGCTTCTGTTCCGGTGTTTGTCGCAGCATGAACCCGCCGCCTGCAGCGCCTACGACAGAAAGCAAGAGACCGAGCCGAAGCGCCCACGCCCAAGAAATTGGCTTCAGTTTCTGACGCATGAGAGCGTAGGTCATGCCCGCCATTGAAAGCCAAAGGGTACCGATGGAAATCCCCATCGTGATGAATGCCATCCGGTCCATTGGGCCTGCCATGTTGAAGTGACTTGTCGTTCCGCGCGTTGCCTGTAGATCAATCACGATGATCTCAATCGCGATCGACACAGCGAATACCCGACACGACCAATCCCGAATCCTTGGCCAGTCAGCAAGACAACTTGCGATCCATGCGAGAGAAAAGCAGGTTACGGCGCTGGAGAGCCCAAACTTGGCAGGTTTGATCCACGCGTTGACGCCACTGATCTGCCGGGAGTCGAACATCATCGCCACAATGCAAGCTGCCAGATCACACACCATCATCGTGCCAACGAAAGTCAGTGGGCGGCTGGCGGTCCAAAGAACCGGTATCCAATGCCGCATCTTCAAGTAAGTATTTTTCATGGCACCCTTGCGCTTTAATCTGAACGTCACCGATGAAGCCGATGTTCCGGTGAACGATTGCTTCAGGCCTAGAGTACTCACGTCGGCTGACAAATGGCAGCGAAACAGTTGTGATCGCGGAATGTGATTACGTGAGCGCGGAATAACGAAACTGAGCGAAGCGAGTTTGATGGTCATGGATTGGGCTTAGCGCCAAACCCTTCTTTTACCAACCAGCTTGTTCGGTCGCCGCTTCCGCGGCCGATCTGCCATCAGTACCCATCTACCATTTGGTCGCCACCAAACCGCCGCCCGTCATGCCATCGGCTTCCGGCGACACGAGCCACAGCAGAGGAGGGACCATGATGGAAGGATCGAGCACCTCTGATTCCGATCCGACCCACCGCATGCGCAGTAACGTTGTCTCTGCGACAGGCCACTAGCCACCGTTAGAACTGATACGTCTTCTAGTCAAAGACCAGGGATACGAGTTCGAAGTGCTCGCCCCTGCCGCTCGCTCACTTCAACCTCGGTGTTCTTTGCGTCCCGCATAACAAGAACAAAGCTGCTGCGGGGGTCCGAACGAATCTCTTTGACGCGCTTCAAGTTGACGAGAGAGGACCGCCGGGCACGGAAGAACCCCCTCGATGCAAGCGCCTGTTCCAATTCTCCAAGTTGGTAGTTCACCCAGTACGTATCGTTCTCTACCCGCACCCGGACAATCCCTCCGTCCATATAAAAGAACAGCGCTTCTGTTGGGTCCAGCAGGAAGACTCGATTCGCCTTTCTAGCAACGATCTGTTCCATGGGTGGAAGATCGTCTCTCAGCAAACTGCTGACGTTCCGTTCCTCTTCTTCACGGGAAGGAACGGAAGCGAGAAGGTGCCCAGCTCGCTCGACCATCTCTCTTAGATGGTCCTCCTCGATGGGCTTGAGCAGATAAGCGATTGCCCGAGCACGAAATGCTTCCAGAGCATGTTCATGGAAGCCGGTGACAAAGATCGTCAGCGGCCGGGTAGTTTCCTTCGACAGTGACTTCAATACCTCGAAGCCGCCCAGCCCCGGCATCTCAATGTCCAGGAACAGCAACTGAGGTTGCAGACGCTCAATGGCTTCCACTGCCTCGATGCCATTGGTGGCTTCACCGATAATTTGGATTTGCGGAAGGTCATCCAATAGCCTCCGCAGCCGCAGGCGTGCGGCCGGTTCGTCATCCGCCAGAAACGCGCGAATCTGCATCAATCTACTCTCCTACCGGGATTTCCAATGTGGCACGGCTGCCTCCACCCGGGAGATTGACGAGGGAGAGACTAGCAGTTGCGCCATACATTGTGTGCAGGCGTTCGCGAACATTCTGCAGGCCGACTCCCGCGCCGGAGCATGCGCCCGACAACGATTGGCCCAACTGGCTCCCATTCGCAAAAAGCCCGACGCCGTCATCCTCAACGCTTAACAATATCAATCCGTCTCGGCGCTTGGCCTGAACCAGGATTCTGCTCTTGCCGACTTTCGGAGCGATCCCGTGCTTGATCGCGTTCTCGACGAGGGGCTGGAGGATCAAGGATGGGACTGTTGTGTGCGCGATGGAGATCTCTACGTCGAACTCAACCACCAGCCGTTCTCCAAAGCGAATTTGTTCTATCTCCAGATAACTCCGCAGGAAGTCCATCTCTTCGTCAACCGCGCTGAGGGGAAGGTCAGCATGAAGCAAGACATACCGGAAGACCTTGGCAAGACGCACGGTAAACTTTTCCGCTTTTTCCGGTTCCAGGGAGATCAAGGCGGCGATGGTATTGAACGAGTTGAAAAGGAAATGCGGATTGATCTGGGCTCTGAGAGCGCGAAGTTCTGCCTCGACCAGTTGCCGGCTCAGTCGGCTTTCGAGGCGGATACTTTCCATACGCTCTTCTTCGCGCTCCAGTTCATCGAGACGGCGGCCGGCATGAAGCGCAATCTCACGCAGAGAGTCGATTTCGGCGGTGAGAAGTGTTCGCCTGCTTCCCGTGAGCGGCACAGTAAGGTGCAGGTCGCCTCCTCGTGGCAGAATGGGAACGGCAACGATGGCTGGTTCTCCATCCGGCTCGAAACTACGCACCGAAACCTCATCAGGTTTCATGCCCAGAATCTCTACTGCCAGAGCCTGCGTTGCAGACAGAACGCTGGCCTTGGAATCTAAGAGGCCGAGTCGCTCCCTGAACTCCAGGATCGCAAATCTCGTGTCCTGCTTCCCGAATATCCTTCTCTCCACCAGGACGTCTGTCCATCGCTTCAACTGTGCATAGAGAAGAATGGCGCATCCGGTGAGGATGGCAATGCAAAGGAGCATGACAGCGCGCGGAGATGCAGTCTCCTGTGCCATAGATGCAACCGGACCGAGGGCAGTGAAAGCCGCGAGCATAGCCAGAGCCGACGCAAGAAGCAACCGCATTCCCTGTTTTGCAAAAATATCTGCCGCCCTAAAGCGAGAGAAATAAAACAGCGAACCGATAACCACAAGTACGATGCTCTGAAATCTGGCAATCCTGACAATGTGGGCAAGAGTGACCGGAAGAGGGAGGTAGGCATCCAATGCGGCACTTACAGAACTGAGAAAAAGTCCCGCAATCATGAGGGAGACTGCAACGCGATCAGTCAGGTGATCCAGTGTCCCCGGCAACAAGAGGATCGCGCCAAGCACGATCAGCAGCAGTCCGTTGTAGATAGTGAGATTGCCAACGAAGTCTTGATCCAATAGGAAGCGGAAGGCCGAACCAGACAGTACGGATGGGGGCGCCCATGTTCCTAACGTCAGGGATGCCCCGATGAGCAGCCCGCTCGATGCTGCGTAGATAACAAGAGCATCACCAATTCTGCGTCGAACCCCTGAAACCGCATTCTTCTTCCAGATGAGGATGATGCTCAGCGGCAGCATCGCAGCCGCAATAAAACCTACAGACCGTATTTGCCCTGCCAGAAGAGATTTGGGAGAAACGTTGAGTACCAGCGCAATGTTTTTAGCCAAACCCGAGAGATTCGCAATCAGGATGCAGACTGCAAACAGGAAGCGCGGACGTCGATCGGTGCCACCTGAACGCCAGACGAGCACCAACAGCAGCGTAGCTAACGCTGTTCCGACCGCAAACCCGTAGGTTTGTCCAACCAAGCCAGCCGTCGAGAGTTGGTCAAGTGCGCCCATAAGGCAAATAGCTCACATCTAGTTTCCTACGACTCCCCTCTCGATGGCCTGAAAAAGGCTCCAGCGCGGCAATTTAAGTGGTAAACGCGCCGAGGTGTGCCGCGACCCTGTTGCCGCATTACACGGCAGAGCTACAAGACTGTAAGCCGATTTCAGTGGCCATTGGAAAATCGCTCGCGTCCCGATTTCTTGCGTTCGCCTCGAAACTAGCCGCGCCTGCACTTTGACGCTAATGCTTGCCGCTCTTCTTCGGTGACACTGCGGGTGTCGTCAGGAGGTCATATGGTTCGACTTCAACCCCGATGGATCGTCGTCGCGCTATTCCTAGCTATTAACGCAGGCTCGTATGCGCAATCCCGCACGTCAGCGCAGCCTGACCCTGTCCCAACTGAGGCGCCCACGGTGAATCTGCCATCGGCTCGCGGCGCAAATGTCGGAGGAGCGTATACCTTTGCAGACGGAAGGCGGCAATTCCGCAACTACCTCTACAGCACCTTCGGTCCGCCGGCCCTCATCAGCACGGCGGTTGGAGCTGGGTTAGATCAGAGAAAGCCTGCACCTCCGGAATGGGATTCAGGTGCAGAAGGCTATGGCGAACGCTATGGATGGAGATTTGGTATGCAGATCATCGGTCACACTACCGAATATTCATTCGCTGCGGCGGTCCATGAGGATGTTGCCTATCACAGGTGCGAATGCAAGGGGTTCTTTCCTCGAAGCTCACATGCGTTGATCTCAACACTCACAGCAAAGACGACGAGCGGCAGGACTGTCTTTTCTGTTCCGTCACTCGTGGGACCCTACGCCGGATCTTTCGCGGCAGTGAACGCATGGTACCCAAGCCGCTACGGACCCAAAGATGCGTTTCGCATCGGGAGCACGTCGTTCATGTTTAAGGCAGTTGGGAATCTCATCGGCGAATTCATTGCTCCAGCTCGTTGAAGAAAAGTTGGAAAGCGCAGCGCGTAATCGACACTTGTTTTGTCCAACAGCTTCCGAACGCCCGAAGCAGGACTTGGCCCCTCAGGTTATCGACCAGATTGAAGGAGGTTCGCAATGAGCACAGAAAGCAACAACGGAAGGCGGCTCCGGTCAATTTCCGATGCTATCCGCACAGGTGTCAGACTTAAACCAGTTGTTGTGGCTGTATTTGCTGTGACCGGTCTTCTTTCCTTGGCCGGTTTTGCAAGTCAGTCAATCATCGATGACCGACAAAGATCACCCAACGACATGACCGATGCAGCCATCGATCGTTTCTGGGCCGTCTTCCACGGAAACGACTACAGTGCCATTTCAAGCGTTCAGCGGCAGCTTGACGCGGCAATCCAGGCGAATCCCGATAACCCGACGCTTCACGCCTTGCTTGGCGCTACTCACTTCTGGCATCTAGGGGAGGCATCGCGCGATTCCATACCCGACGACCCCGTATTGGCTCAGGACATGTCTGACGCTGTCGATGCTTTTGACCAAGCACTAAAGCTTGACTATTACACGCCACACCCGATCGGATATATCAACGACGATCATCTTCCCGGATATCTCGGGATCACAAGTGTCCATCTGGGACAGCAGAACCACGATTCTGCCCTCATCGGCAAGGGAAACCAAATTCTGGATTTCGCCGTATACCAGTTCCCGGAGTTCAACAATTTCAACCGGTGGGCGGCGCATCTCACCGATGCCAAAGAGAGCGCCGGTTACAAGGAGGGCCTCGATTCACTATGGCAAGCGATAGACAATTGTGTTGGTGGGACGATTAGTCGCAACAACCCTGATGTCGGCCCATACCTAAGCCTGGCCACTTCCGTTGGCCGGAAAAAGGCCTGCTGGTGGGAAAGCAACATCGCACCATACGCCTTTGAAGGGATCATGCTCAATTTGGGAAACGGCTTGATCAAGGCAGGCCAGGTCCCACAGGCCAAGATCATTTTCGCGAATGCAAGATATGCGAAAAATTACGAGACTTGGCCATATCGACAGTACCTGGAGCAGTTGGCCAGCTCGAATTTATACGCACGCTCGGCCATGTACCGTGACGATCCGCTTACCGATCCCCCGCTCACAGTGCCAAATCGTAGCTGCTCGTATTGCCATGCCACAGTACCAGAGCGCGATGGAAGCCAATCAAACGCTCGACGGTGATACAGGTATGCCAAATAAAGATGAACTTCTGACGCGCGTAGATCTATCCTCTCGTGGACGGCAGCGGCGGCGGGCTCGCGGCGAACAAGTAGAAACCTTACGGCATTTTACAGATCTGGTTGCATGGTGCAGGGTGTCGGCGTGCTAAATAAACGGGAAGCCCAAAATGCTGAAGCGCGCTGGGCGGAAACGACAGAAGGAGAAGCAGCGTTTGCGGCTTAGATCGAGTTCCGGGCAGCGCTGCGTACGATGATCGAGCGAATCGTCGCGGACAAGCCGGTCAGCCACGACACCATTGACATCATCAACAGAGTTCTCGCAAGCCGCCTCATCTATCGGCGCCTGATCCGGGAAGGTCACACCTTTAGGACGATACTTGCTCCTCAATTTGAGGATCCGATTCATCTCTTAGTGCCGGTGGCTGAGTCTGCTGCGGAATTGCTTGAACGTGGCAACATCATGCTAATCAGGCAGTGCGAGAATCCCTCTTGCGGGCTATATTTCTATGACACGACGAAAAATCGAAGCCGCCGCTGGTGCAGCAT
>Ga0137379_10004073_pt1 | contig 13697 bp, 9 predicted proteins | sample SagtaG_18_FD_104812 | JGI IMG/M metagenome (GOLD analysis project Ga0137379, IMG submission 104812) | Vadose zone soil microbial communities from Sagehorn Ranch, Mendocino, California, USA - Sage2_L_80_16 metaG | ecosystem: Environmental > Terrestrial > Soil > Vadose zone | place: USA...
AGGAACAACTGCCGTTTGGGACGACGATCATCTGGTGTTCGCCGATATCCGGTCACCGCAATCGGTTCAGAACATCGAGCACAACCCCTCCGTCGAGGTCAATGTCGTCGATCCGCTCGTTCGTAAGGGGTATCGATTCAAGGGGCGGGGGGTTGTCCATCGCTCGGACGAGGTCTTCCAGCGCGGGTGCCAGATGTACCGGGACAAGGGACTCACCCTTGAAATCCGAGCCGTCGTCTTGATTCGTGTCGAGCGCGCACTGCCGCTGATCTCTCCCGCCTACGATCGGGGTGAGACAGAAGGGCAGGTCAAAGATCGATGGCGCCGCTATTGGCGCAAGCTGTGGGAGGAAGTTGAAGAATGATGCCGCAGGTCCCAAACACATCTGGGCCCCTAGTGTCAGTGCCCGAAGTCGCATTACTGGAGATTTGGATCCAGATGTCTGGCTTCGGCCTTTATCATGCAGTGGCCTGCTTGACTGAGGGACGCTTCCAAAAAAGACTATTTTAGGAAAACCTCGCCCGGCAGAGTGGAAATGAGAATGAGAAGAAAGACAAAAAGGATCACCCCAAACAGAAGCTTTGCATCGCTACGCTGAAAGTTCGCTCGTCCCGATACCAGGGACTTGTTGCTCATCGCGACAATCCCGTGCGCACCGATCAGAACTGCTACAAAGACAAGCTTAATATGCAGCCAGCGAGCATGGACATAGTAAGCTCGGTTTGTCGCCACCAGAATAATCCCGGCGAACAACGTTAGGAAGGCGCCCGGATCGGCCAAACCCCGCAAGCAAATTCTTCCCATCCGTGCCAAAGTTCGTCGGACTTTCGGAGAGGTCTCCTGGGAATACTGAACCAAAACAGCCGTCGTCATAAGCAAACCGGCCATCCACAACACGAGACCGAAGACGTGTCCCACAAGTGTCCATGCGACCATACTGGAGTTCCTCGCAGCCAATCTACCACTGCTGTGCTGATCGGCAAGGCTCAGCCAACGGACGTTTCCCTGGCCCATTTCGGAAGCCCGGCTCTCCTTGGGATTCGGCCCCGACAGCGCCATTGAGCTATTTTCGGCGATCACTGTTCTTTGGCGATTTCGTTCCAAATCCGATTCTGCGCACGCCGAGAAGTTGGCTGCTCGTGTGGCGGGAGGCTTGCTCCTCATCCGCTGCCTCTTGAGCTCAATGAAATTCTCAGAAAACTGCCGCGAGAGGGAATGGTGTTTGACGCGAGAAACCTGCAGAAACCTGCAGAAGTCTTTTCAAGCTGCATGCGTTAAGGTAGGATTAGAAATCGAGACGGGCCCCAAAGTTTGGCAGTACAGGGGCCTGCTCCTTCACGACTTGCGCTGAAGCGGTGTCAGGAATCTCATCCGATCCGGGGTTCCACGGAGAATCGCCATGAAGATTTCGGGCCATCTGACCGAGTCTACGTTTGAGCCGTACAAGATCGTGGACTCGACGGTTTTGCACGAGGCGATGCGAAGGTAGAGAAGTTTTTTGATGGCAATTTGATGGCACGGATGAAAACCAGGAGCAGAGCAGCCAGCAAGCCCTTTCTTGTCAATCGAAGCCGAGGTAGCTCAGTGGTAGAGCAGCCGATTCGTAATCGGCAGGTCGCGAGTTCAACTCTCGCCCTCGGCTCCAGTTTCTTCGTTGCGAATCGATCAATGGCTTACGGATTTTAGTTTGGCCATTTCCCTCAAGTCCACAATCGGGTTAGTTCTAAATTCCTGGTCCAAATCGAGCCACAGAACAAACCTAGCCACATCAGTGGGTGCCCTTACAGTTCAACTACGGATTCTGAGAGATTTCAAATAAGTTTCATATACATAATAGAGCAACTGCTGAGATCCGAGACATGACAGCTATAAGTTTGCCGACTCTCGGTATCATCGTGGTTCTGTTATCGCAGATTCTTTTCGTCAGCAGTCCGTGCGTAGCGCAAGAGCCCAGAGTTGCAGCAAAAGGGCCGGTCGTGAGCGTAAGCATCGGGTACGCGTATCTCAACAGTGAAATTCCATCTGTGAGGAGAATCAGCGAAAACGGTGTCTCGACTGGTATCGCCGCTGACTTCACCGACCGATTCGGCATCAAGGTGGAGAGCAGCTATACGAGAACCTATTGCGCGTTCGGCCGGCCTCACCACAGCGATGTTCTAGCGCTGATGGCAGGTCCGGTCATTTATCCCGTCCGTCGTCCACGGTTCGCAATGTATGCCGAAGGTCTAGTGGGCGGTACACGAATCGTAGGTGTCGTTCCGGAAAACAACGGTTCTTACCTACTCGTAGAAGTAAAGAGTTCCGCCTGGGCAGTCGGTGCCGGAGTAGAAACTCCGCTCACAAGATCGACCGTTTTCAGAACGGGGGTAGATTATCTTCGGGCGAGCTATCTCACGCCTGCGAGGCTCGTAAGCGGTCAAGGAAATGCTCGCGTCACCGTCAGCCTTGTCTATACTTTTGGAAAAGTGCGGCGATGAAACCGGCAGCTTCCGGTAAACGTAAGCTCGGGCTGCATCGCAAGTTCCGCTGCCAATCATGCAGTTGGCTGCCTTGAAGGCATCAAAAACGAAAACGTCAGCGAAAAGAAATTCTTTTCGCTGACGTCGATCTCTTGTCGATCTCTTTTAGTGATCCAGTGTCTAACTGAAATTACCAATGGCCACCACCGCGGGATCCTCCACCGCTATGACCGCCGCCGTGGAATCCGCCGCCACCTCCATGAAAGCCACCGCCTCCGCCACCGTGGAAGCCGTTTCCGCCGCGAAAGCCTCCGCCACCGAATCCACCGTGATTTCCGCCGTGGAATCCGCCGCCATTACCGCGAAATCCACCTGCACCGAACCCGCTGCGATAGCCGCCACCACCTGCAAAGCCGCGCCCCCCTCTATAACCGTATCCGGGTCTGTACCCATATCCTCCATGCCCGTAATAGTCACGCCCATAGTAGCCGCGTCCGTAGTAGCCTCTGCCGTAGCCCCGTCCATAATATCCTCGCCCGTAATAGCCGTGATACCAGGGCCCGACACCAATGAACACGCCATTTATGAAGTAATCCGACCCCCAATAGCCGTACGGCGCACAGTCATACGGGTAGTAATCGAAATAGCCGTAATCGCAAACAGGAGGCGGCCCGTAATACGAGCTGTACACAGGACCTATTCCGACTCCAACCGAAACCTGCGCTTTCGCATTTCCTGCGGCAAAAAGTAAAATCCCAAACAACGCAACGAACTTTAGATAGCGCATAACCTTTACCTTTCCGGGCCACCGAAACTACTTGTCTGTCGGAATTGGCCGGAACTCGCCCAGTGGAAGTCGCCTGGGAAGCCGTCTGCTGTAGTTTAACCCGGCGTCAGGGTAAGAGTTGCATCGGTGCTAACCTGTTTGCAATGAATAGGATACACATCTTTTTCCATTCTTTCCTGCTGAGTCGATTGCATCCTCGAGAATTGCGTCACGCGAGGACTTCTATCGAACCCACAGGGATTTGACTGTGGTGATATGAGAGGATACTTGATTCAATGGCGCCCGATCCTCGCAAATTATTTGCCCATCGCACCAGCTGGAACCTCGAAGAAAATCGCCTGAGCCGCGCGCTCGCGGAGTTCCGAACTGCAGGCAAACCAATTCTAGACCTCGCGCGATCGAATCCGACCAAATGCGGTTTTACTTATGACCAGCAGGGTATTCAGCGCGCATTTGAACACGAGGAGCTCTTGCTGTATCAGCCTGACCCGCGCGGTATGAGGCGGGCACGAGAAGCAATCGTAGCCTACTACCTTCAGCAACAGGCGCGCGTTTGCGAAGACGATCTCGTACTGACGTCCGGGACGAGCGAAGCCTACTCGTTCGTCTTTGGCCTGCTCTGCAATCCCGGCGACGAAGTCCTGATTCCTTCTCCCAGCTATCCGCTATTCGATTTCCTTGCGGATCTCTGTGACGTAAAACTTGTGCGCTACCCGCTGTTCTACGACCACGGCTGGCAGATTGATTTTTCGGAACTGTCGGCGGCCGCGTCCGAGCGTACGAGCGCCATCATTATTGTGCATCCCAATAATCCTACCGGCCACTACACCTCCGCGGTGGAACAAAGGCAGCTTTCACATTTCTGTGCGGACCGCGGGATCGCGTTGATCGCCGACGAAGTGTTCCTGGATTTTTCGCTGAACGGTTCACGCGAGAAGAGCGTTGCGTCTGGCAATAATGACGCACTGACTTTCACATTGAGCGGGATTTCGAAGATTTGCGGCATGCCGCAGATGAAGCTCGCGTGGATTGCTGTCAGCGGACCTGCCGAACAGAAAAGGGTAGCGCTAGCGCGCTTGGAAGTCATCGCGGACGCCTACTTGTCCGTGGGGACAGCCGTTCAGCTGGCCGCGCCAACATTGCTCGCCATGCGAATGAGCTTTCACTCGCAGGCCATGACGCGGATACGCGCCAATTTGCGCGAATTGGATGAGCAGCTTTCGCGCCAGTCCGCCTGCAACCGTCTATCTTGTGAAGGAGGCTGGTCCGCGGTTCTGCGAGTACCGGCGACGCAATCCGACGAAGACCTGGCGATCGCTCTGCTGACTAAAAGAGGAGTACATCTGCATCCCGGACATTTCTACGATTTTGCGCAGGGAGGCCACTTGGTTGTCAGCTTGATCGTGCAGGAGCAGGAGTTTGCCGAAGGGGTTCGCCGCACTCTGGCATATTTCTGCTAGTCGACCCGATTAGCAACGTCCAAACTGCGCGGCGCTCTAGGAATTCTCAATCGAACGAGTCAGAACGCGCCTGCCATCAAGACTCGTCCACAGTCCTCGCGGTGGATTATTGACGTTGCGGGCTGGCTTCGATTGCATCACTTCGTGAAATACAATTTGAAACTTTTCCATATCGGGCTTTGTGCCAACCGTAATCCGCACGTGGGTTGGCCACACAGGCCATGCGCGGCCGATGAACACATTGCGTGCCGCCATCGCTTCGATCATTTCTTTCGCGGGCCGTTTGGTGTCCAGCATGAAGCAGTTCGATACCGACGGGACATAGCTGTAGCCGTTCCGGTCGAGCCATGCAAAGGTTTCGCTGCGAATCGTGGCATTAATCCGCTTGCGCTCCGGTACAACGGACGGTTGGTCGAGACTTGTCAGAGCCGCCGCCACGGCAGTCACTGGCAGGCTGTTCCAGCCACTGAAGCTTGAAACTTTCCCAATCAGGTCGGGCCGCCCAATCGCCATTCCACACCGCAGCCCTGCCATTCCATAGATTTTCGAAAATGTACGAAGCACCACAACATCTTTATCGGCCCTCACCAGATCCAATGCCGATGTCCCATCCGAAAAATGAATATACGCTTCATCCACAAGTACGATTGCACTCTTTGGCTTGTGCTCGACAAGGTATTCGATATCCGCGTGCGGTGTGAGTGTGCCCGTCGGATTGTTCGGCGTGCAAACATAAAAAAGCCCGGCGTCCGGGGCCGCGGCAAGCATTGCCTTCACATCGTGTGCATACGTGGAAGTGAGCGCGGTCTTCACAACTCGCGCGCCGGAAATTTTTGCGGCGTGCATACCCGCTTCATAGCCCGGATCGGCTGTGACGTAACTTTTCGAAGGGGAAGTAAACGCCAGCACGGAAAAATGCAGCGGCTCGCCTGAACCTGGAAATGGGCGCACATACTCCGGCTTCAGCCCTTCTTGCGTGGCAAAACGCTTGGCCAGATCTTCGGTCAGCCAAAAGTTATAGCGCCCGGAATCGCCAGAAATTTCGGCAATCGCTTCTCGCGCAACCGAACACGGACCTAGAGGATTTTCATTCGCATCAATAATCACGGCATCTTTCGGAAACGGCCCACGAGGAAGGGAAGCGGCACGAGCAGCAGCAGCAAAAAACGATTCACCGAGAATTCCCGAAGCAAGCACCGCCGGCCCGGCTACTCCAAGTTGTAGAAAAGACCGCCTTGAAGGAGTACTTACGTTACATCGTGCATCGCTTTCCATGCCACCACCTCCAGAACTCCTAAACGGGGAGCGCTCGACGGATAGGAAAGATTCCGGCGAGCGCTAAGCACTCGCCGGAATCCCTTGTTCTCAACAGTTGTGTCAGAAGATCAGCTTCAATGCAAGCTGCACGTTGAACGGTTCACCAGGACCGATGCCAGGCGCTCCGTTATAGTCGCCGATTGTGTCTGCGGTCTGCAGGAAGCTGCCCGAACCGAACGTCCCACTCGGCGGCGCCAGATTCTTGCGGTTGAAGAGGTTGAACATTTCAACTCGGAGTTGCGTTCCGATCCGCTCGGTGATCTTGGTGTTCTTGAAAACTGCCAGATCCACGGCGCCGTACCCAGGTCCGTAGAACTTGTTTCTGGACAAGTTACCGAATGTGCCGGCCGTCGGTTGTGCAAAAGCTGCGGGATTCAGCCAAGTAACACCCGAGCTGTTGAAACTATGAGAGACACCGGCGTACGGGTCGCCAATGAGGTTGGGTCTCTGGTTCCCCTCGTCCGTACCGGTGTTGTCGTTCGACGTTGTGATGTTGAATGGCTGGCCAGTACGGAAAGCAGCCAAACCGCTTAGCTGCCACCCGCCCAACAACAATTTCGGTCCCTTGGACGGTGTTGGCAGATCGTAAGTCACGACTGCGGTAAACGCGTGTCGTCCGTCGAAGTCGCTGTTCCCATAGTCCGCCTTGGGGTTGAAATTGTCCTGCGGCATCGCGCCGCGGTAAGCCGTCATCAGGTCGAGTGAATGGGCCCATGTGTAGGCGAACTGGGAGGTCACCCGATGCCACTCCCTGACCTTCAGCGTGGCTTGGAGTGAGTTATAGTTGGAATTGCCCGTGCTATTGATTTCATTGATGATTCCGAAGTTCGGAAACTGTGAGTAGTACGGTCTGCGCTGTTGTTTTGTAAGTCCGTCTGGATCGTCCGCAGGGGTCGGCTGGTTGATGTCTGAAATCGTTAACAGCTTCCGGCCTTCGCTCCCGACATATCCGATTTGAAAGACCGCAGAGCGCCCCAGGCCCTTTTCAATGTTCAGGTTGTAATTGTAAAAGTACGCGGTCCGGAAGTTCTGGCTGACGGAAAAAATATTGTAGATGGTCGAACCGCAACCGGTACCGGTCTGACAAGTTGGTCCGGTGCCCGGAAAGATGTAACTTCCGTCAGTCGGAATCGCATAGTTGTCCGCCTCAATGGTAGAAACGGGCGTTGATCCCGCGGGGTTGCCTTCCACTCCGTTTGGAGCTCCGTTAGGTGGTCGATTATCCAGGAACGGATTGAGGTTCGGAGTGTCGTAGAAGACTCCGAAACTTCCGCGGACCACTAAATCGCTGTTTTCCTTCACGCGGTACGCAAAACCAAGCCGCGGCGCGAAGTTATTCCAATCCTGGGGATAGAGGGAACTGATACCCGCCCCTTGAAAAAGAAGTCCGCCCTTGTCCGGCAGAAATACCGACAAATCCTTCCGGTCGTTGTGCATCGGCCCGAGATAATCGTAGCGGACGCCGAAATTCAACGAGAGCTTTTTCGTGATTTGCCAGGCATCTTGGGCGAACAAGTTGAAAGTGTTCACGAAAACCTGTCGTTTGGGATCCCCGATCGCCACGTTAGAAGTGCGAACGTTCCCCGCAAGAAAATCGGCCAGGCTGTTGACGTTCGGATCTGAATTCGTCCATGGAACGGTTCCATCACCGTTCGGTCCTCGAGAGCCATCGAAGCTAAAGACACCTAAAGCGCGGCGATGATAGAACTCCTGGAGCTGTGCCTGCCGGTATTCACCCCCGAATCGGAATTGATGTTTTCCGGTAACGAAGGACGCGGTGTCCGTCAGATGACCGGTGATATCGTTTCGTCCTGAGGGTGGCGTCAAACCGATAGAGTCGAAACCCGAAATGTTAATTCTAGGAGCTCCGAGTACGTCGATACTGGGGCTCACGAACAATCCATAGTCGTTCGCGTTGAATCCATTCGCGAAGTCGTAGAAGACCTGGTTGAAGTAGTTCACGCCCGCTAGCAGTTGGTTCGTCAGCCTCGTGGACAGCGTCGAATTCCAGGTGATCGAATAGTTCTGCACGTGAATTGGCGCTCCCTCGTAGTACCAAAGCAGGTTGGAACCGACTGGAGCCACCTGGTTGCCTTGTCCAGCGAACCAGTGTGCCGAGATTGTGTTGTTTGCGTTAATTTTGTGATCGAGTCGAACCAATCCGTTATAGCTGTAGCCAAACTCTGGATCACTACTCGCGAAATTGTTTGCGGTTGCCGGCGCTGAAAGAATGCTGCTTGGCCACAAGTTTGCCAGCAAACTCTGCGACACTGGATTGGGAGTGACGCCAAAATCACTCAATTCTTGCAAAGCTGCGTTCTGGTAGGCGGTGGAAGGTTCCGTAGCAAGTCCTTGGATGCCGATAATGAATCGCTGCTTTTCAAACGTCGCGAAGAAGAATGTGTGATCTTTCCATATCGGCCCTCCCGCTGATCCGCCGAACTGGTAATTCCGCATCTTGATCTTGTCCGTGAAAGCGGGCGAAGCGGCGTAGGCCTCGTTGCGGTTGAAGTAATACAAGGTTCCATGCAAACCATTTCCGCCTGATTTGAGCACCAAGTTTACGGTCCCACCGGGGTTCCGGCCGGTCTCCGGCGAGGATTGCGTTTGTGCCGAGAATTCCTCAATTGAATCGATCGGGAGCACAATTCCAGCAATTCCCGATACTCCGCCTTGGTTTACCGCCGGGATGTTATGCCACAGATCGTTATTATCTACGCCGTCGATCTGCCAGTTCATCTGATTAGCGCGAGTTCCGTTCAAGGAGCCGTAGCCTCCGGCCGAATAACCGCTGAAGCCTGGAGTCACGCCAATCAACTGCGTAAAGTCGCGTCCGTTCAGCGGAACCGCCTGTAAGTCGCTGCCCGGGATCACAGTGGTCTGTGCTTCCGTGGTGGTGTCCAAGGTCAGCGCAGCGGCAGAGACTTCCACTGTAGTCTGCTGCTGGGCGAGACTCAGCTTCACTGGCAGCGTGTAAATCGCACCGGCAACTACGCGAATGTTGTCGATGTTGAAGTCGGGAAATCCAGCCGCCTTGACGAAGATTTTATACGTTCCGACGGGCAGGTCCTGGAAAGCGTATTGACCATCGCCGGTCGTAACTGTCGTGTGATCGATGTTCGTTGCAGCGTCTATCGCTTTGACTGTAGCCCCAGGCACGCTGGCTCCTGAAGGATCCGTCACTGTGCCGTTGATTGCTCCGCGGAAGGTCTGTGCATTGGCCGGTACCACTAAAAATAAAACCGATAAAAGCACAACCAGCAATTGCTTCATTATTTTCTTTCCTCTCAAACGCGAGAATTTTTGCAGGCACCGTGGATCTATTCGTGAGGCACTGCACCGCGCGACACGTCGTGGTTTCTAGCGTCGAGAGACACAAATCCCCGAAGAGCGCGTCTGCCCTTTTTACGCTCGTTGATTCTCTCGAATGCGAGGCCTCAGGACCTTCCTGGAACGTTCCGCCGGGAGTAGGGCGGAACGTTCCAGCGATTCATTGGGGGAGTGCCCAATAAGGCCAATTTGGCCACCACAGGTTCCATGGAGAGTAAGAGCCGCAGTTCCGGCTGTCCAACGCAAATTTTGTATTGAATCAATTCGATTGCTGCGCGAGGTTCTGGGGCGATTTAATTTTGCGATAAATTGACGCGATAAATTAGCGCGATAAATTAGTTTGAAGTGAATTACTGGAAGGGAATTGAATTACTACCCGTTTATGTTGTGTGCTGCGGCAGCTTTTCCGCCACCGGGAACCAGCGTTCGCACCACGGCATAGAGCAAGGGAATAAAAATCAGGTTCAACGTTGTTGCCGCGATCATTCCACCAAAAACAGTGGTGCCCACGGAGATGCGCCCCGCCTTTCCCGCGCCAGTTGCCAGCACCAGTGGCAGCACTCCTAAAATAAACGCCAGCGATGTCATGAGAATTGGGCGCAGCCGGATGCGTGCCGCCTCAATCGCCGCATCTTCAATCGAACTGCCTTTGGCACGCAACTGCTCGGCAAACTCCACGATCAAAATTGCATTCTTGCTCGACAACCCAATCAGCATCACCAAGCCAATCTGGCAATACACATTGTTCTCTAGTCCGCGCAAGGAAAGTCCACCGACCGCTCCCAGCAACGCGACCGGCACGGCCAGCAGCACGATGAAGGGAAGCACAAAACTTTCGTACTGCGCTGCCAGAGTCAAATACACAAACACCAGCCCAAGCCCAAACAGTATTAGGGCTTTTCCGCCAGATTGAATTTCTTCCAACGAAAGTCCGCTCCATTCATACGTCATTCCGTTCGGCAAACTCTTTTTCGCCAGCGCTTCCATGTCCGCGATCGCTTGACCGGAGCTACGTCCTGGCGCGCCCGATCCGCTGATTTCCGCCGATCGGAACAAATTGTAATGACTGATCACTTGCGGATTCGCGGTCTGCTCGACCTTCACGAAATTATCCAGCGGAATCAGTTTCCCGGTATCGGATTTCAAATAGTACTGTCCGATGTCCTTCGGCTTGGAGCGGTAGCGTCCTTCGGATTGAACGTAAACGCGATAGGACCGATTGTTGAAATCAAAATCGTTTACGTACACCGATCCCATGTAGACCTGTAGCGCGTCAGTAATTTGCGTGAATGGGACTTGCAGGCTCTTGGCCTTTTCGCGGTCGATTTGTACCAGATATTGCGGGTCATTCGCCGTGAAACTGGTAAAGAGCCCTGTCAACGTCCCGCTTGTGTTTCCTTGTCCGATCAAACTATAGGCCGCGTCCGCAATTTGCTGCACCGAGTTGCGCCCCAGATCCTCCACCTCGAACGTGAAGCCGCCAAAATTTCCCAGGCCCTGCACCGCAGGCGGATTGAACGGGACCGCGAGGGCTCCCTGGATTCCGGCCAGGGGTTCGCGCATGCGCTGCAAAAGCGCTGCCGCTGAGTGCGCATCGCCTTTGCGCTTGTCAAACGAAGTCAGTGGAACGAACACGATCGCGCGATTCGATGCGTTTCCTGTGAACCCGAAGCCCACCACCGAAAAGGTTCCTTCAACATCTGGAAGCTTTAAGATTGCGGATTCAATTTGCGTGCAAATCTTCGCCGTGTATTCGAGCGAAGCGCCTTGCGGCGACTGCACAATGATCATCACGTAGCCTTGATCGTCCTCGGGAATAAACGCTGTTGGTACCCGGGCATAAATCCAGTATGTCACTCCCAGTGTCGCGAGGAATACGACTACGCCAATCACCCGCCATTGCAAAACGAACCCGATGCTGCTGCGGTACGCGTTCGTGCCCGCCTCGACGCCTTTGTTGAACCAGCGAAACAAAATCCCTTTGGCGCGCTCGCGATGCTTGCCCAGAAAAATAGCGGAAAGCGCCGGCGTCAGTGTTAATGCGTTGAACGCGGAAATTGACACAGAGAACGCGATAGTCAAGGCAAACTGCCGAAACAGAATGCCCGTCGTGCCTGGAAACAGCGCGACCGGCACGAACACCGCCACCAGCACCAGCGAAGTCGCGATTACCGCGCCTGCAACTTCCTTCATTGCCGCGGATGCCGCCATATGCGGCTCACTGATGCCTTCCGTGATGTGACGCTCGACGTTTTCAATCACGACAATCGCGTCGTCGACCACGAGTCCAGTGGCCAGTGTGATTCCAAAAAGTGTGAGCGTGTTGATCGAAAATCCCAGCGCTTTCACAAAAATAAACGTGCCAACCAGCGAGACAGGAATCGTGATCGCTGGGATGAAAGTGCTTCGCCAGTCCTGCAGAAATATGTAAATCACGATAATCACGAGGATGATCGCTTCAGCCAATGTCTTCAGTACGTCACGAATCGATTCGCCGATCACCGTTGTGGTATCGAACGCGACGGCCACCTTCAACCCCGGCGGAAAATTTTTCGAGAGCCGGACAAGCTCCGCTTTCGCCGCTCTATCCACATCCAAAGCGTTCGCGCCGGGAAGTTGCGTCAAGCCCATGCCCACCGCGTCGTGGCCGTTGAACCTGAGCAGCGAACCGTAGTCTTCCGCGCCCAGCTCAGACCGTCCGACGTCCTTCAGCCGAACCAGCGTACCGTCAGCTCCTGTCTTCAAAATAATGTTGTCGAATTGCGATGCTTCAGAGAGCCGTCCAACCGCTCGTACGCTGACTTGATACGCTTGCCCTGTGGGTGCAGGCGGTTGCCCGATTTGTCCAGCGGCCACCTGTACGTTCTGTTCTTGCAGCGCGTTCACAACGACAGAAGCGGTCAGTCCACGCTGCGCGAGCTTTGCCGGATCGAGCCACAACCGCATCGCGTATTTGCGCTCGCCAAAAATAATGACGTCGCCGACGCCCGGCACACGTTTCAGAGCATCCTTAATGTACACGTCGATGTAGTTGCTCAAGAATAAGCTGTCGTACTGGCCGTTTTCGGAATAAACGCCGCCGCCAAAAACGAATCCACTGGTCTGCTTTGTGACGATGACACCCGTGTTTTTCACCGCGTTCGGTAGCCGGGCAAGTGCCTGGTTCACGCGATTCTGCACGTCGACCGACGCCAGATCGACATTGCGTGAAACGTCGAATACCACGTTGATCTGGCTCGTTCCGTCGTTGGTGCTGGAGGACGAAATGTATTTCATCCCCTGAACGCCGTTGATCGATTGCTCGAGTGGGATCGTTACCGCCGATTCCACGGTTTGTGCGTTCGCGCCGATGTAGTTGCTGGTAACGATGACTTGCGGAGGCGCCAGTTCCGGCAATTCCGCAATCGGCAGTGTGGGAATCGAAATCGCGCCGGCAAGGACAATCAGCAAAGCGCATACCGTCGCGAACACTGGGCGCTGAATGAAAAAGTCAACGAACACTCAGGCGCTCCATTAATGCGAAGGTTTGTGCAATTGGAGACATGTTCGAGGAATGTTTACCGTGAGGCAGGGTTGGATTCTTTGCTTGCGCTCTGGCTGCTCTGGGAAGCTGCAGCCTGTTCCGTGACTGGCGCTCCGTCCTGCAAAAATTGTGTACCTGAAATAATCAAATGGTCGCCAGGCTTGATTCCTTCGAGCACTTCCACATCGTTGCCCACGTTGTCCCCGATCTTGACAAGCTTTTGCCGCGCGACGGCGCCTTTGCCGCTGTTTTCGGCCACAAACGCGAAATATTGTCCATTGATGCGGGTCACGTTCAGAAAGGGAATTGTCGCGCCTTCGCGGCGGCCCCACGTCACCTGCACACGGACCTGCTGCGAAATCCGCAGCTTGATCTGCGAATTGGGCACGGCTGCCTTGGCTAAAACTGTTTGCGTTTCTGGATCGACCTGCGGCGACACAAACGTGATGGTCGTGTTTCCGAGCAGCTCCCCAACCTCATTCAACAATTTCACCGGCAATCCTACTTTCAGGGAACGCGACCGATCCACTGGAACGTAAATGTACGCTTCGAGCGCGCCCGGTTCATCCACCGTCGTCAGTAACGTGGTCACTCCAACGCGGTCGCCCACATGGACTGGAATATCTCCGACAATCCCGTCCATCGGCGAGCTCACACCGTAATAGTGCAGCTCGACTTTCTGCGTGTTGACCTGTTCCTCCAGCGATTTCAGTTGCGCCACCGCGGCATCGTAATTCGACTGAGCGGAATCGTACTCCGCCTTGCTGATCACGCCTGCTTCTGAAAGCCGCTTCGCTCGCTCGTAAGATACTTTCGCCAAC
>Ga0137379_10004075_pt1 | contig 13695 bp, 10 predicted proteins | sample SagtaG_18_FD_104812 | JGI IMG/M metagenome (GOLD analysis project Ga0137379, IMG submission 104812) | Vadose zone soil microbial communities from Sagehorn Ranch, Mendocino, California, USA - Sage2_L_80_16 metaG | ecosystem: Environmental > Terrestrial > Soil > Vadose zone | place: USA...
CAGGCGCGCTGGTCCTGCTCGTCTACGCGGTCGTCGAGGCACCGGGCGCCGGCTGGGGCGACGTACGGACAATCCTGCCGCTCGCCGGCTCGGCCGTGCTGGTCGCCGCCTTCGGGCTGATCGAGTCGCGCCACCCCGTGCCGCTGGTGCCGCTGCGCATCTTCCGCTCCCGGACGCTCGCCGGCGCGGACGCCCTGACGGTCCTTATCGGCACCGTCGCGGTCGGCATGCCGTTCGTCCTGACGCTCTACGCCCAGCAGGTGCTCGGCTACTCGGCCCTCAAGTTCGGCGTCAGCTCGGTCGTGCTCGCGGTCGGGGCCACGGCCGGCGCAATCGTCGGCCAGGCCGCGGCCCTCAAGGCCGGCTTCCGCCCGGTCGCCGCGACCGGCCTGGCGCTCATGGCCGCGGGGTCGCTCGTGCTCACGCAGGTCTCGGTACACGGCAGCTACTTCCCGGACATCTTCGTCGGGCTGCTGCTGTGCGGTCTCGGGATCGGCCTGGCCTTCGTGACCGCCACGGTCGCGGCGCTCGCAGGGGTCGCCGAATACGAGGCCGGGCTCGCCTCGGGCCTGAGCAACACAGCCTTGCAGATCGGCACGGCGCTCGGCGTGGCCATCGTTACGACCGTTGCCGTCTCCCGCTCCCAGCACTACCTGGCAGCGCACAAAAGCGCGAACCCGCTCGCCGCGCTGACCGAGGGCTACCAGTCCGCTTTCGTGGCCTGCGCCGTGCTGGCCGGTATCGGCCTGGCGCTGGCGCTCCTGCTCCCCGGTCGCCCGCGGAAAGCAGCGCACGAGCTGCCAGAGCCGGCCCCGGCAGCCAGTGCTGCTGCTGCAGGAGATGTGGTGACCAGATCAGGAGCGAAATGAGCGAACAGCGCACCGACTCCGACCACCCACGCCGCCTGCGGCGGCGGTAGCTGACAACACCAATCAGAAGGAGAACCGAAATGGGAAAGATCGTCGTGAGCGAGAATGTCTCGCTCGACGGAGTCATCCAGGACCCGGCCGGTGACGAGGGCTTCCGGGCCGGCGGCTGGGTCGGCCTGATCGGGAATAGCCCACAGCTTGCCAAGCTCGCGCTCGACGAGGCGCTGGCCGCCGGCGCGTTCCTGCTGGGCCGGCGCAGCTACGAGTGGCTTGCCGCGCGGTGGCCATCCCGGAGCGGCGAATTGGCGGACAGGCTGAACAGCCTGCCCAAGTACGTCGTGTCCTCGACGCTCGAACACCCAGCCTGGAACAACTCGACGGTACTGGGCGGCAACCTGCTGAACGAGGTCTCGAAGCTGAAGCAGCAGATAGACGGGGACATCGTCATCGCCGGCAGCTTCCAGCTCGTACATACCCTGATGGAGCACGACCTGGTCGACGAGCTACGGCTGAAGATCTTCCCGGTCGTGCTCGGGGCCGGCAAGCGCCTCTTCGGCGAAACCAGCGACAAGAAACCCATGCACCTGTGCGACCCCCAGGCTGTCGAGGGCGGCATCGCCTACCTCACCTACCAGCCCGTCCGAGACGCCTAGCGGGCGTCAGACGGCGCTAGCGTTCCGAAATGCTCGCGGGCGCTCTCCCCCAGCGCAGGCATCCGGGAGAGCGCCTCGTGAGCAGCGGGTCGCAGGAAGGCGGAGCACAGCGATGAGGACGCAGCTACGACGTTCATTGCCCAGGTACTGGAGATCGCCCCGCGCTGGTGGCGCATCACTACCACAGCGCATCCGGCCTAGCGCTTACCGCTTCCTGCGCGGATTTGCTCAAGACAGATCCCGGCCACAAACATGGCCACGCTCATTTGGGTGCTCATTGGGGGCTGGTGACACCCCTGACGGAGACAGATCATCCATTCTAGCTGAGTGCAGCAGTCAGAGCGGGTGTCGCGTGAGCCGGTTGCGGCTCGCGTGAGCCAGGGTTCGAGCTGCCCAGGCCCTATACGGCTCCTGCCGGACTAGATGATTGTGGTCACGGTGAGGAGGGGTCTTCGGTTCGATTCCGTAAGGGTCCTCAGCCAGCTCAGCAGGCAGATGCGGACGATCGAACGAGCTCAGGGTCCCGCGAGGGCTCCCCCGCCGGTGATCCGCTGCGGTTCATCAGCTTCACGCACGTTAAGCGGTTGGGGGGAGCACCAACGAAGGAGCGGTTCTCAGCAAAGGTGGTCCCGGGTAGACCGGTCCACCCATGTCTGCATTTGTATGGCTCTATACATCTATTGATGCTAAATATAATTTTGGGTAAAATTGCATTAGCATCTCAGGCCGGTTATGATACGCACAATCAAAGTCGGGAACATCCGGTGAGCGATAAGCACAGATTAGGCAAAGCGTCTAGGGGCTGGATACGATGAGGAAGATCTGCATTTTCGCATGCGCCCTTCCCGTACTCGCTTTATTAGCCGGTGGGCTGGCTTACGGCTCGGCTGGAGCGCATTACGTCAGGGTCGGTGACAGCGCCAAGTCCGCGGCGTCCTATGGACCTTCCAGGTCAATCAATTGGGGGAAGCCAGTATTTGCGACTACCTTCAACGGAACTAGGCTTAATAAGCATCGCTGGTCGAAGTATGACGATCCGGAGGGCAAATTCTCAGGATGGCGCCGGACTAAGGCTTCCGTGAAAGTTCGCCATGGCTCGCTCGAGATAATTGGCCATTATCAGAGGCCTTACGGCTACGTAGGCGGCGGTGTGTCCTATAACTTCAACCGCACTTATGGCCGATGGGTGGTCAGGTTCCGGGCTGACCGGGGCGCCGGATACGAGCCTGTGGTGCTGCTATGGCCGAAGGGCACGTGGCCCGACGACGGCGAGATCGACATGGCCGAAATATGGAATGCCCAGCGGGACGGCGCCGGCGAGTTTCTGCACCTTGGCAAGGATAACCGGGTCGCAGCGCATCCTATTCCGCGATCTGTCCATTTCTCAAGATGGCAAATTCTCGCCGTAGATTGGCTACCGAGCCACATCACCTTCTGGCTCGACGGCAAGAAACTGTGGCGAGTGAACCGCAAGAGTGACAACAAGAACTTCATTCCCAGCACGCCATTCCATCTCGCCATGCAAAATGACGAGAGCTGCGCCAATCACGAGTGCAAGCCTGACAAGTCCACGCCTAAACAGACCATCATGCAGATCGGATGGGTGAAAATCTACGCTGCCCCGGCTGGAGCGAAGTAGGCATCTCCACTGTAAGAGGAGCAGATGAATCCACCGTAAGATCGCGGGCGACCTGTAGCGCTCGGTAGCGGCTCATGGTCTGACGCTGGCTGCAAGGCGTGGTGGGCTAGCAGTTGTTGAGGGAGTATGTCACGTGTCGGCTGAGCCGCGATCTTCGTCTTCGGGAAATGCTGAGAGCGGCCGCTCAAGCAAATGGGCTCGCGTGGTATTCGCGGTATTGTTCGCTGCCGCGTCAGCCACAGCCTGGTGGATCATATTCAACTACCACGCCTCAGATGGCGTGCGCATAGCCTTAATATTTCTCGTCCTCGCGGCAGCTGGGGTATTCCTCTATAAAGCGGGTGCGGGCAACACGGTCTTGGTTTCGGCGGCAGCCACATTACTTGTGCTGTCCATGGGGGTTACGAAAGTTCAGGAAAATCAACTGATACCTGCAGGTGAAGTCCTCGCTAAGAAATGGACACCCTGCCCGCACAGCAAGAATCCCATGGCGGGAAGAGCGCCGGCCGGTCCGCGGGCCGACCCTGAGCCGACTGCCCTTGACCTTCGTAATAAATATGGTAAGGCTCATATTGACAGTGTCATCGCACCAGACGGAACAGCCCACGTTCGCAGCCAGGAACTCGTCTGTATTAGCACGCTACGAGTTCCGATCCCCAATCAGACGCTGTGGCTGGTATTGCGCATCGAGCCCACATTAGTGCCACCACAGAAGCCGTACAAATTATTCTTCGCCGAAGCGCAGCTCGGTAACCCGCGCATAGGCCAGTACTCGGTACGCGTGATACGGAGCTGTTCGAGTTCGCCTCCCGGCTCAGTCCATGTTCTCATGGTAGTAAGCGCGAATCCATTACAAAACCGGAAATTGTGGGCAAATTACAACCATAACCATACGGGTAATTGCCTAAACGGGACATACTATGATTCACGTCGGCGAAAACTGATAGGAACGATCGTGTCGAACCAGCTTGCCGTAACAGACGGATAGTGCCCTACTTCGCTGCCTCACGCTGGAGCTGACCTCGATGATTCAGGGGCAGGGGAGGTTGGTTACTGATCGTGTTGTGCCGGTTTTCGGCCGTGGTGTCTGGTTGACGGGTTCCCGGCGGGTGGCGGTGCTGCCCGATGTGCCCGGGGCAGGCACCGGCTCCCGACCGCGCCGGGGCGGGCTCCTTCCGGTCGCAGGGACGGGGTGGCTGGTCAGGGGCCGCTGTCCGTTTCCATGGGCACAAGTTACAGCCGTCAGCGCCAGGAATACACGGCCCACCGGGCGCCGATTAGATACACCTTGATCGGCACGAGCGGTCGACTTGAACCACCGCACGGACCGAGCCCGCAGGCACAATGCGCGCAGTCCCTACCGGCAAAGCCGGCCCCGGTCACGGCTGCCTCCGGCGATCGGGTGGCCGCAAACCATAGGAACCACTGGAGATCTTGATCACGCCCACTGACTCGCCGAGGCGGCAGAACATCCTGATCTGTACCGGCGCCGGTCTCCCTGAATTCGATCCCCGGCCGCCCCAAACGGCGGTTCCGGCGTGCATCCGATGGCCACGGCCGATTACGAAGCGCGACGACGCTGACGAGGGCCCTAGTGGACGAAGTGGCCAGGGTTAGCTGGGGGCTCTGACCCGGTGCACGGTATGGGGCCGTGCGGCGGGCACGGCATCGGGGTGGAGTATCGAGGCGATGGCCTCGACGCCGTCGATCAGGCGGGGTCCTGGACGGACCACGATGCCGTCGGCGTCGATCGCCCAGACCGGTACGCCGGGCAGCGCCTGGGCCGCGGACTGCGCCTGCTCGATCGCGCCCGGCAGGTGGTAGCCGCAGGGCGCGACGACGATGAGTTCCGGTGCCGCCGCGGCGATGGCAGCCCAGCTCGTCGGGACTGACCGCGCACCCGGCCGGGCCGCAACCGGCCGCCCGCCCGCCGCGCTGAGCAGGTCGGGTATCCAGTGCCCGGCGGTGAACGGCGGATCTACCCATTCGATCACCGCGACCGCCGGGCGGCGCCGCCCGGCGACTGCGGCCGCGGTGCGGGCGAGCCGGGCTCGCAGGTCAGCCACCAATCGCGTGGCGCGGTCGGATACGCCGGTGGCCCGCCCGACCATGAGGATCGAGTCCAGCACATCGTCGAGCGAGTGCGGGTCGAGTGACAGCACGTCAGCCTGGCACCCCAGGTAGCCCAGGGCGTCTTCGATCTGACCGGATGGCAGGGCGCACACCCGGCACAGGTCCTGGGTCAAGATCAGGTCAGGCCGCAGATCCGCGAGGGCCTGCGCGTGCAAGGTGTACAGATCCGCGCCGGCGGCCAGTTGCGCGCGGACGTAGCTGTCGATCTCGCGGGGGGTCATCCCGCGGGTATCCCGGCCGCCCACCACGATTGCCTTCTCCGACCGGGCCGCCGGCGGCTCGTCGCACTCGAACGTGACCCCGACCAAGTTCTTGCCCAGGCCGAGCGAGTACACAATCTCGGTCGCCGAGGGCAGCAGCGAGACCAGGCGCACCAGGTAAGGATAGGCACCCTCCGCGAACGGGCACCATCGGCTGTGCGGCCGGGTCCCCGCGGCGCCGGCAGGCGGATAATCGAGGTAGCTGGGACCACTGAGGGCGCCGCGGCCTCCTTGGGCGAGCGGAAAGGGCATGCCACGCGCCCGATCACGGTTGGTGACCGGCTACCGGCCGGCCGGCGGCGGCTGGCAGGGCAACTGGTTCACGGTTCCTCTCAGGTGGCTTTTACTGTGGTGGGCATGGGTGTCTCAGCGGCTGGCCCGGTTCCGGTGGTCGATCTCGCGCCGTTTCATGAGGGGGGTCTGGCGGGGAAACGGCGGCAACTGGCCCGCAGGGGCTACTGAACCAGCTCAGCCTGACGCGGCCCACGGCCGGAATCAGGGCCGAAAGTCATCGGGATCCGGTAACCAGATGACTGATTAGGCAGGGTACGCGTCGAGATCCCCCAGGTAGGCGGCTCTTTCTTCGTCTGTGATCCAGGCGATCGTGAAGGCATTGCGCTCGATCTGCACGAGCTCCCGCTTTGTCAGGTTGACGCCCTGGGTGACGGCAGCGAGATTTTCGCCGATGTAACCGGGAAAGTACGCCGGGTCGTCGGAGTTCACCGTGACGCGCAGGGACCGGTCGAGCATGACCTTGATCTCGTGCGCCTTCAGGCCGTCGCTCACGTAGCTGTTTGAGATCGGGCACACGGTCAGGCCCACCCCGGAGCTCTTGAGCCTGGCCACGAGCGCGTCGTCGTCAAGGCAGTTGACGCCGTGGTCAATCCGTTCCACCCCGATGTCGTCCAGGCACTGCCAGATGTGGGCCACGGAGTCCTCTTGATCGACATCGCAGTGCATGGTGAGCCGGTAGCCCTCGCTTCGCGCCCGGTCGAACACGGCCTTGAACTTGACCGGGGGATTGCCCTTCTCGTCCGAATCGAGCCCTACCCCGACGATCCCGTCCTGGTAGAGCAGCGACTGTGCCAGGGTTTCCATGGCCGAGTCGGCGGTCAGGTCCCTAAGGAAGCACATGATCAGCTGGGTATGCAGGCCAAGCTCCGCGGCAGCGTTCTGCTGCGCGTGGCGGAACCCGCTGATGACCGTTTCGAATGGAATCCCGCGGGTCGTGTGCGCCTGGGGATCGAAAAAAGTCTCCGCATACACGACGTTCTGGGAACGGGCCTTCCGGTAGTACGCCGTGGCGAGATCGTAGAAGTCCTGCTCGGTCTGCAGCACGCTCATGCCCTCGTAGTACACGGCGAGGAATGACGGCAGATCATCGAACGCGTAGGCGGCCCGCATCTCGGCGGCGGAGCGGTAGGGAAGATCCACGCCGTTCCGGGCCGCGAGCTGAAACTTGAGCTCAGGCTCCAGGGTGCCCTCAAGGTGCACGTGCAATTCGGCCTTGGGCATTCCTTCGATAAAGGACGACATCTCGCTCATGTCCTTTCCCCTTCTTGAGTCCCGCCGTGCCGCCCGGGAGGCATCTCGGTGCCCGGAAGCCCCTACTGCCGGCTACCCGGCTGACCCCAGAACCGGGCTCACGACGCGGAGGTTCACGCAATCGATCAGGCCGAGGTCGGTCATCGCGTAATCGGGTATCGCCGTGACCGACAGGAAAATCATGTACATGAAGGGTGAGGCAAAGGTGCAGCCGAGCTGCCGCGCCGCGTCGTCGAGTTTCGCCTCCTCGATGGCCATCTCTTCCGGGGGCAGGTCCGCCACGATCCCTCCGATTGGCAAGGGAAGCCAGGCCAGCACCTCACCCCCGCGGACCACCACCTGCCCGCCCCCGGCCCCGGCGACCCGGTTTACCGCCTCGGAGATGTCCGCGGGGTTGGTCCCGATGCACAGGATGTTGTTGTCGTCGGGCGAGGCGGAGGAGGCCATCGCCCCTTCTCGCAGCCCAAATCCGGAGATGAAGGCCACCGGGTGGTGGGAGGTCTTGCCGAAGCGCTCCACCACGGTCACGTACAGGACATCCTGTTCGAGGTCGGGATGGACAACACCGTCCTGGACAGCCAATGTCGCCTCGCGGCGTTTCCGCACGAACGGCACGTCCTGCGACATCCGCATGGACAGCACCCGGACTGCCTGGGCCGCCCCGTCCGCGCGAAGCTGGAAGTCCGACGGCTGAACCCGCCGATTCTGGAACGTCCGGAGCAGCCCGTGGCTTCGCGGCGGTGGCTCGGCCGGGCGGATCATCCGCCCGTTCTCGGCCACCAGCCGCCCCTTCGCGATCACCCGCTCCACTCCGAAGGCAGCGAGGTCGCCCACGAGGAGGATGTTGGCGAGGCGCCCCGGGGAGATCGAGCTCACCTGGTCGTCGATCCGATAGATCTGGGCACAGTTGATGGTGGCCATCTGGATGGCCTTGAGCGGCTCGATTCCATGGCCGATGGCCATCCGCACCAGCCGGTCGAGGTGGCCCTGCCGGAGTATGTCGTAGGCGGTTACGTCGTCCGTGCAGAACCCCACGCGATCGGTCTTTGCCCCGCCCTCCGTGACGGCCTTGATGTTCTCATCGAGGAAGTGCGCGACGGAGGACTCGCGAAGCATCACGTACATGCCGCTGCGCAGTTTCTCCAGGGTCTCGGCCGCCGAATAGCATTCGTGGTCAGCCCGGACCCCCGCGCACAACAGGGTCGCGAGCCGCCTGCCGCTGGCCATGGGGGCGCAGCCGAACACGGGCAGCCGGTTGCGGGCCGCCAGATCCAGCGCACCGAGCACCTTGCCATCGCGCTCGGTGATGAATTCCTGGACCGTCTCCCAGATGCCGATGCACTCGGGCCAGGCCTGGGCCTCCCGGTGCTGCTCGGGGCCGAACGTGAACCCCACCGTGGACTCGGGATACGTGTAGGGCATCTTCGCCGGGGCCGCCCAGAATAGTGAGAGGGGACTTTGCCGGGCTTCATCCAGGAACTCCCGAACGCCCGCAAGACCGGCTACCACGAAGATCTGGTCCAGCCCGGAGATCACGCTCGTGGTCCCAAACGGCACCACGGTGTTGGCGAACATGGTGACGGAGAGCTTGCTGCACTCAAGATGGATGTGGCCGTCGATCAAGCCGGGCACGAGATGGCGCCCCGCCGCGTCAACGATGATCGTGCCTTCGCCCACGTATTCGCTGACATCTCCGACCGCCACGATCCGCTCTCCGGCGACAGCCACATCCGCCGGGTAGATCTCCTCGGTGAACACGTTGACCAGGCGTCCTCCCGTGACGACCAGATCGGCGGGGCGGGCGGCCGCCGCAGCATCGAGCAAACCGACGTCCATCACCGGCTCCCTCCAGGTCGGCACCGCGAGCCACGATGCCGGTGCTTGGCCCGCGGGCAGTTGGCCGCCGCAGGTGCGTTCTCAGCGCCTGACCGGCAGGCTGGCCACCTCCTGCCGGACGCCTCGGCGGGCGAGCAGGTAGTACGTGACGCCGCCGACCAGGATGCCGATCGCCCAGCTGAAGTCACTGCCCTGCAGCCCGGGGAAGTGGTTGGAGATCGGTCCCACGTAGGCAGGCACCGCGAGCGCCGCGTTGATCCACATGAGCGCCGCGACCATGCCCAGGGCCTGGGCGATGACCGCGGGCCAGTGAATGCCGCCGTTTCGCCAGTACAGCCCGCCGCGCCCGGCGGCGAGCGCCGTCGGGTCGTAGCGCCCGCGGCGAAGCAGGTAGTCCACTATGAGGATACTGAACCACGCCGACAGCCACACCACGATGTACAGCAGGAACCCGGCGAAGTCCTTGTAGAAGTTGCCGTGGAACAAGATGATGCCGGTGACGACGGCGCACACCACGGTGTCCACAAACACCGCTCCCCAGCGCTTGATCGGGACGCCGAGCGCCTGCAGGGTGACCCCGGATGAGTACAGGTCGATGGTGTTAATGGCGAACAGCTGGAGGATGGCGAAGATCAGGAACGGCACCACGAACCAGCTGGGGAAGCTCTGCGGCACTCCGAGCTGCGCGATGCCGACCGTCTTCTTCGTGACCGTGAAGGCCAGTACCCCCAGGACTTCGAGCAGCACGGACGGGATCGCGGCCCCCAGGGCCGCCGTCCAGAAGGTGGTGGACTTGGGGGTGCTGCGGGGCAGGTAGCGCGAGTAGTCGTTGCCGTTCTCGGTCCACCCCAGGCCACCGACCGAGATGATCAGCACCAGCGCGGTGGTCCAGACGGCCCACGACGCCGCGGGCTGATGGAAGGTGCTCAGGTGCAGCCGGTTAAGAGTGAAGATCGCCAGCACGATGAAGAACGCGATGAACAGGTAGGCGAGATAGCGCAGCAACTTCGTGATCGTCGCGTGGCCGAGCAACGGCATGATCAGCTGCACCGCCGCCGCGAGCACGATCACGGCGATCTTGGCGGGAGTCCCAAGCGTGGTCCCGTACCGGGAGAACAGCAGGATCACGGTGGCGACCACGAAGAAGACGCCCTCGATCTCGAACCCGACCTGGGTCACCCAGTTGAAGAGTGCCACCGGGCGGTTCCCGTTCTGCCCGAACGGCGCGCGGCTGACCATGAACGCGGTCGTGCCGGCCTCCGGGCCCTGCAGGCTGGCCCACCCGAGCAGGGCGTAGAAGAGGTTGCCGACGCCGATCGCGAGGATCGCCTGCCCCACGGACAGGCCAAAGATCATGATCAGAGTCCCGTAGAAGAAGAACTCCACGTTGAACACCGCACCGGCCCAGAGCCAGAAGAGGCCCGAGGGCTTCATCTTGCGTTCGGCGTCCGGGATCAGGTCGATCCCGCGCTGCTCGATCTTGAAGGCCGCGTACTCCTGCTGCGGCTTGGCCCTGTCCAGTCCACCCGCCCCCATGGTGATGTCACCGCTCATCGGTACCCCCAGGCAATCGGGTCACAGCTTTCGCTGTCTCCGCTATCATCCCGCCCGCCCGCGACGCAAGGGAACCTCTGCGGCGTCTTTCTCCAGCCAGCGCCGCGTCCAGCTCGACGGATGGCGGCCCCTGCGGACGACGACGGGGTGCGTGGAGTCACCGCCGCCTCAAGCTCACGAGTAGCCCTGACAAGGTGCTCCCCGGTTTCCTCGCCCAGATGGTGCACCCGGTCGTTCACCCCGACACCGGGCGAGCTGCCCAGATCGTTTCCGACCTGAACCGCTCACTGGCTCCAGATGGCTGGATGCTCAAGCCGCAGAAGCAGTCGTCCGGCCGGGCTGTCTACGCGCCGGCCGCACGGGTACCGGCGGCGTGGCCTCGGTATCCTTCGCCCACGAGACAGCGGCCCTGACTCTGGCAGCGGCCAGTTGCTCTCGAGCGTTGGCCAGGTGGATTTGGCTTGCTTGGTCGGCTCTCTAGGTGACCGTCTGCGGACCGCAAGAAACACCACCGATCCCCGCCGGGTCGCCAGCTCGCAGGTGCGTAGTGCCAGATCTGGACGGTCTGCGTCGTGAGCGGCCTTGAGCCAGTCTCCGCACATATCAGGCGGATCTACGTGCATGCCGCCACCGTTGGTGGGCCACGCTTCGTGACCTGCCTAGCGATCTTCGCACGAGCCCTTCGGCAGCATCCTCCGGAGCCCACGCGCCCCCGCGCGACAGCAGGGGCCCATCACATGTTCTCTGGGCTGTGGAGGTGGCGGCAATCGTCATCGCCGGGTTGGGAGGTCATGGGGTCAGCCGGTAGAAACGCCAGGTTTCCGTTTCGAGCGGCAGGACGTCGACGCTGCGGAAGCCGGCCTCCCGGGCGTAGCGGCGCAGCGTGGCGGGGCGCATCACAGCCCCGGTGGCCGCGGTGCGGGGGTCCCCCATGGCAGCGGGCAGGCAGGACACCACGCTCCAGCCGTAGTGGTAGCACTCCAGGTCGGAGGCGCGGGCGGTGAACTCGTCCGCGACCAGCTCATCGGCGATGACCACCGAGCCGGACTGCCCGAGCATGCCGCGCGCCGCCCGCAGCGCGTCCACCGAACGGGACATGTCGTGCAGCCACTCGAAGATCGTCACCAGGTCAAACCGTCCGGACATGCCCGGGCCGGAGGCATCGGTGACCGCGAAGCTGACCCGGCTAGGGATCTTGAACCCCAGCCTGAGTGACCTGTTCGACACAGCAGCGACGTGTGACCTGCTCCTGACCAAGTGTGCTCAATGGGCACGAGGTGCTCGTGGCCAGGGACGCGCCGAGTGATCCGGTGTCCATCCAGGTGACGCGGTCGCTGCTCCACTGTATGGCTCTCGTGCGGTTGCCGTTCGGCTGGCAGTATGGGCCGGAGGCCATCGACCCGGAGCATCAATGAGAGATGACATTCCGGTGACAGGTAACCCCGTCATCGACACCATGACCAGAATCTTCGACTGGCTGGACAGGCAGATCGACCAGCTCGTCCCACGCCCGCCTGCGCCGCCGCCGCGCGCGGCGCCCGCCGACATGACCGACGAGCAGCTGCACCACGCCATCCACGACGTCGGGGGGCGGCTGCTAAATAGCCTCGCCCCGGTGCTTCAGCGCAGCTTCGCCGGCGATGGCGCCAAGCGCGACCCTCGGTTCCCGCACCCCTTGCCGACCACCGCACGCGCGCACGCGCTGATGATGTTCACCCAGGCCCACGACTCGTACGGGCTCTCCCTCCTAGGTCTCCGGGAGCACGCCAGCGCCTCCGCCCTCGGGCCGATACGCAACATCGCCGAAACCCTCGCGCTGACCCAATGGCTCCTCGAAAGCTCTGACGAGGAGATCAGACGTGGCCGCGCCTACCGCCTCACCAGGAACGCCATCGGCCAGTACCGCGATCTGACGACGACGCTCGAGCGGATCGCCCCGCAATCCCCGCAGATACTCCAGATAGCGCCGCGACTGGCTGCTGCCGCCGACCGGATGACGCACAGCCTCACAGCGCTAGCGCAGCAGGACGGCGTCACCATCGCCACCAAGCCGAAGAAGATGTCCAGGCTCATCGAGCAGTACCTCCCGGAGTCCGGCGGCTACATGCTTTACGCCCTGCTCTCCAGCGCAGGGGTCCATCCTGGCGCCGCCCGCGCTTACCTGTTCTATGGCCGGCCGGGGACCGGAATCTCCGACTTTGACTTCAAGGGCCTGTACCACGTGCGGGCATATTGGATCGCGCAGAGCATCGGCCTGCACCTTGACCTCTGCCACCTGGTCGCGCCCGTGCTCGGCTGGCAAGGATGGGACGCGATCGCGGACGCGACTCAGAGCCAGCTGCAACCGCTGGCCGAGGAGGCCGAACGGCGATTCTCCGAATCCTTGCTGCGGGCAGTAGCCAACACGCCCGACCGCCGCTAGGAGCGCACTGAATAAGGGGAACCGGATCAGCGCGTCCGCCGACAGGGGTTCGATGATCTGGGATGATCTTTGCATGCAGGGCAGAGAGCGGGCAGACCGGCAGTTACTGGACGCTGGGGCGCTGGTGGGGCACCTGGTGCCGGCGGGGAGCATGTTCGCGTTCTTGGCGGCGCACCGCGGCGAGTTGTTCGCCGATGAGGATTTCGCGGACTTCTTCCCGTCGGGGATCGTGCGCTCAGACTGGCTGGCCGGGTTCGCCGGGCATGATTGCGAGACGCAGAATAGCGGCACCTCCGCGGTGGGCGGCGGTGAGCTCCGAGACGCGGGCCGTGCCCGCGCTCCTGGTCTGTATTGCGGGTGAACAGTGTGTGAACTGAGCAAGGTGAGCGCATGATGGTCGCCAGCAGACCCAGCGCCGGGGAGGTACCGGACGTGACCGTGGGCGACCATTTCGAGAGGGTGGCCGCCGTCTACGAATCGCTGCGCACCACCGACGAGGCGCCGGTGCGCAGGATCCGCCAGCTCCTGCCGGACCGCCCCGTCACCGGCCTGGATATCGGCTGCGGGACGGGACGGTACTCGCGGCTGCTGCGCGGGCTGCTGCCGGACGGCTCGCTGCTGGCCGCCAGCGACGTCTCGGCGGCCATGCTGGCACAGCTCAAGGCCGCCGGCCGCCACGGCAACGCCCTGGGGGTGGCGCCGCTGCTATCAGCCGCTGAAGAGCTGCCGTTGCGGGCCGCCAGCCTCGACCTGGTCACCGCGTTCAACTGCGTTCACCACTTCG
>Ga0137379_10004081_pt1 | contig 13684 bp, 19 predicted proteins | sample SagtaG_18_FD_104812 | JGI IMG/M metagenome (GOLD analysis project Ga0137379, IMG submission 104812) | Vadose zone soil microbial communities from Sagehorn Ranch, Mendocino, California, USA - Sage2_L_80_16 metaG | ecosystem: Environmental > Terrestrial > Soil > Vadose zone | place: USA...
CCAGAGATCGAGACCGTCTGCCTGCTCACCAATTTACAACAATTATTTGTCAGTTCTTCCTTGATCAAGGAAGTTGCGCGCCTGGGAGGCGATGTCCAGGACATGCTTCCCGGCCCGGTCATGAGTGCGCTGCGAAAAAAGTTCGGCTTGTAATGCGTCGAAAACCATCTGTCTCCTTTCCTAATTGTAGGGGCCCGATTTATCGCGCCCCTGCTGGCAGAACAGATAGGTGCCATGAGAACGGAGTAAAGGCGTGGACATATTATATCTTGTAGATCGCCTGGAGAATCTGATCGCTGGTAGCCGAAGGATGCCGTTGTTCAACCAGATCATGGTCAAAGAGGCGGACATCCTGAACATTATTGACCAGATGCGCACAGCCATTCCCGAGGAAATCAAGCAGGCCAGGCGCATCAATCAGGAGAAAGAGCGCATCCTGGCCCAGGCGCAGGCCGATGCCAGCACCTTGCTCTCACGCGCCCGCGAAGAGTCTGAACGAGTCATGAACCGCGAAGGGCTGCTGCGCGCGGCAGAAGAACGTTCCAAAGATATGATGCGCAGAGCAGAAGAACAGGCTGAGCAACTGAAAATCGAGGCCGACGCCTACGTCGCGGAAACATTACGTGCCCTGCGCGAACACCTCTCCAGCATTGAGATGGAAGTTGGGCGTTCTATTCTGAGCATCGAAAAAGGGCTGGCCAGCCTCGGCTTGCGGGAGTATGAAGAAGAGGGTGATGGGGTCGGAGAGGAAGAAGAAGCCTATGAAGATGAAGACATAGATAACATGGAAGACTTCCAGGAAATACAGCCTCCCCCACGCTCTATGCCGAGACGCGCTTCGCTAGCCGTCGATACAAGGGGAGGACCGATGTACTCCCAGGATGCGCCCCCCCGTTCGTAGTAGGGCTTGACACTTATAGACTGGTCTTCTATAATGAGCAAGCGCCAGAGGACAGAATATTTGCTATGGTTGCGCCACAGCCATATTATTTCTATGTGGGATTTGTTTTGTTTTAAGACGATGAGGGATTGAAAAGGAATGGAAAGCATGATTTTTAATGTGGCGCAACTGATGAAGGCTCCTGTTGGAACCTCATTAGTGAACGATTTTCACGAAGACGATATTCAGCTTGATGACGATATTCACGTGGTCGGCCCACTCGATGGACATGTGCGCATGCGCCGGACAAACCAGGGATTACTGGTTGATGGGTGGGTAGATCTCACGTTGGAGCTACAGTGCAATCGCTGCTTGAAGGAATTCGAGCAACCAATGCACGTGACATTTGAAGAACAGTTTTATCCAACCGTCGATGTGGTGACTGGTTTACCCCTGGCTCCTTTCGATCAGGAAGAGATTTTCCCGATCGATGCACATCACGAGGTCGATCTTACCGAAGCGATACGCCAAAATGTGCTAACCGCGCTGCCAATGGTTACGCTTTGCCGGGAAGATTGCCTGGGGCTATGCCCGCAGTGTGGACATGATCTCAATCTTGGCCCTTGCGACTGCAAACCAGAAATCGATGCGCGCCTGAGCGTACTCGAAAAACTACTGCAAAACGGTTCACAATCATAAAGGACTTCATGTCCATAGAGGAGGAGTAATCATTATGGGAGCGCTACCAAAACAACGAACTTCCCATGCCCGCCAGGGTGAAAGGCGGTCGCATCTTCATCTTACGTTACCACAGTTAGTCGCATGTCCACAGTGCCGCAAGCCTCGTCTTGCGCACCATGCCTGCCCCAACTGTGGCACCTATCGCGGACGCCAGGTCTTCTTGCCGAGAGAAAAGAAGAAATAATGAAGAGGGAGGCGGGTAATACAAACCTGCCTCCTTTTCAACAGAGTGAAAAGCATGACGGCACAAGTCGCCTTTCTCTTTCCTGGTCAAGGCAGCCAGGCGGTCGGTATGGGGGCTGATGTTTTCGCGGCATCGAAAGCAGCGCAACAGGTATTTGAAGCGGCAGATGATGCCCTGGGCTTCTCCCTGAGCGATCTCTGTTTTCACGGTCCTGAAGATACACTGCGTGAGACTGTCAACGCCCAGCCTGCCATTGTCACTGTAAGCCTTGCGTTGCTAGCAGCGCTACAAGAAGCCCTCTCTCGAGAAAACGCCTCTTCAGAGTACCCGTCTTCCTGGTCTACCCCCCTCGTTCCCAGTTTTACCGCGGGCCATAGCGTTGGCGAATATGCGGCGCTGGTCGCATCGAATGCGCTGGATTTAGGGGACGCCGTTAAGCTGGTGCGCGAACGTGGTCGCCTGATGCATCACGAGGGAACCGTCTGTCCGGGCGGCATGGCTGCCATTATCGGTATGGACGAGGAGCCATTGCAGGAAGTGTGTCGCGAGGCAACCGCGCAACTCACCACCAATCGTGCTGCCGATGCGCATCCAGGCCAGGGGCATGTCACAATCGCCAACTTCAATGCGCCGGGTCAGATTGTTATCTCTGGCGAACAGGCAGCATTGACAGCAGCGATGGAACTGGCCAGAGCGCGAGGCGCTAAGCGGGTGATCCCGCTGGCGGTCAGTGGTGCCTTCCATTCGCCGGTCATGCAGCCAGCAGCCGTAGGCCTGGCGCAGGCTATCTCAAATGCTAAGGTCCACGATGCAAACATTCCGGTGATAGGAAATATTTCTGCCTCGCCGCTGACGAGCGCAGAAGAGATACGCGAGGAGCTGGCGCAGCAAATTGCCGCCTCGGTGCAGTGGATTCGCACCATCGAATACCTTGCAAACGCGGGCGTAACCGTCTTCATCGAGATTGGCCCTGGACAGTCATTGACTGGCATGGTAAAACGTATCGCAAAGGGTGTAACTAGCCTGAATATCAGCAGCCTGGCCGAAATCGAAAAATCCGTGAGTACTATGCGTGAAATGAAACTCGTGCATGAGGTATAATCGTATGGAAACCCCTTACGATTCGGGAATACCCGCCGATGTGGTGGTGTTTACTTGACAAGTACTTTGAAAAGTGCCTATCTTGCTGTATAACAGCAATTACAGTTGGATGGAAAAGGAACTCATGGTCACTGAATCGTTAGGAGTAGTACGGGTAGCTCGCCAGGTATTGCTGACCATCATTGTCAATGTAACGTCAGGTATACCAGGCGTCATACGTATGGCTCGGGGAAATGACCAGTGGTCGCGCTTTCTTGGTCGTGAAATACCCAGAGAGGGCGTAGCCCTGACCATTAAAGACGATACCGTCTCTGTAGATCTGTATATTGTTGTAGCATCAGGCGTACAAATTGTCGAGGTTGGATCGGCCATTCAGGAAGAAGTGGCTTCAGCCATTGAAGAAATGGTTGGGATGCGCGTTCACGAAGTGAATGTCTACATCCAGGATGTCGCTTAATCGTTCGCCTTAATTTCCATTACTGCAACGAGACGATTACCTCTCCCCCGGAGAGGGTGGTCTCTAATCAGCAATGATGGACGGTAGTATTGAGGATAGCATGCCAATTGGGATACGACGACAGGCGCGCATGATCGCCTTGCAAACACTCTATGAATACGATACGGCTCAACACCCGCCCGAGGAAGTCCTTCAGCGGCATGTCGAAGATCGCCATCTCCAGCCGAAAGTGTTCGAGTATGCGCACGAACTGGTCATGGGTGTCTGCGACCATCTTGCCGAAATCGATGCCCATATTCAAAGTGCGGCTCGCGAATGGCCATTGAACCAGATGGCACGCATTGATAAAAATATTCTCAGGCTTGCAATCTACGAAATTCTGTTTAATAATACGGTACCAGCGAAGGCTGCCATCAACGAAGCTGTGGAGCTTGCCAAGCAATTTGGCAGCAACACATCTAGCCGCTTCATCAATGGCGTCCTCGGTACAATATTTAATCGGGCGCAGCAAGCGCCTATCCCTATAGCTGAAAGCGAGGTGAAGTAGTGCCTACAGTTTCTGAACGACTCAAAAAGATTATAGTTGACCAGCTTGGCGTTGATGAAAGCGAGGTCGTTCCCAGCGCATCGTTCGTTGAGGACCTCAACGCCGATTCGCTCGATCTGGTTGAGCTTATCATGTCCCTGGAAGAGGAATTTAAGCTACAGATTTCAGATGAGGATGCCGAAAAAATCACTACAGTGCAGGAGGCCGATGATTATATAGAAGAGCACCTGCGCTAATCAACGGCTCTCGATACGAGCAAGAAGGGTTTTTGTGGAAAGCATCTCTGCTGCCCAGGCAGTAGAAGTACTCATTCAAGAATATGGCAAACTCGTTTTTCATACGATTTATGGCCTGACAGGCGATTGGGAAGAAAGCCAGGACTTGACACAGGACACCTTCCACCAGGCTTTGAAATCGATTGATGCTGCTCGCGCAAAAAGTGGCACGCAATTTCATGCCAAAGCCTGGCTCCTGCAAATCGCGCTAAATACCGTGCGTATGCAGCGTAGACGCGGTAATCTGTTCCGCTTTATTCCTTTTTCGCGTATGGAAAAGGAGCAAACACACGGGGAGCGCGCAGGCTATCGCGCCCCCACCGATATCGTGGATGAGCAGGCAGCAAGCGTTCAACCCACCGGCTACGGAGCGAGCGAGCAGATTGACCTGGAAAGCTCGGTCGCGGAACGCGATGCCATACAGCGCACTATGCGGCGGCTCAGTCCGCCGCTGCGCGAATGCCTGCTCCTCTCAGTAGTTGGGCAATTTTCAACGACGGAAATCGCTGTCATGCTCGATATTGAAGAGGCCGCCGTTCGTCAACGCCTGGCACGCGCACGCAAACAGTTTTCACAAATGTACGCCCAGATCGGCGGCGAAGAGATTATTGATCAATCCTCTCTCATTTCTGATACCAACATGTCACAAAAACACCCCCCCATGCATCATAGTTCTATAGAACGAGTTGAGAGTCGAACATCAACTCCACTCTCTGGACTCGCTTAACAGATGCGGTACGTTGGCAAGCTGGCTATCAAAAGGTTCGCCACATCGCATCTCTACTCGGAGGAACTATGCATAACGACTCAATCGACACTTTGCTGCTCCGTCACTACGGTAGAAGTGCTCCCGCGCCAGTTGACCTGGAAGCGCATCTCCTGGCCTCTGTACGCTATGAAGCAGCGGAAATGGGCGAACATCAACAGATTGCCACCAATTTGCGTGAACGTCCTGTCAGCCGCCGCCGCGCTGTACGCCTGGTCGCGCTGAGTACTGCCGGTTTAGGCGCCTTAAGCCTGGGATTAGAGGGCTTACGCCTCGTTGAGGCCGCACTCATTGGTCAAGATACAACTAAACCTGCGTACACATAAGCAGCACAGATTGCCAGGGCGACCGGGAGGATCGCCCGTACCGTACAGGGGCAGTCGCAAGGCATAGCATCTACTTGCGAGTTTTTATCGTAGTATCTCTTGAAAGCCATCCTGCCAACGCACTGCGTGCTTCTTGTAAGCCATCTTGCCAACGGACTACGTCCTAGCTTCGCTCAGGCAAGATGTAAGGAGTGCGCTTCGCTCAGGCAGGATGCAAGGTAGTATCGAATAGTTAGCAAGAAGCGTACAATTTGTACGGGTCTCGATAGAAAGAAAGGACACTCACCATGATCCCCGGATTTCACGGATTCGATTTGATCGTCATTCTTATCATCGCTCTGCTTATCTTTGGTCCCAAAAAGCTGCCGGAGATGGGTTCTGCCATCGGTAAAAGTATAAAAGAGTTTCGCAAAGGCATGAACGAACTAACCGCGCATAAGGAAGAAGAAGAAAAGCAGCCGGTTAGCTCCAAAGATATGAGTAAGCTCAGTCAGGGCAGCGTTCCCTTGCAGGACGAGGTACCCGCCAAACCCGCCTACAGCGAAGTAACTCGCACTGAAACAACTCACACAGAATTGCATAGTAATGATTAAGAGCGGTTGCCGCAAGCGGGAGGACATGTATGCATGGTTCCCTTGTTAGCATCATACCCGCTCTACAGGAGTAGATATGGCAACCATAGATCAGCAGGACCCTATGGCAACAGTTGATGACTACAGCACAGATGAAGAGGAAGAACTGGATGAATCCGCCATGTCACTGGTGGATCACCTGGAAGAGCTGCGCTGGCGCATCTTCAAGTCAATCATTGCCGTCGTAGTCGGGGCGATCGCCGCTTTCTTCTTCCGCGTCCAGATCATGACCTTTCTCACCTGGCCGCTGCCTAAAACGGCGGACCAGATTGGTAAAGGCAAGCTGATCGTCACAGGGCTGGCAGAAGGATTTACTGTCTTCCTCAAACTTTCACTTGCCGCGGGCATCCTGATTGCAATACCGGTGATTCTCTACCAGATCTGGGCCTTTGTCGCGCCTGGACTGTATGAGAAAGAGAAAAAAACAGCCGTTCCATTCATTTTCGTAGGTATAGTGCTCTTCCTCGCAGGTATCTCGCTTGGCTACATCGTGCTGCAATATCCCGTGCAGTGGCTCGTCAACTTCGCATCCGATAGCTTTACAGAGCTGGTCTCGGCTGACAGCTACTTCACCTTTGTAGCATTCTTCCTGCTCGCGTTTGGCATCGTCTTTGAGATTCCACTCGTGCTGACATTCCTGGCCCAACTTGGCCTGGTAACTTCTCAGACGCTGCGCAGGAAACGACCAACCGCGCACATCGGCATGTGGATTGCAGCAACATTCCTCACCCCAGGCGCAGACTTCTACAGCCCGATTATCCTGGGCGTGGCGATGTCCTTCCTGTACGAACTGACTATTGTGTTCATCCGGATAACGAAACACTAACAAGCTTCGCCTGATGCAATGAAGCATGAAACAGAGGGTGGGTACCACTTCGAACTAACGAAGGTGATACCCACCCTCTGTTTTAGTAGAGTCAGAGAGCCTATCAAGCAACCAACCCTTTGATCAGGCTGGCATTCTCTTTCAAATCTCCCAAACTAACCGTCACTGGTTCTCCCAATCGTATCAGTCTATGATGGCAAGGTAGACCAGGCCTGTTTCGGATCGCTTGCGCCGAAACAGACTCATGATCGAATTGGCCAGACGTAGAAGACGACGTTCCACTCCATATTTTTTGTTGATAGCTGTCTCCGCGCTGGCAATTTCCTCCTGGTCAGTCACAATACGCGCTGAGCCGAGAATGGTTGGACCTGTCACCACCCCACGGAACGTGCAGGCTGCAAACTGTATTTGTGAGTTGTTGCGGATGCGCTTGACCTTGCCCGCCGTTGCATCCGTGTAGACATACAGGGTGCCTGCCAGCTCAGCGAACCAGACGGGAGTGGCGACCGCTGCTCCAGTCCTGCGAAACGTCGTCAGGCTGATGTACTTTTGGCCTACTATGGAGGCCAGCATCGTGGATTGGGTGTTCTTCGCCATTCGTTCCTCCTCTGTGAAGATGGGCCTTGTTTGGCTTGTACTGCGGATCTCTCTGCGTCAAGTCAGTCAATGAGTTTGAACGTGCAAACGTTTCGATGTATCTACCAACAGTGCCAAAATAGGAGACAATCAATTTACAGGCCCAGAATGTTACAACTGGCGAAACAGTAATATAACAATCGTCAGTAAGTAGCAGCACGCCGCCAGCAGGAAAAGCGGAGGATAGCCGAAATGCACAATGATCAAGCCGCCAATAGAAGCAGTAATGGCCCAGGGAACCTGAAAGGCTGCCTGGTAACTGCTGTTTGCCAGGCCGCGATATCGCTCCGGCACCACCTCCATCGAGTAGACCTGCAAAACGCCAGCGCCCATATCCATCGTTGCCTGGCGGAATGGATACAGCAGGGCGGCTAGCGGTAAATAACTCGTCAACCCGATAGTCAGCAGCAAGGGAATACTCACCAGGCGCGTCAAAGCAATTGCACGTATTCTACCAATGCGCGCGGCTAACCACGGAGCAGCCAGCGTGAAGAGCGCAGTCGTAGCATTCGCTCCCCCATCAATCATCCCAAAAAGCGCGGAGGATGCCCTCAAATGCTGCACAAAAAAGATATTGAAATAAGGAATAAACAGACCCGCCCCCAAGCCGGTGAACATATACACCAGCGCCAGAAAAAAGAAGCGACTGCCCACTAACTTCCTCATACTTGAAGCGTTGAGCGTCGCCTTCACATTCGTCATCATTGTAAGGGCGGAGGTGGTGTGGGGAAGGGTGGGGACCCTTGCGGTCGCCCTCTCGTTCTCTTCCGGCACGGCGCCGGTGTCAACGCCGGATACTTTGCTGTCAGCAGTGGGGACTCTAGCGGTCGCCTCCTCGTTCTCCTCCATCTCGGTCTGGCTCTTTGTCGTCGTCCTCTCATCCATTCCTGACCTGCCCCATCCCAATTCCGTAGGGGCGAGGGCGAACGAGGGGTGCGGGGAGGGCCCTTGTGGTCGCCCGTCCTCAGCGTATTCATTTCCCCCGCCGTCACTATCTGCGTTTGGCGGGCGACCATAAAGGTCATCCCCTCCCACCTCGTCCTCCCTCGCCCCTACAGAATTGAGGGAGACTGTATCACCATTCCTACGAGGCCGATCATTCCTCAACATAAACAAAGGGATAAGACTAGGGCCAGCGATGATCCCTGCAAAGAGCAGAGCCAGTTGATAGGAGCGTGGATCAGGCTGGTTCGCCAATATGGGGGGTGCCCACGATGGGAGAGGGGCCATTAACCAGTGGATTGTGCGAAACCAGCCCGGTAAGGCCCCGCCAAGTACCTCACCTGATACCAGCGTCACCAGCCCTAGCGAAATATTCATACTAAAAAGATGCGAACGTTCTTCGGGGGAGCTATTGAACGTTAGAAAGGGGGCATTGATGACCAGTGTAAATGCCAGGCCAACCCCGACGATGAAGCCGCTTATCAGCAGTGGAATAGGCTGTCGAAAAAGAATCTGGCCTAGACCCGCCAGGCCAATCAGCAGGTTCGACCAGATGAGGATGGTTTTCCCGCTGAAACGATCAACGCAGAGACCCGCCGGAAAGATGGCGATGCCTGCCCCGATTGTACCCACGAACAGCACGAGTCCAACAAAATCAGGCCCGTAACCCAGCGAGATAAGATACAGATTGTAGAGCACCAGGAGAATGCCCGCGGTAATGCCGCTCAAGGCATTATTTATCAGGTAGAGGCGAGCATTACGCTGGAAACGCCCAAACTGCCATGCATACTCAACGAGGAGGTGCATTGTCAGCCCGCCTGGCCCCCGCAGGCTCTCTCTCCTGGATCTGTGCGCCCTCAACACGGTTAGTTGACCGGGCAACCACAGCTCTAGAGGATTCTTCTGGCAAGTATTGAGGACCCATTCCGTCTCTGTTCACCGCGCTCTCAAAACCGTGTGCCTCCATTAAGGAAAGTTGGCGCTTCGGCTTCGTCAGGCCGGGCAAGAAAAAGGCTTTAACTATTGTCTTCGCCATTACGGTGCGCGCGCGAAACTCAATCACCGCCTCTGCTACGCGGTCGGCCCCTTGATCGATCTTCTGCTCAACAGCGTGCACCTGGTGATCCACCCCCTCGATCTTCTGTGGTATCTCTAATGATTGCACCTTATGGACGACCTGAACGAGCTTGTGCTGAGGCTCTTGAAGAGGAGCAGCGCTTTCTGGAGCTTCAATTGCTTTATTCACACTATCGACCATCGGCCGCAATTTTTTGATCAATTCGGCCTTCTGGCGTATCCAGGCAAAGCCAAACATGAGGGCTGCCGCGAATGCCAGGCCGACCAGGATATTGATGAACATATAGATTGCCAGGATAATAGCTGCTGCCTGCCCCCATGGAGCAAGCGCGTCACTCAGGATAAACATGGCTATTCTCCTCCGACAGCCGAATCCAATAATTCCATCTGCTGTTTGCGGCGTTCATCATAGCGGTCGCGTGTACGGCCTTTCCCCATAAAGACGCGCACCATTTTCTGTGTTGCCACTACCAGGGCAGCTGCACGCACGCCAGGGGCAATCCCAAATTCAGTGGTCAGCTTTGCGGTACTGCCGATGGTAGATGCCGCGTGACCCGCGCTTTTGGCGGTATCTTTAACGACTCCCAATGTCTCTTCCACCGATCCTTTGACATCGTTAACCGTCTCTTGCACCGACTCTATCAAAGGCTTCATCTCATTGCGTACCGTGATGATGGTGTTGATAAGCGTCAGCAGCGCATAAATGAGGACAGCCGTGGAAATCAAGGAAAAGGCAGCCAGAAGTATCAGGGCTATGTATAGGACATCCAGCAATACACCGAAAATACCAGCAAGTATGAACCCGGCAACCAGTAATACCAGGACGGTTACCCCGGTGATAATGAGATAGTTTTTCGCACGCTTCATGGCATGCCTCCCTACAAAGATATTTTCCAGGACGCGATAATCTTGAATACCCGGCTTGCCTGCGGCTCAGGAAAGCCGCAAGGGAGTAATCGCACCTCTACATTATAGCGCAGAACACTTCAGGAAACCAGGGGAATCCTCTGTTTACACCTGAAATCTGGCCGATGCAAGCCAAACTCGGCTCTCCTTATCTATAGACACGTTCCAGCATCAGGAAATGAGGACAAATAGCTGACACTCTGGCTATCTATTAATGCCCGACCTCACAGGTGGGGCCAGTAATTCCTTAGAAATCTGAAAATACACTGAAAATACACTGAGACTTTTTATTGTTGACTTGTCTTTGTACAGGTCAATAAGTATAACAAGTTCATAGGTATATGAAAAATGGGGATGCTCCCACTATTCAATATACACTCTGTATCCTGGCACTAGCACCTATGTGTCCTGCTAACCTGTAAGGCAGGACGAAAGGAGAAGGAGAAATATATGCTGACTTTATCACTCATTCTTGCAGACGGCGTAACCATTAAAATTGGTGACAACGTCTGGACTTTCGGTCTGAACTTCATTGTGTACCTTATTGTGGCTGCTATAGTCGGTTTCATAGCCGAGGCCCTGGTAGGATGGCGTCTGCCGTTCGGTTTCATCGGCGCAATTATTGCCGCGTTAATTGGCATCTGGCTCATGACACAGGTTATCATTATCACTGGGATCGGTGATATCTACATTCCAACGAGTCCTCCTGTCCCACTGATTCGAGCATTGATCGGCGCGCTCATCTTCGTAGCGCTCTGGCACCTGATAACCTATCCGCTCTACCGCAGCCGTCGGCGCTACTCTTATCGAAGAGTGTAACACTCTGTCCCTACAAACAAATAGCCCCCGGATGAGTGATATACTATACACAAAATCCGGGGGCCTTTTATTGTGATCTTTACTATTCGCGCTTTTGTCATAGAATAGGATATAATCCGTACAATGCGATATACAAGACAACCATCATCCTTATCAAACGTAATATATGTAGAGGCGGGATACCAGGGCGCAATATGTTGCGTCCCTACGATTCAAAAGCACGGAGATCATGGCAGAAAATTTCACCTATAGTTCTGGCGACCAGGCAGGTTTCTCGCAAGGGACACCCCCTACCCATATGATCGGAATAAACCGCAACGATGCCGTCAGGTTGAGTTATGACACCGCTATAGGCCGCAATAGAGTGCTGGGCAGACTCAGAAGCTTCGCCTGGGTCACCTGGATCATTACCATTGGCACGATTGTCATGTGGTGCATCACAGCCTACCAGGTCGCGCTTGCTGCAGGCGCGCACACCTTGCATGACATCCTGGCCAATGTATTCAGCAATGCGCAAAACGCGGATGTACTCGTGGCCTATGGAGCCAAATATAATGAGGCCATACGCGCCGGGCAATACTGGCGCTTTGTGACACCGATCTTCCTGCATGCCAACATTTTGCACATCGGTCTTAATATGCTCAACTTTTTCCTGCTGGGCATCATCATCGAACGCATTTTTGGACACCTGCGCTTCTTGCTTATTTACCTGGTGACGGGTATCATCAGCATCATCGCCAGCTTCGCTTTCGCTCCGCAAGATGTGAGTGTTGGAGCATCGGGGGCAATCTTCGGCATTGTGGGAGCGTACAGCGTTTTTATGCTGGTGCATCGTAAAGCCTTCCGGCGCGGCGGTATACCGGTAATCATCTGGCTCATGGTAGTCATCGGCATTAATCTTGGTCTTGGACTCGTCATACCGAATGTTGATAATTATGCCCACCTGGGTGGGTTTCTCAGTGGCTGCATCCTGGGTTGGTTTTTTACACCCCATTATGTTCTCGTAACAGGGAACGGCCAAACACAGTTGAAGGATACCCATCGCCTGGCGCGTAGTTGGCCTCTAGCCCTCTTGACAATCGCAGCTACGATTTTACTCGCGCTCATCGCGTTACATTTTATGGGAGGATAATCTTTTGGAAGCACAAACCGACGTACAAACCTATATGGAACGCGGCAAACAGGCGCTTGCGCAAGGTCAGGCACGCGAAGCCGCGATTGCGTATGCGCAAGCCGCTCAAATAGAACCCAACAATCCCTACATTCACCTGGGGCTGGCGGAGGCCAACCTCGCGCTCGGCTCCTATGGCGTGGTATATATGGCGTGCCGCAAAGTACAGGAACTACAGCCGGAGGGCGGCGCGGCCAACGAAATGGCCCAGGCGCTGCTCAACCTGCTTGACCGGCGTTATGACCGCGCCCTACAGCATCTTGAAGCCGTCATCAGCGAAGACCCCGCCAACGCCTACGCGCACGCCATGCGCGCCTACCTGCTGCGTCTCAACGGACAGGACTACGACGCGGGACTCGCTCGCTCACGCGCCGCCCGTCTCTCCCACGGCGGCACCTTTGAGAACGCTTTCCCACCCGTCGAGCCGGTGCGCACCCCTGGCTACAACGGCCAGGGTACATCCGCCGCGCCAAATATTCCCGACCGGACTAACGGGCAGCCACAAACAGACCGCGACCAGATACCCACCTGGACACGCCCCAATATGATGCAGCGTCGCGCCATCCGCACCCGCTTCTGGATGAGTCAGAATCCCCGCTTCGTGACCAACATCCTGATTGGTATCAATGTTCTGGTCTACCTGATTACCGCGTTACTAAGTGTGACCCAGGCAGGCGGGTTGCAAGGTTTGGGGAATATCGATCCCGGCGTATTGCTCAATGCGGGAGCACAGTATAACCCCCTGGTGGCGCAAGGCCAGGTCTGGCGCATCTTTACCGCCATGTTCCTGCACTTCAATCTTTTGCACATCGGCTTGAATATGCTCTCGCTGTTCTTTATCGGCCCTGCTATTGAGGTCTTCTATGGCAAGTGGCGTTACCTGGTAATCTACCTGCTGTCGGGCATCGTGGGGGGTATCGTCACTTTCATTCTACAACCAGGTGCTTTTGCAGCTGGCGCATCCGGGGCCATCTTCGGCGTCTTTGGAGCTCTCGGCGTCTTCTACATTGTAAACCGACGCGCTCTAGGTGCTTATGGAACAGGAGCTATAAGCAACTGGATCTTCTGGCTGGGCCTAAACCTCGTGTTTGGCTTTTCAAACACCAGCATTGGCATCTGGGATCACATCGGCGGCCTGATCGCTGGTATAATCATCTCAGCCCTACTTATTCCAAGGTTGAGACGACGTCAATCATAAGAATCGACGGCAGGGCGCGATCACTCGCGCCCTGCCACATCAATACACGTTGATACAACTTGATACACATCTTGCTTGTTGTACGTTCCAGTACACTGAATAATAGGAAGTCGAGCTTGCAATCTCGCTGTGACCCGGCTGAGTCACACTATCCTATCCATGCCCTTTACCCCCCGCTCGGCTTCCTACTTTTCTCTTTA
>Ga0137379_10004082_pt1 | contig 13683 bp, 18 predicted proteins | sample SagtaG_18_FD_104812 | JGI IMG/M metagenome (GOLD analysis project Ga0137379, IMG submission 104812) | Vadose zone soil microbial communities from Sagehorn Ranch, Mendocino, California, USA - Sage2_L_80_16 metaG | ecosystem: Environmental > Terrestrial > Soil > Vadose zone | place: USA...
AGTCTGGAACGACTCTCCATCTACCACTTGCTCCGCGGTACGTCCTATCGCCGTCGCAAACAATCGCGAGTAACGGAAGGAGCGCGCTAGCCGGTCGCGATAATAGCGTCGCGCCAGAAAGCGACCAAATTTTCCTGCTCGCTTCGCCTGCTCTGGGGAAAGAGGTAGTTCCGACGAATTTTTGTTTCGTGCGCCGGCATCCGCAAGATAGCGGATGACGTCATCTTGCAAATCGCGATCGCTTTTGGAAGGTTCTGGTTTGGGCATGTTGGAATAAATGAGTCTGCCACAGATAGCTAGCGCCAGCCTCTTAGTTCAGCCCGAAGGCACGGCGCGTCATTTCCACCGATTTCAGAACCGTTTCCGCGGCTAAGCCGGGAGAGAAGGCGTCGAACGTCACAGCACGCAGCCTAGGCGCACGTTCCGCAACCCACAATGCCAGATCCAGAATCTCCTGCGGCGGCGCAGTAGGAGCAATCCACGGCCCTTCCAGATCCCGATCTTCTTCCACTCCAGCCACGTGCAATTCAACGACTTTTTCCAGCGGGACATCCTTCAAATATTCTCGTGCCGTGATGCCGGAATAGTGCGCCGCCAACCAGATATGCGGCAGATCGAGCAAAAATCCGCACCCGGTGTCGTCGAAGAAGCGCCGCAGGAATTCCGCTTCGCTCATTTGCGTGTGCTCCAGGGAAAAAAATCCCGGAATGTTTTCCATTACCAGGGGCGCACCGACTGCATCTTGCAACACTCGTGCGTTGGCTTCAAACCGCTGTAGAAATTCCTCGGTATAAAGCGGCGGAAACACATAATCCAAAGTGCGATCGTGATCCTGAGTGTGCAGACATTGAAAATGTTCCGCAACCCAAGGAGACCGGTACATGTCCTGCAAGTGCCGCGCCCGCTCGAGCGCATGCGGACTCAACGGATCGGAAAGCTGTCCCAGATAGTCGTGCAGCAGCAACGGAAAGCGATCGCGGATATAGGGAAACCCAGCATCGTCGCTTGCAGGCGGATCAGCCATAGCGAGGTGTCCGATAAGATCGCCGGCGCGGAGCAACTCTTCTGCTAAGTGCGGATTGTAAAAGGCGCCGACGGAAATTCGGCCCTCGGATATGGATGGCATAGGATTAAGCCTGCGATGGCCAGTCCGGCTGCCGTTTATTATAGCGGCAGCGTAAGGCTGGGCGGCCTGGTCACCGCAGGCTCAGCCCGTCAGACCTTTTAGTGGCAGGTCGGTGCAACTTCCGTGCTCTCCACCAGCTTGAAATTGTTGTGGCAGGTGGGGGACACCTCTGCGGTCTCCACTAGTTTAAAGTTGCTATGACAAGTGGGGGCCACTTCGCTGATTTCCACGATCTTCATGATATTTCCTCCAATAGCCTTCGAAGGCTGTTAACAGTAGATGCGGAAACCGGCAAAGAGTCACACAAATCGATGCCGCATTTCTTTGAAACCCATGTAGAAGCCCGATAATCTGCTGACAGCATGCCTATTGCCAAAACACCATTTTCGGTGCAAGTGCTTCTGCGGGAAGATGAAATCGCATCCGGGTTTGCTGCTGCCTTTGCCCGGCGTTTTCTGGATGAAAAATTTTTCTACTGGATGCCTGCCTCCGTAAGCGCCTGGGTCGAATTGATGAGAGCTCCAGCGTACCGCAACGCCAATCGCGCCTTGCAGCTTCTGGCAGCAAGCGGCCCTGAACTGATAGCTCTCTGGCCGCAAGCTGACACGCTTTGCGGTCTCGGATGTGGTGAGGGCAGCAAAGATAAACTTCTGCTGCAAGCATTTCAACAAACTGACCGGCCACTGGCCTACACCGCAGTCGATTTCAGCCAGTCATTATTGGAATTGGCTCTTACGGCGACACAAGAATCAGCAAGGAGCGGCCGTGGAATCAAGCTCGACATGATGTCAGATGATCATCTGCAAGCTTTAGCGCGACAGGGAAACTCCTGCATCTTTGCCACTCTGGGGAATACTCTCGGCGCATTCGATCCCCTACGATTTCCCGAGCGATTGCTGCGTATCATGCGGCCCGTGGACTGTGCACTATTCGATGGTGAGGTTTTTGACCGCGAGAGCACGCTTGCAGGCTATGACAATCCGACCAACCGCCGGTTTGCATTCAGTCCGCTGGCCTCTTTGGGCTTGACCGAACAGGATGGCAACCTCAATTTTGAGTTGCGACCAGGCGAGGAAGGAATTCACGAGGTGGCAAAATATTTCGTTGCTCTCCGCGCTCTGGAAGTGCGAATCGGCCCTACCTTGATGCATTTAAAAAAAGACGAAAAAGTGTTCATGAGCAGCTCAATCAAATATGACGAGCCGGTATTTTTCGCTCTTATCGAGCGCGGCGGATTCCAAGTCGAATTGCGCAAAAAGAGTGCAGATGGGAAGTTCCTTTTGGCCGCGGCCAGGCCGCGTTGATCATAAAAGAACCCAGCCGGAGTTCCCCGCTTACTCCTTGACAAAAGAGTTATACCTGCATAAAGTGCCGATATTCACTGTATTCGAACCGTTTTCACAGGTGCCCCGATGAAAAATGTTTATGAGGTCCTGAGACAGAAGGAACTTGAGCTCTCGAAGTTGGAGAAAGAAGTGGAAGCTCTGCGGGTGGCCGCTCCCTTGCTGTCCGAGGATAAGGAAGCTGATGCAGCCAACAAACCCACTTTGACCGCGGCCACGGGGACGCAGCAGCCTATTCGCATTCCCCAACCGGCCGTGAATGCAAATCCGCAGCCCGCTCGCGCCGCCGGATGGGAAGACACCGCGAAACGCTGGCCGTAATCCGAGCACGCAGCCGAACGCCGGCAACGTCTGGTGTCGTATTTATTGGCTCAGGGCACACGCCCCGGGCCAATCTGCTTTTTGGGATGATTGCTACTCGCGCGGTGATACTGCCCGTAACCGATTCTGACCACGGCCCTCTGCCGCGCCATGTCCAGCCCCGAGGGGCCAAATGCCTTAGCCCAGCGCTTCCAGCGCTGGGTAGCTGAAACAAGCTGACCAAGTGCCGGAGGCACGATACTCTCGAATCCCTCCAAAAAGCGATGCTATACTTCGCTCGTACGCCTAACCTGATTACTGAACCGTGTGGCCGAAGGTCTTTGATGTGCCCCCAAGGGAATCTATGAATGCTGGACCCGCACGAGCTCTGGCGCCCGCAAATATCATCCCACGCCGTGTTTCTCGTCACGCGATCGCAATTCCCATCGATGTAACCGTACTACGTTCCGGCGTTCCCGATAACGTTCCCGGACGCTGCATTGACCTGGGTGAAGGCGGCCTGCTGGCAGTTCTGGCAGCGGAGTTTCGCCCCGGTGACTCGGTTGGCGTGGAGTTTTGGCTTCCCGATGTAAGCGCGCCGCTGCGAGCCAAGGCCGTGGTCCGTCACAAGGCAGAGTTGCAATGCGGCTTCCAATTCCTTGGACTGTCTCAGGATCAGCAGGCCAGCATCCGCTACTGGGCGCGACGGAGAACACCGCCTCCCCCACCGATTCCGCCGCCTGTAACGCCAGTTCGCCAGATAACCACCATGGAAGCCAGTGCGGCCCCGACTGCGCACATTTCCCACCGCGTTCTAGTGCTCGCACTTCTAATCTTCATTACGCTCGGTAGCGTGGGCTGGTGGCGATGGTACCGCGCTTGGAATGAACTCGAAACCCGCATGCCGGAGCGCAAATCAGCGAATTCGGAACTGCTGCGCGCTACCGTGCCCGCCGAGATCATGCAGCAGCTCATAACCCACAAAGTGGAGCCGCTTTATCCTGAGGAACTGCGCCGAGCCAACGTCCAGGGTGTGGTGGTCTTAGGGGCAGTTATCGGGCGGGATGGCTCGGTGGTGAAACTGCGTCCAATCAGCGGTCCCGATGCGCTGGGTTCAGCTGCCATCGACGCCGTCAAATGGTGGCGTTTCCAGCCTTATCAAGTGAACGGGAGAGCCGTGGAAGTGGAAACAACATTAGCAGTAGAATTCCGGCCATCGCATTAACTCCCTTGGACGGCTCACCGCCGACGCCCATTTGGGCGGAACCTCTGGTTTTGCTTTCCTAGCCGCGCATCTGCGAAACTGATCGCGACCACCTCGCTGACTCAATGGGGCGTATCCACGTACTTTCCGAGCAAGTTGCCAACAAGATCGCCGCCGGCGAAGTGGTGGAACGTCCGGCTTCGGTAGTAAAGGAACTGCTGGAAAATTCGCTGGATGCAGGTTCCACCCGAATTCGAATTCAAATCGAAGCCGGCGGCAAAAAACTCATCCAAATCACCGACAACGGTTGTGGCATGGTACGCGACGACGCTCTGCTGGCCTTCGAGCGTCACGCAACTTCAAAAATCAAAAATGCCGAAGACCTGTTGAGTGTCGCTACTCTCGGATTTCGTGGGGAAGCACTGCCCTCAATCGCCTCGGTCTCGCGCCTTCGCTTGGAGACGAAGGCTGCCGATGAATCGTGCGGAACTGTAGTCGAAATCAACGGCGGCAAAATCTTCAAAGTGGAAGAAGCCGGACTCCCTTTGGGCACGTCCATTACCGTGCGGGACCTTTTCTTCAACACTCCGGCGCGGAAGAAATTTCTGAAGGCTGAGTCCACCGAGCTTTCGCATATTGCATCGCTGGTGACTCATTACGCTCTTGCCCATCCTGACAAGCACTTCGAATTACATTCGGCCACCAATGCGGTGTTGATCGCCGCGCCCGTGGATGGATACAGCGAACGTGTATACCAAGTGTTTGGTAAAGAAGTGCTCGATCAACTGATCGCGGTCGCTGCCGCGCAGCCTCTGGAACGAATCGGATTACCCCAGCCGCCTCCGCGGAGAAGAACGGAAGAAGATCAAGAACACAGTTCGAGAGATCCCGGAGAAATCCGCCTGCACGGATTCGTTTCCAAGCCTGAGATCCAGAAGCTCAATCGCAACTCTATCTATGTTTTCGTGAATGGCCGCCTGATTCGCGATCGCCTGATTCAACACGCCCTCACGGACGCTTACCGCAACATCTTGCCGCCGACGGTGTATCCGGTGGTGCTGCTGTTTCTTGAACTGCCCACGGAAGAAGTGGATGTCAACGTTCATCCTTCGAAAATCGAGGTCCGTTTTCGCCAGCGGACCGTGATGCATGATTTCGTGCGCGATTCCGTCCGCGCTGCCCTGCTGAAAGCTCGACCTGTCCCACAGTTCGCGACTGAAATCCGCGCCCATCCCACGGCAACTCCTTCCCTGATCGCTGGTGGACATACCGTCATGACAGAAGGTTCCGCCGCCTTGGCCCCTTCATTCGACGCCCCGCCGCAAGAGTTCACGTTGCAGGCGCCGGTGCCCCCGGCTATCAACACGCAATTCCACTTCAGTGGGGGAATCGGCGTCGAAGGCAATGCCGCCGTATCGTTGGCTCGCGCGCCGAAAGTAGTAGAAAGCGACGGCTGTGCCCCGCCGCTTCCCGACGAGCCTGAAGACGTGAGTGACATCGCCCCATCGCTGGCCTCGCTCAAACCTTTGGGACAGATCAGGGAATCGTTCATCCTGGCCGTGAATCGCGAAGGCTTATGGATCGTCGATCAGCACGTGGCCCACGAGCGCGTGCTTTTCGAAAAAGTGCTTAAGCAACGCGCCGCGCAGAAAGTCGAGAGCCAGCGCCTGCTCATGCCTCTGGTGATTGAACTGACGCCCGCGCAGCAAGCCGTATTTGCCGAAATTTCCGACGAACTCACCAAAAACGGTTTCGAAGCCGAGCCTTTCGGCAATCGCAGCATCGCGGTAAAAATCGCCCCCGCGGGAGTCGACGCCCCACAAATCGAGCACATGCTGCACGAATTGCTCGATCAGTTGTCGCAGGAAGAACAGGCCCTCAACATGGAAAAAGTTTGCGGCCGCATCGCCGCGTCAATCGCCTGTCACGCCGCCATCAAGATCAATATGCCGCTGGAGCACAACAAAATGGAATGGCTGCTGGCCGAGCTTGCGAAAACGGAGTGCCCCATGACCTGTCCCCATGGACGGCCGGTAGTTTTGCGATACTCTCTAAAAGATATTCAGAAAGCTTTTAAGAGAATTTGAGAAAGACAGCACTCAGCAGTCAGCACTCAGCATTCAGCCCTTTGAATGCTGAGTGGCGCCCAACGATTGGCTGAATGCTGAGGGCTGATTGCTGAATGCTGTTCTTATGACCGACCAGGAACTCGGCCAACTCCGACGCGATAAATGGCGCCTAAACGGGCATCCCGTGCGCACGCTGGAGGACGCCCGTGCTTTCATCGAATCAGTCGGCTTCTGTCTGCTGTATCCAGTGAAGCAGCCTGTGTTGGTGCCCACCTTTATTGGCGCGTGGGCTGGCTCTGACGAACGTTTACCCACTTGGCAGCACGCCTTCTCTGACCCCCGTTCTCAGGACGCGACTGATCTCATGGTCCGTCTCCTGCGTGAGCACGCTGCTTATGAAGCCAACCTGATCGATCAAAACAATGCTTTTCTGGTTGTCGCTTCCATATTTCCTCATTTTTATGCGCTAGTGGGAGAGCGCAACCCCAAGCAGGCACCCAGGGCCGGCCCGCGCTCGGAATATTCGCAATTGGCTTGCGACGCCTTCGAGCTTATCCGGCGCGAAGGCCCAATCTCGCAGCAGAAAATGCGGGACGTTCTGGGTGGCAGCATCTCTTTTGCAGCTCTCGATCACGCGCTGAGTGAGCTTTGGTCCAAGCTGCGCATTACCCGTGTCGACTACAATCCCGCCGAAGGCGCTTTTTGGGACGTCCTCTACCGTTGGGCCCCGGATGCGGTCCGCGAGGGGATAAGCCTGTCGGTTGGCGAAGCTCTGTCCGCACTGATTTCAAAATATCTCGATTGCGTGATCGCCGCTGACCAGCAGGAGATCGAAAGTTTCTTTGGAAATTTTGTTCCCCGCTCGCGGGTAAAAGAAGCAGTCAACGCCTTGCTCGTTGCTCGGGAGTTGAGTTTCGTCCACGTAGGAAATCGCTCCCTGGTCCAAATCACGCCGGCCAAGGTCGAGCCCATCGTTCGTCCCCCGGAGCACTTACAAAGATCCAGGCCGCCACGAACTTCCACATCGCGCCGCAGATGACAGTCGCTAAGATCGCCTGCGTCAGGCTTGCCCCCGGAACTGTATGATTCTCCGACGATCTCGTTTTGACGGTCTGCCGGCGGGTAACTGTTCGAACTGCTTCATCGCTTTACGCTCCGCTGCCACCTTCAGGCGCAGTTCCCGGCTCGTGTCGGTCTCGCGATAGAGGGTTTGCGCAACCGAAGCCGGGCCGCGCACCTCGCTGAGAAGCAGGACTTCCACCTGAAACTCGCCGCCTTCGTTTGTGACTCGCAACATGTCTCCAATGTGGACTTCCCGAGCAGGCTTGGCGGGTTGCCCGTTGGATTGAATCCTACCGAGTTCACAGGCTCGTGCCGCCAATGCTCGCGTCTTGAAGAATCTGGCAGCCCAAAGCCACTTGTCCATTCGCACGCTGGCCATTGATCTATTTTGCTATAGGGACCGGATTCTAGCGGTACTTCATTCTCAAACCCGCGGACGGAATTCCGCCCACTTCAGGATGGCATCCAGGGCGGGACACAGTGCTCGTCCCCATGCCGTGAGGCTGTATTCAACCCTCGGTGGCACCTGAGGATATGCCTTTCTCACCACGATGCCATCGGCTTCCATCTGGCGAAGCTGTGACCGAGCATCTTCTGCGAGATGTTCGGAATTAGCCGTTCCAGATCGGAATAGCGCAACACTCTGCCGCCAAAGAGGTGGAACAGGATGACTAATTTCCAGCGGCCTTCAAGAAGCTTCAGCGCACCTTCCACGTCACTGGCCGCAGAACTCGGCGTGTACTTTTTCGGCATACCTGCGGGAGTGTAACGCACTTTTTCGTGCGTTCTTGCGGTTAAGTATGCATGCTGCGAAGCTTACTATGCAGCAAGCCAATGCCTCGAGGAAATAATATGAATAAAAACTATCACCTTTTCTTTCGACCCTGATGAGTTTAAGGGCAAGCGGGTTCTCGTCACCGGCGGTACGAAAGGTATGGGAGCGGCCATCGTCTGCAGACTCACGCTAAGTGGCGCTCTTGTAGCGACGGCCGCCCGCTCTCCGCTCTCTGAAGGACAAACTTCCGCGCTGTTCGTTCATGAAGACATCGGCACTGCCGATGGAGTCCGAAAGGTGGGGGACCGCATTCTCCAAGAGTGGGGTGGGCTCGATATCTTAGTGAATAACGTTGGAGGATCTGACGCTCCCAACGGCGGCTTCCAGGTGCTTACAGACGACGACTGGCAGAAGGCACTGAACGTCAACCTGATGGCTTCCGTAAGATTAGACTGGCTCTTTCTGCCCGGCATGCTGGAGCGCCGCTCCGGCGTGATCCTTCATATCGCATCCATCCAGCATCGTCTGCCGCTCTACGACTCGACGCTGGCATACGCTGCGGCCAAGGGCGCGCTTAGCACCTACAGCAAAGGTCTGGCGAATGAAGTCGGTCCGAAGGGCGTTCGTGTCAATCTGATCTCGCCTGGTTTCATTGAGACCTCAGGCGCGCACGGAATGATCGTACAGTTGGCCAAGAGCAACGGAATCGACGAGAATGCTGCGCGCCAGAAGATCATGGACCTCCTCGGAGGCATTCCCCTAGGCAGGCCAGGCAAGCCGGAAGAGGTGGCAGAGTTGGTGGCTTTCCTCGCGTCGGAACGCGCCGGGGCGATTCACGGTAGCGATTACGTCCTTGATGGCGGGACCATTCCCACAACCTAAGTCTCGTTATAGAAGGGGCAGGCGGAAGGGCCCCGCTTTTACATCCGTCTTGACAATAGTCGTTACGACGAGTATCATTACGTTGTATGAAGGAATCGATTCAGGCGAAGAGCGGCCGGCGGCGGGCGCCATGCCCTGAGGAGGCGGCGCTTCTGGACATGATGCGCACCTGCGATTTGCTGTCCCGAGGCCCGGCCCAGGTACTCAAAACCGAGGAGCTGTCGGCGACCCAGTACAACGTGCTTCGCATCCTGCGCGGCGCGCCCCAAGGGCTCCCCTGCGGCGAGATTGCCAACCGCATGGTCACGCGGGATCCTGACATAACACGGCTACTCGATCGCCTGGAAAAGCGCGAGCTGATCTCGCGCAGCCGGGAAACCAAGGATCGGAGAATGGTAATGGCCCGGATCACGCCTGCGGGACTCAAACTCCTGGCCGGGCTCGACGCGCCGATACAAGAGGTCCATCGCAAGCAATTGGGCCAGCTGGGACAGGAGCGACTCCGGGCGCTCGCCGAGTTGCTGCACGCCTGCCGTACCAAAGTCAGCTGATTTTTCTGGCAGATATATTTGTTGAAACGAATATCGTCGGAACGCATCTAAAGCAGGCAGAAAGGATAGCTACCATGAGCACACTGGCTACGCAAACCGCAACTACCACCTGGAACATCGACCCGGCTCACTCCGTTGCCGAGTTCAAGGTGAAGCACATGATGATCTCCAACGTGAAGGGGCAATTCCCCAAAGTCACAGGAGTGTTAACTCTGGACGAAACCGACCTGACAAACTCTCGCGTCGAAGCCGTGATCGAAGCGGCCTCCATTGAAGGCGCGACGCTCAGCGCGATGCGCACCTGAAGAGTCCCGACTTCTTCCACATGGAAAAGTTTCCCACCTTGTCTTTCAAGTCCACGGACATCAGGCTTGTCCGGGACGGAGAGCTGGCGGTAGAGGGCGACCTGACCATTCGCGGTGTCACCCGCAAAGTGCTCTTTGCCGTGGACGGGCCAACTCCGCCTACGAAGGATCCCTGGGGCGGTACCCGAGTTGCGGTATCCGCGACCACAAAGATCAACCGCAAAGACTTTGGTTTGACTTGGAACGCAGCGCTCGAGACCGGTGGCATCCTGGTTGGCGACGAGGTGACCATTACGCTCGACGCGGAATTCCTCAGAGCTTGAATTATCCGCCACGGCACGCGTCCAACCCGTGTGCTGTCTGGCATAGAAAGGGAAAATATGTCACTCCGACCAATTAAACAAATTATTCAAACCACAACCACGATCGAAGGCGCGGGCGTGAAGCTGCAGCGTGCCTTCGGCTTCGGCAAGACCAAGGATTTCGATCCGTTTCTCTTACTGGACGATTTCCGCAACGACAATCCTGGGGACTACCTGGCGGGATTTCCCTGGCATCCCCACCGCGGGATCGAGACCATCACCTACGTGCTCGCCGGCTCAGTCGAGCACGGCGACAGTCTTGGCAACAAGGGCAAAATGACCGCCGGCGACGTGCAATGGATGACCGCCGGCAGCGGCATTCTCCACCAGGAGATGCCAAAGGGTGATAAGCAGGGACGCATGCACGGCTTCCAGCTCTGGGCCAACCTGCCTTCATCGCTGAAGATGACCGACCCACGTTATCAGGACATTCCGGCCAGCGCGATCCCCGAGGTCACCGACGATGACGGCACCCGCGTCCGCATCATCTGCGGGGAATTCTGGGGTAAGAGGGGGCCGGTGGAAGGGGTGGCCGCTGATCCGAATTACCTCGATGTCTCGGTTGCCCCGGGCCAGCGGAAGCGGCTCAAGATTGAGACCACGCGCAACGCCTTTGCCTACGTGTTCGCGGGCTCTGGCACGTTCCGTGATTCCTCGGAACCTCGTGCGGTTCTTACTGAGCAGACGGTGGACCCCAACGCCGCGCCTGTGTACGACGTTAGCAATCACTCGCTGGTGCTGTTTCACCGCGGTGATGAGATCAGCGTCCAGGCCGGCGACCAGGGTATCCGTTTCCTTCTGGTATCGGGCAAGCCGATCGAGGAACCGGTTGCATGGTACGGACCGATTGTGATGAACACGCAAGAACAGCTACGACAGGCCATGGCCGAACTGCAAACCGGCGCCTTCATCAAACATCGCTGAATCGGCGCTAAAGACGAGTGCCACGGGGCGCAGCTCGGCTGCGCCCTTCATCGTCTGAATATCCGTAGATCTTCTGCCACACCCACACACTCCTTCCCTATCTGCCGCGTGTACAATCATTAGCTTTCCGATGACTGAACCACGCAAACTGATCATTGCCATCGATGGCCCGGCTGGTGCCGGCAAAAGCACGATTGCCTCGCGTCTGGCCCGCAAGTTGGGCTATGTCAACCTGGAAAGCGGCGCCATGTACCGCGCCCTGGCCCTCAAAGCGATCGAATGGGACGCATCCTTCGACGAAGAAGCGCCGCTGCTAAACCTGGCCCATAATTCGCGAATCCAGCTTGAACCCGCTATGGGCGGCAACCGCGTATTGCTGGATGGGTGCGATGTTACTCAGCGTGTGCGCGAGACTGACGTCACCGAAGGCGCATCCCGCGTCTCCGTTCATCCCAAAGTGCGTGAATGGATGGTGCTGCGCCAGCGCGAAATGGGCACTGGCGGCGGCGTGGTGATGGAAGGCCGTGACATCGCTACCAAGGTTTTCCCTGACGCGGATGTAAAAGTCTTCCTGGATGCCGACCCTGTAGTCCGCGAACAGCGGCGATTGCAGCAGCAGCATCTGCGCGGAGTGGCGGCCGAATCCCCGGTTGAGCTGCGTGAACGCGACCGCCGTGATCGTACGCGCACAGCCTCTCCCCTCGCACCCGCGCCCGACTCCCTGATCCTCGACTCCACCCGCCTCTCCGAAGACCAAGTCCTCCATCAGATTGAGCAACTAGTACAGCAAAAAATTGCCGACCTGAATAAGCAGCGAGCAACCCTGTAACCTGGCTGCTGAGAACTGAGACAGCGAACTTCAGTACTCGAATCTGAAACCCCGCTTTTCCCAACCCGGAACACATTTCAAAAACAAACCTTGCCCCTCACAGACTTTCTCACCCGGCAGGTGCTATACCAAGAGTGTCCCCCGTCACTGGACTCACCTGACACTTTCAATCTATCGATACCGGGGAGTCCTATGTCGCATTGTTGTGCCCGTCTTCTTTCTTTCTTTCTTTCTCCTTCTCACCGCGGCGCTGGCGCAAGACGCCTCCACGGGCGCCATCCGGGGAATCGTCAGCGACCAGGTGGGAGGCCGAATTCCAGGCGCCAGCGTCACGCTGGTCAACAATGCGACCGGACTGCGCTATTCAAATTCAACCGACCTTGAAGGCCGCTTTGCTCTTCAGCTGCTTCCACCAGTAGATTACTCCGGACGCGCCGAATCCATTGGAATGTCTCCACAGATCACGCCCACACTGCACGTGGACATCGGTGGCACCCTCCAACTGGCTTTCAAGCTGGCAGTTGCCGGAGCCACGGAAACCGTCACCGTTTCCGATGAGCCGGCGCTGGTTGAAACCCAGCCCGCCGCCATCTCTGCCGTAATCGATGAGCGTGCGATCAGCGAATTGCCGTTGAACGGCCGCCGCTTCACCGATCTAGCTTTGCTAGCGCCGGGTGTTACTCAGGATCCACGAGGCCTTACTTCCGCTTCCAATGGCGATCTCGCATTTGGCGGACTCCGCGGTTATCAATCCAGTTACCTGGTGGATGGTGCAGACAACAACAACGGCTTCTTCGCCCAGGCCCGTGGCCGCTATCGCGCCCCTTATCAGTTCTCAAACGAGGTGGTGCAGGAGTTTCGCGTTTCCTCAAACACCTACGGCGCGGAGCTGGGACGTGCCGGCGGCGCGGTGGTGAACGTAGTCACCAAGTCAGGATCAAACCACCTTCATGGCACCAGCTTCTATTTTTCTGCGCGACAGCTCCTTCAACGCCCGCCATCCTTTTATGGACTTCAAGCCCAAAGATCGCCAGCATCAGTTCGGCCTCACCGTCGGCGGTTCGCTACGTCGCAACAAAATATTCTTTTTTGCCGGATTCGATCAGCACATCTTTCACGTTCCTACTGTCGTCCACTTCCTCGACGGAAGTTCTAAAGTCATCCCACAAAAAGCTGCAGAACCTCTGCATCATGGGGATTACGAGGACAGCGATAAATCACTCGTCTTCGCTGCCGCCGACGGCCTTTCCGCGCTGGGCGGCGAGTTTCCTGCCAAGCTGCTGGGTAACACCGGCTTCTTCAAATTGGATTTCTCCATCAACCCGCAGCACAACCTGTCTGCCCGCCTCAGTACCTCGCGCTCTTATGGGCAAAATAACGTCTTCTTCGATCCCGCCAGCCCAGTAACGTCTTTCGCCGTGAGCGATAACGGGGAAGAGGATGTTGCCACCGAAAGCCCTCAGTGTCGCTGACCAGCAGTCTCTCCTGGCACCTGGTAAGCCATTTGCGTGCCAGTTTTCCCACGACTTGCAGCAATCCAGCAGCAATTCGTCGGCGGTACGGACAAAAGTCACCAGCATCATTGACGGTTTTGGAAGATCCTCAATCTTGCCACGCCAGACTGCCGAGCACCGATTGCATCTGACCGAAACTTTCGGTCTGGAGGGCGGACGCCACTCCTGGAAATTTGGCGGCGACGCCATGCTGACCTGGACCTACAACTATTTCCCATCTCTGTTCGGTGGGGAATATATCTATGACGACATCAAGGTAAACCCTTTTACCTTCGATCCCATGATCGCAGGCCTTCAACTGACCCCGTTGCGCGCCTACGCGCACCAGGTGCCACGCTATTACATCCAAAACTTCGGCTCCCCGGTCACCCATCCCGACACCAACGAGTATGCTGCCTTCTTACAAGACACGATTCGTGTCACCAACCGGCTCGCGC
>Ga0137379_10004088_pt1 | contig 13672 bp, 9 predicted proteins | sample SagtaG_18_FD_104812 | JGI IMG/M metagenome (GOLD analysis project Ga0137379, IMG submission 104812) | Vadose zone soil microbial communities from Sagehorn Ranch, Mendocino, California, USA - Sage2_L_80_16 metaG | ecosystem: Environmental > Terrestrial > Soil > Vadose zone | place: USA...
AGGTGGCGAACGACTCGTTCAGCCACAGGTCGTCCCACCAGCGCATGGTGACCAGGTCGCCGAACCACATGTGCGCCATCTCGTGCAGGATCGTCTCGGCGCGCGCCTCACGGGCGAAGTCGGTGACCCGCGACCGGAAGATGTAGTTCTCCACGAACGTCACGCAGCCCGCGTTCTCCATCGCGCCTTCCTTGAACTCGGGCACGAAGAGCTGGTCGTACTTGCCGAACGGGTACTTGATGCCGAACGAGCCGTGGAAGAAGTCGAAGCCCTGCCTGGTCACCTCGAAGATCTCGTCGGCGTCCAGGTAGGGGGCCAGCGACTGGCGGCAGAACACGCCGAGCGGGATGCCGTCGTGCTCGTCGCGGATCACGTGGTACGGGCCGGCCGCGACCGCCGTGATGTAGGTGGACATGACCGGCGTGGGCGGGAAATGCCAGCGCGCCGCCTCGCCGCCGATGCCCGGCGCTGCCGTCGTCGACTCCGCCGCCATGTTGGACACGACCTGCCAGTCCGCCGGGGCGGTGACGGCCAGCTCGTAGCTGGCCTTCATGTCCGGCTGGTCGAAGCAAGCGTAGATCCGGTGCGCGTCGAAGGTCTCCAGGTCCGAGTACAGGTAGACGCGCCCGTCGGCGGGATCGGTGAACCGGTGCAGTCCCTCGCCGCTGTGCGAGTAGGCGCACGCGGCCGTCACCCGGAGCACGTTGCCGCCCGCCAGCCCGGTCAGCGTGATCCGGTCGCCGTCGAACGCGTCCAGGCTGACCGGCTCGTCGTTCAGGGTGATCTCGTGGACCGCGGGCGCGGTCAGGTTGAGGAACGTGGACGACCCGGGCGCCGCGCAGCCGAACCTGATCACGCTGACCGAGCGGAACGTCTTCTCGTCGCCGGTCAGGTCGAGGTCCACCTGGTAGGAGGAGACCGTGATGAGTGCCGAGCGCGTCGCCGCCTCGTCGCGGGTCAGGTTCGAAGTCACCGGGTAGCCGTCCCTTCTGCGGAATTCTGGCCAAGCCAACGGAGCAGGTCCCTGCTCAGGCCGGCTTCTGGTCCGACCCTACCCGCGGTCCCGTCGACGCCTGATCTCGACCGTCCGGCTGACGCCAGGTCTGGCACACTGACCGTGTGCGCCCGGCGGCTGGCCATGATCTCCGACTACGAGAAGACCGCCGGCCCGCCCATACCCGCTTCCTGACCGGCGTCTTCCGCCCGCCGGCCTGCCCCCATACCGCTTCCTGACCGGCGTCTTCCGCCCGCCGCCCTGCTCCTTCCCGGCCCGCGTTCCCGGGTGGGCTCCTCGCCGGTGCGATTGATCCTCATTTAGCGTGGAGGATCTGGCCTGCGCGGAGGATCAGAGCCCCCAGGGGGTACCAGATCCTCCGTGTAACCCCCTCCACTAATCGGCGAAAGCTGTGGCGGCTGAGGCTGAAGAACCTGATGGTGTATCGAGCCAACGTCCCCGCGCGCCCCGCGCTACCCCGTTTTCATGATCCCGAAGAGTTTACTACTGCACAGAGTAGTAAACTCTTCGTGATCATGGCAGAAGCGTTTTTTCGAAGCGGGGTTCGGTTATCTTGAGGGAGTTGGGGAATCCCCGCAGGTCGCGCATTTCACCACTGGTCGCCTCATGCCGCACTGGCGGCATTGTCCAGAAGGCGGCTCCTCAGCGCGACCCGCGGCCTCGCCGGCGTCGCGGGAACCTGGGCCGTCCCGCCCGCTCGTCGCCCGCGGCCGACTGCGGCTGCGGCTGCGGCTGCGGCTGCGGCGGACGCGGGGTCTTAGCCTTGTCGCCGCCGCGGGCCTGGTTCGCTGCGTCACCGGTCCTGGCCCGCGATCCGGCAGCGGCGCTCGCCTCGGCCGCCTCGGCCTCGGCGAGATGCTCGGCGCGCGGCCGGGACACATCCCTGGCCCGCATCGCGGCGCTCGGCGTGAGCTTCATGGCTGGCACGGCATCCCTCCTCAGCCCAGTGTCGTACATTAGGCCAGGACGCACCACCGCGACCTAGAAGACCATGGGGCACCAGGGGGCGGGGTCCCAGGTCAGGGCGGCCGAGAGCTGCCGGGTGGCGCCGGGCCGCAGCTCGGCGACCAGGCCGCTGCCGGCCAGCGCGCCCAGCCTGGTGCCGCCCAGGTAGGCCGCGCCGAGCTCGGTCACGTCCAGCGCCAGGTCGGCCGGCGAGCTGGCCGGGACGCACGAAGCGGCCAGGCCGCCCCCGGGTGCCGTCGTGGTGGTGGACAGCCGCCACCGCCCGGCGTTGGCGGGCAGGGTCTCGTCCCGCACCTCGAGGACCACGTCCACCGGGCAGGAGTACCTGCGGCCGGCCAGCGCGCGGGGCAGGTCCACGATCCGCACCCACAGGTTGTCGTTCAGTTTCGGCCTAGTCCGCCGCGGGTCGGCCAGCTGGTAGAGCAGCGGGTCGTCGACCGGACGATGCGGCAGGCGGAATTCGGTGGTCAGGTCCCGGCTGAGCAGGTCGGTGCAGAGCGCGGCGCTGGCGGCGGGATCGGCCGCCATCAGCTCGCGGACCGTCAGCACGTTCTCCGGCAGGAAACCGGTCCAGGTATCGACGCCGGCGTAGAGGGCGTAGCCGCGCGGCCCGCTGGCGTCCTCGGCGAGCAGGCAGCGCAGCGGGCTGGCGCCGTGCCGATCCTCGGCCGGGTCGAAGATCGCCCTCCGCCACCACGCGTCGTTGCGGCCGAACATCCCGGGCCGGCTCGCCAGCACCGCGTCGTAGACCTTGGCCAGCTCGGGCAGGGCGGCCTCGGGCTCGGCGATCCGCAACCGCAGTCCGTCCCCGGCCAGGGCCCCACGGTCGGCCGGCCCAGCGCCGGCTGGCCCAGCGCCGGCTGACCCAGTGCTGGCTGACCCAGTGCTGGCTGACCCAGTGCTGGCTGACCCAGTGCTGGCCAGCCCGCCCTCACCGCGGCGCAGCGTGAAGTCGAGATGCCAGCTGGCCCGGCCGTAGCCGTACCGGCCGTAGATTACCGCCTCGGACGCCCACAGGATGGCCAGCGGCTCGCCACGGTCACGCACGTCGGCCAGCTGGCGGCGCATCAGGCTGCTCAGCACGCCCTGGCGTCGGTACGTGGGCATGACCGCCACGAACGTCACCCCGGCGGCCGGCAGCATCTGGAGCCCCGGCACGCTCAGCTGGAAGGTGTAGCACATGGTGACGCCGACCGGGGTGGTGTCGTCGAAGGCCGCGAGGGTGCGGTCGAACTCGAACCGATCGAGGGTCACCCGCCGGTCGCCGGCGGACCCCGGCGAGGTGTTGAAGGCGTGCTCATCCACCCTCAGGAAGCCGTCGATTTCGTTCTCGTCGATCGGCCGGACCGGGTACGGGCTGCTGGCAGACTGGGTCATGGTGCCTTAGTACCTCCGCATGCCCCGTCGGCGCCAATGAATTTAGCCCGCCTCGGCCTGGATCGAATACAGTGCCCGCATCATGACTTCCGCGCCGCAGCCGAGACGAGCCCGTCCGGGTCGTCGACGCGCGCTGCGTTGGGCGCACACCCTGCGCACGCAGCTGACCAGGCAGTTCATCACCAGGAACCGCCGGATGGCCTTCGTCCTCTCGGTGCTGACGATCGCCATCGCGGTGGCTTCGGTGCATGTGTCCGCGTGGTGGTTCTCGCCCGGCGTGATGATCTTGCCGATCCTGGCCGGCGGCCTGCTGCTGTGGCCCCGGGCGCTGCGCATCTTCTTCGGGTTCGCCGCGGCGGCCGTGATCTACGACGTGGCCGAGGGCAAGGCCGGGGCCGGGATCGTCGCCACCATCGTGCTCACCGCGGCCTTCGCCGACGTGCTGGCGCGGACCAGGGAGAAACTCGGCGTTCAGGGCCTGCGCGGCGACCGGATGCTGCTCGAGCTACGAGACCGCATCCGGGCCCAGGGCAAGCTGCCCGAACTCGGCGAGGGCTGGGGGTCGTCCCTGGTGCTCAAGCCGGCCGGCGGCTCCTCGTTCGGCGGCGACTTCGTGGTGTCGTTCTGCGACGGCAAGACGCTCGAGGTCGCGCTCGTCGACGTGTCCGGTAAGGGCATCGACGCGGGGACCAGGGCGCTGCTGCTCTCCGGCGCGTTCGGCGGGCTGCTCGGCTCGGTGCCCAGGGAGGAGTTCCTGCCTGCCTGCAATGCCTACATGCGCCGCGGCGCGTCCAGCGAGGGCTTCGTCACCGCCGTGCACCTCTCCCTCGACCTGGCGACGGGGGAGTACATTGTCTCGTCGGCCGGCCACCCGCCGGCCGTGCACTACGACGGCGCGGCGGGCCGCTGGCGGCTGACCCGGGCGCACGGCATCGTCCTCGGCGTAGTGCCCGACCTGCACGGGGCGGCCGCCGAATCCGAGCGCGGCGTGCTGCAGCGCGGCGACGCGCTCATGCTCTACACCGATGGCCTGGTCGAAGCGCCCGGCCGGGACATCGACGTGGGCACCGACCGGCTGCTCGGCGAGGCCGAACGCATGCTGGCCAGCGGCTTCCGCGCCGGTGCGCCCGCCCTGGTCGCGGCCATGCAACGGGAGATCGGCGGCTCCGACGACTGCGCCCTTGTCCTGCTCTGGCGCACCTGACCCCCCGGCGCTGCGCCCGGCCGGCACCCGCCACCCCGGCACCCGCCACCTCCGGAACCCCTCTGATCTCCTGCGTCCCATCCGTCTCAGCGCGGGCCACTTGCTGCCCGTTTCTGACGTCATGAAACCCCGGTTTCAGTGCGTGCTAACGCCGTGGAATCCCGATTTCATGAGGTGGCGATCGCTGCCTGCCGACAACCGGCGTTAAAGCTGACGTTCACGTCAGGCATTTCAATAACATAACCTTGTCCGCAAACACAAACTAATTATTTCCGCGGCGTAACCTGCGCTAACGACGCTGTAACAGTGCGAACTGTAGTGAACGCGTCGCTCAGCGGGTTGCCGGTCCGAGGTCCTAGCCGACGCACCTGTCATGTGACGCACGCGTCATTGTTTGCCTTTAATTGCACGCTCCCTGGAAAATAACTGGGTGACTCGGGAAAGCCGAAGTACCGGCCGCGCAGAACGGACGAGCGTGCGGGAGCACGTCCGCCCGTCGCAGACGCATGCCGAGGAGGTGGTGGCCAACGCCCCCGGGGAGAACTTTCCCGTCGCGCTGCGGCTGCTCCCGGCCCGGCACCGGCGGCACCTGACCAACCTGTACTTCTTCGCCCGGCTGACCGACGACCTCGGCGACGAGGCCCGCGACGCAGGGACTGACACAGGGGCCGACGTCACCGCCCTGCGGCTGCGCCTGCTGGACGAGCTGGCCGCCGACGTCGACCGCATCTACTCAGCAGGGACCCCGCAGTCCCCGGTCATGCGGGCGATGGCGGAGACCGTCCGCGAGTGCGGCGTCCCGGCCCAGCCGCTGCTCGACCTGATCGAGGCGAACCGGCAGGACCAGCGGGTCACCCGCTACCCGGCGTACCCCGACCTGGAGCGGTACTGCGAGCTGTCCGCCAACCCCGTTGGCCAGATCGTGCTCTATATCTTCGGCGTCGCTACGCCGGAACGCATCGCCCTATCCGATAACATCTGCACTGCCCTGCAACTGGCCGAACACTGGCAGGACGTGGCCGAGGACCTGGGCAACGGGCGGATCTACCTGCCGGGTGAGGACCTGAAGCGGTTCGGCTGCACCGAGGCAGACCTGGCCGCGCCGGCGGCGAACGAAGCCGTCCGGCAGCTGATGATCTTCGAGACGGACCGTGCCTCGCGCCTGCTCGACCAGGGCGCGCCGCTGGTCGGCACGCTGCGCGGCGCGGCCAGGCTGGCGGTCGCGGGCTACCTGGCCGGCGGCCGGGCGGCGCTGGCCGCCATCAGGCGGCAGCGCTACGACGTGCTGACGGGGACCCCGCGGGGCCGCAAGCCGCGGCTGGCGGCGGAACTGGTCGTGGCGTATCTGAGAGGGAGGTGAGCAGACGCCAGTGGACCTCACCGAGGCGTATCGCGAATGCGAGCGGATCACCTGGTCGCAGGCGAGGAACTTCGCCTACGGCATCAGGCTGCTGCCGTACGAAAAGCGGCGCGGGCTCGCCGTCATCTACGCGTTCGCCCGGCGCATCGACGACATCGGCGACGGCACCCTGCCGGGTCAGCAGGCAGACATGCCCGCCGAGCAGAAGATCGCCGACCTGGAGGCCGCCCGTCAGGCCGTCCTCAACCTCGACGGGCCCAACCTCAACGGGCCCAACCTCAACGGGGCCAGCCTCAACGGGCCCAGCCTCAACGGGGCCAGCCTCGACGACCCCGTGCTGCTCGCGCTGGCCGACGTCAAGCGCAACTTCCCGGTCCCGATGGAGGCGTTCGGGGAGCTCATCGACGGCTGCGTGGCCGACGTCCGCGGCACCCGCTACGAGACGTTCGAGGACCTGCACCACTACTGCCGCTGCGTGGCCGGCTCGATCGGACGGCTGTCGCTGGGCATCTTCGGCACCGGCCACGACCAGCAGGAGGCGGCCCGCCTGGCCGACTCGCTCGGCGTCGCCCTGCAGCTGACCAACATCCTGCGCGACATCCGCGAGGACCACGAGAACGGGCGGGTCTACCTGCCCGCCGAGGACCTGGCCAAGTTCGACATCGACCTGGACGCACCCAGCGTGTCCCAGTTCATCCGGCTGGTGGAATTCGAAGCCGAACGGGCCCGCGAATGGTACGCCGCCGGCTGGCAGTTGCTGCCGATGCTCGACCGCCGCAGCGCGGCCTGCACCGGCGCCATGGCCGGCATCTACCGCCGGCTGCTCGAGCGGATCGCGGCGCAGCCCGCCGCCGTCCTTGACAGCCGGGTTTCCTTGTCCACGGGGGAGAAAGCCAGGGTCGCGGTGCGCGCCCTGGCGGGGAGGATCAGATGAGTTTTAAGGTCGCGGTGATCGGCGGGGGACTGGCCGGCATCACCGCCGCGATCGCGCTCGCCGAGACGGGCGCCGACGTCACCCTGCTCGAGGCCAGGCCTCGGCTGGGCGGCGCGACCTGCTCGTTCAGCCGGGACGGCCTGACCGTCGACACCGGCCAGCACATCTTCCTCGGCTGCTGCTCGGCCTACCGCGGCCTGCTGGACCGGCTCGGCATGACCGGGCACACCACGCTGCAGGACCGGTTCGATGTGACCGTCCTGGCCCCGGGAGGGAGGAAGGCCAGGCTCCGCCGGACGGCGCTGCCTGGCCCGCTGCATATGCTGCCCGCTCTGGGCCGGTATCCGTTTCTATCTCGTACCGAACGGGCCTCGGTGGCTCGCCCCGCGCTGGCTATGCGCTTCGTCGACCCGGCCGACCCGGCGGCGGACACGCAGCGCTTCGGCGACTGGCTCGCCAAGCGGGGGCAGAGCGAGCGGACCCGCCGGGCGCTGTGGGACCTGTTCTCCGTCTCGGCGCTGAACATCGCCGGCGACGACGCCTCGCTGGCGCTGGCCGCCGTGGTGGTGAAGACCGGCCTGCTCGGCAAGAACAACGCGGCCGACATCGGCGTCCCGACGCTGCCGCTGGGCGAGCTGCACGGCGACGCGGGCGCGACCCTGCTGGCCAAGCTCGGCGCCCAGGTCGCCCTGAGCACCAAGGTTTCCGCTATCGAGCCGGAGCAGGACGGCGGCTTCCGCGTCACGCTCGCGCAAGGCGCCCCGGTCACCGCCGACGCGGTGGTCCTGGCCGTCCCGCACGAGAAGGCCGCGCCGCTGATCCCGGCGGGCGCGCTGCCCGAGCAGACCGTCGCGGGCTGGGCCGGGCTGGGCGCGTCGCCCATCGTCAACGTGCACGTGATCTACGACCGGCCGGTCATGGACCTGCCGTTCGTGGCCGCCATCGACTCGCCGGTGCAGTGGGTCTTCGACCGGACCCGCATCTCCGGCATGGACAGGCCGGGTCCCTTGAAGCAGCAGTACCTGGCCATCTCGCTGTCGGCCGCGGATCAGTTCGCCGACACGCCAGTGGCCGAGCTGCAGGAGCAGTTCCTGCCCGCGCTGGCCGAACTCTTCCCGGCCGCGCGCGACGCCCGGGTGACCGAGTTCTTCGTCACCCGTGAGCGGCGGGCGACGTTCCGCCAGAGTCCGGGCAGCGGCGCGCTGCGGCCGAAGACCGCGACCGCCCGGCCCGGCCTGGTGCTGGCCGGCGCGTGGACCGATACCGGCTGGCCGGACACGATGGAGGGCGCGGTACGCAGTGGCCTGGCCGCGGCGGCCGAGCTCAAAGCCTCCCTCTCAACGATAGGGGTATCCAAGTGACTGCTGTAATGCCCGAGGGCGTGGCCCTGGCCCGGGACCTGGTCGGCCCGGCGATGGAATCCGCGATCGCCCGGCTCACTCCGGACGTGCGCATCGTCGCGGCCTATCACCTCGGTTTGGCGGATGCCGCGGGCAGCACGATGCGCAGCGGCAGCGGCAAGGCGCTGCGGCCCGCGCTCGCCCTGCTCTCCGCCCGCGCCGCCGGCGCGCCGCCCGAGCGGGGCGTGACCGCCGCGGTGGCGGTCGAGCTCGTGCACAACTTCTCCCTGCTGCACGACGACATCATGGACCACGACACCGAGCGCAGGCACCGGCCGACGGCCTGGACCGTGTTCGGCGTCGGCGCGGCCATCCTGGCCGGGGACGGTCTCCTCGCGCTGGCCCAGGACCTGCTGCTGGAGGACGACACCCTCAAGGGCGCCTGGGCGGCCCGCTGCCTGTCCGCGGCGGTGCTGCGGCTGATCGGCGGGCAGGGCGCGGACCTGGCCTTCGAGAAGCGCGACGACGTGACCCTGGCCGAGTGCCTGGACATGGCCGGTGACAAGACCGCCGCGCTGATGGCCTGCGCCTGCAGCATCGGCGCCGTGCACCTGGGCGCGCCGCCCACGCTGGCCATGGCGCTGGCCGGATTCGGCGCGCATGTCGGGCTGGCGTTCCAGCTCACCGACGACCTGCTCGGCATCTGGGGCGCGCCCGAGGTCACCGGCAAGCCGGTCCGCGCCGACCTGCGCGCCAGGAAGAAGTCGCTGCCGGTGGTGGCCGCGCTGAACAGCGGCCGGCCCGAGGGGGTCGAACTGCGCGCCCTGCTCACCAGCCCCGAGGCACTGACCGAGGCCGACCTGGTCCGCGCGGCCGACCTGGTGGTCGCGGCCGGCGGCAAGGACTGGGCCGAGTCCGAGGCCGACGCTCAGCTCGCCGCGGCCAACGCCAGCCTGGCCAGCATCGACCTGGCCGGTGACGTCCGGGCCGAGCTGACCGCGATCGCCGAGTTCATCACGGCCCGAACATGGTAGGGGACGCCTCGCCGACGGATCTCGCGCGCGGGACCCTTAACCGGGCCCGCGATCATCTGCTCGGCCTGCAGCACGCCGACGGGTGGTGGCAGGGCGAGCTCGAGACCAACGTGACCATGGACGCCGAGGACCTGCTGCTACGCGAGTTCCTCGGCCTGCACGACGACGCCGTGGTCGCGGCGGCGGGCCGCTGGATCAGGTCCCGGCAGCGGGACGACGGCACCTGGGCCAACTTCTACGGCGGGCCCGCCGACCTGTCCACCACGGTGGAGGCCTACCTGGCTCTGCGGCTGGCCGGCGACGAGCCGGACGCGCCGCACATGAAGCTGGCCCGGGACTGGATCACCGAGCAGGGCGGCGTCGAGGCGACCCGCGTGTTCACCAGGATCTGGCTGGCCCTGTCCGGCCTGTGGTCGTGGGACGACCTGCCGGTCATCCCGCCCGAGCTGATCTACCTGCCGTCCTGGTTCCCGCTCAACATCTACGACTGGGGCTGCTGGGCGCGGCAGACGATCGTCGCGCTGGCCGTGGTCCAGTCGTTCCGTCCCGCGCGGCCCATCGGAATCTCCATCGACGAGCTCAAGACCGGCGGCCCGCACGGCCGCGCCCCCCGCCCGCTCCGCGCCCTCGACGCGCGCCCCGTAGGCGGCACGACCAGCTCCGCGGACCCTTGGGCTCGCTTCTTCAATGCCCTGGACAAGACCCTGCACGCTCTCGACCGGTCCGTCCGCCACCGCCCACCCTTCCTTTACCGACCGGTAAAGTCGGTTAGGCGCGCGGCGCTGCGCCGCTGCGCCGAGTGGATGATCGCCCGGCAGGAGAAGGACGGCTGCTGGGGCGGCATCCAGCCACCCTGGGTGTACTCGCTGATGGCGCTGAACCTGCTCGGCTACGACCTCGACCACCCCGTGATGGCCAAGGGCATCGCCGGCCTGGACCGCTTCACCATCACCGAGGACACGACGGACGGCCCGGTGCGCCGCCTGGAGGCGTGCCAGTCGCCGGTCTGGGACACCATCTTGACGATGATCGCGCTGGCCGACGCCGGCCTGGCCGCCGATGACCCGTCCCTGGGCCGCGCCGCCCGGTGGGTGCTCGACGAGGAGATCCGCGGCCCGGGCGACTGGCAGGTCCGCAGGCCGGACGTTGCCGCCGGCGGCTGGGCGTTCGAGTTCGACAACGACAACTACCCCGACACCGACGACACCGCCGAGGTGGTGCTGGCCCTGCGCCGGGTAGCCCCGAAGAACCAGGCCGCCATCGATCGCGCGCTGACCTGGCTGGCCGGGATGCAGTCCAAGGACGGTGGCTGGGGCGCGTTCGACGCGGACAACACCCGCAATCTGGTCAACAAGCTGCCGTTCTGCGACTTCGGCGCGGTCATCGACCCGCCCTCGGCCGACGTGACCGCGCACATCGTGGAGGCGTTCGCCGTCGAGGGGCGGGCCACCGAGCCGGCCGCGCGCCGCGGCGTGGTCTGGCTGCTGCGGGCGCAGGAGCCGGACGGGTCGTGGTTCGGCCGCTGGGGCGCGAACTACCTCTACGGCACCGGCGCCGTGGTGCCCGCGCTGATCGCGGCCGGGGTGAGGCCGGGCAAGCCGGCTATCCGCCGCGCCGTGGCCTGGCTGGAGCAGCACCAGAACCAGGACGGCGGCTGGGGCGAGGACCTGCGCTCCTACGACGACCAGGCGCTGGGCGGCCGGGGCGAGTCCACCGCGTCGCAGACCGCGTGGGCGCTGCTCGCCCTGCTCGCCGCCGGGGAGCGGGAGAACCCCGCGACCGAGCGCGGCATCCGCTGGCTCGCTCAGACGCAGCGAGACGACGGCACCTGGGACGAGCCCTGGTTCACCGGCACCGGCTTCCCCGGCGATTTCTACATCAATTACCACCTGTACCGGCTGGCCTTCCCGGTCAGCGCCCTGGGCAGGTACATCCACGGAGGCGACACATGACCGACGCGATCATCTGTGCCCCCATGCGCATCGAGGCCCGCGCGATCCGGCGGGGGCTCCGGACCAGCGCCGATCCTCCCGAGGTACGGCGCACGGGCTACGGCACCACGAGGGCGGCTGCCCGTGCGGGTGAGCTGAAAGCCAGCCCGTTCGGCCAGATGGTCGTGATGGGTGTCGGCGCCGGGCTGACCTCCGACCTCGGCCCGGGCGACCTGGTCGTCGGCACCGAGGTCGGCCTGGCCACGTGCCTGTCCGCTCCGCTGCTGGCCGGCGAGCTGCGCCGGGCCGGGCTGACCGCCCGCACGGGCCGGATCACCACCGTGGACCATCTGGTCCGCCGGTCCGAACGGGCCGGGCTCGCCGCCGACGGCACGCTGCTCGCCGACATGGAGTCGGCGCCGCTGGCCGCCGCGGCCGGGGATCGCCCGGTGGCGGTGATCAGGGCCGTCTCAGACACGCCGGTCCATCCGGTGGCGGGCATCGTCTCGGGCGGCCTGGCCGCGCTGCGCGCGCTGCGCGCCGCCGCCCCCGTGGCCGAACGCTGGGCGGCGGCCTGCGGGCCACGCCAGGTGCTGCTGGCCGGGCCGCGGTCGTTCTGCGCCGGCGTCGAGCGGGCCATCGAGATCGTCGAGCGCGCGCTCGAACTGCAGGGCAAGCCGGTCTACGTGCGCAAGCAGATCGTGCACAACACCCGGGTGGTGGGCGAGCTCGAGGACCGCGGCGCGGTGTTCGTGGACGAGCTCGATCAGGTGCCCGACGGGGCCACCGTGGTGTTCTCCGCGCACGGCGTGTCGCCCGCGGTCCGGACCGAGGCGTCCCGGCGCGGGCTGGCCGTGATCGACGCGACCTGCCCGCTGGTGTCCAAGGTGCACGCGGAGGCCCGCCGGTTCGCCGCCGACGGGTACACGGTCGCGTTCATCGGCCACGCGGGCCACGAAGAGGTCGAGGGCACCCTGGGCGAAGCGCCGGACTCCATGGTCCTGGTGCAGACCCCGGAGGACGTGGCCAGGCTGCGTCCCCGGGACTCCGAACGGGTCGCTTACCTGATGCAGACCACGCTGTCGGTCGACGAGGCGGCGGAGGTGTCGGGCGCGCTGCGCGAGCGGTTCCCCGCGATGCGCGCGCCCGGCAGCGACGACATCTGCTACGCGACGACCAACCGGCAGGCCGCGGTGCGGGCTGTCGCCGCCGGTTCCGACCTGGTGCTCGTGGCCGGCTCGGCGAACTCCTCCAACTCGGTTCGGCTGGTGGAGACCTGCGAGCGGGCCGGAACGCCGGCGCACCTGATCGACAGTGCGGCGGACATCCAGCTCGGCTGGCTAACGGGGGTATCGACGATCGGCCTGACCGCCGGAGCCTCCGCCCCTCCTGCCGTGGTGGAGGAGATCATTTCGGCGCTTTCAGGGCTAGGCCCCCTGTCCGTCTCCGAGCGAGTGACGACCACGGAATCAATCCGGTTCGGCCTGCCCAAGGAGGTACGGGGATAATGCCTATGCCACTGCGTCAGTCGCTGCGCGTCGGGTCCTACCTGATGCGTCAGAAGCTGGCTCGCAATAAGAAGTTTCCGCTGCTCGTCGAGCTCGAGCCGCTGTTCGCCTGCAACCTGAAGTGCGCCGGCTGCGGCAAGATCCAGCAGCCGCACACCATTCTCAAGCAGCGGATGCCGGTCGAGCAGGCGATCGGCGCCGTCGAGGAGAGCGGCGCCCCGATGGTGTCCATCGCCGGCGGCGAGCCGCTGATGCACCCCCAGATCGACGTGATCGTCTCCGAGCTGATCAAGCGCAAGAAGTTCGTCTTCCTGTGCACCAACGCGCTGCTGCTGCCCAAGAAGCTCGACAAGTTCAAGCCGTCGCCGTACTTCGCCTGGGTGGTGCACATCGACGGGCTGCGCGAGCGGCACGACGAGTCGGTCTGCAAGGACGGCGTGTTCGACGAGGCGGTAGCCGCGATCAAGCTGGCCAAGTCGCGCGGGTTCAAGGTCAACACGAACACCACGGTCTTCAACACCGACACCCCGCAGACGGTCATCGACGTGCTGACCTACCTGAACGACGACCTCGGCATCGACGAAATGCAGATCTCCCCGGCCTATGCCTACGAGAAGGCGCCGGACCAGGAGCACTTCCTCGGCGTCGAGGAGACCAGGGAGCTGTTCCGCAAGACGTTCGCGGACGGGCGGCGGAAGAAGTGGCGGCTGAACCACACGCCGCTGTTCCTGGACTTCCTCGAGGGCAAGACCGACTTCGGCTGCACCGCGTGGGGAATTCCGTCCTACTCGCTGCTCGGCTGGCAGAAGCCCTGCTACCTGATGTCGGACGGGTACGTGAAGACGTATTCCGAACTCATCGAGACCACCGACTGGGACTCCTACGGGCGGGGCAAGGACCCGCGCTGCGCCAACTGCATGGCGCACTGCGGCTACGAGCCCTCGGCCGTGCTGGCCACGATGAGCTCGCTGCGCGAGACGATCAGGGCCGCGCGCGGCAACTA
>Ga0137379_10004103_pt1 | contig 13652 bp, 9 predicted proteins | sample SagtaG_18_FD_104812 | JGI IMG/M metagenome (GOLD analysis project Ga0137379, IMG submission 104812) | Vadose zone soil microbial communities from Sagehorn Ranch, Mendocino, California, USA - Sage2_L_80_16 metaG | ecosystem: Environmental > Terrestrial > Soil > Vadose zone | place: USA...
CCGGTGATCTGGCCGCTGTTGTTGAGGTCCTGGACGCTGGCATCGGCCGGGATGCCGCGGGTGGTCAGGTCGACCATGGTGCCGTCGTGCCACAGGAACGGGTGCAGGCCGCCCTGTGCCGTGTCACCGTCGCCGAGTACCTCGCCGCGGTCGTTGATGGCCTTCGCCTCGCTGAACTGGCCGCCGGCCAGCGTGCCGAGGTCGACCATCGACGTGCGGTACAGGAATGCGTGCATAGAGAACGTGGCAGTGCCCGACATCCCGACGACGTGGCCGCGCGCGTTGATGCCGGCGGCCTGGCTGAATCCGGACCCGAGGTCGCCGAGGTTGGTGACGGTACCGTTGCGCCACCGGTACGCCTGGAACCTGGCGCCCTGTGGCGTGCCGCCGACGACCTGGCCGCGGTTGTTGACGTCGGTCGCGTTGTCTAGGCCGAGGTCGGTCATGTGCCCGTTCTGCCAGAGGAACGCGTGCCACTCGCCCGCGGCGGTCTGGCTGCGGCCGACGATCTGGCCGCGGTCGTTGACCGCGTCGGCCGAGCTGAAGGTACCGCCCAGCGTGCCGAGGTCGGTCATGACGCCGTCGCGCCACAGGAACCCGTGGAGCGCGGTACCGGCGGCCACGTCGCTGGACCCGACGATCCAGCCCTGGTTGTTGATGTCGGCGCCGACCGCGTACGGTGCCGACGCGTCGAGCACCCCCAGTTCGGTCAGCTTTCCGTGGTGCCACCGGAACGCGCGCAGCGCGCCGTTGCTGTCCTGACTCTGGCCGGTCACGTCGCCGTACGCGTTGACCGCGAACGCGAAGCTGAACGCGCCGCCCAGGGTACCCAGGTCGACGACCCGGTACCGGTGGGCGGGTGCGGCCGCTGCCGGCTCGGCGAGTACGGCGCCCAGGAGCAGCGTCGCTCCCATGGCGGTGGTGATGGAACGGATCAGGCGCATCGCTCGGCTCTCCTTGCTGGAACGGGAAGGATGCCCGAGTGACGCGCGGTACCGGTACCCGGTTGGCAGCGTGTCGGCTAACGGACCGACGGCTGCACGAAGGGCGGCTTCACGATCCGCATCGGCGAGCGGCGGCCGCGGACGTCCACGGTCACCTCGTCGTCCTCGTGCATGCCGGTGGCGTGGTCGATCAGCGCCAGGGCGATGCCGAGCCGGCGCGTGGGCGAGAAGGTGCCGCTGGTGACCTCACCCACCGGTACGTCCCCGCGCAGAACGACCATGTGCGGCCGGGGGATGCCCCGGTCCAGGGCGACCAGGCCCCACAGCAGCCGCCGCGGACCGGCTTCCCGCTCGGCGAGCAGCGCCGCCCGGCCCCAGAACGCCGGCTTCTTCCAGCCGACGGCCCAGGTCAGCCGCGCCTGCACCGGGGTGATCCGGGGCGAGAGGTCCTGCCCGTGCAGCGGGTACCCCATCTCGGTGCGCAGCGTGTCCCGGGCACCCAGCCCCGCCGGGCGTACCCCGAGCGGCGCGCCCGCGTCGAGGACCGAGTCCCACACCCCGGGCGCGGCGTCCCACGGCACGACCAGCTCGTACCCGTGCTCGCCGGTGTACCCGGTCCGGCACACGGTCAGCGTCCCGCCGCCGAGGCGCGCAGTGGCGAAGCTCATGTACTCGTGCCCGGACGGCAGCTTGAGCGCGTCGAGAAGCTCCGCCGAGCGCGGCCCCTGCACGGCCAGCACGGCGTACTCCTCGTGCCGGTTGGTGACCATGACGCCGGGCGGGGCGGCCGCGGCGAGGCGGCGGCACACCTCGGCGGTGTTGGCCGCGTTGGGGATCAGGAACACCTCGTCCGGGCTGTGCAGGTAGGCGATCAGGTCGTCGATCGCTCCCCCGGTCACGTTCTCCAGGCACAGCGTGTACTGCGCCTTGCCCGGCACGATCCGGCCCAGGTCGTTGCTGAGGCAGGTGTTCAGGAACTCCGCGGCGCCCTGACCGGATACGCTGACCTTGCCCAGGTGGGAGACATCGAACACGCCGACGGCGGTACGCACCGCGGCGTGCTCTTTGAGGACCCCGCCGTCGGCGTACTCCAGCGGCATCTCCCAGCCCCCGAAGGCGGCGAACTTGGCACCGAGGTCCACATGCCGCGCGTGCAGCGGAGAACGACGAAGGTCGGCGGTGGTCATGCGTCGCAACTTATCTCGTTAGCATCGACAGGATCTCCCGACCCCATCAAAGACCGGAGACGAACGCTTGACGACGAACCCGCCCACGCTGACGCTGTCGGACGGCGACCCGGCGGAACAGGCTGTCGACGCCATCGTGGTCGGCGTCTACAGCCAGGATGCCGGTGCTCAGGATGCCGGCGCGCCGGTGCCGCTGCTGCTCGCCGCCGGCGCCGGGACCATCGCGGCCGCCTTCGAGGGCCGGCTGGTCGAGACCCTGGCGCTGCTCGGCGCGACCGGGGCGGCCGGGGAGGTCACCAAGCTGGCCACGCTGGGCACGATCACCGCGCGGCTGGTCGTCGCGGTCGGGCTCGGGCCGGAGCCGGCCGCGGCGCTGCCGCCGGACGAGACGCTGCGGCGCGCCGCGGGGGCGGCCGCGCGGGCACTCGCGGGTACCCGGTCGGCGCTGCTCGCGTTGCCGGTCGCGGACGGGCCGGCGGAGGTCGGCGGGAGCGTGCGCGCGCTGGCCGAGGGCGCGCTGATCGGGGCATACCAGTTCGCCGGGTACAAGACGGCACCCGCCCCGCGGAAGGACCCGCTCGCGGCGGTGACCATGCACGTCCCGGACGCCAAGGACCGGGCCGTCCGGGCCGAGACCCGGCGGGCCCCCGTCGTCGCGCGGGCGGTCACCCGTACCCGGGACTGGGTCAACACACCGCCCAACGACCTGCGCCCGCCGGCGTTCGCCGACGCGGTCGCCAGCGCCGGGGAGACCGCCGGCCTCACCGTCGAGGTGCTCGACGAACGGGCGCTCAAACGCGGGGGGTACGGCGGCATCCTCGCCGTCGGGCAGGGCTCGGCGGCGCCGCCGCGGCTGGTCCGGCTCGGCTACGCCCCGCGCGGCGCGCGGCGCCACGTCGCCCTGGTCGGCAAGGGCGTCACGTTCGACACCGGCGGGTACGCGCTGAAGGCGACCCAGGGCATGTGGGAGATGAAGTCCGACATGGCCGGGGCCGCGGCCGTGGCGGCGACGCTGCTTGCCGTGGCGGCGTTGAAGCCGAAGGTGGCCGTTACCGGGTACCTGCCGATGGCCGAGAACATGATCTCCGGCTCGGCGTACCGGCCGGGCGACGTGGTCACCATGCACAACGGCCTCAAGGTGGAGGTACTCAACCCCGACGCGGAGGGCCGGATGATCCTCGGCGACGCGATCGCCCGCGCCTGCGAGGACGAGCCCGACTACCTGCTGGAGACGTCCACGCTCACCGGCGGCCAGGTGGTCGCGCTCGGCAAGCGGGTCGCCGGGGTGATGGGTACCCCGGAGCTGTGCGAGCGGGTCCGGCAGGCCGGCGAGACGGTCGGCGAACCGGCCTGGCCGATGCCGCTGCCCGACGACGTGCGCAAGGGCATGGACTCCGACGTCGCCGACATCTCCCAGGTCAACGCGTCGATGGACCGGGCCGGGCACATGCTGCAGGGCGGCATCTTCCTGTCCCAGTTCGTCAGCGACGACGTGCCCTGGATCCATCTGGACATCGCCGGCCCCGGGTACCACTCGGGGGAACCGACCGGGTACTGGACCAAGGGCGGCACCGGCGTACCGGTCCGGACCTTCCTGGAGCTGATCGACCGGATCGCGGCCGAATAGGCTCAGCGGCCGTCCGCGTCGGCCCGCCTGCGGCGCTCGTTGTAGTCGCGCATCCGCTGGGGGTACCCGGTGAGCTGGACGTTGTATATCGGAATGCCCAGACGCTGGCCGAGGTCGCGGGCCGACCGGGGATCCGGAATCCGGCGCCGGGTCCACTCGCCGTCGTGCGCGATCAGGATCAAGGTGGTGTCGGTGACCGTGGTGCGTGGCTCCACGTAGCCCTCGACCCCGTACCGCGACTGGGCGAACTGTTCGAGGTGCTCCAGGTCGGCACGGCTCGCGCCGCGGACCGTACCCGCCTTCGACGCCCGGCGGCGAAACAGCCCCACCCCGATCCCTCCTCCTGCCATCGACGGCGAGAACCCGTCTGCTGGGGCAAAGGGTACGCCGAACACCTGTGTCGTCGTGGACCTCGTTACCGGAGCAGCCGCCCGGAGTGACAAGATGGCCAGGGCAACCCGGGAGGCAGGAGGCATAGTGAGCGCACCGAACAGTGGTTACGACGTCGTCATTCTGGGGGGCGGCAGCGGCGGGTACGCGGCGGCGTTCCGGGCCACCGAGCTCGGACTGTCGGTCGCACTGGTCGAGAAGGACAAGGTCGGCGGTACCTGCCTGCACCGCGGCTGCATCCCGACCAAGGCGCTGCTGCACGCGGGCGAACTGGCCGACCAGGCCCGCGAGGGCGAGCAGTTCGGCGTGCAGACGGCGTTCAACGGCATCGACATGAAGGGCGTCAACGCCTACAAGGATGCCGTCGTCAGCCGGCTGTACCGCGGCCTGCAGGGGCTGTTAAAGCAGCACAAGGTGGCCCTGGTCGAGGGCGCGGGCCGGCTGGTCGGCCCGACCACGGTCGAGGTCGACGGACAGCAGGTCACCGGGCGCCACCTGATCCTGGCCACCGGCTCGTACTCGAAGACGCTGCCGGGCCTGGACATCGACGGCGAGCGGATCATCACCTCCGAGCACGCGCTCACCCTCGACCACGTGCCCGCGTCCGCGGTCGTCCTGGGCGGCGGCGTCATCGGCTGCGAGTTCGCCAGCGCCTGGAAGTCCTTCGGCGTGGACGTCACCATCGTCGAGGCGCTACCCCGCCTGCTGCCGCCGGAGGACGAGCAGAGCTCCAGGGCGCTGGAGCGGGCCTTCCGCAAGCGCGGCATGCCGTTCAAGACCGGCAAGCCGTTCGAGAAGGTCGAGACCACCGACGCCGGGGTCCGGGTCACCATCCAGGGCGGCGAGGTGCTCGAGGCCGAGCTGCTGCTGGTCGCCGTGGGGCGCGGGCCGACCACGGCCAACCTCGGGTACGAGGAGCAGGGGCTGACGATGGACCGCGGCTTCGTACCCACCGACGAGCGGCTGCGCACCAACCTGCGGGGCGTCTACGCCGTCGGCGACATCGTGCCCGGCCTGCAGCTCGCGCACCGCGGGTTCCAGCAGGGCATCTTCGTCGCCGAGGACATCGCCGGGCTGAACCCGGCCGTGATCGACGAGATGGGTATCCCGCGGATCACCTACACCTCCCCCGAGGTCGCCTCCGTCGGGCTGACCGAGGCACAGGCCCGGGAGAAGTACGGCGACCAGGTCAAGACCCTCACCTACGACCTGGCCGGCAACGGCCGCAGCCAGATCCTCAAGACCGCCGGCTTCGTCAAGCTGGTCAGCGTCGCTGACGGACCGGTGGTCGGGGTACACATGGTCGGCGACCGGATCGGCGAGCTGAGCGCCGAGGCGCAGCTCATCTACAACTGGGAGGCGTTCCCGTCCGACGTCGCCCAGCTGATCCACCCGCACCCTACGCAGAGCGAGGCGATCGGCGAGGCCCATCTCGCGTTGGCCGGCAAGCCGCTGCACGTGCACGGATAGGATCCCTGATCGTCCCCGCTTCACATCACGAGGAGTCGTACGAGATGCCGGTATCGGTCACCATGCCCCGGCTCGGCGAAAGCGTTACCGAGGGTACCGTCACCCGCTGGCTCAAGCAGGAGGGCGAGCGGGTCGAGGCGGACGAGCCACTGCTGGAGGTGTCCACCGACAAGGTGGACACCGAGATCCCCGCCCCGGCCGCGGGTGTGCTGAGCCGGATCGTCGTGCACGAGGACGAGACCGCCGAGGTGGGCAGCGAGTTGGCGGTGATCGACGGGGACGGCGCCACCGCCCAGCAATCCGCAGCGGGCCAGCACGCGGCGCCGGAGCCCGAGGAGCGCGCCACGGTCGAGGAGGAGCGCCCGGCACCGTCGGTCGACGAGCCCTCGACGGAGAAGCCGGCCGAGGCCGAGGCCGAAGCACCGGCAGCGGCACCAGGACCACCTTCGGGGGACGGCCGGGGCACCGTCGTGAAGATGCCGGCGCTGGGCGAGTCGGTCACCGAAGGTACCGTCACCCGCTGGCTCAAGCAGGTCGGCGACACCGTCGAGGCGGACGAGCCGCTGCTGGAGGTCTCGACCGACAAGGTGGACACGGAGATTCCGGCGCCGGCCGCCGGTACCCTCGTCGAGATCAAGGTCAACCAGGACGAGACGGTACCCGTCGGCGCGGACCTGGCCGTGATCGGCGGCGCGGGCGGCGCCCCAGCGCCGGCCCCCGCGCAAGAGCAGCGGGCCCCCGCGCAAGAGCAGCAGGCCCCCGCGCAGCAGGAGCCGGCCGCCGCGGAGCCGGCGCCGGAGCCGGCACCGCAGGCGGAGCCGCAGAAGCAGCCGGCCCCGGAGAAGCAGCCGGCGCCCGAGGCCCGGGAAGAGGAGCCGCCGGCCTCGGACGACGGCGGGTACGTCACTCCGCTGGTCCGCAAGCTGGCCACCGAGCACCGGGTGGATCTGTCCAAGCTGCGCGGCAGCGGCGTCGGCGGCCGCATCCGCAAGCAGGACGTGCTGGAGGAAGCCGAGCGCCAGCGGCAGGCCGCCGCCAAGCCCGAGCCGGCCCCCGCAAAGGCGGCACCGGTGGCCAAGCCCGAGCCGAGCCCGCTGCGCGGCCGGACCGAGAAGCTGACCCGGATGCGGGCCACCATCGCCCGCCGGATGGTCGAGTCGCTGCAGACCTCGGCGCAGCTGACCACGGTCGTCGAGGTGGACATCACCCGGATCGCCCGGCTGCGCGACCGGGCCAAGGCCGAGTTCCAGGGGCGCGAGGGCGTGAAGCTGTCCTTCCTGCCGTTCTTCGCGCTGGCCGCGGTCGAGGCACTGCGGGTACACCCGAGCGTGAACGCGTCGATCGACACCGAGGCCGGCACGGTCACGTACCACGACGCCGAGCACCTGGGCATCGCGGTGGACACCGAGCGGGGCCTGCTCGTACCGGTGATCCGCAACGCCGGCGACCTCAACCTGGCCGGCCTGGCCCGGCGGATCGCCGACCTGGCCGAGCGGACCCGCGGTAACAAGGTGTCCCCGGACGAGCTGTCCGGCGGCACGTTCACGCTGACCAACACCGGTAGCCGTGGGGCGCTGTTCGACACGCCGATCATCAATCAGCCGCAGGTCGGCATCCTCGGTACCGGGGCGGTGGTCAAGCGCGCGGTCGTCCTCGACGACCCGGACCTGGGCGAGGTCATCGTGCCCCGGTCGATGGTGTACCTGGCCCTGACGTACGACCACCGGCTCGTCGACGGAGCCGACGCGGCCCGGTTCCTGGGTACCGTCAAGGAGCGCCTGGAGGCCGGCCAGTTCGAGGCGGAGCTGGGACTCTAGGGCTCATGCGGATCGTGGTCGGCGGGTCGTCGGGCTTCATCGGCACCGCGCTCGTCGACCGGCTGCGCGCGGCCGGGCACCAGGTGGTCCGGCTGGTCCGCCGGGACAGTGCAGAACCGGACGAGGTGACCTGGCGTCCGATGGTCGAGCCGCTGGACCCGGCCGCCGTCGACGGCGCGGACGCGGCCGTCAACCTGGCCGGGGTCGGGGTCGGCGACCACCGGTGGAACGCCGCGTACAAGGCGCTGATCCGGGCCAGCCGGGTGACCTCGACGCACGCGCTGGCAACGGCCGTCGCGGCCGCCCCGGCGCCGCCGCGGGTACTGCTGAACGCCTCGGCCGTCGGGTTCTACGGCGATACCGGCGACCGCGAGGTGGACGAGAGTGCGCCGCCGAGTGAGGGGTACTTCCCGGCCGTGTGCCAGGCCTGGGAGGCGGCCACGGAACCGGCCGAGGCGGCCGGGATCCGGGTCGCACACCTGCGCACCGGACTGGTACTCGGGCCGGGCGGCGGGCTGCTCAAACCGGTGGCGCGGCTGTTCCGGCTCGGGCTGGGCGGGCGGCTGGGCAGCGGGCGGCAGTGGATGCCCTGGATCTCGCTGGCCGACGAGGTATCGGCGATCGAGTTCCTGCTGACCGCCGACGACGTCACCGGCGCGGTCAACCTGACCGGGCCGGCTCCGGTCACCAACGCGGAGTTCACCCGTACCCTCGCCGGGGTGCTGCACCGGCCGGCGGTGCTGCCGGTGCCGGCGTTCGCGCTGCGACTGGTGCTCGGCGAGTTCGGCGCCGAGGCGGTGCGCGGGCAGCGGGTACTGCCGGCGGTGCTGGCGGCCGCCGGGTACCGCTTCGTACACGCCGACCTGGAGTCCGCGCTGCGCTGGAGCCTGGGTCGATGACGGCGCTGGTGGAGCGGTCCCGGAAGGCGCCGTCGGCGGAGGTGCCTGCGCACCCCGGCCGCAACCGGCGCGCGGACCTCGCGATGCTCGGCGTCTGCGTGGCCGGCGCGCTGTACCTGACATTCGGGATGTGGCTCGACCCCGACCACCGGGTCATCGCGCACAACCAGGGCGACCAGTCGCTGTTCGAGTGGCTGCTGTCGTACGCGGCGTACTCGCCGCTGCACGGCGGCAACCCGTGGTTCACCACGCTGCTCAACTATCCGATGGGGGCCAACCTCGCAGTCAACACCTCGATGGTCGTGGTCGGCGGCGTCCTCGCCCCGGTGACGCTGACCCTCGGCGCGCCGGTCAGCTTCCTCGTGGTGCTGACGCTGAACCTGATCCTCACCCCGTACGCGTGGTACCACGTGCTGTCCCGGCATCTCGTCCGGACCCGGGCGGCGGCGGTGCTCGGCGGGTTGTTCTGCGGGTACGCGCCGGGCATGGTGTCGCACGCCAACGGGCACCTGAACTTCAGCGCGCAGTACCTGGTGCCGTTCGTCGCGCTGTGGACGCTGCGGCTGCGCGAGCCGGGCCGCGCGCTGCGCAACGGCGCGATCCTCGGGGTACTCGTCGCTCTCGCCTACTCGATCGGCGCCGAACTGCTGTTCTTCGTGGCGCTGGCGTGCGCGGCGTTCGTGCTCGCCTGGGCCGCCGTGAACCGGGCGTCCGTGCGCACCGATGCCGGCCCGTTCCTGCGCGGGCTCGCGGTCGCGGGCGCCGTCGCTGGGGTGCTGCTCGCGTATCCGCTCCACATGCAGTTCGCCGGGCCGCAGCGGTACCACGGGATCGGGTTCGACCAGCGGGTGCACAGCGAGGACCTGGCCGCCTTCGCGGCGATCCCGAACCTGTCCCTCGGCCGGCTGCTGGGCCTGTGGGTGAAGCTCGCGCCGAACGTGAGCGAGGAGACCACGTTCTTCGGTCCGCTGCTGCTCGTGCTCGCCGTGGCGTGCATCGTCGTGCTGTGGCGTTCTCGTGGGCCGGCACCTGGGCCGGACCGGCAGGGCGGTGGTTTCCCCCTGGTCCGGGCGCTCGCCGTCACCGCGGCGGTCTTCGTCCTGCTGGCACTGGGGCCGCGGCTGCGGGTGGGCGGCCAGTGGACCGGACTCATGCTGCCGTACGCCGCGGTGGCGCGGCTGCCCGTCTTCGATTCCGCGCTGCCAGCCCGGTTCGCGCTGATGCTGATCCCGATCGTGGGGCTGCTGCTGGCCTTCGCGCTCGACCGGGCCCGGCTGCTCGAACGCCGGCCGCGCCGGCTGTGGTACGCCGCGCTCGCCGCCGCGCTGGTACCGATCGTGCCACTGACCATCCCGGCGGCGCCGCGGGACGCGGTACCACACTTCTTCACGGACGGTACCTGGCGCAAATATGTCCACAGTGGACAGACGCTGGTACCGGTACCGCCCGCCTCGGACCTGTTGCCCGACGGGCAGCGCTGGCAGGTGGCCACGAACTTCGGGTTCGCCATCCCGGCCGGGTTCTTCCTCGGACCAGGGCCGGACGGGCGCAGCCGGATCGGCCCGGTCCACCGCCCCACCTACGAAGTGCTGAACCTGGCCGCGCTCGACGGGTTCGAGCCGCTCATCAACGACTTCGACCGGGACCAGGCCAAGGCTGACCTCGCATACTGGCAGGCGAGCGTCGTCGTGCTCTCCGACGGAGGGCGGGGCAGCCGGTGGACCGACCGCCACGACCTGCTGCTCCGGCTCACCACCGAACTGCTCGGCCCACCGAAGCGGGTTGACGACGTCTGGCTCTGGCAGGTCGGCTGAGCCTGCGCTGGAGGTATGCACCTTCGAGTGCCGCACGTTCCGCGACTTCCACAACATCCAGATCGTCAACAAGTAGCTGTCCTCGCGACCGGGGCCGCTGGACCGGCGGCCCCGGTCGTGCGCTCAGCGCAGCGCGATCACCACGTCGCCGGAGAGCCGCCCGCGTTCGGGTTCGCGCGTCACCGCGCCACCGGCGAGCAGCGCGGTCAGCACGCGGGCCGTGTCCGAGGCCCGGAAGATGGTCTCGGTCAGCGTGAAGTGGCGCAGGTCGACCACGGTGGCGTGACCGACCGACTCGAGGTGCGCCAGGAGTTCGCGGCGCAGCGGGCCGGGGTGCGGGCTCAGCGAGATGTCCAGCAGATGGCCGTCCGGGTCGGTGGGATCCCGGTACCGGACGCCGGCGTACTCGTCGACCGCCCACAGCGAGTTCTTGAAGGCCTCCAGGCTCTTCGCCGACGGGGTGGCGAACGCGAGCAGCCGGCTGTCTTTCCCCTCAACCAGCTCCACCCCGGACGTCAGCGGGAAGCCGGCTTCCTGCAGCGCCTGCCGGTGCTCCGCCCAGCCGCCGGCCGGCGCGACGAGGATCAGCTCCGCCGGGCGGCCGCCCCGCACAGCCGGGATCGCCGGGACCGCGCCGTCGAGGTACCCCAGCAGCGGCGCGCCGGCCGCCCCGGCCGCCTTGAGCGCGACCGCGACCCGCTCCGCCGGATCACCGGCGACCGCGTGCACGCCCAGCTCCGGCGGGGTACCGAGCTCCGCCTGTACCGCGTCCAGCCGTTCGGTCAGCTCCCCCGTCTGCGGCGCCACCAGGACCACCGCCAGCCGGCGGCCGCGCAACCGGTCGCTGAACTCCGCGAACACCCGAAGCGCCGCCTCGGCCAGCCCGACATCGGCCGGCCCGGCCCAGGCCTGCACGAACGTGGCCCGCCGGGCGCTGTGCAGCGCGCCCGGGGCCCACGTGTCGAGGTACCGGACGAGCAGCTCACGGGTCACGTCGGCGATGGACATGGCTAATGTTGGCATCCGTGACGCCGGTTCTGGAACGTCTTATGGACCCTCACCGGCGGATAGATCAGCGGCATCTGTGGACTGGCCTACCGCCGCCGCCTACGGTTCGCCGCGGGACAGCCGGCTCGGCCACCAGGAGGCCCGGCCGAGGTCCACGGTGAGCGCCGGTACCAGCAGCGTCCGCACAACGAGCGTGTCCAGCAGCACGCCGAATGCGACCGTGAACGCCAGTTCGGCGAGGAACACCAGCGGCAGTACGGACAGCGACGCGAACGTCGACGCGAGCACCAGACCGGCCGAGGTGATGACGCCGCCGGTGACCGCGAGCCCGGCGAGGGTACCGGCCCGGTGCCCGCGTTTGCCGGTCTCCTCCCGTACCCGGGTCATCAGGAAGATGTTGTAGTCCACCCCGAGCGCGACCAGGAACACGAACGCGAACAGGGGGAACGCCGAGTCGGTACCGACGAACCCGAAGATCTCGCGGAACACGAAGCCGGACACCCCCAGCGTGGCGATGAACGACAGCACCACGGTCAGGATCAGCACCAGCGGGGCGAGGACCGCGCGCAGCAGCAGCACCAGGATCACGAAGACCACGACGAGGACCAGCGGGATGATGGTGTTGCGGTCCCGCTTCGCGGTGTCCTGGACGTCGAGGTTGATCGCGCTGAACCCGCCGACCTCGGCGTCGGCGCCCGGTACAGCGTGCAGCTTCACCCGCAGCGCCTTGATGACGTTGTGGCCGGCCGCGGTGTCCGGCGCGACGGTGAGCGTGACGTCGACCCGGGCCAGCCCGTCGACCACCTTCGCCGGGGCCGGCACACCGGGCGGCGCGCCCGTGAACGGCACGATCGGCTTGGCCACGCCGGGTACCTCGCTCGCCGCGACCATCACGTCGCCGAGCTTGTCCGCGTTCGCGATTATGACGGTCGGGGTACCGGTACCCGCGTCGAAGTGCTCGCCGAGCACCCGCTGCCCGGTGACCGAGTCCTGGGTGGTGGTGAACGACTTGTCCAGCGGCACCCCGTTGGGGTTGAGCTTGACCAGGCCGGCGGCCATGGCCAGCAGGATCAGCGTGGTCAGCACCCAGACCCAGCGGTACCGGCGGCCGACCACCCGCGACACCCGGCCCCACAGGCCATGCTCCTCGGCCGGGTGCGAGCCGTACTTCGGCCGGAACGGCCAGAACGCCACCCGGCCGGACAGCGCGAGGATCGCCGGCAACAGGGTCAGCATGCCGAGCAGCGCGGCCGCGATGCCGATCGAGCCGACCGGGCCCAGCCCCTTGTTCGACTTCAGGTCCGACAGCAGCAGGCACATCAGCGCGACGATGACGGTACCGCCGCTGGCCAGGATCGGCGCGAAGGCGGCCCGCCAGGCCGCCCGGATCGCGTCGAAGCGGCTCGGGAACCGGCGCAGCTCCTCCCGGTACCGGGAGACGAGCAGCAGCGCGTAGTCGGTGCCGGCGCCCAGCACGAGGACGTCGAGGATGCCCTGGCTCTGCCCGTTGAGCGTGATGACGTCGTGCTTGGCCAGCAGGTACACCGCGCCGTTGGCGATGGTGAGCGCGAAGACGGCGGTACCGAGGACGACGAAGGGCAGGATCGGGCTGCGGTACACCAGGATCAGGATGACCAGCACGATGATCCCGGTGACCAGGAGCAGCACCCCGTCGATGCCCTTGAACGAGTTGCCGAAGTCGGCGAACAGGCCGGCCGGCCCGGCGACGTGCGACTCCAGCCCGGGACTGGTACCGGCCAGGTCGCGGATCCACTGGACCCCGTCGCCGAGCACCTTCGGATCGGTCCCGGAGAACTGGACGAGGATCTCCGCGGCCTTCCCGTCGGTGCTCCACACCGGACCCAGCGGCGCCCCGACGAGCGCAGCGCCCAGGTGGCTGCCGATCTCCGCCTTATCCTTCTGGATCTTCGTCTTGTCCGCGTCGGTCAGCCCGCCGGCCCGGACGTAGACGACGATGCCGGTACTCGACTGGGTCGAGGTGAACCGCGGGATCAGCTCCTGCACCTTGGTGGACTCGGCACTCTGCGGCAGGAACGCGCTGTTGTCGTTCGTCTGCACGTCTGAGGTCTTGCCGGACAGCGGCCCGAGCGCGCCGCCGGTCACCAGCCAGGCCACGATCACCAGCGCCGGTACCAGCCAGCGCCACACGCTGCCCCCGCGCGTCCGCGACTCCTGCCTGGTCGGCTCCTTCTCCTTGACGGTCGTCATCTGGCGCCCCTCCCCCGAAGTGCCACGCTGTCGCCGAGTGTCAGGGTGAGGCTATCGGCGCTTGCTGAGAGAACCGGGCCGCGTCGCTGTGACGCACTCCACCACGGAAGCCGGACTACGCTTGCTCGCATGACCACGGTGCAGGCCCCGTTGACCGTGCTGCGCCCGGGGCTCGTCGACTACCAGGCGGCGTGGGATGAACAGCGCAGGCTGCACGCGGCGGTGGCCGACGGGCTGGCGCCGCCAACCGTCCTGCTGCTCGAGCAC
>Ga0137379_10004111_pt1 | contig 13645 bp, 8 predicted proteins | sample SagtaG_18_FD_104812 | JGI IMG/M metagenome (GOLD analysis project Ga0137379, IMG submission 104812) | Vadose zone soil microbial communities from Sagehorn Ranch, Mendocino, California, USA - Sage2_L_80_16 metaG | ecosystem: Environmental > Terrestrial > Soil > Vadose zone | place: USA...
CACCGGCGACCACCTCGGTGCTGCGGCAGCTCGCCGACACCTGCGACACCGAGCGCTACATCGGCCTGCGGGACCGGGCCATGCTCCTGCTGGGCTTCGCCGCCCTGCTGCGCCGCTCCGAGGTCGTCGCGCTCGACGTCGGCGACCTCGTCCTGGTCCCGGAGGGGCTCGAGGTCCGCGTCGACCACCCGGTCGACCGCGGCGAGCGCGATCCCGAGCCCCGCATCGACATCCGCGCGGTCCCCTACGGCGACCACCCGGAGACCTGCCCCGTCAGGGCGTGGTTCGCCTGGCGCTCGGCCACCGGCCTCGACGACGGGCCGGCCTTCCGGCCCGTCCACCCGCGCGCCCGCGTCGGCCACTACCCCACCGCCACGATCCAGCGCGCCCTGCGCCTCACCGACCTGGCCGTCTACCGCGCGGTGCAGAGCGCCGCCCGCCGGGCCGGGCTGGAGACGCCGCTCAGGTACCGCGGTCACAGCCTGCGCGCCGGCGCCGCGGTCCAGGCTGGCCCCGTCGCCACCGACCAGGAGCTGATGGCGGCCGGCGGCTGGGCGTCCCTGGAGGTCGTCCGCAGCTACACCGGCTCCACCCGCATCTGGGAGGACCCCGTCGCCGGCCGGCTCGGCCTCTGACCCCCTCCGGGCCGCGGGCTCCCATGGGGGTCGCCCCCCGGGTGGGCTGCGCGCGGGGCAGGCGACCTTAGATTCAGTAAGGAAAGTCGTAACTGATTCCGGCGCTGTCTCACGCGCCGGGGCGTCTACGATGCTTGTCGGTGTTGTCGCATGGATGGGGTAGAAGGAGTATATGTCCGAACAGCAAGCATCGTCTGAATCACCGGAGCCAGAATGGCCAACGTGCAACGCCGATCGGTGCATCGGTATCCCTCTTGACGGCGAGGACAACTGTCTTTCGCACGCAGGCACCGAGGCGCGCAGCGGCTACCTTGCTGGTCTCCAGCCCGGGAAGTCAGTAGATCTTCGTGGCACGAGTCTCAGCAGCCCGTTGCTCGATGCGATCCTTGACTTCACAAAGTCCCCGGACGGCCTTCCCGTGTTGGGAGAGGCCAAGCTCCAACAGGCTCGGTTCTTGGGGGACGCCAGGTTCGATGGAACGCAGTTTTCCGGGGATGCCAGCTTCGACGGAGCGCGGTTTCTCGGGCTAGCTTGGTTTGCTAGGACATCGTTTTCCGGGGCTGCGCGGTTTGAAGGAGCGCAGTTCTCTAAGGGAGCCAGCTTCGTGTTGGGGCAATTCCTCGGATCGGCCGGGTTCCGCGGAGTCCAGTTTTCCAGATCCGTAGGGTTCTTCAAGGCGCACTTCCTAAAAACGCCTGGTTCGATGGGGCGGAGTTCTCGGGACAACCCGGATTCGAGGATGCTCAATTCTTTGCCGACGCGGATTTCAGAGGGACGCAGTTCTTCCAAGCTCAGGAGTTCGGTCCGGTTTTAGTGGCAAGCCGGCTCATGCTGGACTACGCCCACTTCGCTGAGACGATCGTCATTGACGTGGCCGCGGCAAGCTTATCTTGCGTGGCGACCACATTCCAGCAAACCGCTACTTTTCGAGTGCGCTACGCCGAGATCGTGCTCGACCGCGCACTCTTCGCCAAGCCCGCCACTTTGGCCTACGCTGAAGCTGGTTTTGGGCGCTCGATTGGACTGCACATGCCGACGTTTGACGAGAGCATACTTCGGGATATTGGGCGGCGGCCACAGCCGCGGTTGCTGTCAGTTCGTCAGGTCGACGTCAGCAACCTTGTACTCGCCTCCATCGACCTCACGGCATGCCTGTTGTGGGGCGCGCATCATCTCGACCAACTGCGGATCGAGGGTCCCAATCCGTTCCCGTTCACACCGCGAGGCTGGCACCTGGGTCGCGTTTGGGGGCAGGGCCTGCCAATCTGGCGGTGGACCAGACGGCAGACGGTTGCCGAAGAGCACATCTGGCAAGCGCAGCGGCGCCTGCCAAGCAGTCTGGCCGGTCGGCCGCACCCGAAATTCATGGGATGGAACCCACCCCCGGCCCGTCTCCTTCGGATGGTCGAGCACTCGACGGGACAGGCCGTCCGGCGACTAGAGCCGGATCGCCTTGCGCTGCTATACCGAAGGCTCCGAAAGGGCCGGGAGGATAGCAAGAATGAGCCGGGTGCAGCCGATTTCTACTACGGTGAGATGGAGATGCGCCGCCGCGCTATCGAGACACCGTGGGTCGAGCGGGTCATTCTCAGCGTGTACTGGCTGGTCTCTGGCTACGGTTTGCGCGGCCTTCGCGCACTCCTGACGCTGCTGGTTGTCGTGGCTGGCGTGGCCGTACTGTTTCAGCACATTGGCCTTTACCAGCCGGTTAGACCGCATTCATACCTTGCTGCGGTGCTGTATGCGGCGGAGAGCATGCTGTCGCTGGCGAGTGGGGGCGTGCAACTTGGGGTGTCGGTAAGAACTGTCAGGAGCCGCCGCAATCGCGGGCGGGGCCGTCATAGCCATCTCCGCCTCAGACAGGGAAGCGGTCGATGACCTGGTCATAGGTGGCCTGGGCGTCGGCGAGGGCGAGGCGGGAGTAGATCTCGAGGGACTGGCGGTGCCGGTGGCCGGAGTAGGGCTGGATGAGCGCGTCGTCGATGCCCTGGGTCTTGAGCCAGGTGAACAGGAAGTGTCGCAGGGTGTGGGGGCTGATCGAGGCGGTGATGCCGGCGGCCTGGGTGTAGCGCGCCAGGAGCTTGCGGATGCCGCGGTCGCTGTAAGGCTTCTTCCACGACGACTCGAACAGGAAAGCGGCGTCAGCCTTGTGCTGGCTGGCGATGTGCAGGGCGAGGGTTTCCTTGAACGAGGCGGGGAAGGGCACGATGCGGTCCTTGCCGCCCTTGCCGTTGGTGATCCGCATGCGGCAGGCGTCCAGGTCGACATCGACCACACGGACGCGGACCAGCTCGGCGACGCGCACGCCGGTGTACAGCAGCGTCTTGATCAGCACGACGTCGCCGGCGCGCCGAGCGGTCCACACCGCCTGGTAGAAGGCGCGGATCTCGGCCTCGGTCGGGACGTACGGCAGCCGCTTGGGGGTGCGCTGCACCTCGACGCCGAGTTCGGCGCGCAGGTGCCGGAAGACGTCCTTGAGGTAGGCGTAGTCGGGCCGCTCGGCGCGCAGGTGCGTGGCGAGCTCGCGGGCCTTGCGCTTGGCAGGGGTGCGCCGCGGTGCCGGCGGCTTGGCGCTCACCGCGCCGGCCCCTGCTCTGGCCCGTGCTCGTGCTGCGGGGCGGTGCGCAAGGTCAGTCGGCTTGCCATGTCGAGCCGGACCTCGCCGTAGGGCGCGACATGCGACCAGAACAGCGGGGTCAGGCCGCGGCGGTCGGCATCGGTGAGCGCCTGCTCCCAGGCGAGGTCGGCCAGGACGTCTTGGAGCATGAGGGTATTGACGTACACCAGGGCAGCCTGGAGGACTCGTAGGCAGGCGACGGTGAGTTCCTGCTCGTCGCGGCGGTTGGTGGCCAGCTCGCCGCCCTTGCCGTACAGGATGATCGACTGGCCGCGGTTGTGGGACTCCAGCACGTTGAGGCCCTCGCCGATCTCCCGTTGTAGGTCCCGGTCGCGCAGGTAGCGGGCGACGAAGATGGTCTTCTGCGCGCGGCCGACCTCCAGCATCGCCTGGTAGGTCGGATGGGTGGCCGCACGGGTGAAGCGCCGCAGGATCGCCTCAGTGGCGGCGGTCCCAACCCGGATCGCGGTCGCGTAGCGGATCATCATGTCGTACTGCTCGGCGATCTGGCTCCACCGGATCGGCCGAGTCAGCGCCGGGCCAAGGCGCGGGAAGGCGTCGGGCTCGCCCGCGGCGGGTCGGTACAGCCGCACCTTGTTGATCCGCTTGATCCGGGGCAGCAGGTCAAACCCGAGTAGCCGGGTGATCCCAAACCCGATCTCGGATTGGCCGTGAGAGTCGACGTAGTTGCCCTCGACCTGCATGGTGGTGCCGTGGTGCATGGCGCCCTCGACCATGGCGGCGACCTCGGAGGCGGTGCAGTTGAGAAGCTGGGAGTGGATCGCTATCGACTTGCGCTCCACGTGCCAGTAGATCAGGACCCCGCGGCCGCCGTAGCGTGAGTGCCACTGCGTGAAGATGTTCTGGTCGAACGCGCCCATGTGGGTGGAGTCGGACGCCACCGCGGTGGAGCCCTCCCCCCAGATGGCCTGCTGACGGGCCGCGAAGGTGGCGTTGGCGATCTCGACGGCCATCGCCTGGGCGGCCTCGGCGCTCAGGAACCGACGGCGCACATAGCGCAGATCGTCCTCTGAGTGGTGGTGGTCGCCGGCGGCGACCGCGCGCAGTCCGGTGTTGGTGCCGTAGGCGTAGACGCACAGCAGCAGCCGCTCCGCCAGCGTGGCCGGGTCCAGGTCGGCCCGGCTGGCGACCGAGGTGACCGCCTGCAGGCAGCCGGTGCGCAGCGCCGCCTCCTTGAGCATATCGATCAGCGGCACCGTGCCCCAGCGCCGTTCGACCTCGCGCTTGAGTCGGCGCAGGTTGCGCGGTTCGGGGGCGGCCTCCAGCGGCGACAGCCGGATCGCCCCGCCCGGCCGGGCGGCGACGTCCAGCCACCCCAGCCTGGGCAGGGTGTCGTTGAGCGCGGCGAGCTCGCGGCGGTGCTCGGCCTGCAGCTCGTCGATGAACCGGCTGGGGTCCAGCGGCTTGCGCAGCGCCTGGTAGTGCTCGGCGCGGCGCTCCTCGAAATCGCCCGGCAGGTCCTCGTCGGGGTTGCGCCAGCGGTCGGCGCCGACGACCCAGATCTCCTTACAGCGCAGCCGGTCTCGCAGCGCTTGGACGGTGACGATCTCATACGCCATGCGGGCCACCCGCCGGCGGCCGCGCCGGTCGGCCCGCCACACCAGGTCTTCCCAGTCGCCGGTCACTCCGCTGTGGACTGGGACGTACTCGCCGAGCGGGTAGTAGGTGGTGTTGCCGTCGCGGGCGTGCCGGCCGATCAGCCCAAGCGCCTCGATCACCGGCTGATGCTGCATGTTGCTGGAGCGGAACTGCAGGACCTCGAGGAGGCGGATCAGGCCCTTGCGGTAGTGGTTGGAGTAGGAGGCCTTCAGGGTGGTCTGCACTGAGCGCCGGTAGGTCGGCCCCGACTGCTTGTACTCCGCAACCAGGTCCCGCAGGGTCCGCTCGCCGCCGGGCACCACCGGGAACAGCGCGGCGCGCACCGTGTCGTCGGGGTGGCCGACGGCGGCCTCGGCGATCCGGAACAAGATGGTCTCCTTGCCGGTGACGCGTGCGAACTCGCGGATCAGCTCCTCGGTGATCTTGCGCTCCGCCCGCGCGTTGATGCGGTGCACCGTGGCGATCAGCAGGTCCACCAGCGTGTCGGTGATCTCCCGCTCGCGGGTGTGCACCAGGGCCGCGAGCAGGGTCAGCCGCAGCGGCTCGGGGTGGGTCCGCAGGTGGGAGGGGGCCTCCACCGCCGCGCGGGCCCGCCAACCGGCCACCACCTTGGGGGCGGCGTCGGCGAACAGCTCGGCCGGCAGCGCCACCGCCCGCACGGCCAGGAGCTTGGTGATCTCGATCAGCATCGACTCCAGGCTGACGTTGCCCGGGTCTGACTTGATCAGGGCCAGCAGCGCCGGCCCTTCCGCCTCCGCCCCTTGCTCCTCTTCGGGGTCGGCATCATCGGGGTCGACGGCGATCATTGCCGTGAGCCGCGTGGCCGCCGCCGCCGACAGCCGGGAGGCGACACGCAGGCACAGCGCCTCCTCGGCCTGGTGCAGCGCCGAGGCCACGATCCGGTCGACGCGGCCCGAGGTCGGCGGCTCGATCCGCTCGGCCCGGCAGCGGGCCAACAGCTCCTCGCGGACTCGGTCCGGGCGCCGCTCGGCCTGCGCGACGCGCTCGGCCAGCCAGGCGGTGAGCTTGTCGGCATCGGCGACGCTGCACTCCCGGAATCCCAGGTGCCGACGGATCTGCGCACGGTGGTACTCGATCGTGCGGCCGGTCCACTCGTACAAGCCCAGCTCTTCGGGTGGGACCTTGACCTGGCGGGCGACGAACTCGACCGCCTCGGCGGGCAGCTCGCTGCGGCCGCGGGGGAAGCGGCCCTTGCGGGTGTAGAACTTGAGGAACAGCGCAAAGCCGAGCCGGGTGGCGCCGCGCTTGCCGGCGACCAGGTCCTGGTCGTCGTCGAGCAGGGTCCAGTGCTCGACCAGCTCGTCAAGCTCCAGCGGCACCGAATGCCTCCTGCCCGGGTGAGCGTCGCCGATGGTGCGCTCGTCGACCAGGGCTCGGGAAGTTCCGACAACGATCAGAGGCGGAACACTCCCGCCGGTGGGACACTCCCACAGCGGCCGAGCCCGGACAAATCAGGACTGCGAAGCGCCGAGTGCCACCGCTAGACGGGAACTCGGCACTTCTCATCCGGCACGGTCGACCGAGGCGACGCGCGCCCGGGATGACAGCACCAAGCAGTGTTCCTGCAACCACGGTTGCGTTCTCGCTGACCTCGGGGTGAGACTGCTCTCATGACCGTGACCGGTAGATCCCGCTGGGTCCTGCTCAGCTATCAGCTTCCCCGCGAGCCGTCAACGCCGCGGATCGCGCTGTGGCGCAAGCTGCGCCGCCTGGGCGCCGCGCAGCTCCTGGATGGCCTGGTCGCGCTGCCGTTGGACGCCCGCAACCGTGAGCAGCTGGAGTGGCTGGCCGATGAGGTCGCCGACGCCGGCGGCGAGGCGGCGATCTGGCTCGCCGAGCCCGCCACCGCCGCCCAGGAGCGGGCGCTGGCCGCCCGCATGGCCGCCGCGGCCGCCCGCGACTACCAGGTCTTGGTCGAGGCCGCCCACCAGGCGGCCAGCGGGAGCGAGGCGCCGGCGGCGCGGCGGCGCACGCTGGCGCGGCTGCGCCGCGAGCTGCGCCGCATCCAGGCGCGCGACCACTTCCCGCCGCCCGAGCGCGACGCCGCCCGCATGGCGCTCGCCGAGCTTGCCGCGACCCTCAACACCAGCAGCGACGCCACCAGCGAGGTGCGACGGTGAGGTGGGCGACCCGCGCCGGCTGCCACATCGACCGGGCCGCCTGCGCCTGGCTGATCCGCCGCTTCCTGGATCCCGAGGCCGAGTTCGTCTTCGTCGCCGACCCCGACGAGGTACCCGCCGACGCGACCCCGTTCGACATGCGCGGCGCCGAGCTGTCCCACCACCAGGGCGACTGCAGCTTCGAACGCATCCTGCGCCGCTACCACCTGGAGGACCCGGTGCTGTGGGACCTGGCCCGCATCGTCCACGAGGCCGACCTGGCTGACGAGCGCTACGACGCGCCCGAGGCGCCGGGGCTGGATGTGCTGCTGCGGGGGCTGTCGATGGTCCGTGGCGACCCGGAGGTGCTGGCGCTGACCGGGCCGCTGTTCGACGGGCTGTACGAGTACCGCCGCCGGGCGCTGCTGCTCGGCCGCGAACCGTCATGACCGCCCGCGGTCGTGGCCGCCGCTGGCGTGCGGCCGTCGCGGTGGCTGCGGTCGTGGTGGTGGCCGCGGGGCTCGGCGTCGCCTGGACGAGTTGGCGGGCGCGCGCTCCGCGCGAGGACCTGCGCCGCCTGCCGCTGCGGGTGGTCGCCGACCTGCCGCTTGCCGGGGGCAGCTCCCGCTTCGACTACCTGAGCCTGGACCCGACCCGCGACCGGCTCTACCTCGCCCACCTGGGCGCCGACCTGGTGAGCGTGGTCGACGTGCGCCGCCGGGTGGTCCTGGCCGACGTCCGTGGGATCCCCGCACCCCATGGCGTGCTGGTGGTCCCGGCGCTTGGCCGCGTCTTCGCCTCGGCGACCGCCGCCCACCAGCTGGTCGCCCTGGACGCCGCCACCTATCGGGTACTGGCCCGCGCCCCCGCCGGGCAGTTCCCCGACGGGATCGCCTACCACCCGGCCAGCGGCAAGCTGTTTGTCTCCGACGAGTCGGGCGGGGCCGAGATCGTGGTCGAGGCGGCCAGCGGCCGGCGCACCGGGGCGATCGAGCTTGGCGGGGAGGCCGGCAACGTCGCGGTCGACCCGGGCGGCCCAGGCGGGGGGCAGGTGCTGGTGGCGGTGCAAAGCCGCAACCAGCTCGCGGTCATCGACCCGCGCAGCCAGCAGATCGTGCGCCGCGTCGGGCTGCCCGGCTGCGACCACGACCACGGCCTGCTGGTCGACGCTGCCCACCGGCTGGCGTTTGTCGCCTGCGACGGCAACGCGCGGCTGCTGCTGGTCGACCTTGCGACCTGGCAGGTGACCGCCACCCACCCGGTGGGCCGTGCGCCGGACGTGCTCGCGTTCGACCCGGGTCTTTGCCTGCTCTATGTCGCCTCCGAGAGCGGCACCGTGACCGTGTTCGCCGAGCAGGGCCGTGGGCTGGTCCGCCTTGGCGCCGGGGTCATGCCCAACGCTCACGCGGTCGCTGTCGACCCGCGGACCCACCTGGTCTACCTGCCGCTGGAGCGCGAAGGTGGCCGGCCGGTGCTGCGCATCATGGCGCCGGCGACCCCACCGGGCATTGCCGGGGGTGGGTCGTGACCGGTGACGGCCGCCGGGTCCTTGCCGCCCAAGCGCTGCGGGCGCTGGCCTACGGGTTCGGGGCGGTGCTGCTGGGCGTGACGCTCGCCGCGCGGGGCTGGTCCAGCGCCAGGGTCGGGTTGCTGCTCGCCGTGATCGTGGCGGGCACCGCGCTGGCGTCGGTGGTGGTCGGCGCCCTCGGCGACCGGATCGGCCGCCGGCGGCTGTATGCGGCGCTGTTCGGCTTGCTGGCCGTGGCGGGGGTGGCGTTCGCGCTGACCAGCCGGCTGTGGGTGCTGCTGGCGGTGGCGTTGACGGGTGCGGTGTCGACCGAGGTGGTGGAGTCCGGCCCGTTCACCTCCCTGGAGCAGGCGATGCTGCCCCAGACCGTCGATCCTGCGGACCCGCGCGCCCGAACCCGGGTGTTCGGCGTCTACAACACCGTCGCCACCTTGGCCGGCTCGCTCGGCGCGCTGGCCGCCGGCGGCCCGGCGCTGCTTCGCGATGCGGACGTGGCACTGCCCGCCGAGCAGCGCCTGTTCCTGGTGTTCGTACCGATCGGGCTTGCTGGCGCGGCCGTCGCCTGGTCGCTGTCGGACGCCGTCGAGCTCGACGTCGAGGGCGAGGCCGGGCGCCACGACCGGCCCGGGCAGCCCGGCGCGGTGACCGCCACAAGCATGCACCGGCCGCTTGGCCGCTCCCGCACCACCGTGCTGCGCCTGGCGGGGCTGTTCGCGGTGGACGCCTTCGGCGGCGGGTTCGTCGTCCAAAGCTTCATCGCCTACTGGTTCCGGGTCCGCTACGGCGTGCCGATCGAGTTGCTCGGCGCGGTGTTCTTCGCCGTCGGGCTGTTGCAGGCCGGCTCCTTCATCGCCGCGACGCGGCTGGCCGAACGGATCGGGCTGCTGCCGACCATGGTCTTCACCCACCTGCCGTCCAACCTGCTGCTGGCGGCGATCCCGCTGGCACCCAGCCTGCCGGTGGCGATCGGGCTGCTGCTCGGCCGCTTCGCGCTGTCGCAGATGGACGTGCCGACCCGCCAAGCCTATGTTGTCGCCCTGGTCGACCCGGCCGAGCGGACCGCCGCGGTGGCCACCACCAACCTCGCCCGTTATCTCGCCCGCCCGGTCGCCCCGGCGGTCGCGGGCGCAGTGCAGCAGCTCGCGCTCGGGCTCCCGTTCGTGCTCGCCGGCACGATCAAGGCCGCCTATGACCTGACGCTGTGGGCTTGGTTTCGCCGGGTCGACGTCGCGGGCGAGCCGCTCCACAAGACCCCGGCACGGGAGGAGCAGCCATGAGATGGGTCACGCGTGAACGCCCCAAGACCGACCGGATCGCCTGTCTATGGTGATCCGACGGTCATCGACCCTTCCCTGGGCCTGTAGCCTGCCGCCATCCGGCCCGCGACCAGCCGGGCCAGTGGGCCATTGGAACGTTACGTACTGCCGTACCTGCTCGACCGGAGCACCCGCTGCTGCGGTCTTGGTGACGCACTGCGCAGGTCCAGGCAGCAGCGACGAAGAAGGCAACGCCACGGCTAGGCAAACCGGCGCTCTTGGGGGATACTCGGCGCTTGCCGCATTTCGGGACCATGCGTTGTTGGGAGGGAATCCGGCGATGGCGCTGCTGACCGAACGGACCACGTTCACCCTCGACGTCCTGGGCCGCTACACCGCCAACACCTGGCAAGAGGTCAAAGACAGCACCGATCAGGCGCTGGATCCGCACGCCCGGCCGTTTGACGTCTTCATCCTCGGGGGCGGCACGTTCGGGCCGGCCTTGGCCTCCAGGCTGTTCTCCAACGACCACACCCGTGCCCGCCGGATCCTGCTGATCGAGGCCGGCCCGCTGGCGCTGCCCGAGCACGTGCAGAACCTGCCCTCGCTTGGCACCGACGAGGTCTGGGGGGTGCCGTGGAACTCCGACAGCCCGCAACCCCAGGATCAGAGCTTCCCCGGGCTGGCCTACTGCCTGGGCGGCCGCTCGGTCTTCTGGGGCGGCTGGTCGCCGCACTTCCTGCCCGAGGAGATCCCGACCCCGCCCTGGCCGGCCACCACTCGCGACGACCTGCTCCAGCCCGTGCTGACGATCCCCGCCGCCGGCGGGGTCCGGAACCTGTCCTACCTGGACCTTGCGGCCGAGCAAGTCGGCGCAGCCGACCCCAACGACTTCATCTCTGGCGCGCTGCATGACGCCATGCGGACCCAGCTATTTGCCGGCCTCACGGGCCGTCCCGCCGGCGCGACCACGCTCACCGGCAGCCGCGGTGCGCTGGCCAACCAGGGCGAGCTGGAGGCGCCGCTGGCGGTGGAATCCACCTCACCCCGACCCGGGTTCCTGCCGTTCAACAAGTTCAGCGTGGTGCCGCTGCTGGTGCGGGTCAGCCGCCTGGCCAACGACGAGAACGTGCTGCCCAACAACCTCCGCAAGCGGCTCATGGTGGTTGACAACACCCATGTCATCGCCCTCGAGGTTGCCGGCGACCGGGTCACCCGGATCCGCACCAGCCGCGGTGACCTGGACGTGCCCGCCAACGGGCTGGTCTTCCTCGGCCTGGGCACGATCGAAAACACCCGCATGGCGCGCAACACCCTCGACCGTGCCCGCGGCTACGACCCCCACCAGCTGATCGGCCGCAACCTCATGGCCCACATGCGCTCCAACCTCACCTTCCGCGTGCCCCGCAGCGCCCTGGGGTCAGCGCTCGACGTCAACCTGCACCCTGAGACCAGGGAGCTGCAGGTCTCCGCGCTGTTCGTCAAGGGCCTGGCGGACCTCGGCGGCGGCGACATCGGCTACTTCCACGTCCAGCTCACCGCCTCCGGCGTCGGGGAGATGGCCCGCAACTCCGAGGTGGAGCTGTTCAAAAAGGTCCCAGACATCGACCTACTGCACCGCTTCCAAGGCCTCACCGACGCCTGGGTCGTCGCCACCCTGCGGGGCATCGCCGAGATCGACGGGGACCGCACCGCCACCACACCCAACCGGATCACCACCGGGGGCCCGCAGGGGCCGTTCGACTACGGGGTGGCCCGGGCGCTGGTCCGGTTGGACGTCGGCCCGGCCGGCTCACGGCACCGGCGGCTCTGGGACGCCATGGACGCCGCCTGCGACGAGCTCGCCCGCATCTTCGCCGGTGCCGGCCCGATCGAGTACCTGTCCGATCAGAGCCCGGGGGCGGTCTGGCAGGCCACCGCGCCCGGCCCTGACCAGCGGCGGGACCCGCTGAGCTCCACCCACCACGAGGCCGGCACCCTGTGGATGGGCGACGACCCGACCTCCTCAGTGACCAACGACGTGGGCCGCTTCCATGAGGTGGGCAACCTGTTCGCGCTGGGCCCGTGCCTGCTGCCCACCATGGGCTCCCCCAACCCCGTGCTGTCGGGGCTGGCGCTGGCCCGCCGAACCGCCGACCGGGTGCCGCTGACCACAGGGGCGGCGCCGGCGGTGGAGGCCGGGTTCACCGCGCTGTTCGACGGCACCGACACCACCTTCGCCCGGTGGCAGCCGGCCGGTGGGGGCAGCTTCTCGCTGGTCGACGGGATGATCGTCGCCCAGCCAGGACCCGGCCTGGGGCTGCTGTACTACGCGGCGGAGAGCTTCGCCGACTTTGTCCTGCGGCTCGACGTGCGCATCCACAGCGGCGACGAGAACTCCGGGGTGTTCGTGCGCTTCCGCAACCCGCTACGGCGCGTCCCCGACCCCACCGACCCGGCCAGGAGCTACGTGTACGACAACAAGGCCTTCGTCGCGGTCGACACCGGCTTCGAGGTGCAAATCGACGACCAGGCCCGTGGCGACCCGGCCCGCGGCATCCCCGACGGGCTGGACCTGCACCGCACCGGCGCCATCTACGGCATCCCCATCGGCCCGGGCGCCGGCCAGCAGACCTACGCCAAGCCTCCGCCGCTGACGCCGCTGGCCTGGCACGCGCTGGAGATCCAGGTCGCCGGTGACCAATACACCGTCAGTTTGGACGGCAACCAGACCAGCACGTTCACCAACACCAACCCGGCACGGGGCCAGCCTGGCACCCCCGATCTCAGCTCCGGCTTCCTCGGCCTGCAGTCGCACACCGGCCGGGTCGCGTTTCGGAACATCCGCGTGCAGCGGCTCCCTTAGCTTGTGTTGCTTCGGCACGACGACCGAAACCCCGTCAGACCGGAAACCGGCCGATGACCTCGTCAGATTGCGGTTGGGCGTCGGCAACGGCGACCGAGTAGCTCTCCAGCGGCTGGCGGATGGTATGGCCGGAGCACGACTGGATGAGCGCGTCGTCGATGCCCTGGCTCTTCAGCCAGGTGAACAGGAAGTCCGCAGCTTGTGGGGGGCTGATCGACGCGGTGATGCCGGCGGCCGCGGTGTAGTTGGCGAGAAGCTTGCGGATGCCGCGGTCGCTGGAGGGCTTCTTCCAGGACGACTCGAACGGGTAGCCGCCAACCCGGCCTCAGGGGGTGGGTCGTGGCCGGCGGCGGCTGCCGCCGAGTCCGGACTCGGTCGCCGCGCTCGGAGCTGCCTGACGGTGGCCGGTGGCGTGGCGTGTGGCGACGCTTGCCAAGTGCGGGAGGCTTGCCGGCGATCGCAGGACGAGACAGCGCCGCTCGGCGCGATGGGCAAGCGCAAGGATCAGTGACCACGGTTGCTGTTTAATACAACCGTGGTTACGATTCGGCTGCGCTGTCCGCTGGGCAGCCAGCAGGTTGCGCAGGCGGCGCCGCGGGCGCGTCGTCACCCAGCAGACCAGCAGACCTGACGAGCGCGTCCAACAGGTCGACCAGCGAGCAGGGAACGATCAAGGAGGGTTGGCATGGCCGCCCGGTTCAGGTTCCCCCGACCCCCCAGGCCTCCCTCCCTCGCAGAGGTGTGGCAGCGGACCCGGGACTCGCAGGTGTGGAAGTCGATCTTCCGCCCAGGGTCGATCTACCGTGCCGGCTATCGCGACACGTCGCGCGACCGCGCCCTGGCGATGATGAACAACGTGCTGTACCACCTGCACCCGGTGAAGGTGAAGCGGCACGGCCTCAAGCTGACCTACACGTTCTGCCTGGGCGGGCTCTCGTTTTTCCTGTTCATCCTGCTCACCATCACCGGGATCTACCTGATGTTCTTCTACCGGCCAACCGCTGGCCTGGGTCAGGAGCTCGCC
>Ga0137379_10004122_pt1 | contig 13629 bp, 10 predicted proteins | sample SagtaG_18_FD_104812 | JGI IMG/M metagenome (GOLD analysis project Ga0137379, IMG submission 104812) | Vadose zone soil microbial communities from Sagehorn Ranch, Mendocino, California, USA - Sage2_L_80_16 metaG | ecosystem: Environmental > Terrestrial > Soil > Vadose zone | place: USA...
CCCCAGCTCGCGCGTGCTCGTGGTCGCCGACGCTCATCTGGGCCAGGTCGCGCCCGCCGTCGAAGCCGCGTTCCATCGTTTCCTCGCAGCCGTGCCCGACCTGGGCGACGCGCTGCTCATCAACGGCGATCTATTCGACTTCTGGTTCGAGTACGGTGCGGTCATCCCGCGGCGGCACTTCACCACCGTCGCGCAGCTGCACGCACTGCGGCGTCGGGGAATTCCGATCACGTTCGTCGGCGGCAATCACGACCGCTGGGGCGGCGACTTTTTCGTCAAGGACCTGGGCATCGCGTTCCATGGCGGCGAGGCCGAGGTCGACGTGGCGGGACGCCGCGCCTTCGCGGCCCACGGCGACGGGCTCACCGAGCAGCACTGGAGCGCCACGGTGCTGCACCGCGTGACGCGGCACCCCGTCACGATCCGCGTGTTCCGCGCCCTGCACCCCGACCTGGGATTCTGGATCGCCCACAAGCTTTCGGGCACGCTCGCCGACACCACGCGCAACCCCGCAGTGCTCGACCGCGCCGCGCGGGCCCAGGCGCAGTTCGCGAAGGATCTGCTGGCCCGCCGGCCGGACCTCGGGCTCGTCATCCTCGCCCACACGCACCGCCCGGCGCTGGAACGGTTGGCGGACGGTCGCGCGTACCTCAACCCGGGGGCGTTTCTCGATGGCTTTAGATACGCGGTCGTGACGCCGGAGACAATCGAACTGCGGAACTTCCAGTAAGAGGCACCGGCCCTTCACCCTAGTGGTACGACCTCCACCTCCTGCACCTTCTCCCCGAGGAATCTCGCCCCCACTCTCCGGAAGTGCGGCTCGTCGTCCGAGACGACGAAGCGGTGGATCGGGTCGCTGGCGGGCGGCGCCGCCAGGTCCCGCTGCCCGATCTCGTGCTCGACCACCCGCGCCGTTTCCTCGGCGCTGTCGATCAGGATCACGTCGCGCGCCATCACGCGCGCCAGGAGGGGCTTGAGCAACGGATAGTGCGTGCAGCCGAGCACGAGGACGTCGACGCCGGCGCGCTTCAGGGGCTCGAGATACTCGCGCGCGATCAGCTCGGTGGCGGGGTGCTCGAACCAGCCTTCCTCAACGAGCGGCACGAAGAGCGGGCAGGCGCGCGCGTAGACCGTCGCGTCGGGGCGCAGCGCCTTGATAGCGCGCTCGTAGGCGCCGCTCGCGATTGTCCCCGCCGTCCCGATCACCCCGATCCTCCCCGACCGCGTCGCCTGCACCGCGGCGCGGGAGCCCGGCTCGATCACGCCCACGACCGGCACGGGGGAGCGCGTCCGGAGGTGATCGAGCGCCTGCGCCGTGCTGGTGTTGCAGGCGACCACCACCGCCTTCACGCCGCGCTGCAGCAGGTACGCGAGGATCTCGGCCGAGTAGCGGCGCACGGTCTCCGGGGACTTGGGTCCGTAGGGCACGCGGGCGGTGTCCCCGAAGTAGATCACCGACTCGCGTGGCAGACGCTCGAACAGCGCCCGCGCCACGGTGAGCCCGCCTATCCCTGAGTCGAAGACGCCGAGCGGGGCGGGATTCACGGCCGCGGAACCGGCACGGTGATGCCGACGCCGCCGGGGAAGGCGTGAAGCTTCAGGTCCTTGGGAAAGTCCTGGAGATGCGCCGAGACGAACGCCTCGGCGCCGGAGAAGAGATGGTTGAAGACCCACAGCACGAGCCAGTCCTGCACCTGCTGGCGCTTGGGAGCCACGTTGGGTGAGCCGGTTTCCTTGAGGTAGTGGACCTCCGACTGCGCCTTGAGGGCCATCATCGCGGTGACGCCCTCCCATACCGCGAACGCGGCGCCGGCCACGGGCCGCCCCGTTTTGGCCTGGCCCCACCCGGGCAACAGGAGCGAGCGCCAGAATGCGCCGAACGGCTTCATCCGATGCGCGGTGTCGGTGGGAACGACGAGCGCTCCGGTGGTCACGATCGGCTTGCGGGTCGTGTCCGGGACTTGGGCGGGTAGGCGGATAGGCGGATAGGCGGATAGAACGAGCAGCGCTAGACCGCCCCCACGAACCGCCCATCCGCCTACCCGTCTATCCGCCTGCATCATCTCGCCACCAGCACGTTCAGCCGCCGCGGCGCCACGCACACGGCGCACTCGTGCACGCCCGGCTCGCGCAGCTCGCCGTCGAAGTGTAGCAGCAGCGGCGCCTCGAGCGACCGGATCGTGACTTCGCGACTCTGGAACAGGGCGACCTCCCGCATTCCGGCGTGCGTCCCCCGCATCACGCGCGGGATCGCCATGAGAAACCGCGGCAGCGAAACGCGGCGGACGATGCAGACGTCGAGACAGCCGTCGGCCGGATCCGCGCCGGGAGCGAACTTATAGCTGCCCCCCGCGGTCGTGCCGTTGCACACCTCGACCATCATCATGTACCCCGTTTCCGCGAACCCGGGCGCGCGTACCTCGAAGCGTGGCGGTTGGAAGCCGGCGAACGCGCGGAACACGGGCAGCAGGTAGGAGAGGAATCCCGTGAGCCCCGGCATCGCGTTCCGGATCCGCACGACCGCGGGCCCGAACCCGAATCCCAGGCTGTTCACGACGTATTCACCCAGCGCCCGGCCCACATCGAACGCCACGGGCTGCGCCGTGACGAGGCGACGCACGGCGCGCTCCGGGCTGTGCCGGTACACGCCCACGAGCTTCGCGAAGTCGTTTCCGGTGCCGATCGGCACGACGCCGAGGATGACGTCGCCCGCATGGCGCAGCAACCCGTTCGCGACGTCGTGCACAGTGCCGTCCCCCCCGACGGCCACCACGCGTCCCACACCCTCGCGCGCCGCGCGGGCGGCCAGCTCCGTCCCGTGTCCCGGCCCGTCGGTGCGCTCGACGTGCACCGCCCAGCCCTGGCGCCGGAACTCGCGCGCGATCGGGTCGAGGGCGCGTGCCGCCGCGCCGCCGCCCGCGGCGGGGTTGAGGATGACGTGAGCGTGGATCAAGGGCGCTACAAGATAGGGCGTGCCGCGCACCCCCGCAGCCGCGCTCCCCTCAGCCGCGGCCTTCGGTCGGGCGCTCCCGCAAATAGCCCTTCGCCAGCAGCAGCTCCGCGTTGAGAATCGCCGCCCCCGCGGCCCCACGGATCGTGTTGTGGCTCAAGACGACGAACCGATGCCCCACCACCGAGTCCCGCGCGATGCGGCCGACGGTGAGGCTCATGCCCCGCCCCGCGTCGCGGTCGAGCCGCGGCTGCGGGCGGTCGGGCTCGTCGCGCACGAGGATCGGCCGTTCGGGCGCCGTGGGCAGCCGGAGCTGCTGGGGCAGCGCCGTGAACGACGCGAACGCCTCACGCAGCTCCGCCGGCTCGGCCGGCCGGCGCAGCTTGACCCGCACGGCCGCCATGTGCCCATCCACGACGTTGACCCGATGGCACTGCGCGCTGACGGCGAGTGGCGCCGGCTCGACCCGGCCGGCGTTCACGTGGCCGAGGATCTTCCGCGTCTCGCGCTCGATCTTCTCCTCTTCATTGGCGATGAACGGCAGCACGTTGTCGGTGATGTCGAGCGATGCCACGCCGGGATAACCCGCCCCGGAGAGCGCCTGGAGCGTGGTCACGACAGCTGCCTCGACGCCGAAGCGCGCCGCGAGCGGCGCCAGCGCCAGCGAGACCATCACCGTCGAGCAGTTGGGATTGGTGACGATGCAGCCGCCGTCCGCCCGGCGACACGCGTCGAGCACCGCGAGGTGGTCCGGATTGACCTCGGGGATGAGGAGCGGCACCTGCTCGTCCATGCGGTGCGCCGCTGAGTTGCTGATCACGGGGTAGCCCGCTCGCGCGAAGCGCGTCTCGACCGGCCCCGCCACGTCCGTCGGCAAGCTGGAGAACACGACATCGCAGTCGAGCGGCGGCTCGGGCGGCCGAACGACCATCCCCCGCACCGGGCCGGGTGCCTCCCCCGGCAGCCGCCACGCGCACGCCTCCGCATAGGGCTTGCCCTGCGAGCGGTCGGAGGCGGCGAGCGCCGTCACGACGAACTGCGGGTGGTCCGCGAGGAGCTGGAGGAAGCGTTGGCCCACCGCGCCGGTCGCGCCGAGGATGCCTACTCGGATTTTCGCCATCACCTGCGCCTCCTTGACGGTCCCCGACCCCAGCGGTATGTATCAACATAACAACGGAAGCGTTCGTGGTGATTTGCCGCGTATTGCCGCCACGTTAAACAACGCGCTAAAAAGCGACCGCCCGCGGCTGGCATTGCCCGGGCTTTGCTGTTTCCAGGAGATGCAGGACCTCATGCGAGCGAGCGTGACCGTGCGGGTGCCGGGCTCGACGTCCAACCTGGGCGCCGGGTTCGACTGCGTCGGCGTCGCCGTCGGGCGCTGGCTCCGAGTCACGGCACGCACGGCGCGCGCCTCGGCCGGCCCGCCCGTCATCGTCGAGCGCCGCGGATCCCTCCGTGCCCTCGATGTCCCTCCGGAGGCCGACCTCGTCTATCGGGGCTTTGTCGCCGCCTGCCGTCGAGCGGGCCGTCCGGAGGATGCCCCGAAGCCGCTCATGCTCACGCTGGAGTCGGAGATCCCGGTCGCGCGGGGCCTCGGCTCGTCGGCGGCCGCCAGCGTGGCCGGCGCCGTGGCGGCCAATGCCCTCCTCGACCTGGGCCTCGACCAAGCCGCGCTCGCTGCGGTCTGCGCGGAGCTCGAGGGTCACGCGGACAACGTCGCGCCGGCGATCTATGGCGGCGCTACCCTCGTGCTGCCCGGCGCAGGGCCGGACCGGGAGGGCCGGGAGGGCCGGGGGGGCCTGGTCATCACACCGCTCATCGTGCACGAGTCGCTGGCGCTGGTGTTTGCGATCCCCGACTTCACGGTGGAGACCAAGCGCGCACGGGCGGTGCTGCCGCCGATGGTGCCGCACGCGCAGGCCGTCGCAGCGGCGGCGAAGAGCGCGGCGCTGGTGCACGGGCTCGCTCACGCCGACGCCCCCCTGCTCGGCGCCGCACTCGACGACGTGCTGCACGTTCCCTACCGTCGCTCGCTGGTGGCGGGCTACGATGAAGTGACTGGGGCCGCGCGGGAGGCGGGCGCCTACGGGGCGACGCTCTCGGGGTCGGGCCCGACGCTCGTGGCGATCGCGCCGCGCGAGCGCGCCACGGCGATCGCGGACGCGATGGTGCGCGCATGGCGGGGGCGCGGTATCGCGGCCGAGAGCTTCCACGTCGGCCGTCCCGCCGGCGGCTACGAGGCCGCCTAGAGGCCGATGCCGCCGCGTCGTCCTCCCCCCCACATCCACAAGTTCGGCGGCGCCTCGCTCGCGCACGCCGCGGGCGTGCGGCACGCCGCGGGAATCGTGGTGGCGCACCGCCCGGCGCCGCAGGTGGTGGTGGTGTCGGCGATGGGCGGCGTGACGGACGCCCTGCTGGACGTGGCGGCGCGGGCCGCGCGCGGGGACGCGAGCCACGTGAAGCGCACGGCGCGGACGCTGCGCGCGAAGCACGCCGCAGCCGCACGCGGGCTCCTCGCCGCCGGGGCGCGTCTCGACGCGCTGCTCGCGGCCATCGACGCCGCGTTCGCGGAGCTCGAGCAGCTCGCGGGCGGCGTCGGCATCGTGCGCGAGCTGACGGCGCGGACCACGGACTATCTCGTCGCCTGGGGCGAGCGCCTCTCGGCGCGTCTGTTCGCCGAGGCGCTGGCGGCGGCCGCCTGTCCCGCCACCTACGTGGACGCCGTGGCGGTCGTGCAGACCGACGGGACGTTCGGGAACGCGTCGCCCGATCTCGCCCGCACCGAGCGCGCCGCGCGGAAGGTGCTCGCGCCGCTGCTGGGCCGCGGGGTCGTGCCGGTCGTGCCGGGCTTTCTCGGCGCCGCGCCGGACGGCCAGGTCGCGACGCTCGGGCGCGGCGGCTCGGACCTCACCGCGACGCTGCTCGCGCGTGTGCTCGGCGCCCGCGAAGTGTCCCTCTGGAAGGACGTGCCCGGCCTCCTGACGGCGGACCCGCGCATCGTTCCCGACGCGCGCGTCGTGCCCCAGGTGCACGTGCGCGAGGCCGCGGAACTCGCCTACTACGGCGCCAAGGTGCTGCATCCCCGCGCGCTCGTCCCCGTCCTCAAGCGGAACGTCGCGATCCGGATCCGCCCGTTCGCCGACCCGGCGTCGCTCGGCACGGAGATCTCGCGCCGCCGCACACTCGATCAGTATCCCGTGAAGGCGCTGTCCGCCATTCCGGGCCAGGCGCTCCTCACGGTGACGGGGAGCGGCATGCTCGGCGTCCCCGGTATCGCGGCCCGCACGTTCGCCGCGGTGCAGCACGAGGGCATCTCGGTCTCACTCATCAGCCAGGCGTCGTCCGAGCACTCGATCTGCTTCAGCGTCCCCGAAGAGAGCGCCGAGCGGGCGCGCAAGAGCCTCGAGGAGACGTTCCGCCGCGAGATCGCACGCCAGGAGATCGACAAGGTGGAGGCGCGCGCCGGCGCCGCGACGCTCGTGGTGGTCGGGCTCGGCATGGCTGGCACGCCGGGGATCGCGTCGCGCGTCTTCTCCGCGCTCGCGGAGGCCGGAATCAACGTGATCGCGATCGCGCAGGGGTCGTCGGAGCTGAACCTGTCCCTCGTGGTGGACGGGAAGGACGCGGGGCGCGCCCTGCGGGCGGTGCACGCCGCGTTTCAGCTCTCCAAGATCGGCGGCGGCAGCGTGGCGCATCCCGAGCGCACCGACGTCGTGCTGCTGGGATTCGGGCAGATCGGACGCGCGCTCGCGCCGATGATCGCGAAGGTGAAGCAGGATTCGCTCACGCTCCGGATCGTGGGGCTGATCGACCGGAGCGGCCTGGTCTTCGACGCGCGCGGCCTCGCACCCCGGCGCCTCGCCGCGCTCGGCGCCGCGAAGGCGCAAGGCGCGCCGCTCGCCAAGGCACCGGGCGGCCGCCGGGCCACGGCGGCGGAGGCCGTCGCGTTCGTGGCGCGCCATGCCCTCGCGAACCCGATCCTCGTCGACCTGACGGCCGACGACACGACCGAGACCCTCAAGGCCGCGCTCGCGGCCGGGATGCACCTGGTGCTCGCCAACAAGCGCCCGGTCACCGCGGACAAGAAGAAGTTCGACGAGCTCACCGCCGCGGCTCGAGCGCACGGTCGCCGGCTGTTGCACGAGGCGACCGTCGGGGCCGGGCTCCCCATCATCGACACCTACGCGAAGCTGGTCGAGTCGGGCGACCGCGTGTACAAGGTCGAGGGTTGCCCGTCCGGCACGTTGGGCTACCTGTTCGGCGAGCTGGGCCGCGGGAAGCGCTTCTCCGAAGCGCTGCGCGGCGCGATCGCGAAGGGCTACCCCGAGCCCGATCCGCGCGACGATCTCTCGGGGAGGGACGTGGCGCGCAAGGCGCTGATTCTCGGCCGGCTGCTGGGCTTCCCGGGCGAGCTCGAGGACATCGCCGTCGAGTCGCTCGTCCCCAAGGGCGCGGAGCGCCTCACGCTCAAGGAGTTCCTGGCGCGCCTGGAGGAGTACGACCCGGCGTGGACCAAGCGGGTGGACGCCGCCCGCCGGCGCGGGGGCGTGCTGCGGTACCGGGCGATCGTGACGCGGCGCCGCCTGCGCGTGGGGCTCGTCGTGGTGGACGCGTCCAGCCCGATGGCCTCGCTCAACGGGACGGACAACCAGTTTATCTTCACGACCATGCGCTACAAGAAGAACCCGCTCGTGATCACTGGCCCCGGCGCCGGGCCGGCGGTGACCGCGGGCGGCATCCTCAACGATGTCTTGAAGCTCGCGACCGCATGACCGCCACGTGGCAGCTGTGCGCGAGCTGCGGCACCGAGACCTCCGAGATCGACCCCCACCCGCGCTGCCCTGCGTGCCGGGGCCTGCTGGAGATCCGCCACCAGCCGCCCGCGGCGGGCGGCAACGCCCTGCGCGCCGTGTTCGACGCCCGTGCCGGCGTGCGACACGGTCCGCTCGCCTCGGGCGTGTGGCGCTTCTCGGAGGTAGTCCTGCCCACCGCGGGTGAGCACATCCTCAGCTATCCCGAGGGAAACACGCCGTTGCTCGCGAGCGCTGTCGTCGCGCGATGGACCGGCGTAGGGGCGACCGGGGGAGGCGACCTGTTACTCAAGCACGAGGGCCAAAACCCCACCGGGTCGTTCAAGGATCGCGGCATGACGGTGGGCGTGACGCAGGCGCGGCGCATCAAGGCCCGCGCCGTGGCCTGCGCCTCCACCGGCAACACGGCCGCCGCGCTGGCCGCGTACGCCGCGCTCGCAGGGTTGCCGGCGCTCGTGATGGTGCCCAAGGGACAGGTCGCATTCGGCAAGCTCGCGCAGGCGCTCGCCTACGGCGCCCGCACGCTCGTGGTGCGCGGCAGCTTCGATCAATGCCTCGAGCTCGCGGACCAGGCAAGCGACCGGCTCGGCGTGTATCTCCTGAACTCGGTCAACCCCTTCCGCCTCGAGGGCCAGAAGACCATCGTGCTCGAGCTGCTGCAGCAGCTCGCGTGGCAGCCGCCGGCGTGGATCCTCGTGCCCGCGGGCAACCTCGGGAACACCGCGGCGTTCGGCAAGGCGCTGCGGGAGGCGTGCGAGTGGGGGCTGATCGACCGAGTGCCCCGGCTCGGCGCGGTCCAGGCCGCGGGCGCGGCGCCGTTCGCGGCGAGCTTTCGCGAAGGGTTTGCGCGCCCTCACCGCGTCGACGCGCACACGGTCGCCACGGCGATCAACATCGGGAATCCAGTGTCGTACGACCGCGCGGCGCGCGCCATCCGGGACACGAACGGCGTGGTCACGACGGTCACCGACGACGAGATTCTCGAGGCCAAGGCTGTCGTGGACGCCGCGGGGATCGGCTGCGAGCCGGCGAGCGCGGCTGCTGTCGCGGGCGCGCGGCGCCTGGTCCGGGAAGGCGTCATCCTGCCCGGCGACCGCGTCGTCGTCGTCCTCACGGGGCACGTCCTGAAAGACCCGGGCATCGTGACCTACTACCATCAGGAGCGCCAGCCCGCGCCGCCCTACGCGAACCGGCCCGTGGAGATTGACCCGCGCCTCGAGGAGGTCGAGCGGGTGGTGAACGCATGAGCACGCTCCGGAGCCGGACGATCACCGCGGGCGTCGAGCGCACGCCGAACCGCGCGATGCTCCGGGCCGTGGGGTTCACGGACCAGGACTTCGCGAAGCCGATCATCGGGATCGCGAACGCCCACAGCACGATCACCCCGTGCAACGCGAGGCTCAACGATCTGGCGCTCCGCGCCGAGGCGGCCGTCCGCGCCGCCGGGGCGATGCCGCAGACGTTCGGCACCATCACCGTGAGCGACGGGATCTCGATGGGCACAGAGGGGATGAAGTACTCCCTGGTCTCCCGCGAGGTGATCGCGGACTCGATCGAGACGGTGTGCAACGCCCAGTCGCTGGACGGCGTGCTCGCGGTGGGCGGGTGCGACAAGAACATGCCGGGCGCGCTGATCGCCATCGCGCGGATGAACATTCCCGCCGTATTCGTCTACGGCGGCACGATCAAGCCGGGGGAGTACAAAGGCCAGGCGCTCACGGTCGTGAGCGCGTTCGAGGCCGTCGGGCAATACAGCGCCCGCAAGCTCTCCGAGACCGACCTGCTCGAGGTGGAGCGCCGGGCCTGCCCGGGCGCAGGAGCGTGCGGCGGGATGTTCACCGCCAACACGATGTCGTCGGCGTTCGAGGCGATCGGCATGAGCCTGCCGTATTCGTCGACCATGGCGGCGGAAGACGAGGAGAAGGTCGTGAGCGCCGCGCGGTCGGCGGAGGTGCTCGTGGACGCGGTGCACCGTGACCGCCGCCCGCGCGCCATTCTCACGCGGCCGGCGTTCGAGAACGCGATCGCCGTGGTGATGGCCCTCGGCGGCTCGACCAACGCCGTGCTACATCTGCTCGCGATCGCCCGGGCCAGCGAGGTTCCCCTGACCCTCGACGACTTCGAGACCGTGCGGCAGCGGGTGCCGGTGCTGTGCGACCTGAAGCCCTCCGGCCGGTTCGTGACGACCGACCTGCACGCCGCGGGCGGCGTGCCGCAGGTGATGAAGCTCCTGCTCGCCCACGGCGTATTGCACGGCGACGCGCTGACCGTCTCGGGCGAGACTGTCGCCGAGGTGCTCCGCGACGTGCCCGACGAGCCGCGGCGCGATCAGGAGGTGATCCGGCCGTGGAGCCGTCCGCTCTACCCGCAGGGGCATCTCGCGATCCTACGGGGCAACCTCGCGACCGATGGCGCGGTCGCGAAGATCACCGGCATCAAGCAGCTCACGATGACCGGCCCCGCGCGGGTGTTCGACTGCGAGGAGGATGCCCTCGGGGCGATTCTCGCGGGCCTGATCCATCCCGGCGACGTGCTCGTGATCCGCTACGAGGGCCCGAAGGGGGGCCCGGGGATGCGTGAGATGCTGTCCCCCACTGCGGCGATCATCGGCGCGGGGCTGGGCGACACGGTGGGACTCATCACGGACGGCCGGTTTTCGGGCGGAACGTACGGCCTGGTGGTGGGCCACGTGGCGCCCGAAGCGGCGGTGGGCGGGGCGATCGCGCTCGTCCAGGACGACGACCAGATCACGATCGACGCCGAGCGGCGGCGGCTGCAACTCGAGGTGCCGCAGACCGAGATCGCACGGCGCCGCCAGGCGTGGACGGCGCCGCCGCCGAAGTACACGACCGGAGTGCTGGCGAAGTACGCGAAGCTGGTGTCGAGCGCGAGCGTGGGGGCGGTGACGGATGCGTTCTGACGTGCACTCCCTCACCAAGCCCTCTCCTCCGTCACACGCGCCCTGAGAGGGCGCGCTCGGCCGGGAGTGCGCCCTTACAGGGCGCACACAGCGCCGAGCCCGGGCTCTCAGCCCGGGAAATTCAGCAACGCGATGCGAGAGTGGGACGTATGACGCGCGACGCTACCGCACCAGCGAGAGCGGCCGCCGCGCCGGCGAGCGCACCAGTTCCGAGATCCAGCTGCCCATCTCGCGCGTCCCGATCATCCGGTCGCTCGGCCGCGCGATGTCGCGCGTGCGCGCGCCCTGCTCCAGCGCGCCGGCGACCGCCTGCTCCACCGCCGTGGCAGCGTCGGCGAGTCCCAGCCCATAGCGCAGCAGCAGAGCCGCCGAGCCGATGGCTCCGATCGGGTTCGCCACGTCCTTGCCGGCGAGCGCCGGCGCCGACCCGTGGATCGGCTCGAACAGACCCGGCCCGTCGCCGAGCGAAGCGGACGGCAAGAGACCCAGCGAGCCCGCGAGCACCGCGGCTTCGTCGCTGAGAATGTCCCCGAACAGGTTCTCCGTGAGCAGCACGTCAATGGACGCGGGCGCCGCCACGAGCCGCATCGCCGCGTAGTCCACGTAGGCGTGCTCGAGCGTGACGTCGGGATAGTCGCTCGCCACCCGCGTGACGGTCTCACGCCACAGCTGCGACGTCTCGAGCACGTTCGCTTTGTCGACCGAGAGCACCCGGCGGCGGCGCGTCCGCGCCGCCGCGAACGCGACGCGAGCCACTCGCTCGACTTCCGGCTCCGTGTAGCGCAGCGTGTTGATCGCCGCGCCGTTTTTCTTGCCCCGGGGTTCCCCGTAGTACAGGCCCCCGGTCAGCTCGCGCACGATGAGGATGTCGACGTCCGCGAGGTGCTCGGGCTTCAGGGGCGAGCAGAAGGCGAGGGCTGGGTTCACCGCCACCGGCCGCAGGTTCGCGTACACGCCCAGCAGTGCGCGCAGCGCGAGCAGGCCGGACTCGGGCCGCAGATGGCGCGGCGCGTTGTCGAGCGCCGGATCGCCCACGGCGCCCAGCAGTACCGCGTCGGCGTTCACGACGGCCGCGCGCGTTTCGGCCGGGAGCGGGTCGCCCGCGGCCGCGACCGCCGCCGCCCCGACGGGATAATGGCTCACCGCGAAGCGAATCCCGCAGCGTTCCCCCGTGGCCTGCAGCACGCGCACCGCCTCGGCCGTCACCTCCGGGCCGATCCCGTCGCCGGGCAGCACCGCGACGCGAAGCTCCCTCATATCCGGCTGCGCTCGTAGGCTGCGATGCGCTCATCCTCGAGCAGCGTGCGGCCGATCTCGTCGAGCCCGCGCAGCAACAGGTCCCGCCGATAGGGATCCATGCTGAATCCGGCCCGGAAGCCGTACTCGTCCTGGACCGTCTGCGCCGCGAGATCGACCAGCAGATCGTACCGCCCGCTGGCGCGCGTGTGGCGCGCGAACAGCTCGCGCATCTCTCCCGACGAAAGCCGCACGGGGAGCAGGCCGTTCTGGCAGCAGTTCGCGTGGAAGATGTCGGCGAAGGACTCGGCGAGGACGGCGCGGAAGCCGTGCTCGCGGAGCGCCCACACCGCGTGCTCGCGCGACGAGCCGCATCCGAAGTTCGCACCGGCGAGGAGAATGCTGGCCGCGGCGGCCTCCGGGTGGTTGAGCTCGAACCCTGGGTCGGGCGAGCCGTCGGCGCGGTAACGCCAGTCGTGGAACAGCACGGGCCCGAACCCCGTCCGCTCGATCCGCTTCAGGAACTGCTTCGGGACGATCTGGTCCGTGTCCACGTTGACGCGCGGCAGCGCCGCGACGCGGCCGGTGTGGCGGGTGAAGGGCGTCACGCCCCGCTCCACGTCCGCACGTCCACGAGGCGGCCCGCGATCCCGGCCGCAGCGGCCATGGCCGGGCTCATCAAGTGGGTGCGCCCGCCGCGTCCCTGGCGGCCCTCGAAGTTCCGGTTCGACGTCGCCGCGCAGCGCTCCCCGCTCGCGAGAATATCCGGATTCATGCCGAGGCACATCGAGCAACCCGAGTTGCGCCACTCGAACCCCGCATCGCGGAAGATGCGGTCGAGCCCTTCCGCCTCCGCCTGCGCCTTCACCTGCTGGGAGCCCGGCACGACCAGCGCGCGGACGCCGGACGCGACCGTTCGACCCCGCACCACCCTGGCCGCACTCCTCAGATCTTCGATTCGTGCGTTGGTGCAAGAGCCAAGAAACACCCGATCGATCGGCAGACCCTCGAGCGGCGTGCCGGGCTTCAAGTCCATGTAAATGAGCGCGCGCTCCGCGGCCCGACGCTCGGCTGCCGTCGGGAACCCGGCCGGATCGGGAACGCGCCCCGTGATCTCCGCCACCATCCCCGGGCTCGTTCCCCAGGTGACCTGGGGCGCGATGGCCGTGGCATCGAGCGTCACGCGCGCGTCGCAGCCGACGCCGGCGTCGCTGCGCAGTGCGCGCCAGCGCGCGACGGCCATTGCCCAGCGCGCCCCTTCCGGCGCGCGCGGCCGCCCCGCGAGGTACGCGAACGTCGTCTCGTCGGGGGCGATCATCCCGGCCCGCGCGCCCGCCTCGATCGACATGTTGCACACCGTCATCCGGCCCTCCATGGAGAGGCGCCGGATCGCCTCGCCCGTGTACTCGATCACGTGCCCCGCCGCGCCCGCCGTGCCGATGCGCCCGATGAGCGCGAGGATCATGTCCTTGGCCGTGACCCCGGGCCCGAGCGCGCCCTCGAAGCGCACCTCCATCGTCTTGGGGCGGGCGAGCACGAGGCACTGCGTGGCGAGGACGTGCTCCACCTCGCTCGTGCCGATCCCGAACGCGAGCGCGCCGAATGCCCCGTGAGTGGACGTATGCGAATCTCCGCACACGATCAGCAGGCCCGGTTGCGTCAGCCCCAGCTCCGGCCCGATCACGTGCACGATGCCCTGCTGCGGCGACGCC
>Ga0137379_10004124_pt1 | contig 13628 bp, 9 predicted proteins | sample SagtaG_18_FD_104812 | JGI IMG/M metagenome (GOLD analysis project Ga0137379, IMG submission 104812) | Vadose zone soil microbial communities from Sagehorn Ranch, Mendocino, California, USA - Sage2_L_80_16 metaG | ecosystem: Environmental > Terrestrial > Soil > Vadose zone | place: USA...
AGCGCCATGCGCAGGCCGATCTCCGGAGTGCGCTCCACCACCGAGACGAACATGATGTTGGCGACCACGATGCCTCCGACCACCAGGGAGAGGCCCGAGATGAGCATCATGACCGCGAAGGCGGCCGCGGAGATCGAGCGCCACAACGACTGGATGGCTTCCGCGCCCACCACCCCGAATGGATCTTCGGCGGTGAACGGCGTCCGCCTCAGGGAGCGCAGCAGGGTCCGGACTTCTCCCTCCGTCTCCTCGAGGCCCTTCATGCCGCCCACCGGACGCACCATGATCGCGATCCCGTCGTCCGAGGTCATCACCTTCTGCAGGAAGGAGAGGGGCACGAACATCACGTTGTCGCGGTTCTGTCCCAGCACGTTGCCGAGCTTGGACTGGAGCCCGATGACGCGGAGCGGATAGCCGCGGACGTACACCGTGCGGCCGATGGGGTCGAGGTTCGGGAAGAGCTGGTCCTTGATGTCGTAGCCGATGATGGCCACCGCCGCCGCGTGCTCGTCCTCCAGGGGGGTGAAGAAGCGCCCCCCCTCGAGGTCCACGTTGAGCAGGGTCAGGACGTTGGCCGTGTAGCCGGTCATGGCCACGTTCGAGAGCTTCCGGGGGCCGAGGTGCACGTTGGCGAACTGCTGGGCCTGCGCGCCCACCGCGGCGCAGGACCGGCACGCGGCGCTCACGATCTGCAGGTCGCGCATGGTCACCGGCTTGCGCTTGGTGGCCATGATGAATTCCTGCCGGCTGCGGAGGATGCCGTACTTCGTGAAGACGATGACGTCGGGGTTGAGGTTGACGACCTTGTTCAGGACGTAGTCGTTGAGGCCGCTGATGACGGAGAGGACGGAGACCACGGTCATCACGCCGATGATCACGCCCAGGAGGGTGAGCCCCGACCGCAGCTTGTTCAGGCGCAGCGCCTGGAGCGAGACGGCGCAGAGATCGGAGAAGCCCATGGCTCCTTCCCCTGGAGGTCAGGACGTCCCCGAGCCCTGCCCCTCGGCGGCCTTTTTCTCCTTCTCCGACATCTTCTTCACGCGATCGCCGTCCTTGATCTCGCGCAGCGCCTTGAAGGGACCGGTGACGATCTCCTCGCCCGCGGCCACCCCGGAGACCACCTCGACCATCAGCTCTCCCGTGATCCCGGTCTTGATGGACGCGAACACCGCCTTGCCGTCGCGCAGCGCGTAGACTCCCTGCTCCGTCTTCAGCTTCCCGGCCTCGTTCTTCTCGCCCTTGGGCGAATCGCGCACGATCACCGCGGCCAGGGGCACCGCGGCCACTCTCTCCTTGACCCCGGTGATGATGTCGGCGGTGACGGAGAAGCCGGGCCGGATGCTGGGGGGCGGCGCCAGGACCTTCACCTTGAACTTGAAGTTGATGGCGTCGGAGGTGGTGGTCAGGCCCTGGAGGTCCGGGTCGTCCTTGAGGATCGGCGAGTTCCCCACCTCCGTGACCAGGCCGTCGAACGTCCGCCCGGGATAGGCGTCGATGTTGAGCAGCGCCTTCTGCCCGATCTGCACCGTGGGGGTGTCCGTCTCGTCCACCATCAGCACTGCCTCCACGGTCGACATGTCGGAGACGGTGAGGAGCTGGGTGCCGGGGTTGTTCATGGTCCCGATGACCGTGACCTCGCCCGCCTTCACCCGCAGGGTGGTCACGACCCCGTCGATGGGCGAGCGCACGGTGGTCTTGGAGAGCGTGTCGCGGTTGGCGCTGAGGCCGGCCCTCATCTGGTCCACGCGATTCTGGGCGGCTTCGAAGGCGGAGCGGGCGGTCTCCAGACCCGACTGGGCCCGCTGGAAGTCGGCCTCGGACGTGATCCGCGCCTCGTAGTTCCGCCGCGCCCGGTCGAAATCGCGCTGGGCCTGGGCCATGTTTTCCCGGGCCGAGTCGCGGTCGGACAGGCTGGCCTTGAGGGCCGCGCTGGAGCCGGCCTCCTCCGCGGCCGCGCGGTTACGGTCGATCTGGAGGAGGAAGTCGCCCTTCTTGACCTTGTCGCCCTCGCGCACGGCCAGGTTCACGACCTGGCCCTGCACGAGGGCCGACATCTCGACCTTGTTCTCCGCCTGGATCTTGCCGTTGGCGGTGACCTTGGAGACGATGTCCTGGGTCACGACCCGCGCGGTGAGGACGGGCGTGGCCTGGTTCCAGTTGCGCGAAACCGCGGCCCCCGCGCCCGATACGAGCACGCCGGCCACGATGATCCAGACGAGGCGCTTGCGGCGAGTCAATGCACGCCAAGCTACACTGCGGCCGGACCACCGTCAACGGGCCTCGGTTCGCGCCTCGGCGCGCCGTCGTATTAGAGTGCGGCGGGAAAGGAAGAGTGACCATGAAGAATCCAGCCATCCTCCCGGCGGCCATCTGTCTCGCGGCATTGATGACGCCGGTTCCTTCGCAGGCCCAGTTGTTCAGCATCCCGAAGGACCAGATGATCGAGCTCACCGCGCAGAACCCGTTCGAGCGGTTCTCGGACGGCCGCCCCAAGGTGCCCGACGCGCTCATCGAGCGTGCGCGCGGCCTGTCGGCGGAAGAGGTGTGGGCCGTGCTGCCCAAGGAGGGCTTCCGCAACCAATACGCCGACGGGTTCAGGATCCTGCACCCGGATACGAGGCTCGTGGGACGCGCGTTCACCCTGCAGTTCATGCCGGTGCGGCCGGACCTCGACGGCGTGGTCAACGCCCGAGCGAAGGCGGCCGGGCTGCCGCGCCTGTACAACCAGACCGCGATCGACATGTTGCAGCCGGGGGACGTGCTGGTGGTGGATCTCTTCGGCCAGCAGGAAGGGGGCACGATCGTCGGCGACAACCTCTTCTACTACATCATGAAGACCACGAAGAACGGCGGCCTGGTGGTGGACGGCGCCATCCGGGACCTGGACGGCATCTCAGAGATGACCATGCCGGCGTACTTCCGGGACGTCCATCCCAGCGCCATCAACAACGTGATGATCAGCGGAATCAACATCCCGGTGCGCATCGGCAAGGCCACGGTCATGCCGGGGGACCTCGTGTTCGGCGACTCCGAGGGCGTCTACTTCATTCCTCCCGCCCTCGTCCAGAAGGTCGTCGACAACGCCGACGAGGTGCACGTTCACGACGAGTGGACGCGCAAGAAGTTCGACGAAGGCAAGTACAAGTCGAGCGAGATCTACGGCACGCCCAAGGACCCCGAGCTGAAGAAGGAATACGACGAATACCTCAAGAAGCGGCTCGAGGAGATTCGAAAGCAGAATCCCCGGTAATCCCCGCGTCTGCTAGGATCTCGCCTCGAACCGCCCCATGGCCTCCGTCTACGATCTGAAGCCTCTCAAGGGCGCGGGACGGCGGAGGTTTGCCAGAACAGCTCGTCCGCGTTCCAGAGGACGTAGTGGTCGAGGATGGCGGGGCGGAAGTTTCCCAGCCCCGCTCTCGCCCCCACCAGAACGTTGGGGCTGATCAGGGGGATGAGGGGCAGGTTCTCGGCCACCAGCTCCTGCACCCGGTCGTACTGTCGCTTGCGCTCCTGCGGGTCGAGGGTGACCAGTTGGCGGCGCATCCGCTCGTCGATCTCCTTCTCCCAGGGCGTGGCCGGCTGCGGCTGGCCCAGGTGCCAGAGGTGGGTCGGGCCGCTCGAGAGCCAGACGCTCATCTCGCTGGTCGGATCCACGTCGCCGCTGCCCAGCGCCATCAGGGCGGCCTCGTAGTCGTGGCTCTGGAACACGCGGTCGAGCAGGGCGCGATTCTCGAGGGGCACCACCTGCACCTGCATGCCGAGCTCCCGCAAGTCGTCCTGGACGATCGTCGCCATCTGCACGCGCGCGGCGTTGGCGGCGTTGGTGACGATCGTGAACTCCACCGGCGCGCCGGCGCCGTCCCGGAGCGCGCCCTCCTTCCAGGAAAAGCCCGCCCGCGCCAGCAGTTCCCGCGCCCGGTCGGGCGAGTGTGCCGGGGGGGGCAGGGCCCGGTTCACCCAGATCTTGTTGCCAGGCGTGACGTGCGCGCTGAGGGGCGTGCCGCGCCCCCGGCAGACCAGCCGGACCATCCCCTCCCGGTCCAGGGCGGCCGAGACCGCTTGCCGGAACGCGGTCTGGCGGAACCAGGCCTGCTTGCGGGAGATCGCCGGCAGCTTCCCGTCGGCCAGATCGTTGAGGTTGAAGAACAGGAACGTGTACTCGAGCCCCGGCCCCAGGTCCTCCAGCCGGTAGCGCCGCGCCGTGGTCTCGCCCGCCAGCAGGCCGAAATTCTCGGCGTTGAGCCGGCTGATGAGGTCGGTCTCGCCCGCCTTGAAGCGGATGACCTGGGCGTCCTCGCTCGGGACCAGCAGGAACACGATCTCGTCCAGGTAGGGGAGCGCCCGCCCCGCGTGGTCCACCTTCCAGTAATACGGGTTGCGCTCCAGCACCAGCCGGTCCCCCGGCACGTACGACTTCAAGCGGAAGGGGCCCAGGCCCGCGACCTCGGCGGGCGAGGTGCCGAGGCCCCAGGCCTGGGCCAGCCGGCCTTCCTGCTGCGCCTTCCCGAGCAAGTGCCGAGGGAGGATGGCGAGGCTGTCGAAGAGACGCTCCGCCGCGGCGTAGGGCTGCTCCATGTCGAGGGCCACGCGATGGGGGTCGAGCTTGCGCACGGCCACCGGCTTGCCGCCCACGATGAGCGGGTCGCGCTGCGGGGAGCCGTTGCGCTCGTCCAGGTAGCACCCGAAGCTGAAGACGACGTCGTCCGCGTCGAAGGGATGCCCGTCGGAGAAGCGCAGACCCCGACGGAGCTCGAGCGTGTAGTGGCGGCCGTCGGGGGAGACGCTCCACGACCTGGCGAGCGCGGGGCCCGTCCGCTGGGTCTGCCGGTCGATGTGGATGAGGTCGGCGGTCAGGCGCCCGATGACCTCCTTCGAGGGGATGTCCACGGCGGCCACCGGGTTGAGGGTCTTGGGCTCGGAGCGCAGGGCGAACACCAGGCGGCCGCCCGGGCGGCCGGCCTCCTGGTCGGTGCGGAGGAGGTCGGCGGACGGGGAGGCGCCCTGGGCGAATGCGGGCGCGGACAGCAGCGCGACGGCGACGGCCGGCAGAGCCCGCTTCACCGGCGCCTCCCTGCGAACTCCCCGAGGGGAGCCGCGTCCATCAAGACTCGGCTCCCGCCCGAACCTGAAGCGCTTCCGACAGCGCGAAGTATGCGAGGAACACCGGGACCAGGGCAAGGCCCGGGGCCCACATCCACCAATAGGACGCGAGCACGTGATAGCGCTGCAGCGCGGCCAGCATGTTTCCCCAGCTCGGCACGGGCTCGCTCACCCCCAGTCCGAGGAACGAGAGGGTCACCTCGGCGAGGATGTACTGAGGCACGAGGAGGGCGGCCTGGGTGAGGAGGAGGCCGAGAGTCTGGGGGGCGATGTGCCGGCGGATCAGGTAGAGGTCCGACGCGCCGAAGCCGCGGGCGGCCAGCACGTAGTTGCGCTCGCGGGCGCTCAGCACGACGCCCCGAAAGAGGCGGGCCGGCCGGGCCCAGTCGACGAGGCCGATGACCAGGACCAGGAGCAGGAAGGCCTGCCCGGGGGAGACGCTCAGGGGCAGGACGGCCCGCACCGCGAACAGCAGGTAGAGCCACGGCAGGGCCAGGAACAGCTCGGCGCTCCTCATGAGGGCGGCGTCGATCCAGCGCCCGTAGAAGCCGGCCAGCGTGCCGAGCAGCCATCCCACGCCCAGCGACAGGGTGGCGGCCATGAGCCCGGCGAACAGCGAGATCTGCGCCCCGTGGAGCAGCCGGGAGAGCTGGTCCCGCCCGAAGCCGTCGGTGCCGAGGAGGAAGATGCGGGCGGACTCGTCCACGCCGAAGAGACGAACGCCTCCCGCCGAGGCGCCGAGGGCGTCGGGGGCCCCGCGCACGAAGAAGCGGACGGGGTAGGGGCGGCTGCGGTCCTCGTCGTAGGCGCCTCCCGCCCCCTGCCGTTCGACCAGCCGGTAGACGAAGGGCCGCAGGTGGAATCGCCCCTCGGCATCCACGAACCGCAGCCCCGTCGGCGGCGCGTAAGGCAGGGTTCGGTTCTGCTCCGTGGGAGCGTAGGGAGCCAGGAACCCGGCGCCGAGGGCCGCCAGGTGAACCGCGGCCAGCACGGCCAGCGCTCCCCACGGCCCGCTCCGCGCGCTCATTTCTCCTCGGCTCGGATGCGCGGGTCGGCGGCCAGCAGAAGGAGATCGGCCAGGAGGTTGCCGCCCACCAGGAGCACCGTGGAGACCAGGACGGGGCCCAGGACGAGGTGGAAGTCGCGGGCCTGGATGGCCTCCAGCAGGAGCGGGCCCAGGCCCGGCCAGCTCATCACCACCTCCACCAGCAGCGACATGCTGAGCAGGCCGGCCAGGGAGAGGCCGAACAGGGAGATGAGGGGGTTGGCCGCCGCCGGCAGCGCATGCCGGAACAGCACGCGCCGCTCAGGGATGCCGTGGGCGCGGGCCGCCCGCACGAAGGGCGCGTGAAGCGCGTCCGCCACGCTGGCGCGCACGTACCGCACCAGCACCGGCAGGAGGCCCAGGACCAGCGCCGTCACCGGCAGGGCGAGGTGGGAGGCCACGTCCTTCACCTGCGCCCCCCACGACATCTGCTCGTGGCCGAGCGACACCATGCCCCCGGTCGGGAACCAGCCGGTGCGCACGGCCAGCAGCAGCAGACCCAGGGCCAGCACGAGGTCGGGCACGGCCAGCAGGAAGGCGGTCAGGCCGGCCAGGCCGTGGGCCACCGGCCCGCCTCGCAGCGTGGCCCACCACACGCCGAGGGGGACCGCCAGCAGCCAGGCCAGCGCCGTGGCGGTCGCGGTGAGGAGGACCGTGTTGCGGGCGCGCGGCCAGAGCAGGGGGCCCACGGGCCCGCCGTAGGCGAACGAGTATCCCAGCTCTCCCCTGGCCAGCGAGGCCAGCCAGCTCAGGTAGCGCTGCGGCAACGGCCGATCCAACCCGTAGCGCGCGCGCAGCCCGCGCACGGTGGCTTCCGAGATCCGCGGATCGAGCCGCATCTCCGCGAAGTAGTCGCCGGGCGCCAGCTCGACCAGCACGAAAGACAGGAGCGACACCCCGACGAGCAGCAAAAAGCCGTGAAGGGCGCGCCGGGCGATCCGGGCCACGGCTAGGGCACCGGCGGTTTCGCGGCCGGGGCCGGCCACGAGGGCACGGCCGCGATGAGGGCGCGGGTGTGGGGATGGCGCGGGTCGGCGAAAAGGCGCTCCACCGAGTCCCGCTCGACGATCCGTCCCTCGAACATCACCGCCACCTCGCGGGCCAGGCGGGCCATGAGGGCGAGGTCGTGGGAGACGTAGAGGTAGGTCAGGCCGTGCCGGCCGCGCAGCTCCTGCAGGAGGCCGGCGATCTGGGCCTGGATCGAGGCGTCGAGGCCGGAGAAGGCCTCGTCGAGGATGAGCATCCGCGGAAGCACGGCCAGGGCGCGCGCGATGGCCAGGCGCTGCCGCTGGCCCCCGCTGAGCTCGCGCGGGCGTCTCTCGCCCCAGGCGGACGGAAGACCGACCGTCTCCATCAGCTCCCACGCGCGCCCGCGCCGCTCGCGCTTCCCGCCGCGGCCCAGGATGTCGAGCGGCTCCGCCACGATCTCGACCGCGCTCAGCCGCGGGTCGAGGGCGGCGGCGGAGTCCTGGAGGATGAGCTGGACGCGCTCGCGGAAAGGGCGCAGGCGCCGGCCGCGCAGGGCCAGCAGATCGACTCCTTCGAACCAGATCTGGCCGCTGGTCGGCTCTTCGAGCCGGGCCAGGCAGCGCGCCAGGGTGGACTTGCCCGATCCGGACTGTCCGACGAGGGCCAGGGTGGCCCCGCGCGCGACCTCCAGGTCGACGTCGGCCAGGGCCTGGATCCCCGGCGAGCCGCGCCGCTCTCCCCGGCGGGCATAGCGCTTGTTCAGGCCGCAGACGCGGACGAGCGCCTGCTCAGCCTCCATACGTGAAGCACCGGACCCGCCGGTTGTCGGCCGGCCGTACTTCTTGCGGAGGACGCTCGGCGCAGGCGAGCTGGCGGTCCGGGCAGCGCGGCTCGAAGGCGCACCCGGGCGGCAGCCGGGCCAGGTCGGGCGGCGAGCCCGGGATCGGCTCGGGCAACCCCTGCTCCGGCGAAACCGCCGAGGCCGCCGCGCGCGGAAAGGCGCGCAGGAGCCCTCGGCTGTAGGGATGGAGCGGATCGTGGAAGACCTGGACCGGGGTTCCCGCTTCCACCAGCCGGCCCGCGTACATCACGAGCACGCGCCGGGCCAGGGCGGCGAGGGCGCCGAGGTCGTGGCTCACCAACAGGAGGGCCAGGCCGAACCGGCTCTGGAGGGCGCTCAGCAGCCCACGCAGCTCGGCCTGGGTCGTGGAATCGAGAGAGGCGGTGGGCTCGTCCGCCAGCACCAGCGCAGGACGGCAGGCGAGGGCCTGGGCAAAGACCACCCGCTGGCGCTGCCCGCCGCTGAGCTCGTGCGGGTAGGCGTCGTAGATCCGGTCCACCTCCGTGAACCCGACCTCGGCCAGCATGGACGACGCCTCCTCGCGACCGCGAAGGCCGCTCGACTGCCGGTGAGCGCGGACCACCTCGGCGACCTGGGACCCGACTCGTCGGACGGGGTTCAGGGCCAGGGTCGGCTCCTGGAAGACGATCGAGATCTCGGCCCCCCGCACCCTGCGCAGATCGAAGTCGCCCAGGGCCAGCAGCTCGCGGCCGCGGAAGCGGATGGATCCGCGCATCACGCGCGCCGGGGGGGGAAGCAGGCCGAGGACGGCCAGGAGCAGCGTCGTCTTGCCGCAGCCGGACTCGCCCAGCAGGCCGACGACCTCGCCGTCCTCGACGTCCAGGCTCAGCTCGTCCACCGCGACCACGGGCGCGCCCTTTCCGGCGTCGTAGTGGATAACGAGGTCCCTGATTTCGAGCAGGGCCGGCACGAGCGAATGATAGGGCAATCTGGCGGTGTCGAGAAACCGTCGCGGGTGCTATTCTGAGCTCCCCATGCCGCTCCTCGTCGGCCTCCACCCGCTGGCCCCCTCCGGCGCGGAACGGCCTTGAGGTCGGCTGACCTGCGGCGATGACCCGCGCGCAGGAGGTCTCCTGGCCGGCGGCGCGGTTCGTGCGCGAATGCCTGAAGATGGGCTTCCGATGAGCAGGGCGTCGAAGCCGAGCCGAGGCGAAGAGCGGCGCTACGCGGAGCTGGCCCGGCTAAAGGACAAGCGCCGCCGCCGCGAGTTCCTCTCCCGGCATCCCGGGCTGCTGCGCCGGGAGGTGGTGGCGCGGCTCAGCGAGATCGTGCCCCAGAAGGTCAGGGTCGACGTGAAAGAGGCGCTGGCCCTGGCGGAGGCGGCGGAGCTCATCGCGCGCAGGCTCCGCAGCCCCGAAGCGCTCGCCCAGAGCCTGCGCGCCAAGGGCAACGCCCTCTATGCCCTCAACGAGAACAAGGTGGCGGTCGAGCACCACGAGCAGGCCGCCCGGCTCTTCGAAAAGGTGGGGAAGCCAAAGGAGGTGGGTCGGACCCTCAGCACGTCCATCCAGCCGCTCATCCTGCTGGGCGAGTACGAGCGGGCGCAAACGGCGGCGGCCCGCGCCCGCGAGATCTTCACCCGGGAGGGCGACGAGCTGCGGCTGGCGCGCCTGGAGCTCAACGTCGGGAACATCTACCACCGCCAGGATCGCTTCGCGGAGGCGCTCCGCTGCTACGAGCAATCCTACGAGGGGCTGCTGCCCCTGAAGAACACCGAGGGAATCGCGGCGGCGCTGAGCAACCTGGCGATGTGCCTGATCAGCCTGAACGACTTCCCCCGGGCCCTCGAGACCCATCGCCGCGCCCGGGCCTTCTGTGAAGAGCATGGGATGCCCACCCTGGTGGCGCTCGCGGACTACAACATTGCCTACCTGTATTACTTCCGCGGCCAGTACGGCCGCGCCATCGAGGCGCTCAAGGCCACCCGCGAGACCTGCCGGAAGCTGGGCGACGCGTATCTGGGGGCCCTGTGCGCCATGGACCTGTCGGAGATCTACCTCGAGCTGAACCTGAGCGGGGACGCGGCCGAGATGGCGGAGGAAGCCATGGACGGCTTCCGGCAGCTCCGCATGGGGTACGAGACCGCGAAATCCCTCGGCTACCTCGCGATCGCCCACGGCCAGCAGGGGAAGGTGCTCCGTGCCCTCGACCTGTTCACGGAGGCGCGGGGGATGTTCGTTCGTGAACAGAACGCCGTCTGGCCGGCACTTCTCGACCTGTACCAGGCCGTGATCCTCCTTGGGGCCGGCCGCCTCTGCGAGGCTCGCCGCTCCTGTCTGGCGTCCCTCGAGTTCTTCCTGTCCTCGGCGCTCGCGAGCAAGGCGATTCTCTGCCGTCTGCTGCTGGCTCGCCTCGCCGTACGCACGGGCGATCTGGACGCGGCTCGCCAGCAATGCGACGAGGCCGCCCGGAGCATCGCGGCGCTGGACCTTCCCGCGTTGAGCTTTCAGCTGCACTACGTGCGGGGCCAGATCGAGCAGGCGGGGGGCCAGCCGGGGGCCGCCTACGAGTCCTATCGCGCCGCCCAGCAGTTCCTGGAGGCCCTGCGCAGCAACCTGCGCGGCGAGGAGCTGAAGATCGCCTTCATGAAGAACAAGCTGGAGGTCTACGAGGGCCTGGTCGAGCTCTCGCTGGGCCGCGGCTCGGATGGCGGCTCGGGCGAGGAGGCGTTCTCCTACGTGGAGCAGGCCAAGTCCCGCAGCCTCCAGGACCTGATCCGGCGGGCGGCTTCTCCCGCGGGCGCCGGCTCCCCCGGCAAGAGCGAGCTCGTCCGGCGGGTGAGCGACCTGCGAGAGGAGCTGAACTGGTACTACCACCGCATCGAGGCGGAGCAGCTCTCGCAGGAGCGGCGAACCGCCGAGCGCCTCGAGCGGCTGCAGAGCCAGGTGCAGGCCCGAGAGAACGAGTTCCTGCGCGTCCTGCGCGAGCTGCCGGCTTCGGAAGGCGAGTCTCTCGAGCTCTTCGCCCCGGTGAGCCTGCCCCTCTCCGCCATCAGGGCCACCCTGCCGGCGGAGGCCATGCTGGTCGAGTACTTTCGCGTCGGCCCCCGGCTGCTCGCCTTTCTCGTCACCCGCGACACCCTGAAGGTGGCGCCGGTGGCGCTCGTGGCCCGGGTGCAGCATCTGTTGCGGCTGCTGCAGTTCCAGCTCTCCTGGGCCCTCCCGCACCCGGGCGAGGTGTCCCCGGGCTCCCGGGAGTCGCTCCTCCTCGCCACCCAGGCCCACCTGGCCGAGCTCTACCAGGAGCTGCTGGCTCCCTTGCGCCCGCACCTCGAGGCGACGCACTTGATCTTCGTGCCGCACGACGTGCTGCACTACGTCCCCTTTCACGCGCTCCACGACGGACGGCAGCACCTGATCGACGCCTTCTCGGTCTCGTACGCGCCGAGTGCCACCGTCTACGCCCTCTGCCACGACCGGGTGACCAATGGCACCGGGCCCTCCCTCATCCTCGGGGTTCCGGAGCCCGAGACGCCCTTCATCCTTCAGGAGGTCCAGTCGGTCGCCGCCCGGCTTCCTCGGCCCGAGCTGTACCTGGGCCGGGAGGCCACAGGCAGCATCCTGCGGACGAAGGGAAAGGGGAGCCGGTTCGTCCACATCGCCTCCCACGGCTTCTTTCGGAGCGACAACCCGATGTTCTCCGGGATCCGCCTGGGCGGCTCCTACCTCACGCTCTACGACCTCTACAACCTCAAGCTGCCGGCGGAGCTCGTCACGTTGAGCGCGTGCGTGACGGGGCTCAACGTGATCGCCGCCGGAGACGAGCTCCTCGGGCTGGCGAGGGGTCTCTTCTGCGCCGGGGCGGCATCGATCCTGGTCGCGCTCTGGGAGGTGCCGGACGAGAGCACGGCGGAGTTTATGAAGTCCTTCTACGACCGCTTCCTCTCGGCTCCCGACCGGGCGGCTGCCCTGAGGGACGCAATCCGCGACATCCGGGAACGCTACCCCCACCCCCTCCACTGGGCCCCCTTCGTGCTGTCGGGCAAGGTTTTTGCTTAGCGGCACGCGGCCCTACAAGGAGGGCCTGCCCTGCGAGGAGGCCCTGCGCCGGCTGATCCTCGATCCCTCCGGCCGGCCCGGGAGCCATTTTCAGGGATTCCCCTACACCACTTTCCGACTCAGCCCCATTGTCGATTGTCCGTCGCGCCCAATAATCTGAGGAGGGGTGGGTCCCGACAGGGCCCGAGGATCCCGATTGAGGTGAAGGGCGGCCATGCCGTTGACGGTGTTGATCGTGGACGACGACGAGCGCTTTCGTGAGCTCGTAAAGCGGCTGCTGGGGCCGGGGGTGAGGGTCGTCGGCGAGGCCGCGCGGGGAGACGATGCGGTCCTCCTGGCGACGGAGGTTCGGCCCGACGTCGTCCTGATGGACCTCGAGATCCCGGGCCTCGACGGCATCGCCGCCACTCGGCAGATCAAGGCGGCGGTCCCGCGGACCAAGGTCATCCTCGTGACTCCTTCCGGGGAGGAGGCGTATCTCAGCTCGACGGGGAAGACCGGGGCGGACGACCTGCTTGCCAAGCGCGCCGTCCGGAGCGAGGTCCTCCCCCGCATCCGGGCGGTGGTGGGCCGCTTCGGGAGCGCGTGGGACGGCATGGAGCGCCGCGGCCTGGGGATGACGTGGGGCCGCTGGCACGGCTTGGATAAGCGGCGCCCGCGGCCCTCGGGAGAGACGGGCGAGCCGGTCAAGGAGCCGTCCGCCCTTCGCCGGCCCAAAGAGCTCCTCGAGCGGGTGGCCCGCAAGGCTTCCCTGGTCTTCGACAGCTTCCGACAACCACTGCCCGCGGGGGTGCGCGTGGTCGGACCTTCCGCGCGGCGGCTGCTCTACAAGGCGGGACGCTACCGGGTCAGGCTGCGCTTGGAGCCGGGAGCCGATTCGGGCCGACTGTCCCTCGTGGGACAGGTCCTCGACGAGGGGTTTCCGAAGAAGCCGCTCCACGACCTGGCGGTGCTCGTCTCGAGCGGAGGAAAGACGGTGGACCGCACGCTCACGAACCGCTTCGGGGAGTTCCTGTCGCAACCGGAGCCCGCGAAGGACCTCCGGCTCTCCGTCGAGGCCCCCGAGATCGGATCGTTCATCGTGTCCCTGCCGTCCGTGGAGAGCGCTCGAGGGTGGGGTCACCAGACGAATGCGCGACATCGTGAGTGAGGCAGAGACGCCGAGGAGAGTAACGGACGGAGGTCAGGTCATGAGGACGAGGTGGCTCGTTTGCGCGGTTCTGGCACTGTTTTTCGCGTCGTGGGCCCCCCTTGCAGCGGCGTACGACACGAACCGGTCGATCGTCCGCATCGAGAGCGGGCTCGACGGGTGGACCACGGTCAACGCGCTCTGCGGCCTGCTCGGGTGCCAGGTCCTGGGCTCCCTGGACACCCTTCCCCTCTCCGGACAGACCGTGCCCAGCTCGCTCTTCCTGGTCCAAGGGCTGCCGTCGCTCGATCCCCTGAGCCTGAGCCTCCTCGGCGTCTCTTCCGTCGAGCCTGACCTCCTGGCCCCGCTCACGCAAGCGACCGTAACGGCCCCGGACGGCCTCTCGCAGCAGACCCCGATGACGTACTACGGAACGGCAGCCTGGGAAGGTTATCTCGTGCAGCCCGCCAGCGGGATCGTCCGGCTTCCCGATACCCATTGTGCTCTCCAGGCGACGGGCGCCGG
>Ga0137379_10004129_pt1 | contig 13625 bp, 13 predicted proteins | sample SagtaG_18_FD_104812 | JGI IMG/M metagenome (GOLD analysis project Ga0137379, IMG submission 104812) | Vadose zone soil microbial communities from Sagehorn Ranch, Mendocino, California, USA - Sage2_L_80_16 metaG | ecosystem: Environmental > Terrestrial > Soil > Vadose zone | place: USA...
GGCGACGATCAGCTTCCACTCCCTGGAAGACCGCTTGGTCAAGTCATTCTTCAACGTCGAGTCCAAAGACTGCATCTGCCCACCCCAGCAGCCAGTCTGCACCTGCGGCCACCGGGCCACCCTCCGCATCGTCACCCGTCATCCAGTGCGGCCCTCCGAAGAGGAGGTGGCCGCCAACCCCCGCGCCCGAAGCGCCCGCCTCCGGGTCGCGGAAAGAATCTGACACCTCCAAGTCCCAGCGGCCGGCTAACCCCTCCGGCCGCTGGGCATTTATCAGCAGAAGCCTCTTCCCCGCAAGCGGGGAAGTCCCGGCGCAGCCGGGGATGGGGAGAGCCAAACATCCAGCAGGAGTTGTAGCAAACGTCTTGACATCGACCCGAATACTGGCCCGAAGGCGCCTCGGCACGAGTGGCGCCGCGCCGCACGTCACCGCCCCACCCAGGCGGCGACGGCGCACGCGCGGTTTCGTCCAGACCGCCGGAGCGGTTGCAGCCGAACGGCTCCACGTGAGCGTTTTCGGCCACGCCTACGTCGGCGTCGGCGCGGTCCTCATCGCGTTGCTCTTCTACCTCGCGATCGCAGCCCAGATCACGCAGTCCTCGTACGACATGTCGCGCCTCCAGGATCAGCAGCGCCAATTGATCGCCGAGCAGGACCAGCTCCGCTACCAGGAGGTCACCCTCCACGCGCCGGCGCAGGTGCAGCAGCAGGCGGCGCAGAGCGGGATGCAGCGCGTCGTGCCCTCGAGCTACGTCCCTGGCAAGCAGGTCGCGATCGACCTCGGCGCGCCTGTCGGCGCCTCGCCTGCGGACATGACCCCGCTCTGGCTTCGGGCCGTGGCGGCGATCCTCAACGGCGCGGGCGGAACTCGCGACGTCATGGCGGCGACCAAGAAGTAGATGGTCACAAGGGCGCTCTCATCGAGACGCCCTGGAAAAGTCGAACGTGTTGGTTCCGCGCGCCTGCGCGTCATCTCGATGCTTGCCATCGCCATCGTGCTTGCCGGAATGGTCTGGTCTCGCCTTGCCTACTGGCAGGTCGCGGAGCATGGCCAGCTCGCCCTTGCGGCGCAGGCCCAGTACCGCGAGCTCGTCGAGCTGCCGGCCCTCCGCGGAGCAATCTTCGACCGCAACCTGACCCAGCTCGTCGTCAACACCACCGTCTACTCCGCCTTTGTCTCACCTGACCAGATCACCCCCGGCGAGCGGCAGACCGTGGCTGGTGCCCTGGCCTCCGTCCTCGGTGTCGCCAAGGCATCGGTGACGACGATCCTCCAGTCGAACGTCAAGTTCGCGTACATCGCACGGCGCTTCTCCAAGACCAAGGCGGACAGCCTCCGCGCGCTGAAGCTGCCGGGCGTCGGCCTCCAGGAGGAGACCCAACGCTCATATCTGCCCGGCGCGTACGCGGGCACCACGCTGGCGTCCGACCTGCTCGGCTTCGTCAACTGGAACGGTGACGGGCAGGGCGGCCTCGAGCAGAAGTATCAAAAGCTGTTGGCCGGGACACCCGGCTACATCTCGAGCTATCGCGATCTTGCAAACCGAGAGATCGTCCTCGGCTCGCACACGCACCAGGACCCGGTGAACGGCTCAGACCTCGTGCTCTCGCTCGACGCCAGCATCCAGTTCGCCGCTGAGCAGGCGCTGGCGGACGGCGTAAAGAAGGACAACGCCGAGAGCGGCAGCGTGCTGATCATGGACCCCACCACGGGAGGCATCGTGGCCTGGGCCGACTACCCCGGCTACAGCGGGAACGACTTCACCCGCACCGACCCCGCGCTGTTCAAGGACAACGTCCTGAGCTACGTGTACGAGCCTGGCTCGGTGATGAAGGTCGTGACTCTCTCCGGCGCCATCAACGCCGGCGCGATCGCACCGGACACCGTGATCAACGACCCCGGTTACATGAATGTCGGCGGCTACCGCATCTACGACTGGGACCGCCGCAATCACGGCAACATCGACTACACCTACGTGCTCGCGCACTCTCTCAACGTGGGCGCGATGAAGGCGATGCAGGCAGAAGGTCATGACGCCTTCTACAAGAACCTTCAGGCGTTTGGCCTGACACAGCCGAGCGGCATCGATGTCGCCGGGGAGAGCTTCATCGCTCCGCCATCGGCAGCCCAGATGGCTGACTCGCAGTACGCGACCGCAGCGTTCGGACAAGGCATCGACGTGAATATGGTCCAGATGCTGGCCGCCATCAACGTCGTGGCCAACGGCGGCAAGTACGCGCCGCCGCATGTCGTGGAGCGCGTCGGCACCCAGGTCAACCCGGTGCTGCTGCAGCCGCAGCGCCAGGTGATTACCCCGCAGACCGCGGCCAAGATGACCGCGATGATGCAGCAGGTCGTGCAGCACGGGTCGGGATGGACCTCGCGCATCAAGGGCTTCGAGCTCGACCAGGCCGGCAAGACGGGCACTTCGCAGATCCCGGTCAACGGCCAGTACACGCAGGACGTGTGGGCGTCGTTCGTCGGCTTCCTTCCAGCACAGCATCCGCGCTTCACGATGCTGGTCGTGGTGCGCAAGCCGCACTACCCAGGCGCGGACCAGGACTGGACGCTGAACGACGGCTATCTGACCGCCGAGCCGGTCTGGCAGAGGATCGCCCAGACCCTCGTCGTGGACTGGCACATAACACCGGACGGCCGCTAACAGTTCTCATATACGTATGAGAGTCAGCCTCCTCGAGATTCTCGAGGTCACCGGGGGCGGCGAGGTCGGCGGCACCCAGGTCGGTGAGATGTTCTCCACGTTTCACACCGACTCGCGCGACGTGAAGCCCGGCGGCCTCTTCTTCGCCCTGCGCGGCGGCGAGATGGACGGCCACGAATTCGTAAGCGACGCGGTCGCCCGCGGAGCCGCCGCGATCGTCGTCGAGCGCAAGACCGACACGTCGCCGGGAATCGTCGAGATCGTCGTGCCCGACAGCTGGGCCGCGCTTTACGCCCTCGCGGCGCACGCGCTGCGCCGCGTCCAGCCGCTCGTCGTGGCGGTGACGGGGAGCAACGGCAAGACCTCGACCAAAGAGATGGTCGCCGCGATCCTCTCCCAGCATTTCAACGTGCTGCGCACGCAGGGCAACCTGAACACCGAGACCGGCGTCCCGCTGACCATCCTCAACCTCGAGCCGCACCATTCCGCGCTGGTGCTCGAGATGGGCATGCAGCGCGCCGGCGACATCGCGCGACTCGCGGCGCTGGCCAGGCCGGTCATCGGCATCGTGACCAACGTCGGCGTCGTGCACATCGAGTTCTTCAATGCGCACGAGGAGCTGGCGCGGGCGAAGGGCGAGCTGGTCGCGGCGCTCCCCGACGAAGGGTTGGCCGTCCTCAATGCCGACAACCAGTTCTTTCCGCTGCTTGTGCAGATGACGACCGCCCGAGTCGCAACCTTCGGAGAGGAGAAGGGTGACTACCGCGTCGAGGGATATCGAGCGCTCAGCGAGGGCGGTTCGGAATTTTCGGTTCGCGGCGTGGACGTGCGAGTGAACCTCGGCGGCCGGCACCAGGCGCTCAACGCCGCAGCCGCGCTTGCCGCGTGTGAGTTCGCCGGGGTTCCCCTGGCCGCCGGCGCGGTCGCGCTCGGCGCCGTCAGGGTCGAGCACAGGCTCGAGGAGAAGAACACGCCGGCCGGATACACGATCGTCGACGACGCCTACAACGCGAGCCCGGAGTCGATGCTCGCCGCGTTCGATACGGTTGCGGAAAGGCCCCGAACAGGGCGCCTACTGGCTGTGCTCGGTGAGATGCGGGAGCTCGGCTCCCTTTCGGACTCAGCCCATCGTCGAGTCGGTCAAAGAGCCGGCGAGGTGTTCGACGGGTTTTGTGTCATCGACGGTCCGCACGCCCGCGCGATGGCCGAGTCCGGTGGCGGCGAGGTGGTGGCCGACCGTGCCGCGGCCGCTGAGTGGGTCAGGCGAAACGCAGCCGCCGGCGACCGTGTGCTGGTCAAGGCGTCGCACGGATTGCGACTCGATCAGCTGGTCGAAGAGCTGACCGCGACTTGATCTTCGACCTTATAACGTTCGTCGCCGCATCCGTTGTCGCGCTGGTGCTGTACCCGGCGACCATTCGAACGCTTCGGCGACTCAAGGCGGGCCAGGTCATCCAGGAAGAGCTGCCCGACACACACCAGAAGAAGGCCGGAACGCCGACCGGCGGCGGCGTCCTCTTCGTGCTGCTTGCGGTCCTCGGCGGTTTGCTCGCCGCCATCGCCGGACATCCAGGTGCGTGGCCGGCGGTGGCCGGCCTCCTGGCAGGCGGCGTGCTCGGCTTTGCGGACGACAGGAGCAAGCTTCGGGTGGGGACGCGCGGAATCCCGGCCCGGTTGAAGTTTCCGATCCAGGTCGTCCTCGCGATGCCGGTCGCCTGGATCGCCATCGTCTCCAGCGGACCTCAATTCCTGCTGCCCACAACGCCGTGGGCGACATTTCCCCTCGCGGTCATCGCAATCGTCGCCACGGCGAACGCCGTGAACATCACCGACGGCATGGACGGTCTGGCGGGCGGCCTCTCCGTCATCGCCATCGCAGCCGTGGCTCTGTTCCTACCGGGCGCCCAGGCCGGCGAGAAGGCAGTCGCGATGTCGCTGTGCGGCGCGCTGGTCGCATTCCTGGTCTTCAATCGCTACCCCGCCCGCGTCTTCATGGGCGACACCGGTTCGTTGGCGATCGGCTTCGCGCTGGCCGCGATGGCCATCCAGCAGGGCATGCTGCTGCTGCTGCCGATCGTCGCTCTCGTGTTTGTACTCGAGACGCTGTCTGTCATCATTCAGGTGGCTTACTTCAAAGCCACTGGCGGACGACGCGTCTTCACCATGACCCCGATCCACTACACGTTCCACCACGAGGGTTGGTCTGAGAACCGCATCGCGCTGTCCTTCTGGGGCGCGGGGCTGGTTTCGGCGATCGCTGCGATCGCTCTCGTGCGGCTTCACGTTTGAGGATCCCCACGAACTCAGAGGCTTTGCCGTGAGTTCGCGGGGGCCCCTTGGCAGGGCGGCGTTGGTGGTCGGCGCGGCGCGCAGCGGCGTCGCGCTTGCGCTGCACCTCACCGCCGAGGGTCAGAAGGTGCGCGTCGTCGATCGCAGGCCCGCGGCGGAGCTGCAGTCAACGCTGGATCAGATGCCATCAGGTGTCGACCTGCACCTCGGGGGCTACGACGGCAGCGCTCTCGTGGGAATCGACATCGTCTACGCCAGTCCCGGCGTGCCGTGGGACTCGGAGCTGCTCAACCAGGCGCGGGCGAAAGGCATATCGGTCTCGAGTGAGATCGACCTGTTCCTCAAGCTGTGCCGTGGAACCGTGGTCGGCATCACCGGGACCAACGGCAAGACCACCACGACGGCGTTGACCGGCGTGGTGCTGTCGGCGGGTAAGCGTCCCGTGATCGTCGGGGGCAACATCGGCGACACGGTGCTCGACCGCGTGAGCGAGATCACGCCCGAGCATTGGGTCGTGCTCGAGCTGTCGAGCTTCCAGCTCGAATCCGTCGAGCGGCCGCGGCTGCATGTGGGCGTCATCCTCAACATCACGCCGGACCACCTCGACCGGCATCGCTCCCTCGTCCGCTACGTCGACCTGAAGGCGAGAGCGATCGAGTTTGCCGAACCGGGGGACTTCGCCGTGCTCAACGGCCGCGACGACCTGGTCCGTGGACTTGCCTCCCGCACACGCGCGCACGTCGTGTGGTTCGACCAGCATCTGCCTCTCCCTCCGATGCCGCTGCCCGGCAGGCACAACATGGAAAATGCGCTCGCGGCCGCCGCAGTGGGTCGGATCGCCGGCCTTGGCGACGCCACGATCAACAACGCTATCCGTTCGTTCAGAGGGGTCGAGCACCGGCTGGAGCTGGTCGGCGAGTGGGCGGGCGTGCGCTGGTACAACGACTCCAAGGCGACCAACCCGGACGCGGGCCGCGTGGCGGTCAACGCATTTCCCGGCGCGCCTGTGATCCTCATCGCGGGCGGCTATGGCGGCGACTTCGACCTGGACGAATGGGTCCGCGACGTGGTTGCCAACACGGAGGCGGTGATCCTCATCGGCGCATCGGCCGACCAGCTCGCCCAGGAGCTGCAGGCCCATCTCAAGGTCGTCCGGGCTGAAACGCTGGAGGAGGCGGTGTCCATCGCCGCGGGGCTCGCGCGCCAGGGAGGGGTCGTCCTCCTGAGCCCTGCTTACAAGAGCTTCGACATGTTCAAGGACTTCGAGGACCGCGGGAACCGGTTCAAGGAGCTGGTCCGCCAGAGGTTTGCGGCGTGAATTCAAGAGGCGCGGGTAGCGCGTCCTGGACGGGCTCTGCCCGCAGCTCGCGCGCGGTGGAAAGGCCTCAGCCCGACCGGCTGCTCCTTTTCACGACGGTCCTGCTCTGCGCGGCGGGACTTGTGATGGTGACGAGCGCCAGCGTTGCGTTCGCCTACACCCAACACGAGTCCGCCTTCTACTACGCCGAGCGCCAGGCCGCCTGGATGATGATCGGATTTGTCGCGCTCTTCGTTCTCGGCCGGCTCGACTACCGCAAAGTCAGGCCGCTTGCCCCCGCGGGCGCGGTCGCGGTCATCCTATTGATGCTGCTCGTGCTGATCCCCCAGCTTGGCGTCAGCGTGAACGGCGCGCGGCGCTGGTTCGACGCCGGCCCGCTGGGAACTTTTCAACCCTCCGAGCTGGGCAAGCTCGCGTTCGCCGTGTTCATCGCGCACTGGATCGACCGCAACTCGCAGCGGATGGGTGACTTCCAGCACGTGTTCGTCCCGTTCGCCGCCATGCTCGCGGGCGTGCTCGTCCTGCTGATGCTGGAGCGAGACCTCGGAACCGCGGTTGTGATGGTGGGGATCTTTGTCAGCGCTTACTGGGCGGGCGGTGGCAGGTTGCGCCACATCATCCTGCTCGGGGCGGCGCTGGCCCTGGGTTTTGTCGCGGTCACCCTGCTCGAGCCGTACCGAATGGGCCGGCTCACCGCGTTCAAGAATCCATGGGCAGATCCGCTTGGCGCCGGTTTTCAGGCCACGCAGTCGATATACGGCCTCGCGTCGGGCGGCATCTTCGGCGTGGGCATAGGCCACTCGATCGAGAAGTACGGCTGGCTGCCCGAGGCTCACACCGACTTCATCTTCGCGATCGTCGGCGAGGAAACCGGCTTGATCGGGACGACCCTGGTGATGCTCGGGTTTCTGGTTTTCGGCGTGCGCGGCTACCGGGCCTCCCTGCGCGCGCCGGACAGGTTCGGCATGGCGCTCGCCGCTTCCATCACAACGTGGATCACCTTCGAGGCCCTGCTCAACATGGCGACCGTGACCAACACGCTTCCCATCACCGGCGTGCCGCTGCCGTTTTTCAGCTACGGGGGCACCGCGCTCGCCACCACCCTCGCGGGGGTCGGCGTCGTGCTCAGCATCGCGCGCCATGGCTCGGGCACGGCGTTGGGGAACAATCGAGGTAGTGATGAGGCTTTTGATCGCTGGCGGCGGGACCGGCGGGCACCTGTTTCCGGCGCTCGCAGTCGCGCGAGCGTTTCACGCTGAGGAGCCGGACGGTGCGGTGCTCCTGGTCGGGCGCACCGGCGGACCCGAGGAGCGGCTCGTGCCGGCTGCAGGCTTCGACCTGGAGACGGTCAGGGTGCGCGGGCTCGACCGCGACGCCCCGTGGAAGAACGTCGCGCTTCCGGTCCTCATCCCGCTGGCGCTGGGCGCCGCGACGCGCATCGTCGACCGGTTTCGGCCCGACGTCGTCCTGGGCATGGGCGGCTACGTGATGGCCCCCGCCGTCGCAGCCGCCCGCCGGCGGCGCATTCCGTATGTGCTGCATGAGAAGGACGTGCGGCCTGGCCTGGCCACCAGGTACTTCGCGCGGGGGGCGGCCGCGGCGTGCATCACGCTGCCCGGGACGGAGAAGCGGCTTCAAAGCGTGCGGGTGGTGCTCACCGGCGTGCCCCTTCGCGACGGCTTCTTCCCGCGCACGCCTGACGTGCCCCCTCGCCGCCTGCTCATCACCGGGGGCAGCCAGGGTGCGCGCAGGCTCAATGAGGCGGTGTGGTCGGGGCTCGACGCGCTGTGCGCGAGGTTCGAAGAGGTCGTCCACGTGGCGGGAGCCCAGGGCACGGAAGGCGTCGCGCGGCACGCTCGGGATCGTTACCGCGGATTCGCCTTCGCCGACGACATGCCTGCGCTGATGGGTCGGGCCGACCTGGTGGTGAGTCGCGCCGGGGTGGGGACCATCGCGGAAGCGACCGCGGTCGGCCTGCCGATGATCCTGGTCCCCGGCACTTTCGGTGGCGGGCACCAGGAGGACAACGCCGTCGCGATGGTCGATGCCGGAGCTGCAATTCGGATCGCCGACGATGACCTGACCGGCGAGACTCTCGTCAACGCGATCAGGGGTCTCGACGATGCTCGCCTGCGCGCGATGGCCGCGGCGTCTGCGCGGACCGGACGGCGGGACGCCGCCAAGCGCGTCCTGGCCGTCCTTCACGAGGTGGCAGGGAAATGAGGGTTCACCTCATGGGCGCGGGCGGCGCGGGCGTTTCGGCCCTGGCGCGCGTTTTCCTCGCCCGTGGCGACGAGGTCAGCGGCTGCGACCTCAAGGAATCCGAAACGACGCTGGAGCTCGCGGACGCGGGCGTGAAGATGTTCGTCGGGCACGACCCGGAGCACGTGCTCGGGCAGGACCTTCTGGTCTACAGCGGTGCGATCAAGAAATCACCGGAGCTCGACGCGGCACGCGCGATGGGAGTCCAGGCCTTGAGCCGGGCGGAGATGCTGGCGAAGCTCATCAACGAATCGGACTCGATCGCGGTTGCCGGCACCGCCGGCAAGACGACCGTCACGCACATGGTGGGCCACATCCTGGTCACTGCGGGCTATGACCCCACAGTGCTCGTCGGCGACGGAGCAAGCGCCCGCGCGGGACAGTCCGAGTGGTTGGTCGCCGAGACTGACGAATCGGACGGCACCCTGACCCTCCACCATCCGCAGCGCGCCATCGTCACCAACATCGAGCTCGACCACCCCGACCACTTCCGCGACGTCAGCGCCGTGCGCGACCTGTTCCAGTGGTTCATCGAAGGCTTGCCGAAGGAGGGGCTCGCCATCGTCTGCGCGGACGACGAGCTCGCCAGAGAGCTGAAACCAAAGGCGCGCAAGATCACGTACGGGTTCCGGCACGACGCGACCTATCGGTGCGAGCCCGAGCGTCCCTTTCCGATCTACAAGGGCCTGGACCTTCTCGGCCACGTCCACCTGCGGCAGCCGGGTCGCCACAATATCCAGAACGCGACCGCCGCGGCGGCGATGGCGCTCGAGCTAGGCATCGGTTTCGACGACATTGCGGCAGCGCTGCGCACTTTTCCAGGCGCTCATCGCCGGATGGAATTTCTCGGCGTGTTCCAGGGCGCTGCCGTCTACGACGACTACGCGCACCATCCGACCAAAGTCCGCGCGACCATCGAAGCGGCCCGCGAGCTGCGCCATCGACGACTGATCGTCGTCTTCCAACCGCACCGTTATTCGCGGCTCAGCGCGTTGATGCACGACTTCGCTCGAGCCTTCACCGGCGCCGATCGCGTCTTCGTGCTCGACGTCTACAGCGCCGGGGAGGACAACGTCTCCGGCGTCCAGGCGGCCGATCTTGCGCACCAGCTCCCTCAAGGCATCTACGTCGGCGATTTCGTCAAGGCGAGGGAGGCGCTCGAGGAGATCGTCGGCCCCGACGACCTCGTTTTGCTCATGGGCGCCGGCGACATCAAGAAGTTGGGCGATGACCTGGCGCACAAGGTCTAACCTCGCCTGGCTGCGTTCGCTGGCGGGCGTCAAGCCAGACGAGCCCCTGGCGTCGCGCACCTCGTTCGGCATCGGCGGTCCGGCCGAGTTTTTCCTGGAGCTGGGGCGACCCGATGCCATCGAGAAGGTGATCGAAGGGAGCAGAGAACGTGACATCCCGTACCTCCTGCTGGGCGCCGGCACGAACCTGTTGATCGCCGACGGGGGCGTCGAGGGGCTTGTGGTTCGTGTCGTGAACCGCGAGCACGAGATCGAGGGCACGAGGGTCCGGGCGGCGGCGGGACTGAAGATGATGCGGCTGGCCCGCGTCGTCGCCGACGCCAACCTGCGCGGCTTCGAGTTCGCGATCGGCGTGCCCGGCACGGTGGGCGGCGCCGTCTACCAGAACGCCGGCTGCTGGGGCAAGGAGATCCGCGAGGTCCTGGTCGAGGTCGAGGGTTTCGTTCCGGGCGGCGGCCGAAAGAAGTGGAAGCCGGCCGAACTGCAATTCGGCTACCGCACGTCGGCATTGAGAGACGGACAGTTGAAAGGCGCTCTCGTCATCTCGGCCACGTTGCAGCTCGAGCGTGGGGATGGGGAAGCGGCGAAGCAGGTGATGGCGAAGCTCACGCGCGAGCGCAATGAGACCCAGCCGATCAAAACCAAGAACTGCGGAAGCGTTTTCAAAAACCCGCCGGGTGACTCGGCGGGGCGCCTGGTCCAGGCGGCCGGGCTGAAGGGCGCGCGGGAGGGGGCGGCCGTCATCTCGCCGCTCCACGGAAACTTCATCGTCAACGAGGGCGGGGCGACCGCGGCCGACGTGCGGAAGCTCATCGAGCGCGTGATGACCGAGGTCAAGCGGCGCTTCGGCGCGCAGCTCGAGCCGGAGGTCGAGATCGTGGGGCGCTGGAAGTGAAGCTCGCCGTCCTCAGGGGAGGGAAGTCGGCAGAGCGAGAGGTGTCCATGCGCTCGGGCGAAGAGGTGGCGAAGGCGCTGCGCGGGCGCGGCCACGACGTCACACCGGTCGACCTCGACGGCGGAACGTGGGATGTCCTGCGCGACGGCGATTACGAGTGCGTCTTCAACGCGCTGCACGGCCGCCTGGGTGAGGACGGGACCGTGCAGGGCATGCTCGAGCTCCTCGGCCTGGCCTACACGGGTTCCGGCGTGCTCGCCTCAGCCCTGTGCATGGACAAGTCACGCGCGGCAAAGGTCATGCAGGGCGTCGGGCTCCATGTGCCCGAGTTCGAAGAGCTCGAGATCAAAGAGGGCGTCGCGGCCGACGTCGTGGAAAGACTGGTGTCGCGATTCGGCCTCCCACTTGTCGTCAAGCCGGTGCGCGAGGGCTCGACGATCGGTCTGACGATCGCGAAGGACGTCGACGCGGTGGCGAGCGGTCTCGTCCTGGCGGGGCGATACGACCGGCGCGTCCTCGTCCAGCGATTTGCCACCGGGACCGAGATCACCATCGGGGTGCTGGCCACTCCGGAGATCGAAGTCCTGCCGACTCTCGAGATCGTCAGTGACAACCCGGTGTACGACTACGACGCCAAGTACACGGCGGGCAAGTCGCACCACATCATCCCCGCCCGCATCCCGGAAGCGGCGCGCGCCGCCGCCTCGGACGCCGCCGCCCGCGCCTTCGCCGAGCTGGGATGCTCGGGTATGGCGCGGGTCGACGTCATTGTTGACACGGACGGAACGCCATGGGTGCTGGAGGTCAACACGGTTCCCGGGTTGACCGAGCTCTCCCTCCTGCCCGACGCGGCTCGGGCGGCGGGCATCGCTTTCGACGAGCTCTGCCAGCGGCTCATCGACCACGCGGTTGATCGCCATCGAAGCCAAGTCGGACCGGGCGCGATATGAGATCTCGGCGTCGCAGCTCCGTTCTCCCCAGGGCTCCGTGGCCCGACGGGCTCGAGAGGACAGAGCCGTTGAAGGGTCAGCTGTGGACCCGCTCGGAGCGCGCGTTGCGCGAGCCGGACGTGCACTGGTCACGGCGAGCGATGGCGGGCCTGGTGGCACTGGTCGAAGCGATGCTGCTGGGCTGGCTGTGGTTTGGTCCGGCGCTGGCCGTGCACTCCGTCGACGTCGTCGGAACGCGGCACTTGAGCGCGAGCCAGGTCGCTCAGGCAGCCGGGCTGGCAGGCAACGCGTCGATCATCTCGATCGACGGCGAATCGGCCCAGCAGCGCCTGCTCGGGCAGGTGTGGGTGCGCACCGCCAGAGTCCACCCGCAATTTCCGGGCAAGGTGATCGTGTCGGTGAGCGAGTGGCAGCCGGTGGCTGCCTACCACGCGGGCGGCTCCCCCAAGCTGTTCCTGCTTTCAAGCCAGGCTGTCGTGCTCGGCCCGACGACAACCGCGAGCGGGCTGGTCGTGGTCCAGGGCCCGGCGGGCACCGACCCGCACGTGGGAGATCACGCGGTCGACACCCAGCTCCTGACTGCGCTGGTCAATATGCAGCGGGCGATGCCGGCCCTGATCGGCCAGGACGTGTCGACCTTCATCTTCGATTCGTGCGGTGACCTGACGATGGTGGCCAAGCGTGGCTGGAAGGTTTACTTTGGCCGCGTGTTGACGCCGGAAGAGTTCACCGCGTTGCGCGACAAACTGACAGCGCTGAAGGCGATCGCGGGCAACGGCAACGTCGACTACAGCTCCGCCGACCTGGATTACGTCAACGTGATGAATCCGGCGGAGCCGGCGGTCGGATACAAGTCCCGTGCGTCAGCGCCCCCATCGCCGGCGCCGGGCGCCACGTCCCGCCCTCAATGCAAGTAATCGTCGTTGCGATCCTGTTCGCGATCCTCGGGTCATCCTCGGCCTGCTTTCGCCGGTCACGATCCCGATCACATATGCGCGCTACACCGCTGTTGCCCTGCTCGCGGCTCTCGATTCGATCTTTGGCGCGTTGAAGGCATACATCGCGGGCACCTTCGAGCCGCGGGTGTTCTTCAGCGGCCTGCTCACCAACATGACCCTCGCGGGCGGCCTGACCTACTTCGGGGACAAGCTCGGCGTCGACCTCTCGATCGCGGCAATCGTCGCCTTTGGGGTGCGGATCTTCAACAACCTGGGCGCAATTCGCCGGCATTACCTGTAAGAGGTGGCGCTGCCGGCCTGGCTAGATCCGTGGTGGCACCTGGATTTCCAGGTGCGCAGCCCGCTTGCACCTGAGGCCGTCGGGGACGTGCTAACCAGGCGCACACCCCGGCTGCGCGGCCGCAGGACGTCGGGTGGCGGTCTCACCATCACCCGTCGACGACTCTTCGCATCCATGCGAGCGCATGCAGACCTCGTCGCAGCAGGGTCGGGCACTGATGTGAAAGTGCGGATCGCCCGCCCGAGGCTGAGATCGATGTCGATGGCGGCGTTGTTCCTCTTCTTGTTTTTCGGAACGTTGGCTCAGGTCCTTGGGATCGCGATCACCAAAGGCCCTTCGGCCGCCGTCGGCTATTTGCCGTTTGTAGTATTCGCCCCCTGATCTGGATATTCTTCATGCGCGCGAACTACACGTCGGCTCGAAGCGAGGCCAGAGGCCTGGTTCGGCGCATCACCGACGCGCTGAAGACCGCGTAACGAAACAGGGTCGCCGCGACGTTCGCGGCGGTCAGCGTCGTGACCTCTACGAGGTCTCCGGCCCGTGGAGCGAGCAGGTGCAGCGCTGCGCCCGCCGCAGTGGTCATCACGAGCGCGAGGCCAAATGCCCCAAGGCCGACGGCGTAATCCGCAGCCAGCCCTTCGCGTCCCTGCACACCGAATGTGAACCTGCGATTCGCCGCGGTGTTGCCAATGGCGGTGACCAGCAGGGCCACCGCGTTGGCGAACCAGGCCGGGCTCGCCTCGCGCAGCAATAGATAAA
>Ga0137379_10004131_pt1 | contig 13622 bp, 9 predicted proteins | sample SagtaG_18_FD_104812 | JGI IMG/M metagenome (GOLD analysis project Ga0137379, IMG submission 104812) | Vadose zone soil microbial communities from Sagehorn Ranch, Mendocino, California, USA - Sage2_L_80_16 metaG | ecosystem: Environmental > Terrestrial > Soil > Vadose zone | place: USA...
GCCGACCTTTACTTCGAATATTTATCTTCCACTTCGTTGATGGTCGACGAATCCATGGTGAAGTCCGCTTCCCAAGGAATCTCCGCTGGATGCGGTGTTCGTGTCATTGCGGGCGAGCGCACCGGCTATGCCTACACCGACGATCTTTCGCGGGAGCGCATTTTGCACGCTGCTCACACCGCCGCTCTCATTGCCAGCGGCCCGGCTAAGACTCCGACGGTAGGCTTTCAGGAAAAACCTGCGCGCAGTTTGTATCCCGTAACGCTTCCCTCCGTGGATGCCGAGATTACCGCCAAGGTCGAACTTGTGATGCGCGCTGACAGCGCAGCTCGGGCCTACGATCGACGTATTAAGGAAGTTCGTGCCAGCTATGCCGACGAATTGCGCCACATTCTCGTAGTTGCTTCTGACGGTACTTTCGCGGAAGATTCGCAACCGCTCGCGCGTATGAACGTCTCCTGCATCGCGAAGACAGACGCTAGTTCCGCTCGCGGCAGTTCTGGCGGTGGTGGACGCGTTGCTCTGGATTTCTTCTTCGGCGAGAAGACGCCAGAATACTTCGCCAATGAATCAGCTCGCCAGGCAATCCTTCAGCTCGATGCCCGCGAAGCCCCCGCTGGAGAAATGGAAGTCGTACTCGGCCCCGGCTGGCCGGGTGTGCTTCTGCATGAAGCTATCGGCCACGGCCTTGAAGCTGATTTCAACCGCAAGCAGACTTCTGCATTCACAGGACTGATAGGCAAACGTGTTGCCAGTGAAAAGTGCACCGTGGTCGACAATGGGACCATGCCCTGGCGTCGCGGTTCGCTCAATGTAGATGACGAAGGTCAGCCTACGCAGAACACGATGCTCATCGAAAAAGGAATACTAAAAGGTTATCTGAGCGACAAGCTTTCCGCCCGCCTAATGGGAGTCTCCGACACCGGCAATGGACGTCGCGAAAGTTACGAGCACATTCCCATGCCGCGCATGACCAACACCTACATGCTTGCTGGTGAGGAGGATCCGCAGGACATCATCCATTCAGTCAAGCGTGGTGTCTATGCCGTGAATTTCGGCGGCGGCCAGGTCGACATCACTAACGGCAAATTCGTTTTTTCAGCGTCCGAAGCGTATCTCATCGAAGATGGCCAGATTACTGCGCCGATTAAGGGCGCCACACTAATCGGCAATGGCCCGGACGTGCTGACTCGAGTTTCCATGGTGGGCAACGACCTGAAACTCGATGAAGGTGTAGGCACCTGCGGCAAGGACGGTCAAGCGGTCCCGGTCGGAGTTGGAATTCCGACCATCAAAATTGATCGTCTCACCGTAGGCGGCACGGCGAAAAAGGATGTAGGCAGCTTCATGCAATAGTCCGAAATCCGCAATCAACAATCAAAAATGTTCTTCTATGTCTACCACCCAACTGGAAACCGGAAACCCGAAACTCGCTACTGACTTAAAAGATCTTGCCCAGGATATCGTCCGCCGCGCCATGTCCGGGGGCGCTACCGCGGCGGAGTGTGTGATCCGCGAAGGCGACGAGTTTTCAACCCTCGTGCGGCTTGGACAAGTCGAGACGCTGAAAGAATCAGGCTCCAAGGCCGTTGGCGTTCGAGTTTTTTACGGTAAGCGTGCGGCCAGCACGTATTCGAGTGACTTCTCTCGCGCAGGCATCGATCGCATGCTGAGTTCCGCCCTGGAACTGGCAAAGATTACGTCCGAAGATCCTTACGCCGGAATACCCGACCCATCGCAGTTCGGCGCTCTACCAGGCGATCTTGATCTTTACTTTCCAGATGTCTATTCCCTGCCGGGAACAGAACGCATCAGCTACGCGCGGCGAACAGAAAAAGCCGCACTCGATTACGATCCGCGCATTAAGAATTCCGAAGGGGGCTCGTTCGATGCTGCCACCGGTCACAAGATCCTCGCCAACTCACATGGTTTCGTAGGCGAATACCGGCGTTCTTATTGCTCGATTGCCGCCGTGCCCATTTCGCAAACCGAGAGCGGCGCCATGCAGCGCGATTACTGGTTTTCCGTGGCACGAAGTCTGAGCCGCTTGGAATCTCCAGAAAAGGTCGGGACGATAGCTGCCCAGCGCACGTTACGCCGGCTAGGCGCGCGCAAAGTGAAAACTGCTCACGTCCCCGTAGTCTTCGATCCTATGGTTGCCAACTCTATCCTCGACCACATTTTCGAGGGAGTGAATGGAGACTCGGTCTATCGCGGCGCTTCTTTCCTGGCCGGCAAGTTAGGACAGAAGATTGCCGGCGACTCAGTGAACGTGATCGATGACGGGACCATGCCTGGCGGTTTCGGTACAAGTCCGTTCGATGGCGAGGGCGTACCAACCCGTCGCACCGTGGTCATTGAGAATGGCGTGCTCAAGTCGTATCTCTTGAATTCATATAGCGCCAGGAAACTCGGCCTGCAGACCACGGCCAACGCTTCGCGCGGCTTGGCCGGAACTCCGGGCATCGGGCCGGGCAATTACTTTTTGCAACCCGGAACGAAAACGCCGCAAGCGATCATTGCAGGGATTCCCGAAGGCTTGTACGTCACCGAGTTTCTCGGCCATGGCGTAAACCTGGTGACTGGCGACTACTCCCGTGGCGCTTCCGGTCTCTGGATTTCCGGTGGTGAACTCGCTTACCCAGTAGAAGAAATCACGGTGGCAGGTAACTTGAAAGAAATCTTCTTCAATATTTCCGAAATCGGTAACGATCTAGAATTTCGCGGCGCAGTCGCTTGCCCTACCATCCGAATTGATGGCCTGACCGTCGGCGGCGAGTAAGTTCCGCATAAATCGACAATCGGAAACTGACAATCTACAATCCCACCATGGGCGGCTTCATCGAACCTTCTCCTTCGATACAACAGCGCGATTCGAATCGGATCCCCATTTTGGTGGGGATGGTGCTGGTGATTGTGATCGTGGGAATCATCGCGTTGTTTTCCCGAGGACAATCGAAAGGTAGCGCAGCTCCACATCCGTACGCTGCTAACCTTAAAATCTCTGATTTGAAAATGAGCGCGGCAGAGAACTTCGTCGGCGCAACCGTAACTTATCTCGACGGTACGGTCACCAACACCGGTGATAAGACCGTCACTCACGTTGCAGTCCATGTCGTTTTCAAGGATTCTCTTGGACAGATCGCACAGGCGGAAGATGCACCGCTGCATGTTCTGCAGACTGGCGGCCCTTATCCGGATGCGGTCGATCTCAGCACATCGCCGCTGGCGCCCGGCCGGAGCAAACCATTCCGCCTCACCTTCGAGCACGTTACCGAGGAATGGAACCATGAATTTCCTGAATTGCGCGTAATGGATGTTTCCCTGAAGTAGTCGACCTGAACGTCTCGCTCTGCAATCGTCAATCGAAAATCGTAATTCCATTACAATTGCCGGATGTCCGAAACAAAGCCATTCCGGCTGACGGAATCAGTTAAAGCCGCGGGTTGAGCGTCCAAGCTGAGTCCGGCGGCGCTGGACACAGTGCTTGGGAAATTAGCCCGGCAACATGACCCCAACGTTCTTGTCGGTTTCGACCGGGCCGACGACGCCGGGGTGTATCAAATCGGACCCGCGACCGCGCTGGTGCAGACCGTTGATTTCTTCACGCCCATCGTCGACGATCCCTACACCTTCGGCCAGATTGCCGCCACCAACGCACTAAGCGATGTTTACGCCATGGGTGGGCGTCCCTTGACTGCCCTGGCGCTGGTTTGTTTCCCGGAGAAAGGCGACCTCGATATTCTGGAACGCATTCTCGCCGGCGGCCTTTCGAAAATGATGGAAGCAAAGTGCACGGTCGTGGGCGGCCATAGCATTCGTGATGAGGAAACCAAGTTTGGATATTCCGTCACCGGTCTTATCCATCCCAGCCAGGTGCTTACCAACGCAGGCGCGAAACCGGGCAATCGACTGCTGCTGACTAAGGCTCTCGGCACCGGTGTGATTTCCACCGCGATTAAAAAGGGAGTCGCAAAGCAGTCCTGGATCGACGCCGCAGTCGCTTCCATGACGACGCTGAACAAGACGGCCGCAGAGATCGTTATCAATAACCTGGAAAGCCGTTCAGCAACCGACGACCAACAACGAACGACCAACGACCCATCTTCCAACGACCCATCTTCCAACGACCCATCTCGCGTCCACGCGATGACTGATGTAACCGGCTTCGGCTTGATTGGTCACGCCCGCGAAATGGCGCTCGCTTCAAATGTCGCTCTACGCCTGCGTGCCAGCAGGATTCCGGTACTCGAAGGCGCGCTGGATTGTATTCGCGCGGGACACATTCCTGGAGGCCTGAAAGCTAACCGCGATTTCGCGGAGTGCGTGGTGGGATACGAAAAGGGAATTCCCGATGATCTCAAGACGCTACTGTTCGATCCGCAGACTGCTGGAGGACTATTGATTTCGATCGCGCCAGAAGCATCACTCGACCTTGTTCATGCGCTGCATGCTGCGAGCGTCGAAGCCGTCGAAATCGGTGAGGTAGAGCATGCCTCAAAGCCCGTCATTTTTGTGGCAGCCTGAACAGCACCTTAAAGACGTCCTCGCATATCTGAGCATCCAATTCCAAAGAAATCCAAATGTTGAATCGCTCCTGCATTCGTTGGCCCGGTGTCTTCTTTGCATGCGCCGTTTGGCTCGTCATACCGGTATTTGGCTCTCCGAAAAGCCCTGCCGACGAACACGTACAGCTGGAGCTGATTTCAGAACAGAACGCAGTTGTGCCCGGCAAGGAACTCTGGTTTGGCATCCGCATTGATTTGCAAAACGGGTGGCACACTTACTGGACTAATCCTGGAGACTCCGGTGAAGCGGCTCGTATCGACTGGCACCTGCCAGCGGGGTATGAAGCAGGAGCGATTCAGTGGCCCTACCCCGAGCGCCTTTCCACACCTCCTTTTGCAGACTACGGCTATCAGCATCAGGTTTTGCTAATGGTTCCGGTTCGGCCGCCGGCGGAATTAAAGGAAGGGCAAACACAGAAGATTGGTGCGCTGGTGCGCTATCTTGTATGTCGCGAGGTCTGTATTCCTGGACGGAAGGAGCTTGAGTTGTCGCTCCCCGTTCAGACTCATGCTGCGTCGGAGTCGCGCGAACTGTTTGACGCTGCCCGTTCGAGGCTTCCTCGACCAGCACCACGCGGTTGGAGGATCTCGGCAGTTTCGAGAGGAGACGAGGTTCTGCTGAATCTAAGGATCGGAAAGTTGGACAAAGAGCCTGAATTCTTTCCCTTGGAAGCGGAACAAATCGAAAATGCCGCCCCGCAGGAAGCGACCGCGATTCCTGGTGGCATCCGTCTGCATCTGAAAAAATCGAAGCACCTGTTGAAGCCTGCTTCGCGTCTAAAAGGCGTCATTGTTATTAGTCCAGGCGGGGGATATCTGTTAGACGTTCCCGTATTACAAAGTGGCAGAGACTACACGCAAACAAGACATTAATGGAGGACACATGAATCGGAACCTGATACACGGTCTGATGGTCACACTCTTATTGATTTCCTCTGCATACGCGGTGAAGGTAGGCGAGCCTGCACCGGACTTTCAAGCCACCGACAGCAATGGCCAGATGCACAAGCTCTCCAGCGAGCATGGAAAATTCGTGGTGCTTGAATGGCACAACAACGGCTGTCCGTATACCCGGAAACATTACGAAAGCGGCAACATGCAGCGCCTGCAGAAAGACTGGACAAGCAAGGGCGTGGTCTGGTTTACGGTTATCTCTTCCGCGCCGGGCCAGCAGGGATACGTCACTGGCCAGCAGGAGAATGAGTACCTGAAGCAGATGAACGCTTCGCCCACGGCGGCGGTACTCGATCCTCAGGGAGAGGTGGGACGACTCTATTCTGCGAAGACCACTCCGCACATGTTTATCATCAATCCCGCGGGTGTGCTGATATACGACGGGGCCATTGACGACAAAGCGACAACTGAGCAGGCCGACATCGCAGGAGCAAAAAACTACGTCTCTCAGGCGCTGGAGGAAACTGCCGCTGGCAAACCAGTGGGTATGCCGACTAGTCGTCCATACGGCTGTTCGGTCAAGTATGCCCACTGAGAATTAGCCGGAGTTCACTGTCCTGGCACATCCAGCTTTGCCCGCTTACCGGTCTCCGTCGGGCAGGTGGCTCCGGCGGCTTGCCATTGTTTTACCTTCGCCGCAAACTCTTCGTGCGGCATGGGAATAGGAGTCCGGCCTTCGCCAGGGTTCCAGCCCCACATCACTAGTTTGTCTTCCGTGAGGTGTTCCACCAGTTGGTCGAGGTTGCGATTCTTGTTTTGCTTTGGATCTTTGATGGACCGGCAGATCTGCGCGTCGGTCAGGCCCTGCCAGATCATGGGAGTGGGTGGTGGCGGGAGTGCCCAATTTGGCGCTCCGGGAGGCAAGTGTGCGCCGACGAGATTGTGATCCTGATGGCAGGTGCTGCACTTTTCTGCGGTTACGCCGTGGCCTTCCGGGCCGCGCCGCACGTTCATCGCGTGGGGATGGCCATCATCGCCCTGGCGGGGGAAGTCGCCGCGCGAATGACAATTCATGCAGCGGGGATGGCGTAAGACGGAGAGGAAGGCGGTGAATAGTGCTCCGTCTCCTGTCGATGGAGCTGCAAAAGCGGTCGTCTCAGCGGAGGGCTTTTCCGCCGCGCTGATTGAAACTGAGAACGAGATCGCTGCGGCGAAGATCAGGACCGCTATGCCGACCGCAGGGAATCGGAATGACGCTCGCAATGGCTTCATACGGCCTCCGTCATGCGGATGGGCAGTTTGCGGATACGCTTTCCGGTGGCGGCGAACACCGCGTTCGCGATCGCAGGGGCGGTGCAGGGGACCCCGGGCTCGCCAATCCCGCCGGACTTTTCATTGTTCTCGACAATGTGAGTTTCTATTTCTGGACATTCATTCATGCGCATCATTGGGAAAGTGTGGAAATTCGTCTGCTGCAAGCGGCCATTCTCAAATGTGAACTCTTGAAAGAGTGCGGCCGATGCGCCGAAGATTGCGCCGCCTTCCAGTTGAGCGGCGATGATGCCTGGGTTGACGTAACGTCCACAATCCACCGTGCTCACAATTCGATGCACGCGGATTTTTCCGTCGTCGACCGAGACTTCGGCTACTTGCGCGTTATAGCTTTCAAAGGCGAAGTGCACTGCGATTCCCCGGGCGCGGCCTTTCGGCAGCGGCTTACCCCATCCAGCTTTTTGAGCAGCGAGGTCGAGAACGGCAAGATGTCGAGGATGTTTGGGCAGTAAAGCACGCCTGAATTGATAAGGATCCTTCTGGGCGAGCACCGCTAGTTCGTCAATAAAGCATTCGGTCGCGAAGCCGGTATGGGAGTGCCCCACAGAGCGCCACCACTGAACCGGAACTTTGACGTCAGCCTTATGAGACTCGACGGCTAGATTCGGGATGGCGTAGGGGAGATCGTCAACTCCCTCGACGGATGCGGGATCGTACTCCTTCCCTTTCATCATGGCTTCGAACATTGTTCCCGCAAAAATCGATTGACCTACGAGACGCGATCTCCAGCTCACCGGATTTCCGTTGGAATCGATGCTGCCGGCGATGGCGTGCAGAAACGCGGGGCGATACCAGCCACCTTGCATATCGTCTTCGCGCGTCCAGACGACTTTCACCGGGGCACCGGCTACTTTTGCTACATGAACGGCTTCGACTACGAAATCGGACTGCGGGTTGGCACGACGGCCGAAGCCGCCGCCCAAGTAAGTCGTGTGGATTTGCACTTTTTCGGGCGGCAGGCCGGCAATCTTGGCTGCATTCGCACGATCCACGGTTTGGAACTGAGTTCCGGTCCAGATCTCGCAAGTGTCGGCGCGCAAATCGACGGCACAGTTCAAAGGTTCCATCATGGCATGCGGGAGATAAGGGACCTCATAAACAGCTTCGATCTTTTTTGCCGCTTGGGCGAAGGCTGCGTCGGGATCGCCTTCGCGACGCACGTTTGTACCGGGCGACTTTGCCTGCTCGCGAAATTGCTGCATCATTTGATTGGTGCTGAAGGTGCGCATCGCACTGTCGTCCCAATCGATGTGAAGGGCTTCTCGCGCCATTTTTGCCTGCCAGAAAGAATCCGCGATGACGGCGACGCCGGACGGCACGGCAGCGATCTTGCGAACGCCGGGCATGGTGCGGGCGCGGGAATCGTCGAAACTCTTCATGGTTGCGCCAAAAATCGGAGGGCGGGCGACGACTGCCGTCAGCATGCCCGGCATTTTGACGTCGAGTCCGAAGACGGCTTTACCATTTATCTTCTCTGAGGTATCAAGCCGTTTCACCGGCTTGCCGATCAGCTTGAATGTCTTGGGATCTTTCAGCGTCACTTCAGCGGGCGGGTTCAATTTCGCTGCAGCTTCGGCCAGTTGGCCATAAGTCAGCTTGCGATTTGTGCCGTCGAATACGGCTCCGGAGTCGGTTCGCAGCGTCGCGGGATTCACGTTCCATTGTTGCGCTGCGGCAGCGATCAGCATGCCGCGCGCGGCCGCGCCGGCTTTGCGGTATTGCTCGAAGGCGGACCATACGCTGGAGCTCCCGCCTGTAATTTGCATACCGAAGACGGGATGGTTGTACTTCGGATCGACGGGCGCGGATTCGAATCCGATTTTGTTCCAGTCCGCATCGAGTTCTTCGGCAAGCAGCATCGGCAATGCGGTATAGACACCCTGGCCCATTTCCGAGTGATTGACGATGACGGTGACTCGATCATCCGTCCCGATTCGCAGGAACGCGTTGGGCATGAAGACAGTTATGGATTGAGCTTGCGCAGTCGCGAACATGTCTGCCCCGGGAAGTGAAAAGCCGATCAGCAGACCGCCACCGGCGGCCAGCGAGAACTTCAGGAATTCACGACGTTCTATCTGGGGAGCGCTCATCGGGCTTCTCCTTTCGTCATCATGCCGGCGGCGCGGTGAATCGCCTTGCGAATACGGGGATAGGTGCCGCAACGGCAGATATTTCCCGTCATCGCCTCGTCGATGTCCTCATCCGTAGGTTGTGGCTTTTCGCGCAGCAACACGGCTGCACTCATCAGTTGACCCGACTGACAGTAGCCGCACTGGGGCACGTCTTCAGCGATCCAGGCGCGCTGCAATGGATGGCTCAAGTCGGGAGAGAGACCTTCGATGGTTGTCACTTCCTTGCCTGCGGCCCTCGATACCGGTGCTACGCAGGACCGCACCGCCTCGCCATTGAGGTGCACGGTACACGCTCCGCACTGAGCCATGCCGCAACCATATTTAGTTCCGGTGAGACCGAGGTTTTCGCGCAGAACCCAGAGCAAAGGAGTGGAAGGATCCACGTCCAGATTTACGCGCTGCTTGTTCACGATGAAGGAAAGCATCAGAACCACCTCCGTGGATGAATAGAGGTTGCCGTTATTGAAGGAGAATATTTTACTCCTATCCGTTCACCCGCGTTCGCGGATGCTACTGGGTGGAGTTTCGAGGCAGCCGGCTCAAACCCCGGGCTAAAGCCCCAATCGTTGAAGTTCTTTCCGCACGGCTGAAGCCGTGCCCTTTCAAATTCACCTCCCTAGCATTTTTCTACTATTGCCGTTCTCCTAAGATCACGCTTCAATCCCAACGACGAAGCTGCAATTCAAACTTCTAGTCCATGGAAATTTGCGGAGGTAGGTCTTGGTCAAGACGTTGCTGTTCTGTGTTTTCTTGTTTTCCCTGACAGCTCTTGCCCAGAGCAACTATGCGGTATTGAGTGGGACGATAATGGATCCGCAAGGCCATCCTTTTACGGGCGCGACTGTCCGGCTTACCGCGTCGAACACGGGCGCCGAACGCCACGTCGGCAGCAATGAGCAGGGGATCTTCCAGGTGCCAGGCTTAATGCCAGGCGACTATACCCTCGAAGTGCAAGCGGCCCACTTCGCCACGCTGAACCGGGGCTTGCGTCTGGAGGTTGGCCAGGAACTCTCGCTGAATCTGACACTCAAGGTTGCCACCGTGCAGAACGTAGTGGAGGTGGCTGACCAGGCTCCAGTGCTGCACACCTCCGATGCTGCGGTGGGTGAGGTAGTGGAACCAGTTTCTATTAAGGAACTGCCTCTTAACGGGCGCATGCTGATCGACCTGGTGCTTACTGTTCCTGGCGCGCATGAGTCTCATGGTGCGCAAACGGGCAACATGAATCCTCTGTATTGGCGGCCGGGGCAGCGCTCGGCGGTAAGCATCGGCGGCAACCGTCCAAACGCAAACTATTATCTCCTCGATGGCACCACGAACACGGATCCGACGTTCAATACACTCAATCTGAGCCCATCCCCTGATGCGGTGCAGGAATTCAAAGTACAAACCGGAAGCTATTCCGCGGAAATGGGCGGGGCGGGTGGGGGGCAGATCAATATCGTGACTCGCTCCGGCTCCAACAAGTTTCACGGCACGGCATACGAATTTTTGCGCAATGGGGCGCTTGATGCCACAACGTTCAATTCCATGGGCAACAACCATCTGGTACAGAATAATTTCGGCGCAGCCTTCGGGGGACCAATAGCGCACAACAAGACTTTCTTCTTTGTGAACTATGAAGGCTTCCGCCATGCTATGGCTCACACCATGATCGACACCGTACCGACGCTGGCGGAAGTCAACGGAGACTTCACGCAGAGTGGAATCAATATCTACAATCCGTTTAGCTCGAATCCTAATCCGGCGTTCGATCCAACCAAGCCGGTAAGTCCGAGTAATCCGCAGTTCATTCGTGATCGGTTTCAAGACAACAACGTCAATAACGTCATCCCCGCAAATCTGATCAATCCAGTAGCGCAGGCCTTCCTGATGAATCATGTGCCCATGCCCAACGCCGACATGATGATGGATATGGGTACGATGCCTTGCGGCAGCGCCATGATGGGAGCGCCGACGGTGGTTGGCGCGGGCAATGATTGCAATAATTACATTGACGTTCGAAACGCTTACAACGCCAACGATCAAGGCACGATTCGCATTGACCACATATTCGATCGTGGGGATAGCTTGTCGGCTCGTTACTCGGCGAGCAGCGAACACGGGTTTACTCCGGGAGAGATGGTTTCCGGACTCGGATCTTTGCTGCCAGGCTTCGGCTCCTTTCATGACAACTTTTCGCAACAGGGCAGCATTGCGTGGAACCGGGTCGTCAATCCGCGCGTCCTGAACACGGCGTCGATCACGATTTCGCGGCTTGCGATGCACCGCACCTCCGAAAACAGCGACAACAATGACATTGTTTCCGAACTCGGAATCGTGGGAGTTGGCTTTGGTGGCAAAGGAGCTTTTGGGTCCCCGTTCTTCAACGTGCAGGGGTTCTCGCCCATGGGAGACAACTATGCAGCGACGCCGATGAAGGCCTGGGACACCGTCATTGAGGGCCGTGATGTGCTTAGTTGGCAGCACGGTCGTCACAGTCTGAAGTTCGGGGGAAGTTACCGCGACTTCATTTGGCCGATGTGGGGCTTCTTCCAGAACCGGGGCTACTACCAATTCACCAGCGGCTTTACTACGCGGACGGCCACCAACGACGGCACTGGCTCAGCTCTGGCCAGCTTCTTGCTCGGTTTGCCGGCGGTGAAGCAGCGCCAGGCCGGCATCCCACAGATGCAGCTTCGGCAATGGTATGCGGATGGGTTTGCGCAGGACAGCTTTCAGCTCACTCACACCACCACGATTGAGATGGGACTGCGCTACGAGTACATGAATCCGTTGGTAGACATCGCTTTTACCAATTCAAACCTGACTTTCGACAGCGGTACTCCTTCAGCGTTTATCGGTGGGCAGAACGGATTTCCCGAGGGTCTGAAGTATCCAAATAGGCATAATTTCGCGCCACGCTTTGGTATTTCGCAGGCGATTCCGCGCTACGGGCTGGTGTTGCATTCGGCGTTCGGCATCTTCTATACGCCCGTGGACATGAATACATGGTGCAACCAGCGCCACAATGTCCCCTATGTCTTTCCTGAAACGCAGCAGAGCGACAACTTCACTCCGTCTGGCGGCATCGTGAGTTCTCATTTCAACTTCGGCAATCCGGTTCTCGGGCAAACTACCGTGAGCTTCGGATCGATGGATCCACGAGCGCCCTCGCAGTACATCGAGCAATGGAGCTTGTCAGTGGAAAAGAGCCTGGGCCAGCAGACTACTCTCGAGGTGGGATACTTGGGCTCACACGGAGTGCATCTGCAGCGCGCCCACCTTATTAATAATGCCCCGCCGGGACCGGGAGCTATCGGGCCGCGCCGTCCCTTCCCTCGCATCAGCTTTGTGCCGGACACCGTGCTGCCGGCCAATGTAACTTACACTGCGCCAGTGGTTGGTTGTCCCAATGGCACCATCTGCTTCCCAGTGAGCACGATTAACCTGCTGGAGAATACCGCGCAAAGTTGGTACGACGCCGGGTATGTCAACGTGCGCCGGCGCTATGCGCGCGGTCTCACGTTTCTGGGCAATTACACTTGGGCAAAAAACCTCAGTGACGCGCCTGATTTTCGTTCTCCGATGTTCGAGTCCGCGATTCCGCAGAACAATAACGATCTGGCCGCGGAGAAAGGACCAGCCTGCGATGTCAAGCACCGTTTCGCGCTAAGCGCTGTGTACGAATTGCCCGGGCTTAAGCAATCTGGCTTACTGGATAAACTGACACATAACTGGCAAGTTTCGACCGTGTATCAAATTCAGTCTGGCTTTCCCTTCACTGTCTCTGTGTTCGGAGATACCGCTAACTCTGGCACGGTACTGGGTGAAAACCCGATTCGCGCCAATGTTACCGGCCAGCCTGTCTTCCCCTCGGGCACGCGTACTGCGGCAGCGTGGTTTAACACAGCCGCATTCGCTGCGCCAGCAGCTTTCACTTTTGGAAACTCTGGTCGCAACTCGATCTATGGGCCGGGCAGGCAGACGCTGGACTTCGCCGTAATTCGCAATTTTTCCATCACGGAGAGCACCCGGTTTCAGTTTCGCGCCGAGTTTTTCAATGCACTCAACCATACCAACCTAGGGATGCCTGACCGGTTTGTGAACACACCGCAGGTGGGGACGATCACAGAAGCGGCGACACCGGGGCGGGAGATTCAGTTGAGCGCGCGGTTGTCGTTCTAGCTTGGTGGTTGAACTTTGCGCATGGATGCCGGGGCTAAAGCCCCAATTCCTGGAGAGACTCTATCGGCACGGCTGAAGCCGTGCCCTTTCAAATCACGAAAGCTAGACCTACGCACGGTTCGTGCTGCGGAATGCTTTTTGAATCAAGGTGTAGCGGGCCGCGCCAATGATTCCGGAGTCGTCATTAAGCACGATTTTTACCGGCATCTGCTGAAGCAATGAGGTCATGCGACCCTTGTCGAGAAAGGATTTGATGAACGCCGGATCTTTCATTTTGGGGACATTTTTGGCGGCGATGCTGCCGCCGATGAAAATGCCTCCCGTGGACATGAAGTGCAGGGCACAATTGCCAGTCTCAGCTCCGTAAATCGTGACAAAAAGTGACATGGTCTGATCGCAGATCGGGGTTTTGCCTTCTGCAGCAAGTTTTGAGATCAGGGCTGGAGGATCGGGAGCTTGACTCATCTGCTCTTGCAACTCCTTGGGCTCATCGACTTTCTCGGTGTCGGGAGGATAATTATAAAAGTTA
>Ga0137379_10004137_pt1 | contig 13614 bp, 12 predicted proteins | sample SagtaG_18_FD_104812 | JGI IMG/M metagenome (GOLD analysis project Ga0137379, IMG submission 104812) | Vadose zone soil microbial communities from Sagehorn Ranch, Mendocino, California, USA - Sage2_L_80_16 metaG | ecosystem: Environmental > Terrestrial > Soil > Vadose zone | place: USA...
CCGGCATAGAGCAGGGCGCTGAAATGCGGATCGACGCTTTCCAGCGGCCCCAATTCACCATTCAGGAATTGACCGACCATCTTGCCGAACCACGAATCGTATTGCGGGAAGCCCGTCGCAAAAACGGAATAGCCTCGCTCGCCGAGCGCGGTGGTCAGGAGTTCCATTTGCGTGCGCTTGCCGCTACCATCGATTCCCTCAATGGCGATCAATTTTCCGCGAATCGGCATTTGTGAGGACCGCGTATCGAAAAACACGGCCGACGCCAGTCTATCTGGAGAGAGGCCGCGCTGCAATGCGAGTATCGGCGTGCACCTCTCTATCTGTCATTCCGAGGAGCGAGGCGTCGAGGAATCCTGGCTTGATTGAAACTCAACTCAGCTCGATGGGAAACGCAACATCCTTGCGGGCACCTCGGTGCCTGCCGCTGGTAGGCTTTCCTCTCTCTGACGGTCAACTGTAAACTGTGAACGGTGATCGTGAATTCTAAGCCATGACCCAAACTTCCATTCGTGAAAACCTGCTTCGCATCCAAGAAGCGATTGCCAATGCCACCAGTCGCGCTGGCCGTCGTGCCGAAGACATCACGCTCATCGGCGTTTCAAAAACCCACCCTGCCATCGCCATCCACGAAGCCTATCAAGCCGGCGTACGCCACTTTGGCGAGAATCGCGTGCAGGAGTGGGAAGTAAAGCGCGTGGGCACCAACAATTTAGCTGCAACGTGGCATTTGATCGGTCATTTGCAAAGCAACAAGGCCGCGAAAGCCTCCAAACTATTTCACACCGTGGACTCCGTGGACGACTTCGCTCTTGCTCAAAAACTGGATCGCTCAAGGGCAGAAGCGAACACCTCCGCCAAGCTCCGCGTGCTTCTCGAAGTGCGCGTGGAAAGGGAACAAACGAAAAGCGGGGTGGAAATCGCGGTGCTCCCGGAACTCGCGGAAAAAGTAGCCGCATTGCCGCACTTGGACTTCGCCGGCTTGATGTGTATCCCTCCTTATTTGCTCGAGGCGGAACAGGTCCGGCAGTATTTCCGCCGTTTGCGCGAGCTGCGCGATGAACTGAAGACAAAACTCGGCCTGCCGCTTCCGGTTTTGTCCATGGGGATGTCGCACGACTTCGAAGTGGCCATCGAAGAGGGTGCCACTGAAATCCGTGTCGGTACCGCGCTGTTTGGAACGCGCGAAATGAAATAGGTAAAACAGGAGAGGCAGGAATGTTAGAAGTTCAAGAGTGCGACGGTGCGGCGATCTTTTCCGTCCGCGTCCAACCCCGGGCCAGTAGGGACGAACTCGCCGGCGAAATGAGCGGCGCACTGAAGGTAAGGTTGCAGGCCCCGGCGGTCGAGAATCGTGCCAATGACGCGCTGATCGAGTTCCTCTCGCAGCTTTTGAAAACGCCCAGGTCGGCTGTTAGAATCCTCAGCGGCGATCGAAGCCGCACAAAACGCATTGAGGTTCGCGGAGTCACCGGGCAGCAAGTCCAAGCTCTTTTGTACAAGGAAGCCTAGCCGATGTCAGCAAACATTCAAAGCATCCAAAACGATCTTCGCTCTGCCAAACTTGATGGCTGGCTCTTCTACGATTTTCGCGGGCGCGATCCCATCGCGCAGAACATTTTGCAATTGCCCAACGGCATGCGCACCCGCCGCTGGTATTACTTCGTCCCGGCGAAAGGCGAGCCCAGGAAACTCGTCCACAAAATTGAATCCGAGTCTCTTGCCGCGTTGCCGGGAGACACGCTTTACTACGCAAAACAGGATGAGCTGCACAAGAACCTGAAGAAAATCCTCGGCCGCGCGAAAAAAGTGGCCATGCAATATTCCCCCAAAAACGAAATCCCTTATGTCGCGATGGTGGATGCAGGAACCATCGAACTCGTGCGCGGCGCGGGAGCGAAAGTCGTGAGCTCCGCCGACCTCGTGCAGAAATACGAAGCCTGCTGGAGCCCCGAGCAAGTGGAGTCCCATTTTTCTGCGGGCCAAATCATTGATCGAATCGTCCGCGGGGCTTTTGAGCATGCTGCGAAATCCGTCCGCGAGAAAAAGCCGATCACGGAATACGATTTGAAGCAGTGGATCCTGAAAGAGTTTGAAGCCGCGGGAGTCTGGGCGGAAGAAGGTCCGGACATCGCCGTGAACGCCCACGCCAGCGATCCACACTATGGCCCCACGCCGCAATCCGCCGCGCCTATCCGTGAAGGGGACTTGCTGCTCCTGGATGTTTGGGGGAAAAAGAAAACCTCGGGAAGCGTCTATTATGATGTGACGTGGATGGGCTACCTCGGCGCAAAAGTGCCGGAAAAATATGCGAAGATTTTTAACGTGGTGCGCGAAGCGCGCGACAAAGCCGTCGAGCTGATTCGCACTCACATCGCAAAAGGGAAGCCGTTGCAGGGCTGGCAGGTGGATAAAGCGGCTCGCGCGGTCATCGAAAGGGCCGGCTACGGAAAGTATTTCTTCCACCGCACCGGCCACAGCATCGGCGAAAGAGTCCACGGTAACGGCGCGAATATGGATGGACTGGAAACGCATGACGCGCGCCACCTGATCGCGCGCACCTGCAATTCCGTGGAACCTGGAATTTATCTGCCGGAATTTGGCGTGCGCACGGAAGTGAATGTCTACGTGGGCGAAAAAGAAGCGCGTGTGACAGGCGCAGTGCAAACTGCGATTCTGCCTCTTCTGGCATAGCTTCGTAAAGAAAACGGTTTGCCAAGTGAGAGTGACGACAAAATGGCTGAGGAAACAACAGTTCAGGAACCGCTGAGTCCGCCACAAAATGCTAGGCGCGAGGCGCTCGCCTTCGTGGTCGGCGTCGCGGGTTGGCTCGTGCCTGGCTTGGGCCATGCCCTGCTGAAAATGTGGGGCCGTGCACTGATCTGTTTTTTCACTGTGGGCGTGTTTGTCTGGGTCGGCGCTGGAATGCGCGGAAACCTTTTCACTTCGCGCGGAAGTGACGCCTTCGATTCGCTAGGATACATCGCTGACTTGGGCACCGGCGGCTTTTATTGGGTAGCGAGATCTCTTGAGGCGAATGGGCCGGACGTCTCGCACGCGGACGGCGACTATGGAACAAGGTTCCTGGCCACGGCGGGCGTATTTAATTTGCTGGCAGCGCTCCACGCATATGAAGCGGCGCGAGGTCGCAAGGCATGACGTCTTCAACGGCTATCTCCGGCGTGTCGGCTCTCGTCGTGCTGATCGCGGTGAAACTTAGCCATCTCCAGGCCTTGGTACTCTTTGCTCTGGTGATTTCCGTTGCCTTCGGGTTTCTGGGTCGCCGCCAGCCTAAGGAGCGCGTGAAGTACATCCTATGGACGCTTTTGCTTTTCCTGCTGGTGGGCGTCGGCATCGGCTGGGCCATGTATCCTTTCTCGCACTGAGGCGGTTGTGGCCTGTTCAAAAAGGAGAAGTAATACTCCCAAGAAATTTCAGCATCTTGCAACCAACAAACGAATACTTGCTGAATTCGGGTGTTACAGCGCCTGGACGAGCGAATTGACAGTGTTTTTCAGCGGATGCTATCGTCATGGAGCAGGCCGAGGTAGCTCAGTGGTAGAGCAGCCGATTCGTAATCGGCAGGTCGCGGGTTCAAGTCCCGCCCTCGGCTCCAGTATTCCTCGACAAAAACGCGGCCTCAGGATTTGGGCTGCCGCCGCGATACACACTGCCTCTTTCTGCTGTTCTTGCTCGCGCTTGCGGTCTTTGTACAAAAGGGGCGATTCAAGGCCGGATTCCTGGATAAATTCGTTCTCCGCGGCAATCTCGAGGAGTGCCTTGAATACGGCAATGCCGTCGCGACCCTCTCCACGGCGCGCCGGTGGCGCCGAAGTCCTTTGCGACTGCAGGCACCGCGAGTCTTTCTTGCAAACTTCCGTCGGCTTTAGAGAGGGAGGAAACTCATGAACAATCCTCTGTCGCGCCGAAAGTTCCTAGGCAATGCGGGAGCAGCGGCCACCATCCCGGGCTGGTTGAATTTGCTTCCGGGAACTGTGCACAACACGGCTTTATTCGGAGAGGGGGCGGAACCTTCCCCGGAAGCGTCTGATCGTATCGTTGATATGCACGTACATTTCGACGAGAAGAACCCCAATTTCATTAGCGACCTTCTGAAACTCTCCGACCGCCTGAATCTGACGGCGTGCGTGCTCACGCCTTTTGCGAATAGAAAAGTCGTCCTCGATGCCGCGAAGCAGCACCCCACGCAAATCATTCCGTTTGGCTTCGTGGACTTGGACGCTCCAGAGGTGGTCAAGCAGGTCGAGGAACTCCATGCGATGGGTTACCGCGGCCTGGGTGAGATGGAGTTTGTGAAGAAGCCCTACAACGATCCGTCTTATCTTCCAGTGTATGAGCTGGCGAACCGCTATGGCTGGATCGTGCTTTTTCACACTGGCATTGTGCTGCGGAGAAAATTCGATGAGCCTGAAGATGTGGCGTCCGGCCGCATGCGGCCGATTTACCTGGAAGAAATTGCCAGGCGATTTCCGAAAATTACCGTACTGGGCGCGCACTGTGGCAATCCCGAGTACGAGTGGGCGGCGGAAATTGCCCGGTGGAATCCCAATGTGTTTTGGGACTTGAGCGGTTCGACTCTTACGAAAATGCAGGGCCGTCTCGCGGATTTCCTAAAAATCTTCTGGTGGTCGAACACGGAATGGCAAAGCCCTGAATGGAAAGCAAAGAAACCGGACGACGACTCTAGCGCGTTTGTCAAAATTGTGTTTGGTTCGGACAACGGTTTGGATGGGATCGAGCCCGTTGTGAAGCAATACAACGCACTGTTCGAAGCATGTAATATTCCGGCGCACACGCGGAAGATGATCATGGGTGGAACACTGTCGAAAATGCTGGGGCTCCCCGATGGTCACTAAAATCTACGAAGACAAGGTTTCCTTGGGCCGGGGGGCGGCGGAGCAGGCGGCAAGTTCTCTGCGTGAAGCGATAAAGAAAACCGGCAGGGCACGAATCATTGCGGCGACGGGCGCCTCGCAATTCGAATTCCTGGAGGCGCTGACGACAATGCCGGGCATCGAGTGGGCGAAGGTGGAGATGTTTCATCTGGATGAATATATCGGGCTCCCGGTATCGCATCCCGCCAGCTTTCGCAAATATCTCCGCGAACGCCTGATCGACAAGACTGGAATCACGAAATACCACTTTCTCGATGGCGAGGGAGATGTTCCGAAAGTTGTTCGCAAGATCGCCGCGGAGTTGGCGGCCGCTCCGATTGACCTCGCCTTTGTCGGAATCGGCGAGAATGGCCATCTCGCCTTCAACGACCCACCGGCAGATTTCGAAACAGAAGAGCCCTATATTATTGTTGAGCTCGATGAACCTTGCCGGCGCCAGCAAGTGGGTGAAGGCTGGTTCAACTCGCTTTCAGACGTCCCCAAGCAGGCGATTTCGATGTCAGTGCGGCAGATTTTGAAAGCGAAAGAAATTCTTGTGGTAGTTCCCGATGCAAGAAAAGCGCAGGCGGTCAAGGCATGTTTCGAGGGCGAAATCAGTCCGATGGCGCCGGCGTCGATCCTGCGGACGCACGCGAACACGACGGTTTTTCTGGACAGACTTTCTTCCGCTCTGCTGAGCGCGCAAAGCAAGGGGAATACTGCCTAGACCCTCCGCGCTCATGGCACTTAACCGTCAAAGCAGCCCGTCGCCGAGCCGGCCCATTGCGCACTTGCGCTGGTGGATTTGCGGATTGCTGTTTGCCTCCACGGTCATTAATTATATTGACCGGCAGACGTTTTCCGTTCTGGGACCGTACCTCAAGCAGGGCTACCACTGGACCAACACCGATTACGCATTCCTTTGGATCGGATTCCGCGCTGCTTACACCATCGGCCAGACACTTTGCGGCAGGTTGATGGACCGCATTGGCACGCGGCGTGGGTTGAGCCTGACGGTGCTGGGGTACTCACTGGTGTCGATTGTTACTCCGCTGGCCAGAGGCTTCTACGGTTTCGGTGCGATCCGCTTCTTGCTAGGGGCGGGGGAATCGGGAAACTGGCCAGGCGCGACAAAAGCGGTTTCGGAATGGTTTCCCAAGCGTGAGCGCGGTTTGGCAACGGCTCTGTTCGACAGTGGATCGTCCATTGGCGGCGTCATAGCTCCCTATTTAGTTTTGCCTATCTACCTAAGATGGGGGCGCGGCCCTGCCTTTATTATTCCTGGGTTGCTCGGTTTCTTCTGGCTCATGGCTTGGCGACGCTCTTATCACGCACCACAACAACATCCCCGCATCAGCGAATCCGAACGGCAAATGATTCTCGCCGACACACAGGATCTCCATCGTGAGGAAGGCCGGCCGCGGACACGTTGGGCCAGCCTGCTCAAGTTGCCGCAAGCCTGGGGAACGATTGTCGCCAAGGGATTGACCGACCCTGTCTGGTTCTTCGTTACGGACTGGTTCCCGACCTACCTCGTGGCCAAGGGCTTCGCTTTGCAAAGCAGCAAATTTGCAATAGCCGTTCCCTTTATCGCTAGTGATTTGGGTAATTTTTTTGGCGGTGCCACTTCTGATTATCTAATCAGGCGCGGATGGTCTCTTGGTGCGGCGCGAAAGGCGCTGGTTGTGTTCGGCGGCTTCGGAGTGCTATTGCTTATCCCCACGGTGTTCACTTTCAAATTGTGGGCGATTACGGGGCTCTTTGCGCTTGCCACCTTTTCCTATGCGGCATTTTCCACGATTGCCAACGTGTTGCCATCGGACCTTTTTAAGAGCGAATCGGTGGCCTCGGTGAGCGGTATGAGTGGCACGGGCGCAGGCATCGGCACTATCATCGCCTTCTTGCTGATCGGCCACTTCTCTGATGCACACCAGGCTGCCGGCGGCCATGCTTTTGACGCCATCGTCGTTGTTGCGGGCATGATTCCTTTTCTAGCAATGATTCTCGTGTTACTTCTCGTTCGAAATACTCGTGCGACAGACGAGGGGTTGGTTCGACGGATCTGATGGGCGATGCAGTTCTTTAGATTCTGGCGATTCAAAAAAGTGGTACACTCGCGCCACAAAACGGCCTGTACGGTTACGGAGTCTGCTTGCAGGCTGTTAACGGCGAATAATTCAAGGTTCCCTAGGGAGGCAAGTTGGCAACCGCAACCCAGGAGCCCCATACCAGGTCAGTGGCGGTAAAGCTCGGACGTCCCGAAGCTGGAGCGGAACCGAAGCGCTACTCGTCCCTCGATGCCTACCGCGGTTTCATCATGTTGGTTCTCGCTTCCGAGGGTTTTGGTTTTTCCGCATTGCAGGGCGATCCAAGGTGGGGCGGAATTGCGCGCTGGTTTGACCACGTGCCTTGGGAAGGCGGCGTTTTCTGGGACATGATTCAGCCAGCCTTCATGTTTATGGTGGGGCTGGCCATGCCATTCGCGCTGGCGAGGCGCAAAGAGCTTGGAGCGACCGAACGCGATAACTTTCGTCACGTCCTGACGCGATCGCTGCGCCTAATTATCCTGAGTCAAATCATTATCTGGGTGGGGGCAGGCACTATTAAGCCACAGCTCATCAATGTGCTGTCCCAAATCGCGTTCACTTATCCCATCACATATTTGCTTCAGAAATTGAGCGGGAAGTATCAAGTTGTGGCCGGTGCCGTGCTGCTCGCAGGATGGACCGCTTTGTTCTTCGCATTTCCCGGTCCCGACGGGCCGTTTTCCCACCGGAATCACATCGGGCTCGTTGTGGACCGTGCGATTTTCCACTATGACTATGATCCGGCTTATTCCACGTTGAACTTCATTCCGAGCACCGTTTGGACATTAAGCGGCGCTTGGGTGGGGCGCCTGTTGATGCAATCGAAAGCGCACTCAGACAATTTGAAAAAGCTGGCGGCTGGAATGGTTTTGTGCTTTGTGGCAGCGTTCGCGCTGCGGCCGTGGATCCCTTTTATCAAGCAGCTTTGCACAGCAAGTTTTATTTTGTACAGCCTGGGTTGGGTGCTGCTTATGCTGATCGGGTTTTACTTGATTATTGAGGTTCTGGGATACCGGAAATGGAGTTTTCCGCTTCTCGTCTTGGGGATGAATTCCATTTTTATTTATTTTGTAAGTGAAGTCTTGCACCGATGGCTGGACCGTGCCGTTGGCGTGTTCACATTCCATTACAGCTTTATTGGACCGCTGGCGCCTGTCGCGCAAGCAACCACGGTACTGCTGGTGATGTGGTATCTGTGCTATTGGCTGTATCAGCGACGAGTTTTTCTCAAGCTTTAGCTTTTCGATCCAGGAGAGAGGTGAACTATGCACAAGGAAAAGAAAGTCTCCGGCAATGGGGCCCTTTTCAGTTTACTGGTGTGCTTTGTTCTGCTCGTTCTGACCGAGAGGGGTGGTTTTGCGCAGATTGGAACGGGCAGCATCACAGGCATCGTTCTGGATTCGTCAGGTGCCGTCGTTCCCGACGCGGAAGTCACAGTAACGAACGTCGAGCGCAACACACATTTTGTGACTCGCACAAACGCTTCCGGGGATTACACTGTTCCCGCTCTGGAGCCCGGCCACTATACCGTTACGGTAAAGCATGCAAGCTTCCGGACGTCCGCCGTTCCCGCCTTTGAACTGCAGGTAGACCAGAAAGCACGCGTGGACGTGACTCTAGTCCTTGGACAAATGACCGAAACGGTCATGGCTACGGCCGAGGCGCCCTTGCTTTCCACTGAGTCGAGCACTGTGGGCCAGGTGATCGATAACAAGCGGGTGGAGGACCTGCCGTTGAATGGGCGCAGCTTCCTGGATTTAGCCACGCTTGGGCCGGGGGTTACTTTTACAAAAGACAGCAACACCTCATTTCAAGAAGTCCGCGACGTCGGTCGTCGTGTGACGGATCAATACTCCGTGGGCGGCGCACGCGCCCAAGACACCAATTTTCTTCTCGACGGCGCGGTCGACACTTCGCCCGATTTCAATACCGTCGCGGCCATTCCTTCTGTCGACGAAATCCAGGAGTTCAAAGTTCAAACCAATTCCTACACCGCTGAATACGGTCGCGGTGCCGCTCAGATCAACGCCGTCACCAAGGGAGGCACCAACGAATTTCATGGGACGGCGTACGACTTTTTGAGAAACAGCGCGCTGGACGCCAGAAATTTCTTTGACGAATTTAATTTGGGTCACGGCGCGCCAAAGCCGCCGTTCAAACGCAATCAATTCGGTGGTACTGCTGGAGGGAAGATCGTGAGTAACAAGTTCTTCTACTTTGGCGCTTATGAAGGCTTGCGCGATCGTACCGGCTCGGCAGGGCGAATTACTGTGCCCATGCCTAATGTCAAAAACGGAGATTTCTCGGATTACGGCATTCCCGTCTATATGCCGCATGACACTGACCCCGGGGGAGCGCCGCTATTCTTTTCTGGTAATACGCTGCCTGCTGGCTGTTTCAATTCCAATCCCACCACCGACGTGCTCTGGCCCGGCATGAAGATCCCGCAGCAATGCTGGAACGGCGCCACGTCGGCGTTTTTGGCTTCGCCCTACGTACCTGCGCCAAACCTGCCCGGTTTGGTCAACAATTTCCAAGGAGTGGCTTCTGTACCGACGAACAACGATACGGCAGCAGGACGACTCGACTACGTCATCAAGCCCAACATGAGTCTGTGGGGGAGATATTCGTGGGGACGCGAAGACGTGGTTAACAATGACATCATGCCCGTCCGCGATCTCACGGAGGCGGTCAAAACCACGACCTTGGGCCTTCATCACTCATGGTCCATTTCGGCCAGCATGGTGAATGAGGCTAAGGTCAATTATGTCCGTGCGCGCGGCAGCCGCGTCGGCCCCTTGGCTGGAAAGACCAATGTTGTGCAGCAGTTGAATATACCGGGAGCATCTAGCGATCCGGTCGATTTCGGAACGCCGAGCTTTGCCGCGGATGGGGACAACTTTGAAAGCCTTGGTGAGGACTCTTTTGGTCATCCGCTGCAAAAGGTTCAAGCTACCTATGAATACGGGGATGATTGGTCGTTGATCAAGGGGCGTCATACTCTCAAAGCTGGAGGAGATTTCCGCCACGAGAATTTGAATCTGCTTTCACACAATTTGGCGCGCGCCTCCTTCAACAATCCTGCCGCCGCTACTGCCACAGTGCCCGATGCCCTGGGAAATACAACTGGCGGTCTCTCGCTGGCTTCAATGCTGCTCGGCATCAGTAACGACTCAGAAGTTGCAACGGGAGATTCGCATGTCCACTTATTTCGCTGGACCCAAGCTTATTACGTTCAAGATGATTTCAAATTCCGCCGCAACCTTACGGTGAACTTCGGCCTGCGTTACGAGGTCGCTCCCTATTGGCACGATCTGAAGGACGCCATGGTCAACGTGGATCTCAACGAACCATGTCCTGTGGTCGTTACCGGACGGACCCTGTGCCCTGTGATCGTTCGGCCGGGTTCCGGCGATCCCTTTGAGGGCTTCCCGAACGTGACGTTTGATACGGATCCAGCCTCGCCCACCTATTTGCCCTTTGTTCGGGACAACCGGTTCGGTCACAACCTGGTGTTCACAGACAAAACCAATTGGTCGCCCCGATTCGGGTTTGCCTGGACTCCTCGGTTTGGCAACAACAAGACCGTGATCCGTGGCGGCGTAGGAATCTTTTACTCGCCCATGAATGCCGATCCCTGGTTCGATTTTGCGCGCAATGCCCCGCGCTCGGCCAAGCTGATCCGCAAAGGTAGTCAACTGACGATAGTCGACCAAGTCTTCCAGAACACCGGTCAAGTCAAGATTCAGCCTTCCATGTTCGTTGTCGAACCGCACTTGAAGACTCCGCGCATCCAGCAATGGAGCCTCGGAATCCAGCAAGAGTTGGCGCGAAATCTGAGTTTGGAGGTTGCCTATGTGGCTTCGGCCTCAACGCACCTGCCGCACTTGACCGATCAAAACCAGCCCTTTCCGCGCCTGAACGGCGGCCAGGTGGCGCAACCAGTTACCATTCTGCCGCCGAAGTACAACTCCCTGGCTTCGTTCTTCAACCTGTTCGAGAGCGCCACGTCGGCCAACTACAACTCCATGCAGGCGAAAGTGGAAAAGCGCTATTCGCAGGGCCTTTCCTTCCTAAGCTCCTTTACCTGGTCCAAGACGATGGACACGGCCTCGTCCACGCGTGATGGCGGATTCGGCCAGGCGACTCCCCACATTTACGACTTGCGGCTCGATTACGGGCCTTCGGTATTCGACGCGAAATTGAATTGGACGAACAGCGCCCTGTACGAACTGCCCTTTGGCAAGGGCAAACGCTGGGGCTCAGGCTGGTCTGGCCCGGTTGAGAAGATGCTCGCTGGCTGGCAGATTGGCGGTATCAGCGCGGTGCGCACGGGCTTCCCGGTTTCTTGCCTCACGGGGAGCGATAGGGCCGTCAACGACGTCAACTTCGAGCAAGACAACTGCGACATCACCGGAAATCCCAATAATGGCCCCAAACAGCTCCTGAACTGGTGGAACGCGTCTGCCATGACGCAACCGACGGACCTGGAAGTTTTCGGCAATGCCGGCCGCAGCGTCCTGCGCGGTCCAAAGTACGTGAGTTTCGACTTCAGCTCCATGAAGACCACCACCATCACCGAGCAGCTCAAACTCCAGTTCCGGTTTGAGGCCTTCAATCTCCTGAATCACCCGATCTTCTCCATGCCGAACCCCTTCGTCGACGCGACCGGTTCAACTTTCGGCTCATTTAACACCATCAACAGCACTGCGGCCACCAACCGCGAACTCCAGTTCGCGCTCAAGCTGATCTGGTGATTCGGGCTCGCCTTAGGGACTGCGCACAGCTGCACAGGACGGTCGGCCCCGCTCGCCTTGGGTGAACACGGTCTAGGATGCCCCACACGTGGGTGGCGTTTACCCCGGCCTGTCCCGGCCTGACTGCGCAGGTAGGGCATTCCTCGCGGTTTAAGCGAGGGCGCGCCTGAGGCGCTTGGTCGTTTTCTGCAATTGGCGTTTGAGGGCGTCGACTTGCTTGGAAATGTCGGCGAGCTCTTTTTTGGCGAGCACGCCGGCCCTGGCGATCTGATGGGCTTTGCGATCGGCGCGACCCATGGCCGCACCGATTTTCACCGCAACTTGCGTGAGTTTGCTTTTCTTGGCCATTGTGGCCTCCGATTGCAGCGGTAGCCATCCTACAGCGCGGAAGGGGCCCTGCCAAGACCAGGGATCATCGCTTATTAGATGACGGCGTCGGCTCCCTCGCTCGGGGCGGGTGGCCCGGTCGCACGGGCTTTGGCATCGCATTCTTCGCGGGGGGTCAGGGCTTCAGTCTACCCTGAGCCTCGAAGGGTCCTGACATAAAGCCTGCCCGCCGCAGGAGGGGCTGCCCCCACAGTGCGCGGTTCTCCGCATCTGCGTTTTTTGCATCCCGGTCGTCTGTACCGGGACGCCGTGAAACCTCTAGGCGCCTGCCCGCCGTGGCGGGCGTGCGGAGATTCCTTCTCCCGCTCTCTGCTCTTTAACCATTTAACTGTCATCTGCACCCGTTCGATCCTCCATTCCAGCCATTCCCTGCAAATGACTTAACCAATTGATATAAACATGCTATCATCCGGCATGATTCCCCGCCACCGTCCCCTCGCGCCTGCTCGCCGTGGCGGGGCTGCTCGATCTTGCGATTCCTCCGTGTTCTCTCCGACCTCCGCGATCTCTGTGTCGAGCCCCGCTCTTTCCCCGAGAAATCCGTCCTTTGTTTTCATACGCTTGCGCACTCTTTCATTTTCCGTATACAACATTTTTCCCTTCAAGCTCTTTGCTTTCAATCCATTCCGCACTCTTTCCAGAAATACGGGGGGTGGGTATCAACTCTTCCCAAAGTGGAACTTGCCACTCAGCACTCATCCCGCTCCAACTCATTCAAGTTCTTTCTTTTCACACTCTTGCGCACTCTTTGGCGCAATGGGCGCAACACAACCCTTTTGGAATCAATTCGTTCCGCACTCTTTCTATCGCAATGGGGGTGGAGGGGTACTTTTTCCGCATCCGGAAGGCGATGCGGACCCCGAGAAGCGAAGCGCCGAGGGGCTTCTCAAATTTTGTCTCTGGGATTTCGTCCCGCGTCCATTCAGACTTCCGCTTTCGGCTGCCGCCTTCGGCTCCCTGCGCGTGTTTGCCTAATGTGCTACATTCACCGCCACCGTCTTCTTCTCCCGCCGCAGCGCCGCCATCGCCGCATCATTGTCCGGCAGGAAATAGCCCACCACGATGCCCATCGCTCCCCAGCGCAACAGCTTCCCCGTCGGATTATCATAGCTTGCAGTGGTCCTCAGGGAGTCGCCCTTGTGGAACCGGTACCCTCCCTTGTCGAGGAACATCACGATCGGAGTGTCCAGCAGCCGGCCCTGGTTATCTACTTTGGCGTCCAGTGTTGCCACGGTCTCTTTCTTCGTCAGATCTTCCAGCACGAGCTGCCGGCCGTAATCATGCAGATGCCCGCCTACGCCAATCAACACGCCGTCGTACTTCACTGTGACGAGCCCGGTCTTCTTGCTTTCGCCGACGGGCAAATCGTAGCCCGAATCCTTACAGGACATCACGTCCATCCACGCCGGATAGACGCTCTTGATGGTCGGCGCCCCGGTATCCGCTTCCTGGTATTGGATCTGCACTTCCAGGTAGGCCTTGTCGTAA
>Ga0137379_10004152_pt1 | contig 13595 bp, 7 predicted proteins | sample SagtaG_18_FD_104812 | JGI IMG/M metagenome (GOLD analysis project Ga0137379, IMG submission 104812) | Vadose zone soil microbial communities from Sagehorn Ranch, Mendocino, California, USA - Sage2_L_80_16 metaG | ecosystem: Environmental > Terrestrial > Soil > Vadose zone | place: USA...
GACGTTCAAGGTGCAGTACTCCGACACCAAGCAGGTGGCGGACATCCTGAGCAAGTACGTTTCGCGTTACGGCAAGGTCACTCCGCTCGTCGGACGGAACCTCATCGTGGTCGAGGACTTGCCGGGATTCGCCGAACGCGTCGCTAAACTGCTCGACCAGATCGATCTTCAGCCCAAGCAGGTCATGATCGAGGCAAAGATCCTCGAAATTTCGCTAGAAGAGAGCGAACGCTACGGCATCGACTGGAAGCGCCTGTTCGGCTCGTCCACCGGCACCCGCGGCAGCGTCGGCACCACGGAACTTGCACTCGGCAGCGCCGCCGCGCCCGTCCCGGGCTTTTTTTTCAATATACTGAACCAGAACACGGAAGCGTTTCTCAGCGCGCTAGCGACCAAGGGGCGCGTGCGCACGCTCTCGACGCCCAAGCTCCTCGCATTGGAGAATCAGGAGGCCAAGGCGGTGATCGGCGACAGCACCGGATTCAAAGTCACCACGACCATCAATCTGGTGACGACCGAAACCATCCAGTTCCTGGAGTCGGGCGTCATACTCAAAGTCACCCCCTCGGTCGATCAACGGGGGCGCGTGCTGATGAGGGTGCACCCCGAGGTCAGCTCCGCTTCGCTCTCCGCCGACGGCGTTCCCTCGAAGAAGAGCACCGAAGTCACCACCGAGTTGCTGTGCGAGGACGGGCAGTCGATCTTCATCGGCGGGCTGATCAAGAGCAAAAGCGCCGTGGACAGACAGGGCGTGCCGATCCTGGGGGACATCCCGCTGCTCGGGAGACTGTTCTCCAATTCTGTGCAAACCGTCAGTTCCTCGGAAACGATCGTCATCATCACGCCCTACGTCATCCGCGAGCCGTCGGAAGCTGAAAAATTCTCCGAAGGAAAGGCGAGCGAGGTCGAAAAGTCCTCCGATCTTATCCTCGAGCACCAGATCGAGCTGCAGGGCGCACCCGGCCCCTGAAAACCCCGCAGCGCCTAGTGTCCTGGGTCTTTAATTCGTCGGGTGACTCCCGCTTCTTTCGCGCACCGCTCGATAGCACGGCCGCTCTCACCCGTTTTTCAATTGCTGCGGCGGAATTGGGGATTCTGCAAAGTGCCGGTGACCGCGAGCGTCGCGCGCGCCTGCACGCTCTGGGCGCGAATCTCGATCTGCATCCGCCCGGACAGGTTTTTCTGGGGATCCATTTCGCCCTGTCCCGTGCCGTTCAGGAGGCCTGACGCAATTCGGATCTGGCGAACGAGGAGGCGATTTGCATCCGCGTATACGGCGCCGCTCATCTCGGAAAAGAGCGTCGTCCCCCCGCCGGAGCCGCTGCCCTGCAGCAGCCGCGTCATGTCGACGTTGGTGATCGCGCCTTTTTGTATCGTGAAATTGCCCTCGAGCTGGGCGTTCAGGATCAACCTTTCGGGGAGAAGCCCCTTCATGGAGTACATGCCCTTGCCCTGCAGGGTCCCTCCGGCGAGAAGCGGCGCGGCGATCTTCCCTGCCTCCATCTGGCGCACCGTCAACTCGCCCTCCATGCTCCAGCCGCTAGCCCATCTGAGGCGCACAGTGCCGAGCAGCCGCCCGCCGAAAGCGCGCGCCTCGGCTTCGCTCAACGCGAGCTCGCCCCTCGTCACCGTGCCCTTCGCCAGAAACTCGCTGAGACCCGGATCCACGCCGATGGGAAAGGGGAAGGCGTCCGCGGAGATTTCGATCGCCGCTCTCTCCCCCTGAGGCTGCAGCTTCACCGAAAGCTTGCGCTCGGCGTTGGAAATCGCAACCGCCTGCAACGCGCCGTCCGCAGAAAAACGCGCATCGACTTCCAGCGCCGGCAGGTTCAGCTCGGGGATATCGATCTTCAATCCCTTGGCTACTATGCGCTGGACCCCGAACGACACGCGCCTGCCCTTGTTCTGCAACAGCGCGGAGAGAAATTCCCGGGGGAAGGTCGCGCCTTCCAGCTCGAGACTCTTGAGCGATATTCGGTCCCCCAGCAGGGAGGTGACCACCGGGGTGGCCTTGATCACGGCTGTGCGCATCGGGTGCTCTTTTCCAATCACCACCTTCTCGAGCTTCAGCTGCGGGAGCGGCAGCAGCGTCAGGTTGACGGTGCCGATCTTGACTGGCTGCCCGAGCCACGCCTGCGCCACCTTTTCATACTGAGCGGATTCCAAGGGCACGAAGGGAAGCGCGGCAACCGCCACGACGAGGGTCAGGAGCAACATCACCGCAAATTGCTTCGCGAGGCCGCCGGGCCTTCTTTTCGCCCAGAGTTCCCGCGCGGAAAGCGCGGCTTCGTTGGAAGACTCTTTCTCTTCCGCCCTGCCCTTCTTCGCCCTCGCCGGCTTGCGGGCCTTCTTGGCAGCCTTCGCCTGCGCCTTTTCCTCTGCGCGGATCCGTTTCTCCTCTTCCTTGGCGCGCTTCTTCTCTTCCTCTGCGTGCTTTTCCTCCTCCTCGGCGCGCCGCGCTTCCTCGGCGCGCTGCGCTTCCTCCTCGGCTTCGCGACGGGCGCGCTCCTCCTCTTGCCTGCGCTCCTGCTCCTCGCGCTCCCTGTACTCAGCTTCGCGTCGCGCGTTCTCCTCCTGCTCCCGCAGCGAACGCTCGAGGGTTTCACGTTCCTCCTCTTGCTTGCGCAGCTCTTCCTCGCGACTGGGTCGCTCTTCTTCCTCGCGGCGCGCGCGCTCCTCGGATTCACGCCTGGCGCGCATCTCGGCTTCGACCTTGACGCGCGCTTCGGCTTCGATGCGGGTCCTGAGCTCGGTCTGTTCGTACTCCTCGCGCCGGCGGCGTTCGATTTCCTCGCGGCGCATGCGCTCCTCGACTTCTTTCCGGGTGCGCTCATCCGCCTCGCGCCTCACACGCTCCTCGGCGTCACCGCGCACTTTCTCTTCCGCTTCGAGACGTGCGCGCGCCTCGGCCTCGCGCCTGGCCCTCTCCTCGTTCTCGCGCCGGGTCCTTTCCTCGATCTCCCTGCGGATGCGCTCCTCGGCCTCGCGCCGCGCCTGGTCGAGCGCGTCCGCCTGTGCTTTCGCCTGGGTGTCGGCCTTGGGGTCGGCACGCGCCGAAAGCCCGGCCCGCGCCGAAAGCCTTGCTTTATGTTCGGCCTCGGCTTTTGCCCGCGCCGCCGCCTCGGCCCTCGCCCTCGCCGCGGCTTCTTCGCGCGCGCGCGTAGCCTGGGCCTGGCGAGCGATTTCCTGCGCCTGGACCTGAAGTCTTGCGTCCTCGCCCGTCTTCGCGGAAGGCTTCGCGGGAGTAAACGCAGTGAAGTCGAGGTCCTCGCCGGCATCCGCAGCGGAAGGTGCGGTCGGCGTGCGTGGCATCGAGGGCCGCGGCGCCTCGTCCTGCTTCCCGACGAACTCGCGCAGGTAGCCTTCTCTTTCCATGCTCTTCAAGGCTTCGATGAGCTCGGGCTCGGTCATCTTCGAGAATGTCCGCATCAGCTCGGAGACGCTGACCTTGCCGTCGATTTCCTTGAGGATGTTGCGGAGATCCCGCGACAGATCGCTGGTCTTGCCGGTCGCCTCCATCAGGCCCTTGCCGGTCTTTGTGAGAATCGATCGACGATTCATACTCGGGTGGGGTTCATCGCCCTCGCGTAACGCCGCGCGCCGCGATTATCGGCTGCCTATTATAGGCTGTCCATACCCGCCGCCCCCGGGCGTCTCGATCACGAAGCTGTCTCCGGATTTCATCTCGATCTGATCGCATCCTTCCAGCTCCACGACCTTTCCGCCCGCGCGATGCACCCAGTTGCGCCCCGTCTCGCCGGATGAGCCGCCCGCCATGCCGTAGGGCGCGATGCGCCGGTGCCCGGAGAGAATCGCGGCGGTCATCGGCTCCAGAAAGCGCACGCGGCGAATCGCGCCGTCCCCTCCACGCCAGCGCCCCGCGCCGCCGCTCCCGCGTCGGATCTCGAAGCTTTCCAGCAGCACCGGAAAGCGCCACTCGAGCACCTCCGGGTCGGTCAGGCGCGAATTGGTCATGTGAGTCTGGACCACGTCCGCGCCTTCGAATCCGTCGCCCGCTCCGGATCCTCCGGCGATGGTTTCGTAATACTGGACCCTGTCGTCGCCGAAAGTGAAGTTGTTCATCGTGCCGCAGGAGGCCGCCATCAGGCCGAGCGCACCGTAGAGCGCGTCGGTGACGCATTGCGAGGTCTCGACGTTGCCCGCGACCACCGCCGCGGGATAACGCGGCCGCAGCATCGAGCCCTCCGGGATGATCACCTCGATAGGCTTCAGGCAGCCCGCGTTCATCGGGATTTCGTCGTCGACGAGAGTGCGGAAAACATAAAGCACCGCCGCCATGCATACCGCCGCGGGTGCATTGAAATTGTCGGGCAGCTGCGGTGACGTGCCGGCGAAGTCGATCGTCGCCCCGCGCGTGTCGCGCCGGATGGTGATTTTCACCCGGATCACGCCTCCGTTGTCCATCGGGTAGCTGAAATCGCCGTCTTTCAACACGCCGATGACGCGCCGCACCGCTTCCTCCGCGTTGTCCTGCACATGCCTCATGTAGGCGTACACGACGTCGAGCCCGAAGTGCGCCACCATGCGCCGCAGTTCCTGCGAGCCCTTTTCGTTGGCGGCGATCATGGCGCGCAGGTCGGCCATGTTCTGCTGCACGTTGCGCGCGGGATAGGGCCCCCCGGAGAGCAGCGCGACGGTTTCGGCCTCGCGCAGGCGGCCCTCCTCCACCAGCAGGAAATTGTCGATCAACACGCCCTCTTCCTCCACCACTCTGCTGCCCGGAGGCATCGATCCGGGAGTGATGCCGCCGATGTCCGCGTGATGGCCGCGCGAACCGACGTAAAACAGGATTTCTCTCCCGGCATCGTCGAAGACGGGAGTGATGACCGTCACGTCCGGAAGGTGCGTTCCGCCGTTGTAGGGAGCGTTCAGTACGTAGACGTTGCCGGCCTTTATCCGGCCATGGTTTTCCACGATGACGGCGCGCACGCTCTCGCCCATCGAACCCAGGTGTACCGGCATGTGCGGCGCATTCGCGATGAGATATCCCTGCTGGTCGAACACCGCGCAGGAAAAATCGAGCCGTTCCTTGATGTTGACCGAGTGAGCCGTGTTCGCGAGCCGCAGGCCCATCTGCTCGGCGATCGACATGTAGAGATTGTTGAAGACTTCGAGCATGACCGGGTCGACGCGGGTGCCGATCGCGCGGCGCTGCGGCCGCGCTTCCACGCGCTCGAGCACGATGTGATTGGAGCGCATCACCTCGGCTTGCCAGCCCGGTTCGACCACCGTGGTCGCGTTCTTCTCGGCGATGATCGCCGGACCCGGAATCCTGTCTCCGACCGCCAGCCGTTCACGCACGAAGACCGGGGCGCGGTGCGCGCGTCCGCCGGTATGCAAGCTCACCCATTCCGCCGGGCCGGCGCCGGCCCTTTGCGCGTCGCTTCCCCCCGGTTCGGCCGGCACCACCGCCGCGCCAAAGGCTTCCACGGAGACCGACTCGGCGATCAGGGCCCGGCCCGGCATCAGAAAGCTGTAGCGCTTGCGATAGGCCGCTTCGAACGAGCGGGTCATTTCGGCGACGCTGCCGAAGTTCACGATCAATGCCGAATCGGTGCCGTCGTAACGCAGATGCACGCGGCGGACGACGCTCAGGCGTGCCGGCGGCACGCCCTGGGTCATCAGCTCCTCTTGCGCCGACCGGGACAGGTTCTCCAGCGCGCCTACGAGGACGCCGAGCTTGTCCGCCTCGAGCTTCACCTCGACGGCCTCCTCGCGCATCGCCGTCGTGTCGGCGAGCCCCATGCCGTAAGCCGAAAGAACGCCGGCGAGCGGATGGATGAAGACGCGCGTCATCCCGAGCGCGTCGGCGACCAGGCAGGCGTGCTGCCCCGCCGCGCCGCCGAAGCAGCACAGCGTGTACTCGGTGACATCGTGGCCGCGCTGCACCGAAATTTTCTTGATGGCCTCGGCCATGTTGCCGACCGCGATCTCCACGAAGCCCTCTGCGACCTGCTCCGGAGCGCGGGGGTCGCCCGTGGCGCGGCGGATCTCGTCGGCAAGGGCCGCGAATTTCGCGCGCACGACCGCGTCGTCGAGGGGCTCGTCGCCTCCGGGGCCGAACACCGGCGGAAAGAATTTCGGCTGGATTTTCCCGAGCATGAGGTTGCAGTCGGTCACCGTCAGCGGACCGCCGCCGCGGTAGCTCGCCGGCCCCGGATTGGCGCCCGCCGAGTCGGGGCCGACGCGATATCGCGAGCCGTCGAAATGCAGGATCGAGCCGCCGCCCGCCGCCAGAGTGTGAATGCTCATCATGGGCGCGCGCATGCGCACGCCCGCGATCTGGGTCTCGAACGCGCGCTCCAGATCGCTCAATTGAGCGCCGGCAAAATGCGAAACGTCGGTCGAGGTGCCGCCCATGTCGAAGCCGATGATCTTGTCGAAACCCGCGGTGAGCGAGGCGCGCACCGCGCCGACCACTCCGCCGGCGGGTCCGGACAGGATGCTGTCCTTGCCGGCAAAGCGGCGCGCGTCGGTGAGCCCCCCGTTCGACTGCATGAACATGAGGCGCACGCCGCGCAGTTCCGCCGCAACCCCGTCCACGTATCGGCGCAGGATGGGAGACAGGTAGGCGTCCACCACCGTGGTGTCCCCGCGCGACACGAGCTTCATCAGCGGGCTCACCTCGTGCGACACGGAAACCTGGGAGTAACCGATGGCGTGCGCCAGCTCCGCGATTTTCTGCTCGTGCCGCCGGTAGCGGTAGCCGTGCATGAGCACGATCGCGGCCGAGCGGTAGCCCTCGACGTACGCCGATTCGAGCTCGTGCCGGGTACGCTCGGCCTCGAGAGGAATCAGCACCTCGCCTCGAGCGCCGATGCGTTCCTCCACCTCGACGACTTTAGAATAAAGTAGCTCGGGGAGAACGATGTGCCGGTCGAAGATGCGCGGCCGGTTCTGATAGGCGATGCGCAGGGCGTCGCGAAAACCGCGCGTGATGAAGAGCACGGTGCGCTCGCCCTTGCGCTCGAGGAGCGCGTTGGTGGCCACGGTCGTTCCCATCTTCACGACCTCGATCCTTTCGCCGGGGATGGCCGCGCCGGAGGGGACGGCGAGCAGCTCGCGTATTCCGGCGATCGCGGCGTCGCGGTAGCGGCCCGGATTCTCAGAGAGCAGCTTGTGGGCGAGGATGCGCCCGTCCGGGCGAAGGGCGACGATATCGGTAAACGTGCCGCCACGGTCGATCCAGAACTGCCATTTATTCACGTCGATTCCAGCCGATTGTGTATTTGGGGCGGTGATTTTTTGGTCAACCCGCGCGGGGAAAGTATCGCACAAGCGGCCTGCGCGTTCGGGCCCTGATCCGGTCTTCCGCGCGATTGACGCACGGGCCGGAGGTCTGACAAACTTCGCTGCTCAGCCTTCGGAGGAAGAAATCATGGATATCAGGACACTTCTGGCCGCGTCGCTGGCGCTGGCTACCTCGCAGGGGTGGGCGCAGACCAAATGGGACATGCCCACCCCCTACCCCGACGGCAACTTTCACACAAAAAACATCCGCCAATTCGCCGATGAAGCAGGCAGAGCGACCCGCGGAAGCTTGCAGATCCAGGTGCATTCGAACGGCGCGCTGATCAAGCATCCCGAGATCAAGCGCGCAGTGCAGACCGGACAAGTGCCGATCGGCGAATTGCTGATCTCGGTGCTCGCCAATGAGTCGCCCTTGTTCGCGTTCGATTCGAACCCCTTTGTCGCCAACAGCTATCCCAAGGAAACGAAGCTGTGGCGCATCGCGCGGCCTTACCTCGAGAAGCGCCTCGATGCGCAGGGTATCAAGCTGCTCTATTCGGTGCCCTGGCCGCCGCAGGGCATCTATGCGAAAAAGGAGATCAACTCGACGGTCGACCTGAAGGGCGCAAAATTCCGTACCTACAGCCCGACCACCGCGCGGCTGGCCGAACTGATGGGCGCAATTCCGACCACGGTGCAAGTCCCCGACATTCCACAGGCGTTCAAGACCGGTCTGGTTGACTCGATGATCACTTCGGGCGCGACCGGCGTGGACACCCAGGCGTGGGATTATCTCTCGCACTACTACGACACGCAGGCGTTTCTGCCGCAGAACATGGTGGTGGTGAACAAGAGCGCATGGAGCAAATTGAGCTCCGGCGAGCAGCAAGCCCTCCTCGATGCCGCCCGGGCGGGCGAGACGCGGGGCTGGAAGACGAGCGAGGCGGAGAACGAAGGCTACGTAAAGACGATGGCTTCGCACGGAATCAAGATTCTGAAGCCCTCTGCGAAGCTGACTGCCGAATTCGAGACGATCGGCAAGCAAATGGCCGATGAGTGGGCGAAGAAGGCCGGCGCGGAGGGCGAGGCGATCCTCAGGGCGTTCCAGGCCAGATAGTCCCGCCTCCGATGCGCGGAGCGCTCGACCTGCTGTACAAGGGATCCGGCTTCCTGGCCGGATTTTTTTTGGTGGCGGTCGCGGTCCTCTCGGCCGCGCAGATTGCGGCCCGCGAACTCGGCGTCGCCACGTATTCGTACGACGACTTCGCCGGTTTCTGCCTTGCGGCGAGTTCGTTCCTCGGCCTCGCTTACACCTTCCGGGAAAACGAACACATACGCATGACGCTGTTGCTTTACCACGCGCGCGGCGGAACCCGGCGCGCTCTCGAACTGGTCAGTTTGTCGGTGGCCGCGTTCCTCGTCGGTTACTTTGGGTGGTACGCCTGCGACATGACGATCACTTCGTACAGGTTGAACGACGTGTCGCAGGGTCTGGTCGCCGTGCCGTTGTGGATTCCGCAGGCGGGCATGGCGCTCGGGCTTGCGACTCTTTTTATCGCAACGACCGACGATCTCGTTGCTGCCCTACGCGGCCGCAGCACCTCCTACGACACCGCCCGGGCGCGCAAGACCGAGGCCGTGCCCGGTTTTGAACGCTGATGGAACTCTGGATTATCTCGGTGGCACTGATCGCAGCGCTTGCGGCCCTACTGGTCGCCGGCGTCTGGATTGCGCTCACCTTGCTAGGCGTGGGCTGGGTTGCGATGGTGCTATTCACCCACTCGCCGGCGGGCGGCCTCATGGCCACCACGGTGTGGGGCTCCAGCACCAGTTGGGCGCTCACCGCGCTGCCGCTGTTCATCTGGATGGGCGAAATCCTATTCCGCACACGCATCTCGGAGGACATGTTCCGCGGCCTTGCGCCGTGGATGGCACCGTTGCCCGGCCGGCTGATGCATTGCAATGTCACCGGCTGTGGAATCTTCGCCGCGATCTCCGGCTCCTCCGCCGCCACGGCGGCGACCATCGGCCGCATCACCATCCCGGAGCTGCTCAAGCGCGGCTACGATGAAGCCATGACGGTCGGCTCGTTGGCGGGCGCCGGCACGCTCGGCTTGCTGATCCCGCCTTCGATCATCATGATCGTGTACGGCGTCGCCGCGGACGTATCGATCGCACGCCTGTTCGTCGCGGGAGTGATTCCAGGAATCATGCTGATGCTCATGTTCTCGGGCTACATCGTCGCCTGGGCGCTGTTCAATCCGGAGAAGACCCCCCCGCGCGACCAGTTCGCGACGCTCGGTGAGAAGCTCCATGCGGCCCGCCACCTGATTCCGGCGGTGCTGCTCATCGGCGCGGTGATCGGCTCGATCTACACCGGCGTCGCCACGCCGACCGAAGCGGCGGTGGTCGGCGTCATCGGCGCGCTCGTGCTCGCTGCTGCATCCGGATCGCTGAGCTGGAGGACTTTCGAGGCGAGCGTGATGGGCGCCACCAAGACCTCGTGCATGATCGCCTTCATCCTCGCGGGCGCGGCCTTTCTTACGGTGGCGATGGCATTCACAGGAGTGCCACGGATCATAGCGCAATGGATCGGCGAGCAAGGCTTCGCCGCCTGGCAACTCATCGCCGTGCTGACCGTGCTGTATATCATTCTGGGCTGCTTCATCGACGGCATCTCGATGGTCGTGCTCACTTCTTCGGTCATACTGCCCTCGGTGAAGGGGGCCGGTATCGATTTGCTCTGGTTCGGCATATTCGTGGTGCTGGTGGTCGAGATGGCGCAGATTACGCCGCCGGTGGGCTTCAACCTGTTCGTGCTGCAAGGCCTCACCGGCAGGGACATGTTCTACGTCGCGCGCGCCTCGCTGCCCTTCTTCATCCTGATGGTGCTGGCGGTCGCGATCATCTGGAGGTATCCTGAAATCGTCACCTATCTGCCGGGAAAGATGTTCAATCTGAGCTGATTCTCCGACAGCTCGCCACGAGATCCGCAGCAGATCTCCTTCGAAAGCCGGTCACGCTATTATTGACCGCCATGCCCGCGCTCCCGATCTATACGACGCCCGCGATCCGCAAGCTGGAAGCGCTGGCGGCGCCCGCCGCAGGCCACCTCATGGAGCGCGCCGGCGCGGCCGCAGCCGAATTCGCCCGCGGTCTCTGCGGCGATACGGCCAAGGCCATCCTCGTCGTCGCGGGCCCGGGCAACAACGGCGGCGACGCCTTCGAGGTCGCGGCACACCTCAAGCGCTGGTTCTTCCGCGTGAGCGTGGTCTTCTCCGGCGAGCGGGGCAGGCTGCCGAAGGACGCGCTCGCTGCGCTGGGAAAATGGGAAGCCGCGGGCGGGACGCTCCTTCGCGAAATTCCGAGGGAATCGCGCTTCGATCTCGCCGTCGACGGCCTGTTCGGCACCGGACTGAAGCGCCCGCTTGCCGGAGCTTACGCTGCGCTGGTCCAGATGCTAAACGCGCTCGAAGTGCCCACGCTCGCTCTCGACGTTCCCAGCGGCATCGACGCGGATACCGGAGCGATCATGGGCTGCGCAGTTCGCGCAAGCCACACCATCACCTTCATCGCGCACAAGCCCGGACTGCTGACGCTCGACGGCCCGGATCACTGCGGCGAGCTGAAGCTGGACACGCTAGGACTCGATCCGGTCAAGCTGCTCGAACCCGAGGGGATGCTCCTCGACGCGGACATTCTGGACCGCGCGGTCGCGCCGCGGCGCAGAAACTTCCACAAGGGACAGGCGGGCAGCGTCGGCGTTCTGGGCGGCGCCGCGGGAATGGTCGGGGCGGCAGTGATCGCCGGCCGCGCCGCTCTCAAGTGCGGAGCCGGACGCGTCTATCTCGGACTGCTGACTCCGCGCCCCCCTTATATCGACGACGCGCAACCCGAGCTGATGCTGCGAAAGCCCGCTGCGCTCCTCGAGAAGGAATTGGTCGACGTCCTGGTCGCAGGGCCGGGCATGGGCAAGGCCGACTCGGCAAGGAAACTGCTCCGCGCCGCTCTCGCTGCGCCGCTTCCCCTTGTTCTCGACGCCGACGCGCTCAATCTGATCGCGGGGAGCCGAGCGCTCGCCGCGTCGCTCGCAAAACGCAAGGCCGCCGCCATCCTGACGCCTCATCCCGCCGAGGCGGGGCGGCTGCTGGGCGTAACGACCGGTAGAGCGCAAGCGGACCGCATCGCCGCGGCCACGGCGATCGCGCAACGCTATCGCAGCTTGGTTGTTCTGAAAGGCAACGGCAGCGTGATCGCCGCGGCGCACGGGAAATTCTGGATCAATCCTTCAGGCAATCCCGGGATGGCTTCGGCCGGCATGGGAGATGCCCTCGCCGGCATGATCGCCGCGCTCATCGCGCAGGGCGCCGAGCCGCTTCAGGCGCTCCTCGCCGGCGTATACCTTCACGGGGCGGCCGCGGACGCTCTCGTCGCGTCGGGCGTCGGCCCGGCCGGCATCACCGCGAGCGAAGTGATCGACCGGTCGCGGGTCCTTCTCAACCGCCGCGGCTAGAAACGAAACCCCAGCTTTGCGCCGTAGCTACTGGCCTTGCCCGTCCGGTCGCCCTCGAAGGCGAGGTTCGTCAGCCCGAAATTCATATTGATGCCCACGAAAACTTTGTTCAGCGACAAGGATTCTTTCGACAGCGCGGGGATGCCATTCGGCGTGCTCGAGGCCCATACCTTGCCAATACCGCCATAAGGCGTAAACATCAGGAAGCCTTTTGAGATCGAAAGGTCGACGCCCTTGGTATCGAAGTCGAGCTGATTCACGCCGGTGAGCTTGGTGTAGCTTCCGCGGACGCCGATCGCCGGCATCGCTACCCCGCCGGAAACGATCGCGTAACGCACCTCGCCTCCGTAGAGCTTTATGTTGGTGCTAGGGACCGCGCCCACCATCACGCCGACGTCGATGCCGAAAGGCAGTCCCTTGTTCACCCGTAGCGACGGCACGGCCGCAGTGGATATGTCCGCGCCGGCGTTCGCGAAGGCAGTTTTGTTTTCGAGCTTCGTGCCGGTCACCGCAATTCCCACATCGAAACCGGTAAGGCCGAGGGGCGCGGTGGGCGTCAGCGGCTTGTACGACAGCGCTGCGCCCAAGTCCTCGGAAAGCGCACGGAAGTCGCCTTGATTGAGAGGCAGGATATTTATGTCTTTCGCAGCGACAGGCAGCGATACGGCAAGAAGCGATACGGCGACAAGGCCGCGTTTGATATTCATCATCAGTCTCCTCAAGCGAGAGGTAAGGTGCGAGCAATCTAGCACATCGATGCGGCGCCGGCTCGACGCCCGCCGACGCGACAGGAAATAGTACCACCGCAGGAGAGATCAGGCGGCCTTGCGTTTGGTGTTGGGCTCGGGGTACGGATACAAGATGTTCAGCGCCGCGCTGTGGCCCGCGGTTTGCACGATACGCACGTGCTCGCGCTTCAGGTCGCGTGCATGGCGGCAGCCGCAGGAGTGCGCGATCATGTCGATTTCCTTGTTCATGCCCATCGCGTAGTTGGCGACGCGGAGGTATTTCTCCTCGACCACGAGTCCGCGCTGCAGGCGCGGGTTGTGCGTGGTCACGCCGGTGGGACAGGTGTTCTGGTGGCAGCGCAGCGCCTGGATGCAGCCGAGCGAGAACATGAATCCGCGCGCGGTGTTGACGAAATCTGCGCCGACGCACAAGGCCCACGCGGCTTTCGCGGAAGTGACGAGCCTGCCCGCGGCGATGACGCGGATGCGGCTGCGCAACCCCGACTCGATCAGCGAGTCGATGACGCGCGGCAGAGCCTCGGCGATCGGAAGCGCCATGTGGTCCATCAGTGCCTGGGGCGCCGCGCCCGAGCCGCCTTCGCCGCCGTCGATGGTGAGAAAATCCGGCGCGTACTCCAGTCCTCGCCGGTGGACCGCGTCGCAGAGCTCGTTCATGAACTGCCACCCGCCGATCGCCGTCTTCACGCCCACGGGCTTGCCGGTGAGGTCGCGGACAAGAGCGATCTTGTCGAGCAGCTGATCGACGTTGGCGACATCGCGATGACGGTTGGGGCTGATCGAATCCTCGAAAGGCGGAATGCCGCGGATGTTGGCGATCTGTTTGGTCACTTTCGCCGCCGGCAGCAGTCCCCCCTTGCCCGGCTTCGCGCCCTGCGAGAGCTTGATCTCGAACGCTTTCACCTGCGGAAACGCCGCGACTTCCCTCGCCCGCTCCCGGGAGAAGCCTCCCTCTCCGTCGCGCACGCCGTAGTTCGCGGTGCCGATCTGCAGGATGAGGTCGCAGCCGCCCTCCAGATGGAATGAGGAAAGCCCTCCCTCGCCCGTGTCCATCCAGCAGCCGGCGAGCGCTGCGCCCCGCGACA